>LAHS01000248.1_pt1 | contig 174553 bp, 157 predicted proteins | sample 329651 | NCBI WGS metagenome assembly LAHS01 (sample SAMN03275699, study PRJNA271635) | activated sludge metagenome | isolation source: sample C-1 Sludge from hydrolytic chamber (first chamber) of Anaerobic...
CCAGCCTGCGTTATGCAAAAAATCCAAACCCCACCACCGCAATTTGATGCCGTATTTCTTTTCAGCCACCTATTCCACCACTACCTGTCGGGAGGAATAGGATTGCGCCAATTATGTGATTGGGTAAGGCTCCTGTATATGCATAAAAATGAGATAGATACAACTCAATTGGGAACCGACTTAAAAAAGACCGGCCTGCTAAGAGCGTGGAAGATTTTTGGGTATATTGCTGTAGACACGCTTGGACTCCCGACAGATTTTTTCCCGTTTTACGAGCGTCGGGAAGAGCAAGGGGAAAAAGTGCTGGAGAGAATATATCAGGGTGGAAATTTTGGATATTACAATCCGGAAAACGGCTCACGGCCAAAAGGTTACATCACCGGAAAACTTCACTCGTTAAAAAACTCAACCCGCAATTATCTGAAAATATTTAACTTATTTCCAAAAGCAACACTCACATATTTCTTTCATCATCTCATCATCGGCACTGCCCAAATTTTCAAAGAGAAATTCTAATCAGTTATTAATCTTCGAAAAAAATAACACGGCAAAAATACGCGAAGCCTTTTTTTGCCCGCGACCGTAGGGAGCGTGCATTCCTCGCGGCGTCAGCCGCGTAAATCACAAATTGCCTTGCCGCTTTGTGGCAAGGCAACCGAAGCTGCGCAGCAGCTGTTAACACCGCAACACGCAATTGCTGCAACTTTATTGCATAGATTTTTTGATAGCTAGAGCCTTTGCCTTGATTGCACCCGGCGCAATTAAAGGCAAAATAAATTTGTCAAATTTAGTATGCTCTGTTTTTGCAGACAAAACACCTCTAGTATTATTTACAGATACCTCTATCAGCCAAGACATAAATGACTTAGGTAAAGTAACAGCTATAGAATTAGATTTAGAAATTTCATTCCAGCATTTTTCATTAATCGTATAGTAATTCGCAACATCAATTATCAGACATTTTTTCTCCTTATAAGAATATTCAGCTGACACAATCACAACAATTAGCCTATTTTTGTAATCAGAAGAAACATGGATATTCTCCACCAAACTAACAACCTCCTCATCTGGAAAGTCTAGCATAGCAAACTGTTTAACTTCCAAGCGTCTGATATCTACATCTATATCTTTTTTTTTCATAATTTAAGACACTAAACACTGTTTTGACCTTTTCTTGAAACTATATGCTGCATGAATGCCTGTAAAATCAGATATACCGCCATCCGCATGAATAACTTGCTCATTAAACTTAATAGTTACAATAACAGTTTTTGGAGAACTAATTACAACATTATCAGAAGGACAAACTTCAATCAGTCTAATCCCCAATATACGCCCATACTTTAATGCCGTCTCAATTGAGAAATTAGAGTCTTTACCACGTAATAGTTTATTAACATACTGAGGTGATACACCCAATTTATCAGCCAAATCCTTTTGATTTAAACCATTGTCACGCAAGTAATTATTGAGCTTAAGCGCAATCTTAACCTTCGCAAATTTTTCTTCAAAATTTTCAAGGTTATCCTTGCTCTTTTTTGCCCAATCTAAATATTTACCAGAAATTTTAATACTACCTCTCTTCATAATCATCCAAAATTAAAAATTCTAAAAAACTATCCTTATCTAAAACACCATGATTACAAAATTCTTGAGACACCAAATTCATTTTTGCAAGTTCTATTTTAGTATTTCCGGCGTCACTCATTTTTTGCACAATCTTAATAGCTCCACCCGTAACAATAAAAACATCGTCAAGTTTTATACCATATATTCTAAAAGCAAATTTGCCATTAATTTTTCCAAACTTAGATTTAACTTTATAAGATTTTTGCTTGCTTCTTTTAGAATCCTCACCAGAATCGAGGGGTTCCAACCTACTATTTAACGTTCCTGCACTAAATATTTCATTTAACTCACAAAAAATTAAATTTGCACTATAAAATACCTGCCTAATAAATTCTTCTTCAGTTATATTTCCCCAATAATCAGTATTAAAACAGGTTAAATTCTTATGATAAAAATCGCACAAATACTTTGGGTCAGCCCATAACTCCTGAAGTTTCTGGAACTCCGTCATGCGCACATAGTACTCATCAGCCTCATCATCACTGCCTTGGGCTCCACATTTTATTAGTTCCTTTTTAGTAAAAGTTACAGAATAAACGCTATCCTCATCCTTTCGGGCCTCAAAAATAGAAATAAATTTCATAATAATCAACCTATAGGTTTATTTTTTCGTACAGATACTCTAATATCTTACTGTAGCAAAATTATTAAATCTTAGTATTGATCCCGACCCAATAAATAGGACCGTTCAAAAGTAGAGGAATCGGTAAGAAGTAATAACTTTAGAAATTATTAAAGACCGATGAAAAAGAGCAAATTCACAGAGAGCCAGATTGCGTTTGTATTAAAGCAAGCGGAAACAAGTATAAACGTGCATCATTATATCCCGACAGTCAACTCATTTTTACGCCAAATCCACCTCACACGGCAGCTTTGGCGTGCATGTTCGCCTGCCAGGAGGAAGACATACGGATCAAGTTGTACCACAACAAGCCCCACTCAACCACCAATGGCACTACCCGGTCTTAACCTTCGTAGGTGAAAAATGGCTGTGTACAATCCTCCACTCCCCATCTTCTCCCAAACTGTAAACCTCCGTACAATTCTCCTTCCAAACGGTCCCTCCGGAAAATATCTCCAGATTATAACTCAGGACCGCCATAGAACCGTTCAATTGCACAACGGGATTCACCATTTCAAACCTGTCCGTTTTCAACTTTCCGCGCATCCCTTCATACAACTCCCTAATCTTATCCAAACCGTCAAGCCGATTTTCCATGGACGGATCAAAATATGTAAAATTCTCCGAGTAAAGTTCAAGAAAAGGAGAAGGATTCCCGTTAAGCCAAGCCTCCATCGCCGACTTTTCCAAAGCAATGATCTTCTCTGTAATTGCGCTCTTATTCATAATATTATAACATTTATCCCAACACATTCTCCCCCGACAACGGAACATACGGACCGTCCTTCGCCTCAAAAATAACCGTCCCGTGCTCCAACACCTCCAGAGAATGCCACTGTCCGGCCGGAATATTGACTCCGTAATTACCTGTCGACGAGCCCAATACGGCTGACTCCGTAAGTTCCTTTTTTGAATTATAGTACAATACCCTCAACTTGCCGCGCAGAAGAACGTACGTCTCGGACGTATCATTATGCCTGTGAACCGACATAACCGTCCCCGGTTCCAATGCATTCAAAAGTCGCTGGGACTTGGACTCCGGAGACTCATGAAAATTATAATTCATCCTAAGACGCGGGGACTCGGAAGCATCCTTGGAGACCTTATCAATTAGCATCTTATCAATCAACAACATAATATAAACTTTACTTTTATTTCCCGACAGATACCTCTACATACACAATAAATGCAATCAAAATAATCCATCAATTTAACATTTAAGATGTTTGTTTATTGTCACCCACATAAGTATTCTTAATTGCTTTAAGCGATACCTTATACCCAAGATTAATCAAATTTGTTGCAACGGTCTTAAATGTTATTTTACTGAAAAAAGGTATATGTGGCAGTTTGTTATCGTACTTGCTAATAATACCAAAAACAACCTCATATTTCTTAGCGTTAAAAGAATCCTCTGTAAATGAATATTTTATATTGCTATCTTTAATCACTTTGTTGGCCCTTTTTCGGCTTGAAAGAGTTGAGGATATTGATAACTCCGTTTCTCACTGACGGGCCAAGGTCGGCATGAATATTCTTTATTAAATATGTCAGAACCAGATATGGCTCAGTATAAATCAGACGAGAACTGATACTCAACATGAGCAGGCAATCGTTTTCAGACATTGCCTGCCATCCCTGAGAATGGTCGATTATCTTCTGTATCTCAATAAACCACTCACCTGTCCGGATTCCCTTGGCAAACAACTCGGCATATTGCCGGTTGTTGGAGAGTTCATCTCGAACAAAAGAAATCTCCGCAGGTTTGAGATTCTGAGAATACCCCATCATCGAAAGTACCAGTGTCTTAAGATGGAAGCGGTACATATCTTTCCCCGAAGCATCCGTCTCAAATAAGAGACTGCGAACTGCACTTAAATACGCAGGAAAAGCGCCCTCGCGCATAAAAGTCAGGACAGATTTTACCAACGCTCTTATGAACAAGCCCTGGTGCCGATCTCGGATGGTAGAGAGCAAATCATCTTCACGTTCAACAAAACGCCTGGCATATACATAGTCGAATAAGGATTGGTGGAAGAACTGAAGCCTTTTTTCTGAAACCTCTATCAGGACCTCCTCATGAAGCAGATAATCCAGCTCATGGGAATAGGTGGAATCTATTGAGGGCCGATATACCATCAGGGACTGGGAATCATACATTCTCCCGGTAATTAAATCCAAGAGCTGGAGCAATCGCTGATGGTTCACCCTGTCGGATGAACTCTCCGACTCGCCATTGATTGTTTGTTCCCACAACTTCCCATATAGCCCATGTTCCGTAAGTGTAATATCGATACTGTCATCTTTCAGTTTCAAGAACAAATACAGATAAAGCGGTGTTCTAAGTGTGTTGAACAGATTTGTATTCTGCGGGAAAACCGTACGATTATTGACCCGAAGCACCTCCTCAACCACATTGGGACTAAGCAGGTCCATCTGAACCCTATTTCCATATTGGAACTGCTCCAGATAAGGGTCATACTCAAGGTCGTACGGCCGGCACGACACCACGATACGGACTTTTTCGAGCGATTGTATATTCTCTATGAACCGCAAGATTGAACGAAGCGGCTTTCTGTTGGATGATAAGGTTAATGACAAAGCATCAATCTGGTCAACCAGCAACACGACCCTTTTAATCTCAGATTCCCCCGCCAGATTTCCAATCACATCTTCCATCCGATTAGAAATACCGCTTTGACTGGCCAGGGATTCCATTGATTCAAATCCAATCTGATCCGACTTCAATCCGAGCACATACACATCCGAACGCTTCTCCAGCAGCTCCAATACATCATGCATCACCACAGACTTGCCAGATCCAGGAGCACCAACTAGCAACGCTACGCGCTCCTTATCTTTTCCACCGTCGGCGTCAATCCACCCCATCAAGGAATCTGTCTGCGGACGCGGGATATGCCGCTCCTGATACAAGACACTACGCCACTTACGAAGGTCAGTGGAAATATCATGAAATATCTGACGATAGTCGGGGCTATTGTCAGGTACATTCATAAACACATTGCCGTTTACTTCTCCGATGTAAACCGAATGGTCGCCGTATTGGTTTACTACAATATCGCTCATAATCGACAGTAAGCTGATTCTACAATCTCGTCAATTCTTCTCCAGAGAACTCATTTAATTTAAAGTGCCTGGGATAGTCAGGTAATGGATAATGCTTCTTGTATTCTATATCGAACTCATTCTTAAAACCCAGACCAATGTGATAATAGGCATCAAATACGGTCGCCATATTAGATGCGGTGTTGATAAGGGATTCACTATCTGCATACTGCTTAAACTGCTCCCTATCATTCAAGTACCAACCACATATTTCAAGCTCGTCAGAACATAGCACGTGTCCGTGGAGCCGTTCCCTGTAGTCCAGGAACTCAACGAACCGATTTGATGCGATACCTTTCAAGATTGAGCGCATTAACAGGAAGAAGGCCTCGATATCATCAACGCACACAGACCACGGAAACAAGGCGTCTTCGTCTTTCTTCAGCAACGAAGCAAGATCCGTTTGAATGGTTCCATACTTGAAATCCGTGACCACTATAGACCAAACGGCACTGATATTCTTACCCCTCAGATGATACTGAACCTTTTTCATATTGCCAGCATCGAGGATGTCAATATCTCTCCCTGTCAGCAGCACATCTTCGACGCGTTTACACTGTTCATAGCCCAACTGAATGGCATTGGAATAATCCCTTTTGATACGAGGATAAGCCTTAAGCGGGTCACGGAATGGTGGACGGAAACCACAATTCTTGATTTCCACGACAATGCAGGTATTACCAATAATCACCAGCAGGTCATTCTCCGACACGCCATCAACGCTATAGTTGGTGAAAATCTTAGTCTTTTGGGGAAAGAACTCCCGGAATAGTTCTTCTACCTTCTTCTCAAAAGCCTTATCCTTATCCTGTTTATACTTCTGTCCCACACACTCATCCTGCATCAAATCATTATCAATACGATAGTACATCCCCTCAAGCAGAAACTTATTGACAGGACAGATATAGTTGTCGCCTATCTGAATTAGTGGGTGCGATTCAGAATGATGTTTATCTGCGTAATATACTGTCTGACCTTTCATCGAGTCCTTGTCATAGGTGAAAAATGCAAGAATTCGCTGAAGGGCAGTACTGTCAATCTCAACATTTAAAAGATCTTCCCGAGAATGAAGATGGATTTCACCAGGACTTGTTGTAAGAGTCTTCAGCATCCCGCTTAACTCTGGCTGAAACCACCAATCATGAGGATCCGTAACGCCACGGTCAATGAACTTCTGCGTGAGTTTCCGCCATTCTTCCGGATGAGACTCATAAAAGGAAAAAGTGTCCGCATAAGGATGGATGACATCATTCAGTTTATCGTTGTTCAGCTTTCTGACGTGAAGGATAAACGACAACGCCTGATCAACTGTAAAACCGTAGTGAGCTTGAATATAAGAATCGTACGGTTTGAGATACCGGACAATCCTATCATGCGTCTGTTCCTCATAACTCATGAGCGCATTCCCGAAATACCCCATGAATGTAGATAGAGCAACACCCACTTGATCGTCCCGCTCATCATGAAATAAATCACCATCATTAGGAAACCCGATGTTGATGAAATAGGTCATTTCTATCTCATCAAGAAAACGGGCGATTCTATCCCATCGTTCATCGTCCATCTCAACCGACTCCTCCCTGTCTATGACAGAGTAGAAGACATCCACCACATAAAGCGTTTGCCTCAGAGAAGATTGCAGATGCTGATATAACGGTGATGATGCCCTGAAATCTAATTCCAGAATCATCCTCATCGCATGAATGAGTAATGATTCCTCCTTGACGGGACTGAGTTCCTTCTGCAAATCCGCCACAATAGTCTCAATGGGCCTATGGTGCTCCTTATGGAACATCATTTTCCGAAAGGCCTCAGCGTAATTGTAATCATTCATACTGATTCACCCGTCGATACTTCTCCCCTAACTCCATCAGCTTCTCAAACAACGCCACCCTGTCCGGCTTCAGTTCTCCGGCATTAAGGAGTTTCTTGTTATGCTTGATCCAGTTGCAGTACTTCCCCCGCTCCTCCGGGTCATACCGGGAAGGATTCCGACTATTGGTTTCGATGAAGGCCTTCACTTCCTGGTATTTCTTTAGCCAGAGTTCGTCTTGCGTCATACAGCCTCAAACGCTATCTCAGTATATCCTCCTCTCCCAACGGCTCATACGGACCGTCTTTACACTCAAGAAGCACAGTGCCCGATTCCAATGCACGTACTGTGTGCCACTGACCCGCCGGAATGTTGATGACTGCTACTGGTCCACCCGGCGTCAGTTCGATAGCATCCGTGCACATTCGCTCCAGGTCATCATAAAACTCCTCCACCAGCCGCCCCCGAAGACAAACAACTGTCTCAGACGAGTATTTATGTCGATGAGTAGGCATCGGGCTCCCCGGCTCGATGGCATTCAGCATACGCTGAGATTGGTCCTCCGGAGAGTTCCGAAGATCCATATTCATCCGAAGACGAGGCGAAGCCTTGGCTTCCTCTGTTAGCTTATCCAGTATGGCTTGGGTGATAATCATAAATCGTATTATGGTTTTCTTTGGGGCCAGAAAAGAAAACTACAGAATGACCATATAGCTTTCAAATACTTTTTCATATCGATGCGGGTTTCAGTATTTTAGCCCAGATGCCTGACCAAAATGCGCTCCATCGACTCTCTCCATAACACATTTCTTGTTTCCAGGCATTAGCTTTCCAGCGACGGTATTTATAAACCACTCGCTTAAACAATCCTTTGGGTTCTGCGGCTGTGTATTCTGGTTCGAGAATATCATTCAACACCTTGTCTTTCATGCTTGGCAAGAACTGTATTGTAGGGAATATACTTGGTGTAAATCCTAAGTCTTCCACGCAAATAGCGTTTATGCAGTTGAAGAAATCCTTCATGTGGTACTTCTCAAGCAAATCCGTCAGCCAGTTCCAGTCTACCTCGCTCGCGTTCTTTTCCCACAGAGACCGGCGTCCTATTCAGGCCGCCCGTCTCTTTTTTCCTGCCCGCACGTTAAGCGTACTGATTTACTCTCTTATACACCTCCATCAATGCAAGAAGCTCTTTGTATCTCTCCACTCGATCCGGATTCAATTCTTCTTTGTTCACCAGCTTCTGTTGGTGTCGCACCCAGTTCCGAAGCCCTCGCTCTTCAGGTATGAACTTAGACGGATTCCGTTTATTAGTCTCAATGAAGAGCTTCACTTTATTGTATTTGACAAGCCAGCGTTCATCCTGTGTCATAACTCCTTGGGCCTTCTCTGAGGTATGAACAAGTAACTACAGAACAGCCAAATAGCCTTCAATACCTTCTTCATATTCTCACAAGGCTAAGATATCTTCCGGGCCCAATGGCTCATACTTACCATCTTTGGCTTCCAGAAGAACAGTCCCAGATTCCAAGGCATATGCTGTATGCCACTTTCCAAGGGGTATATTAACAGCAACATTAACCCCACCCGGTGCTAATTCTACCCGTTCAGCACATGTCCGTTCCAACTCATCATAAAACTCTACTACCAACCGTCCGCGAAGGCAGGCAATCGTTTCAGTTGTCTTTTGATGCCTGTGGATTGGCATTTTGCTTCCGGGCTCTATCGCATTGAGCATCCTTTGGCTCTGAACCGAATCATTGGTTCTTAAATCAAAGCTCTGCCTTAACCTAGGATTCACAATTGCTTCCTCGGTAACCTTATCTAGTAATGTTTTATTAATTATCATAATAACTACGACTTCAAGACAAGCTTGTATCTAATCCCCGCATTCACCCATTTCATAGCCATTAGTTCAAACATCACGTCAAAATGCTCTCTCCAAATGGATGCAATAAATCCTACATTAAATGTCCTAGAATCATATTCAGCAATCGCTTTCAATGAGAAGTTTGGTTTATTCAACCACACCGGCACCCAGTCAATAGCCGCACAAGGTCCATTCATAGGAAGATCAGTTCTTTTATTATGCTGGTATCCTAAATGAGCGCCTATTGTTCCAACTCGAGTATTGAAATGCTTTGTAACTACCGCATAATATCTATTAAAGAAACCGTTACCACTACCTGAGACATGGTCTTCAGTATAATCGCCTCCTGCTCCAGTTGTAGGGTCGCTAAAGCCCACTGCCAATGCTGGCATCCAAGATAATCCAAAATCTCCTTCACGTAACAGTAACGCCTTTGCATTAAAGTGACGATCCTGATTTATCATTATTAGGTCACGTTCGGAAGGGTTTGGATGCCGCTTTCCATCAAGGATTACACATACATACCCTATCTCCAGTCGCGACCATAAATTGACATTAAAGCCGTATTCAAAAGTATGGTATCCCCAGTACCAGTCAGAGATCGAATGTTTGTTCATGAAGTTGTTGGTTATCATGAACGTACCATCACGGTTCATCTCTGCTGACGGGCATTGTAGTAATCCCGTTGAACTATCCCAGAATTGTCCTCTTGATGCAAAACTGGCAAGCAGCATTAAAGCCGCTGCCAAACATAACACTTTTAGTTTCTCCATTTTAAAGCTCTATTTGTTTAGAGCTTTTCATAGTCTAGTTTCCGGCTTTTAAAACTGCGTCCTATAAGTTAGGCCTCCTTTGAGGCACAAAGATATAAGAGCAGAATTGCCAAATAGCTTTCAAGTATTTCTTCATTTCTGAGTCACCTCCATAATCTCATCCACCTCTAACGGTCTATACGCACCATCTTTAGCTTCTAGCAAGACAGTACCCGACTCCAGGCACTTCAAGCTATGCCACTGCGCTTTTTCAATATTAAGGATTGTACCACCAGGAACCATATCAATGGTATCCGTGAGATTACCCTTATCATCATAGAGATATTCCTCAAAGTGCCCTCGAATACAAATGCATGTCTCAGAAGTCCCTTTATGTCTGTGTATTGGCATTAATGTTCCTGGCTCAAGAGCATTAAGCATTCGCTGGCTATTGTCTTCGGACGTGTTTCTCAAGTCCAGACTCTGACGCAACCTAGGGTTAGCTTTTGCTCGTTCAGATAAGTCATCTAAAATGGTCTGATCAATTAACATAAGCCCTTTCATATTTTATGATACCAGTAGAGGCCCCCCGGCAAAGTATGCTGATTTAAATAGGTACTAGTAAACATAAACGTACCTGACTTATTCATTTCAGCTGTTGGTGTCTGAAGTAGTCCAGATGAACAATCTAAAAACTGCCCGCGAGAAACGATGCATATTAGGAATAAGACTGCTGATACTAAAACAATTAAGCGCCTATTAGAACTCTTTATCTTCATATAAAACAATGTTATACATAATAACGTAATCTTCTATGCTGACAGTCTTTCTTTGTTTAGTTGAGTATATAATTCATAACATATTTCAAAAGCATTATCCTTATTTTGAGGATTTATCGTGTTATTTTCCAGCATTTATGCCATACAATCCAAACTGGCGCCCATAGAACAACCAAAGGGTAGTGAGTAAGCATATGGAAATTATGCGTCAAGATAGCTACTATAGCCCCGAGTTTGCTGCCATCATGCTTCAACCGCTCATCATGATGACCAAAGTTACCACTGATCATCACCTGCTTCAAAATATACTCACCTTCCTTTTGATCTGGTTTCCATAACACCCATTCAGCAGGCATACCCATCACTTTCTGCATCACCCACATAATACCTTTCGCAAACTTCCACATACCGAACATCTTCAAAACGCCCTCAAGTGTCATACCATCTTTATAATCAGGTTGTTTCCTGTCTGAAGACATCAAAACAAAATAATAATCAATCAGTTGCCTCAGCCCCACCCCTTCAGTCATGAAATGCCTGTAGATATGAAGCAACATATAAAACAAGTTCATCTCAACAGAGGGAGTTATCAACTCTCCATTCTGAAAAAAAAGAAGATTCTCGTTTCTCTTAAACCATTGTTGTAGTTTTATGTTTTTGAAGACATTAAATGAATAATCTACACGATAGTGAAGTTCTACTTCAATATCTTTATACGCTTGCAAGTGCAAATGCACATAGTCCCATGAGATATCTTTTTGTCCAATTGATTTGGCGTATTCAATAGCTTTTTCACGACCTCCGCTAACGTATACATCAATATCACCTGCTTGTCTATATTGACGTAAGTTATCTCCATAATATGTTGCAACGCCTTGTCCTTTTAAGATTGAAGGGTGAAGTCCATAGGCAGATAAATCTGCTATAAGCTCCTTGCTTCTTTCATCAAGCATTGCATTTCGAAGCCTTATCTGCTCGCTAATTCCTATCCACTGAAACAACAAAGCTTGTGGAGGTCTTTGATTTGCAGGCAATTTGTCTATCCCATGAAGTAAGAGTCCTGTTACCGCTTGCCTCTCAGACTCCTTATAAATGTCAGCCCATTCCTTTGCAGAGGGAGCTACACTTAAGCTTTCTCTGTTTCCTAAAGCAATTTGTAATAGTTCAAAGAACAACATTATTCAAAGTGCTTCATAATGGCATTGTATGTATGCTCTACGAGGTAATTGTTCTTCAAGAACTCATACCCCTTTTCACCCATTGCCCTCCTATCTGCTTGAATCATTTTATCAAGTATCGTCGTGAAGGCTTCCACTGAATTACTTTCGCACCAATAGCCAAAACCATTATCCTCCGCGATCATGCCCATATCCGTATTCGGATCAGTTGCGCAAAGCACTGGCATCTTATTCTCAAGGTAGCTCAAAAGTCTAGATGGGAAATTGGGAATTGTAAACCTATGGTCAAGGAAAATTAAGCCAACATCACAATGCTTAACCAGCAGGTCATAATCTGACTTAGGCAATGACTGCATTAACTTTACATTAGCGTCTTTGTTCCTATCATACCAGTCCGAAATTATGCCGTAATGAGTACCCGATCCCACAACCACGAAATAACAATCTTTTCTGTTTTTATTACTCTCCAGGCAATTCACCAAATAGTCTATCCCCTGAGGCTTTCCGAGATTACCTCCATAAATGAATATTGGCAAGTCCGTTGGCAAATCATACTTCTTCAGAATGTAGAATTTCTCTGCCTTAACCTGATCAGGATCCATTTCGTTCTCGACTAATTCAATCGAATTAGGCGCCACCTCAACTTTTACAGGGTCTATTTCATGATTATGCTTCAATACGAACTCCACGTTTGCAGGACTCATGCAACCAATATAATCTGATACCGCATAAAGATTCTTCTCTTTTTTGCGGAAGAACTTGTAAAGCAGACCTTTTATCCCTGTCTTGGTCATCATCCCAATATCAACGGCATTCTGAGGAAAGATATCTTTGAGCTGTAGATATGTGATAGATTGTGGATTCTGCTTCTTCAAATATCTCACCACATTGGTAAAGGTAATTGGGGGTGTAGAATAGGTTATGAGGTCAAACTTAACATCTCCTAAATACTTCTTAATTGTAGCCTTATACTGGCTCTCAAGCAACAAAGTTCCTATACCCTTCTCAACAATATTCGTCTTTTGGATGTTGAGCGTCCTCACATTAAGGATATGAACACCATTGCTCTCTACAAGACAGGTATCTTTACCCATCCTGCGCTCATAGGGAGTAACTATATACACGTTGTGCCCTTCATCTCTGAACTTACGCATGAGGTCTTGATAAATACCTCGCTCTTCAATATCAGAGATACGAACCAGTGTAAGGAAGATTACGTTCATTAGATAATTGCGCTCTTGATTGTCTCAACGATATACTTCACATCCTCGTCCTTCACATACGGACCAGCAGGCAGGCACATACCGACTTTAAACACAGCCTCAGAAACACCATTCACGTATGCAGGTGCATTCTTATATACCGGCTGCTTATGCATGGGTTTCCACACAGGGCGGGCCTCAATACCAGCCTGATCCATAAACACACGCAATGCCTCAACATTGTCGTTTGGCTGACAATCTGTAGTAGCACTATCTGCAACATGTATAACTCCAGCTGCACCACCTACAGCACCCTGAACAATGGTCTTATAGGCATTCTCCTGCCCCTTAATCTTTAAATCCGGATCAAGGGTAATGGTACATAGCCAATAGTTACTATCATACTCTCCCGTAGCTGGTTGGCTATGCACCTTGATACCCTTTAAATCTTTCAGCAGATCTTCATAAAGTTTCTGCACATGCTTATGGTGGGCAATATGGTCATTAGCTACCGTCATCTGACCACGACCGATACCAGCACAGATGTTAGACATGCGGTAGTTGTAGCCTATTTTCTCATGCTGATAGTACGGGTAACTCTCACGATACTGGGTAGCATACATCATAATCTCACGCCACTCATCATCATTAGCGGTAATCAAAGCACCACCACCAGAAGTGGTAATCATCTTATTGCCATTGAATGATAGCACACCATACTTACCAAAGGTTCCCAACACCTGACCATTGAAACGACTTCCAAATCCCTCAGCGGCATCTTCCACTACGGGAATACCATACTTGTTGGCAATCTCCATAATGCGGTCTACCTTGTAAGGCATACCGTACAGTGCTACCGGTACAATAGCTTTCGGCTTTTTGCCTGTCTTTGCAATACGATCCTTGATGGCCTCTTCAAGAAGTTCGGGATCCATATTCCAAGTATCCTTCTCGGAGTCAATGAACACAGGAGTTGCGCCCAAATAAGTAATTGGGTGAGAAGATGCACAGAAAGTAAAGCTCTGCACACACACTTCATCACCTGGGCCAACGCCACAGGCAATCAATGCCAGATGAACAGCTGCTGTTCCAGCAGAGAGAGCTACCACCCTCTTATCCTGCCCAACGAACCCCTCCAGATCTTTTTCAAAACCGTTCACATTCGGGCCAAGGGGGACAACCCAGTTCGTATCGAACGCCTCCTTTATATATTTCTGCTCTAAACCTTCATCAGACATGTGCGCAAGGCACAAATAGATTCTCTTGTTCGCCATATTATATTATTCTAAATAGTTCCTTTATTTCTGAAATCTTATACTTTGGTTGTTTGACTTCTTCAATATCGAATGATTGTTTATGAATGTTTCTACCATCATCCAACAAGCAAACCGTAATCCATCCTAACTCGTTGGGCGCTATGAAGTCTTTATCCGGATTATCACCCACATAAAAAAACGTTAGGTTATTATTAGGATACTGCTCATAACAATGCAGCATCAATCTATCAAAACTCCAGTGGTTAGGCTTGAAATAGCTTGGGTTCTCGTTAATAAAAACGTTGTCTTCCTTTATCCATTCCGTCAGTCCCAGAGCTTCCACCTTCTGCTTCTGTGTAATCTCTCTTCCATCAGAAATGATTCCTAGAGAGATATTCATTTTTTTCAAATTATTCAGGACATCTATTGTTTCTGCTGTTAAAGAAATGGCTGGATGGTGAAATCTATATACATGGAGATAATCGCTTATTGGATTATCCAACCCGTAAGTATCATTCAAACAAGCGAAAACGTTCTCTCCATTTAGATACCAAGAATATAGTTTCTCGTATATTTCCTGTGCATCATAATGGAATCGCTTTTCAACCAGTTCTGCCACTTTTCGATACCCTGACTTTAGAAAATCAATTTCCTTATATAGCGTATCGTCAAGGTCAAAAACTACAACCTTCTTACACATAGACGGCATCGTCATAACGAAGCATCAGTTGATGGTCTTTCCAGCCATCAAAGAATTCAATCTTCTCACCCAAGAAATACTCTCTGATCAAGTATTCTGGATAGTTTCCACCTGCTGCATAGGTTTGCGGATAGCCACCACCAAAACGAGGATTTATCTCAATACCCACCACATCGCAAGTTTCACGATTCAGGAATACCTGAATGCAGATACAACCCACACAACCTTCTATTGTCTCTAACCTGTCTAACAGATACTTTGTAAGCGGCTCTTTCTCAGTCAAGCCCTTGTTGATCTCTCCGGCTCTAATCTTGATACGCTCGCGAGGGACAATACACTTTACCTTATGGTCACGACCATAATACATATCAACAGTGTACTCCTTATAGATTTCTTTGTCAATGTACTCCATAAAGAGCAGCTTAGGGTCATTCAAAATCTCTTCTGTCAGTTCCTCTGCATTTTTGATGTAATGTAAGTTGGTGCTTAATGAGCCATCATAAGGTTTTGCGAACAAAGGGAATGTGGGGTTATTCTTATCAATAGGCCTAGGAACCCGAATACCATGACTTTCAAAGAATTCACCCGTATTGCGTTTGTCTCTGCAAATCTTAATGAAATCAAGTGCTGATACGCTTACTGCAATCCCGTTTTCTTCAAACAGTTTCTTGTTCTCCGCCAGCACCAGTAGTTCTGTATCAATTGTGGGAACAATCATCCCAATGCCATTGTCTTTGCAAAGCTGTAGGAGTTGCGGTATATACTGAGGATCTGTTACCCTAAGCACCTCAAAGCAGCCATCACTGACGTAAGCAGCTGGAGCCAGCCTAGGGTTCATATCGGTAGTAAAAACCTTTGCTCCAGGGAAGAAACGGTTCAACGTCTCTTGGAAGTCTTTCACCAAAGCCACTCGCTGGCCAGCAGAAGTTATAATAATGTTATGATTCATCCTTTATTAGTTTGTACCGTCAAAGAAAGGCATTGTAGCTGAACCCTCCGCACTAATATCATCACGGAAGAGAACTTTCTTGATAGTAATAAATATCACTTTAATATCTGTCCACAATGTGCAGTGGTCAACATACCACACATCCAGTTTGAATTTCTCTGTCCAACTAATCGAATTACGTCCGTGACATTGAGCCCAACCGGAAATACCCGGACGCACTTCATGCCTGCGGGCCTGTTCCTTACTGTATAAAGGGAGATACTCAACACGCAAAGGCCTAGGACCAATCAATGCCATATCACCCTTGAATACGTTGATAAGTTGAGGTAGTTCATCAATGCTAGTAGAGCGAACGAACTTCCCTACCTTGGTAAGACGATCTTCATCCGGCAACAAATTCCCTTCTGAATCTCTCTCGTCAGTCATTGTCTTAAACTTAATCACCTTGAATATTTTGGCATCTTTACCAGGACGCTCCTGGAAGAAGAATGCGCCTGCACCTTTATTGGCAAAATGAAGCCAAATGGCAATGATTATCAGGAACCAGCCAATCAGCAAAAGTGCAATCAGAGATATGATGAAGTCAAAGACTCGCTTAAAACAATGTTTATACATAATCCTATGTTTAATCACTCATGATCATCAGGTCATTAATCTTATAAAACCTCTGTACTCTCTTTGAAATGTTACATAGAACTTCATAACCAATGGTACCGAGTTCTTGTGCCATATCGTCAGCATTATACTCAATATCGCCATCTACGCCAAGAAGTGTTGCCCTATCTCCCATCTTAACATCACTAATATGAGAAACATCTACAAGCGTCTGATCCATGCAAATACGCCCGACTATCGATGCTTTCTGACCATGCAACAACACATGACCTTTATTAGACAAGTGACGATTAAAGCCATCAGCATATCCTGTTGTTATTGTAGCAATTCTCATAGGTTTCTTAACCTTAAAGGTACGTCCATACCCTAGAGCTTCTCCTTCCTTAACATCCTTTACCATAGAGACCACCGACATCCATTTTAATGGAGACTTTATGCCTTCAGGGATAATATTTGTTATGTCAGGTTTTAATCCATATAAAACAATTCCTAGCCTAACTATAGAATTATTCTCACACTGATTCTGATAGAATAACCCTCCTGCAGAATTGAGACAATGAACATAAGGGAATTTCAAATCATTAACCAGAGAAGCTATGCCGTCAAACTTCCTCAATTGTTCTAATGTGAACTCCTTATCATCATTTGAATTACTGTCAGCCACACATAAATGTGTGAACAATCCATTGATTTCTAAAGAAGAAGAGTATTTTCTTATTATACGTTCACACTCATTAGGGTTGTCAGCATCCAGGCCAATGCGGTTCATCCCTGTATCGATAGCGAACTGACATTTGTTTTTAAATCCAGCAGCAGCCAACGCATTAGCGTATTCTTCTGATACAATAGCCTGCGTAAAATCCAAGAACTTCATAGTCTTCGCATACTTGACAGAAGAATACCCAAGAATCAATATTTCTCCCTCAATACCAGCATTCCTTAAACCAACAGCCTCATCAATATTGGAGACTGCAAACATACGGCAGCCTTCTTCTGCAAGCATTTTCGCCACCATCACATCACCATGACCGTAGGCATCTGCCTTTATAACAGCCATAATTTGTGTATCATCATTTAGATGACTTTTATAAATTCGGTAGTTCTTACGTAACTGAGCCACATCTACTTCTACCCAGGAACGCTTTTCTACCTGATTAATTCGTATCTCCATTCAAATATAGTGTCTTGAGAGGGTACTTGTTCAATGCGACATGAAAAGCTGGTATAATCCGCCCATCGCAATAACCTCCCGGAAACATAATAGCGCCAAATTGGAAAACCACAAAAGGAAGTATATCCTTCTTACATTGATAGATTACCTTCAATTCTTTGGTTTTCAAGTTAAAAGTATACAGATAGGCGTAATAGTCTTTTATCCCTTTGCCCAGTTTTCTGGATGTAAGACAATCCAAACGATTCTTGTAGATACCATCAGATTCCACATCAGTAGAGAAAACAAGACTATCGCCCATACGACCACCATAGATAACCGGACCTTTCAAAGGAGCCACCTTTTCAACCGCCCATTCGCCTTGATTTTCATATAGTCTCATTAGATGGTTGGGGGCAAAAGGAGCATCAGTAGCATACCATAACTCTCCTTCATATATTGTGACCACATCCGCACGATAATCCTGATTGCCTTTAAGCACACATTCTACGGTCTTAAAACTATCGTCTGTACGCCATATCGCAGCAGCATCTCCAAAATCTCCAGAGAAAACCCAGATGCAGTCGCGAACTTCATCATATACGACATTGTGTATATGATTCACACTGCCCTTTTCAAAGGTGTATACAACCTTCTTTTCAAAGGTCTCAGGATTTACATATAGAATATTGATCGGATTCTTATCTGGATTCCCACAATAATCTCCATAGTAAATGCCAGCCTTCGTCCTATGATTACCCTCTTTTACATGACAGAAAAACAAGGGGCGCTTACCTTTATCAATGTTGAATACGGGTTTGATTTCTTTTTGGAGGATATCCACTAAATATGCCACTCCTCTGTATGCGAATAGTATCCTATTTTCGTCTAATGACAAGCTTGTGTAATTAACCAAACGTAAGGCACGAGCAGCCAGAGAGAAATGCATAAACAACTTGTGCTTTGAAGATAAAGGCAGCCCTCCAATCAGTTCAAACTTATCAGATTGTAAATCATGAACAAGAAGTTGGGACTTTCTGTTACAGACAAGAAGGCTGTCACTACTTATCCAACAAAGAGGTATATATGAATAAGCCTTTTTCATTTATTTATGATACTTTCTTGGAATAAGATAAGGATAACCATCCGGTTGTTTGCCAATAAAGTCAAACAAATCATTAGAACGAACAGCAAGTACTTCTATACCTTCAACGAACTTTTGAGATAGTATATTATTCTTCTTTAAATCATTATAAAAGTTCATTTCCGGGAAATACTTCGTCCAGCGATGCCTTCTTTCTCTAATCTTCAAAGGGGTTTTATTGCGGCCTTTCTTTATTGAGAAGTTACGTTCAAGATACCAAGCCTCCTCTTTATATGGCCAATCTGGCTGTTCCTGCCCAACGTGGAATATAGTTAGGTAGTTTTTCTCATCAACACCAATTCCAATATTCCAAGCATTGTGGTTTGCACAATACTTCCACGAAGACATAGCTCCATGAGCAGAAGGCAATTCTCCATCTATATTGCCTTGCATCATTTCTTCTGCTTGTGCTCCAACGGCAACTAGTGGATTAAGAGGGAACTCACTAATAAAGGCATCATCATAACGGCTCAGCGTGAAAGGAAGAAGACCTGAACTAATCGGAGAACGATATAAATCGTATACAACTTCAACAGGCACTTCATCTTTAATATACTTCTTGAGATAGTCCAATCCCTCTCCTTCTTCAGGGAACTGTCTAATGGCAGGCATGGCAAGAGTGCCCTCTTCCCCAACAACTTCTAAAAGGGCATTGATGACACCCTCAGCATCAAGTCCGGTTGCCTTTAAGCTATCAAACGAGGAATGAACTATCATAATATCACCCTTCTTAACACCTATTTCTCTTAGATATTCTACGACCTTCGAGAAATCTGCTTTGGTGATATCGTCACTGCCTGTCGTAGATACGGCACCACCATCTTCCGATGCCACGAACTTATGGAGCAATGGCATCATTGTCCAATAGGTCTTCCTCAAGAACACTTCTGCACTTGGTGAAGAGAGCGCGACTTTTCTATATAAGCTTCCTAACCCCATTGATTATAATTTCTTTTCAAGAATTGAGGCTAACTCAAGAATTGTATTCCAGTTAGAAATCTCTTTTAGTTTAAAGATGATGTCGTATTCTTCTTCCAATGCAGTGAGAATTGACACACGATGAATAGAGTCCATATTCTCAGATTCTGTCATGTCAAAATCCTCCTGCGTCATAATCCTTTCATCCTTTAGGTTCTCAAAAGCAACCCTTTTGACATCTTCGATAATTTTACTATCCATAATTCTTATAAATTAAACATTTTACGTATTTCTTTCCTATCGACTTTACCATTTTGATTTAATGGCATTGACTTTACAAAAAGCCATTTTGATGGCATCATATACTTTGTGAGCTTGCTGCTCATATATGTTTGGTGCTCTTTATAATCATATTCCTTACCCTCTACAACCATGGCCAATTCAGTATTTCCTTGGGAATTTTGATATGGTAAGACTACGCAATACTTACCTTTTGCAGCCTCTGCATATACATTCTCAATCTCACCAAGCTCCACGCGATAGCCATTAATCTTAACCTGGAAATCTTTCCTGCTAACATACATTAGGTTTCCATCCTCCGCATAGTAGCACATATCCCCGGTACGATAATACCTGACGCCATGCTTTACAAAGAACTTTTCTGCGTTTTCTTTATCATTCTTCCAATAGCCTGGTGTCAGCTGATCTCCACATAGACAGAGTTCTCCTTCTTGATTAGGATCATTTATCTCATTGTCATTATCGTCAAGCAAAAGAACGCCACTATTCTTGAAAGTCTTTCCAATTGAAACAATGTCGTTAGCTGATAGAAGGTCCCCAATATTATCTTTATGGATGAGGTAATACGTACAGAACACTGTGTCCTCCGTCGGACCATACATATTATAACTTACCATCTTCTGATTGGCCTCATGCCAAGGGATTATTACCTTTCCTGTCAAAGCCTCCCCACAAAGGATGTTATAGCGCACACTGGATACATCAACTTCATCCATATATGGAAGAAGATTTCGTATCATAGAGGGCACCATCTGCAATACAGTTAAGTGATGCTCTTCTAAAAGCTCTGCTATATAAGTAAACTTGACTGCCTTATTGGGGATAGTATATATGCAAGCCCCCTTCACCAATGGAATCACATAGGAAGATACCGAAAAGTCAAAAGTCAAATCGAATGGCTGTAAGCATTTATCATCCGTGGTAATATCAAGGCCAATGTGATTCATTGAATCAATGAATGCAGCCAAATCGCCACGTGTGATTGGAACACCTTTGGGCTTACCTGTGCTTCCTGAGGTAAATAGGATGTATGCTAATTCTTGGTCATCTACATCAGCTATTTCAAGAGCGTTCTTTCGTATATATCCGTCACTTGATATAATAGAAGTGTCAATAATTGTTACGTCCTCTTTGTCACATCGATAATTGGAATCTGAGGAAAGAACAAAGTGAGTGCCTACGCTAATAATAGTCTCCCTGTGGCGATCTGATGGTTGATTCGGATTGAGCGGAACATAGGCTTTACCAGACAGCCATAAAGCTAAAATAGAAGCGTATGTTCTAATATCATCTGTAGCATACAAAAACACCTCTTTCTCATCAATATCTTTAATCAGATATGATATCTGTTCTACTATGTCATAGAATTCATAGTATTGCCATGACTTTCCACCTATTACAAATGCAGGCAAATTCCAGTCCCTTCTTTCAAGAAACGGGGCCAATAACTCCTTATTTAAATTCATAAAAATATGCTTCATTTTTTATAAATTGTCAATTTAGACGTCTTTCCGCGTTATTATCTTTGTAAGCATATGCTTCATTTTCGTCTACCCTTTTCTGTTTGTCCTATACCAGTCGTAAAACGCCATAAACGACTGTTTGTTATATTTAAAACCTATTGCTTTATCTTTAGAACTACTAGCTCCTTCAAGGTGCAGTACATCTATTTGGGGACAATAATATACAGGAACTCCCTCTAGCCTACATTTTTCCGCAAGAAAAAGCTCTTCATTATACAGAAACATTTTCTCATAGAAAAATGGGTAAAGTCTATCTACCGCTGCCTTTGTGAATATTATAAATGCCCCATGACAACTATAAATTTTATAAGAGTTCCTTTTAACTATTTTTCTGAATAGGAAAAATAATTCTCGCGAAAATCTTGAAATTGCATAGGGTAAAGCAAGCATTCTTCTAGAATTAATTTTATAGGGGAAATATTCCAGTGGGATCGACCAAGAGTTATACCAAGGGATATTGGGGTTCTGCAACTTTCCATTTAAAAGGTGTATATGCGGTGCTATTACCATTGCATCTGCATCCATATTAGCAAGAAATGAAATATCATTTATCTGAATATCTGAGTTTGATAAAATAAGAAAATCAAATTCATAATGCTCCATAGCGTATCTTGTCCCAACATTGTTACCATACCCATAACCTTTGTTTTCAATAGGTATAAAATCAGCAAAATAATGAGAGGAAACTTCTTGACAACGTATGAGGCTATCATCATCATAGTAACTATTTACTACAATGACTTTATAATCGTCTAATCGCAATGCCTCAAAGAAATCCTTAAGGACATCTATATTCTTATATACAAGAACAACAAAAATGTATTTAAATTTCATTTGGTTTCAAGTGATCGTAATTATATACATCCGAATTTATCTTCGCATAGCATAGAAAAAGCGGCAGCATCAAGTCAAAAGAACAGAGTACAGGGTTCGTCGCATCCGCGATCAATACAAAGAAGAATGCAAACAACATACATATAAACAGTTCATCTCTTCTTTTTCTTGCATACTTTATTCCGACCAGTAACACACCTACTGTACCAAGAAAGTATAGAGTAAAGCCAACAACACCTCTTGTAGCCAATTTATGTAAGTATGTAAGCTCGAACTGATGAGAATAAATACCCTTATTGGATTTATAATATACAGCTCCATCTCCATCACCAATTATTGGGTTGTCAACGAAATGTCCCCAAAGCATTTTAGATTGGTCGAATCTAACAGATTCTTCATCCTTATCAAATGCTTTCGTGAAAGTATGAAGATACCCATCAAAGACTTCTGGCATTGTTGTATATACATAACCAAGAGCACCGATGATTATTACTAATAATAAAGCAAGGTATCTTTTTGTCCTCTTTGCCGATTCTTTTGGGAAAAAACGGCTGAAAAGAATTGTAAAGACGGGGCAAACGAAGAAAATAAGCATTAGGCTTCTTCTTCCGCTAAAGATGAGAAGGAATAAATTCAACAAAAGAACCACAAACTGAACCAAGCTATTAACTCCAAACTTATAATGAGTAAGATAAAGTAAGAAAAATAAGGGTGTCGTGAAAGTTAACGTATTCAAATTGATAAGATTTATTCTTGATGTGGTCTCATAGAAAGAAAAGCCCGTTTCCTCTTCCGGATAGAGATTAATTATTGGAGTACCAAACAATACATTTGAAGCATATAACAGATCGTACACTATAAGAAATGCATGCATATAGAACATCCACTTTATCATAACTCGATAGTCATCACTATCCTTTAACAATGGCGTGACAATAATGAGTGATAATATTGGCCAAAGAACACCTATAGTAATACACTCAAAAGCGTGTTCATGTCCGCTCACAGCACCCCAAAAGATGCCCCAAAGCGTTGATAAACATAAGAAGATGCACAAATGCCGGTTGGTTTTACACACTTTCGTATCTTTTATACATAATATAACCAGCACAAACAAAAGAAATACTTTCAACAGGTACAGGGAACTGATTACACTCATCATTGACATCATGAGCATAATAGCAAGAGCTCCCCTCAAATTACTCGTTTTCAACATACATCAATATGTAATTACGTTACTCTTAAAAAGCCCGTCATATGTCCCTTTAAACATATACTTCAGTATCTGCCATCCTTGTTTTGCCATCAATGGTACCAGTATCATATCTAATGGTATGCGTAGTATTGCTTTTATTTTCCACACGTGAGGAACATAGCTTCTTCTAATAAGCCACAAGCTATTCCTGTATTGATAATAGTACCTGAAGGGGGCTGATACCCCCAACACAAACCCATGCCAATTATGATACTCCTTACCTATTGAGTGGGTCATCGTCACATTTCGTGTCATATAACCCGTGTATCCTTTGCTTCCTGCCCTCCAGCACCACTCGAAATCCACAAGATCAATAAATAAGCTTTCGTCCATAACGCCAACGGCTTCCAGACATTCCATTGAGATGAGACAGCCAGAAGCTATTAAAGCATCTGTCTTATTATAAGCCTTGTTCCTGTCAGTATAGTTCTTATATTCTTGATTCGACTCTTCATCCACAAACACCGGTCCAATAAAGCCCACTTTAGGATCCTTTTCTTTTATTGTAAGATAGTCTTTATATAGGTTACGTACAAAACCTTCGTCAACCTTACTGTCTTGATCTAAGAGAAGCACATGATCGTATCTATTCTCCTTTGCCCACTTTATACCCACATTCTGAGCGGCGGCGATCCCCCTGTTAGAATGTAAAGATATATAGTGTGCATTCACTACATCGACTACTTTCTCACTATTGTCTACAGCAACAACTGCACATGTCGCCGCCAGTGCTTCTATATTCTCTATATGTATTTCATTGGGATTATAGAGAACTGCTACTATACATATTTTATTTAGACCTTCTTGATTATTCATCACCAAACCACCCTATTCTTAGTTTTTTGTATAAAAAACATCATTTTCAATGAAGTCTGCTGGAGGAAGGTTTCTGAATTATATCATGCAACATTATTACAGAAAACTTACTATAATGGGGGAAGTATACATAATCACAATAAAACCCTATTTCACATCTTGCAAACTTATTATCGGCAAACTCTACCTCATAGCCCCTATATTCAGCCTTGAATGCAATAGGCATATATGTTTTGGGCAATAAACAAAAGATATATTCTATCTGAATAATTGATTATGTGTTCAAATGTGGGCTATTTTCTCTTTCTGGTGATAAAGTGCTTTATCTTCCTTAATCCGCCCCATATAAAGCCGCACAACCTATATTGTTCTATATAATTGTAAGTAACAACACGTTCTGCACGTATGAGTTTCCTCCTAATATCTTTAATCAGCGGAACACGTTTGTCATCTTCGGGAATAAGAGGCCTATGTCTCAATGGCGTCTTTGATATACAATCATCTATAATATCCATTATCATCGCAGACGTTTTGCCAATATTACTAAAATTATGGCTCGAAAAATCTTTTGTCTTCTCGTGATAATAATCGTATTGATTTAATATTTTGTCAATAAATGCTGTAAGCTCCCCTTTCTTTGTTATGTATACAAAATCATAATCACATTTTGGGAAACGACTGGGAGTCACATCCGGAATTAGCCAGTCGGAAACAGATACAGCCGGAATTCCCATCATTGTAGCTTCACACATCGTTGAACTCTCTTCTGAAACAAGGATGTCAGAAACAGCAATAGCCTCAAAAATATTTGTTTCTGGTGGTAGAATTGTTACGCGTGGGTTATTTTTATGTAATTCAAACATTTCTTCGATATTCCTTATTTGCTGGGGGTAGCTATCAGGCCACTTGGCTTGTTTAATTAAAATGTTCACATCTAATTTTAACATTGATTGAACAAAATCATCCTGTTTATGATCATTCTCCCAAGCCGGTGCATATAACACGGTTCGCTTGTTCATATCAAGGCCGTGTTCCTGATAAAACTTCTCTTTAGATGATTTTTGTTGCAATTCGTTAATTACGTCGGCTTTTGGCCAGCCTATCTTAAAAATCCCAACTTTGGGGCGAGCATAATACCATTGAGAACAATGGCTCCAATTTTTTTCCCATTGGGCGCTCGGCAAAATACCCACATCATAAATATTCCAAGGCTCCCTGTACCATATATCCGGCCAATTAGCATACTGCTGAATAATATCATGCAACATGATTACAGAGAACTTACTATACTGTGGAAAATTTACATGTTGGCAATAAACACCTATTTCACATCTCGCAAACTTATTGTCTGTTAATTGAACTTTATAGCCCCTTTTTATAGCCTCGTCTACAATAGGCATATAGTTGTTTTTTTCTGCTGTATCTGAGAATATAAATGTAATCTCTTTCTTCAATTCCATTTTAAAAACTATTTATATTGTAAAATGATTCTAACTTTGTCTCTTTTTATATAAACTAAAAGCAGTATTAACACAAATACTGTATAACGTAATATTATGTGTTTGTATAATATTAGGCATACAAACATGAAACAAAATAAAGCCAAACATGATAAGAAGATAAACCTATTATCAAACACTTCATTAATAGATAGTGTTTTCTTACATATCCTTTTCTGGAAGAAATAATGCATCATCATAAAAAAAGCATAACATGTCAGCGAAGTATAGCCCGCAGATATAAAACCAAATCGCGGTAATAAAAGCATGTTCATGGCAACACTGAGGGCTGCACCAGATGTTGTTGCTATCATCACATATGTAGTTGCATTATAATAGAATTCAATACATGAATACAATCCATAACAAAAAGTAATGTAAACGCTTAATCCAGCCGCGGGCATAACCCAAATTGCGTCCATGTATTCTTTCGTTCCCATAATCCTTATTATTTCCGGGGAAACAAGCATATAGAGAAATACCATAACACCTACCAAAATGCATAGCATGTTAGACTGTGACCTAACATAAGTAAAATTTCTCTCTTTAAATCTTTCATAAACCCACGGCACAAATGCTTGGTTAATTCCCTGAATAACAATACTGATTACCATTGCAACTTGTGTAGCTAAACTATAGATACCTGCTTTATCTTTTCCGTTAAAGTTTCCAATTAATATTCTATCAATTTGGCCTAGAACAACTAAAGATAAATAATGGGGTATCAACGGGATATTAAACTTTAATGCATGTAACCAATAATCCTTATGGTAAAAACAACGACCTTTAAAGAACTGATAAATATAAAAAAATAGTCCAAAGGCTATCTGGGACAGCAAAAAACCCCAAATAACAGCATTTACCCGAAGATTTGTATAAAAAAGAAGATATAAACTGATTGCTGGTGTAGCTAGTGATTGCAAAAGAGTAAGAACAACCATCATTTTATATTTATTCTCAACCCTCTGCCTAACAGACCAAAAAGAAAAAGCGGGAAACGTTATAAAATACGCAAACATTAAGTAAATGGTTATATTATCCATTTCTAATGTCTTTTCCCAGAACGAGCTAGAAATATAATATACTAAAAAAAGGAAAGCCGTGATGATTGTACTCAATGACTGCATAGAAGATGTATATCTGTCTCTATCGTCCGCATAATCAACCATTGCTTTTGTAAAAACACCACAGTATAAATTCAATGTGGCAAAAATAATTATGATACCGCACCAAGATTGGAAAATAGAATACTGGCCATACTCTTCAGAAGAGAGATAATGGACATAGATAGGTACAACTAAGAAAGCTATACCTTTTTGCAAAAAGTTACAAATTGTATACCAAATAGCAGCTTTTTTGGTAACGGTTAAGTCTCTATATATGCCCAAAAGTCGCATTTTATTATCCTAATCTTCTGGAAATATCTGCATAAATATCTTCGCAGGATTGTTTACGTTCGTAAGTCATAAATTGACTCCTTCTTAATACTCGCAAGTCATGATCTTTTTGTGGATTAAGAAGGTTTTGCTTCAACAGTACAGACAATTGTTGCAAATCAAAAGCTGTGTCCCCGCATACCACCTGTTCTTTTGTGTAATATAACCCCCTATCTTTACTAGAATAATAATCGTAATCATACAGGAAGTGTATAATAGGACGATCAAGTACCAAAAAGTCAAAAAAACATGACGAATAATCTGTTATCAATATATCAGCAGATGCAAGCAGTTCCTGCGATGAGATGTTTTCAACACCAACAAACCTAGAACTTCCTTCGATAGAAGCATTGTTATGTTGATTAACAAAATGAGATTTCTTGACAATTACTGCATTATTTGATTCAAGTATATTATTAATTGTTTCATTATCTCTTATCATTATATCCATATTTTCTGTATCTCCTTTATCTCTAAAAGTAGGCATATATGCTATAATGCGAGTTTTCTGTGAAATAGATGGATTAGTGCAACTAAGTCGTTTAACTAAGTTATTTTTACATTTTAAAAGCTCCTCTGAGTTATAAAAGATGGCATTTCTTGGATAACCAGATTCAATTATACTATCCCTTTTACAGCCAAAAGCTGACTGTATTATTCGCGAAAAAACATCAGATGTAGACAAATAAACATTACCTTCAAACAACCTAGTTTGACATCTCCAATAAGCTCTTTTAATCTTATTAGTATACATATCTGCATGGATTTTTTTCCACGGAACCCCATGCCATAAATCCACTGCCAAGGCACCACTATATAAATGGCGGTAACCAAAAGTTAAATCACCCATTCCATGGGTAAAAAATACAGCTCCTGCCTGTTTTAAAAAACTATTTGCTTCTGGAGTATCCATAACAACTCTCTCAACTCTTTCATCCAACAATGAAAGATTAGCCCCCTCCTTGTAAATCCAGACACATTTTATTATAGAGTGATTGCGAACAACATAATTTGCAAAATATAGGCAATTATCGCAGCATTTCTCTCCTAACCATTCACCAAAGACCCAGACATTTTTTTTCCTTGTATAAAAGAAATAATATATCTTGGACAGTAGCAATGTTGTATTATGTTTAATTAATCTTAATACCATACTTATCTATTTATAGCAATACCCACCATTAACTTCAATTAAACTACCATTGACAAACGGATTGTCAATACAGAAACGGAATGCGTCTACAATTTCATCTACAGTGGCGAAACGATGTATTGCAGTCTTTTTGTATATATTCTGTTTAATATCTTCCGGCTTTTCATTCTGCCAAGGAGTTGCGACAAATCCAGGGATTATAGCATTCACCGTGGTCCCTGTCCCCTCAAATTCCTTAACAAGATTCTTAGCCAGGGCACATACTGCAGACTTGGTCACTCCATAAGCAAGCACAGTTGCATGGGGCTGGACTGCCATCTGTGAGCCTGTAAATAGGATCCTACTTCCTGCTGGAATAATGGGATAAAACTCTCGAACCATAATATAGTGTGAGTTTACAGCCACCTCCATTTGTCTGTCCCAATCCAAATCAGTAGTTTCGGTAAAAGACTTACGAATACTCATCCCGGCGTTGCAAACCAAACAATCCACATGATCTGTTTGACTTTTCACATAATCAATAAAATGATAGACCTCCTCTCTGTTACACTGATCCACCTTATGAGCTTCATAATTATCTATCTTCTCTTCAAAGTCCGGCCCTACATAAGTTGCAAAAACCTTATAGCCTTTACCAAGAAGCATCTGGGCTACACCATAGCCCATTCCAGACGTACCGCCTGTAACTACTGCATATTTCATAACTCAGTTACATTTTCACCATTACGGTATTTTTCTATTATTTCTGCTATTGCCACACTCTCACGGCGACGAAGCTTATAGCAACTGCGACGTTTATTCACTATCATAGACAAGAACTCCTGTATTTCATAACGTAGGCCTTCTCCATCGTAACTATAGAAGTATTTTTTGTTCTTTGTTTGGTCTTCATAGCGAACCTCAAAATAGTCCGTCAACCACCATGGGGCCGGCACATACACATAACCTTTAGTTCCAGAGATAACAAGATTTCCTTCTGTCTTTACACCAATACCTAGAGTAAACGAAGAAGTAGCGTGGGGGTAATTTATGACTCCCTTAGTGTAAATATCCACACCGTTTTCACGTTTGGTATGGAAGTTTATATCTTTCCAATCAAGGCCCAACAACTTAATAATTGCCATAACAGTTAATGGGGCATGTTCGGTCATTGCGCCACCTGCCTGATTAAGATCTAACTCCCGGGTAGGCGGTTCTACCATCTTACTCAATGATGCCTTTACATCAACAACATCTCCAATAATACCACTCTTTATTAGCGTGACTATATGACCAAAAGCTGGACAATAAGAGGTTTTGCTAGCCTCTAACAACACAAGGTCCTTATCTTCTGCCAATTTGTATAATTCTTGGGCTTCTGATTTCTTGAGCACAAATGGAATCTCACAGAGAACATGTTTACCGGCCATAAGGCTGCGCTTTACATATTCGTAATGAGTTAAATGGGGTGAAGCAACATACACAACATCTACTTTCTCTATGAAAGAGTCAAAACCTGAATATGCCTCAATGCCATGTTTCTTAGCAAAACTCTCTGCTTCATCTTTCTCCGGATTAAGAACGGCAACTACATCTGCCCCATTCACCACCTTGGTTTCTGGGACGAAACGATTGGCGATACGACCACTTCCTATTATACCAATGCGGTAAGTATCTTGACTCTCAGCACGAAGTTGTGTAGATGAGATACCTTCTGTCCTTGGCAGATAAACTACCTTGCAGTACTCATTCAAATAATCAAACTTGCCAACCCAATCTGATCCAATGGCAAAGATGTCTACATCATATTTCTGAATATCATCAATCTTTTGACCTAAATAATCTTCTATAATTACTTCGTCAGCATAGCCTGTTGCCTTTACAGCCTCCACACGCTCTAAAACATTATTTCGTACATTAAGTTTGCCGCGACCTCTATCAAAACTATCACTCGTAACGCCTACAATGAGATAGTCACCAAGTTCTTTTGCTCTACGAAGAAGATTAATATGCCCTTGATGTAACAAGTCATACGTGCCATATGTAATTACTTTTCTCATACCTCAATATATGAATTACATATAAAACAACCGTAATACTAATTAAAAAACTATACTATGTTAATATCAAAATACTTCAGCCCCTCCTTCAATACTAAACAGAAGTCCTTAATATCTTTCACATCTATTGTACCCAATGAGCAAAGACGAAAGGTATTGGTGGTTGTAATCTTACCCGGATAAATGGTGAACCCACGCTCATAGCAATAATCGTGAACCTTCTCAAAGTCCCAGTTAGGATCGTCAGGATACTTCACTGATAGCACAAGACCAGACTCAATCTTTGGATCAATCACAGTCTCGAATCCCAGTTCTTTCACGCCCTTACGAATTGCTTCATATACCCTACGATGACGAGCCCATTTTGCTTCCTCACCCACCTCAAAGTATTCTTTAAGAGCCTGGATCGCAGCATAGATGGTCTGCACAGGAGGAGTAAAGTGCATCTCGCCCGTCTTTTCAAAGCACTCATATTGCATATAGAGATTGCAATAGTATGAGCGTGTAGGATAGTTCTTTGAAGCTTCTATGATATCCCTGCGGCCAATGACAAATGAAAGACCAGACATAGCCATCAGGCCTTTCTGGGCAGAAGCCATACAGAAATCTACATTGTCTTTAACCATATCAAACGGTATCATACCCAGGCTTGATGTTGTATCAGAGATAAAGATAGCGCCATACTTGTGAGCTAAAGCACCAATCTCACGAATAGGATTCAGAACGCCCGTACCAGTCTCATGATGGCAGCAATAAACCACAGCCACATCAGGATTCTCTTTCAAAGTCTTCTCAACATCTGCCAGATTAGGCTGCTCAAACACACTACTCTTCAGGTTAATATGAGGAATATGATACATCTGGCACACCTCAACAGCACGTGAATTATATGCTCCATTATTGACTACCAGAATCTTCTTTCCTTCAGGAACAAGGGAATTGATGCAAATATCAATGTTGATAGTCCCAGAGCCACAGAAAAGAACGGAAGTATACTCAGGTTCGGGAGCATGGGCCACTTTACAAAGGTCGCTTCGTAGACCCTTCATCAAACCTGCGAACTCTTTCTCCCGAGGACAAATGTCAGGAACAACCTGTGCGAGTTTTACACTATCCGTGGTCGTAGCAGGCCCCGGGTTCAACAACACATTACGCTTAATCGTTATTTCTTTCAATTCCATTGTCTTATTTCTTGAGGAAATCCATTAATGCTTCTTTGTTCTGAATAGGAGTGGTGGTCGGGCGGCCAAGATCTTTGCGGTTGCCTTTCTTTACCTTCACTTCTACAAGTACTGGCCCTTCCGCAAGATTCTTCAATGCGGAAACCAGTTCTTCCTTATTATCAACTGAGATAGTAGCCTTATAGCCAACAGCCTTTGCTACTGCAGGTAGGTCAATCTTCAAACCAACGGTAGGCTGGCCGCCAACAGAGTCATGAGCACCATTATTAAAAACAACATGCACATAGTTCTTTGGATCCTTGTTAGCTACAATAGCCATACTACCCATGTGCATAATTGCTGCACCATCACCATCAAAGCACCATACCTTGCGGTCGGGTTTTGCCATTGCAATACCCAGGGCTATCTGAGAGGCGTGGCCCATAGAACCGACTGTCAGGAAATCGCGCTCATGGCCCTGGTTCTTAGCTGCACGGTACTCAAACAACTCACGGCTAATCATACCGGTAGTAGAGACAATGCAATCCTTCTCACCAAGAGCTGCTGCTACGGTCTGGATGGCCTCTTCACGGCTCATAGTGAGGTCGTTCTTCTCTACATTCTGGAGCTTGTAATCCTCAAAGGTGTCCTTTTCAATTACTAAAGCATAGACATCCTTTTTCTTCAGGGCATCAATGGCTTTGGCAATCTGCTTTTCAGCCTTATCTTCTTCTTTGCTCAAAACATCGAAGTTGATACCCATCGTATTCAGCAGGCCGGTAGTCACCTTACCTTGCTTTACGTGCTGGGGTTCATCGTGAACACCAGGACGGCCACGCCAGCCAATCAACAGTAGTACAGGAATGTTATACACCTCAGGATCTGTCAGTGAAGCAAGCGGGTTGATGATATTACCTTCACCACTATTCTGCATATACACACAGGCTGGCTGGTCAGTAGCCAGATAATGACCGGCTGCTAGTCCTACGGCAGCACCTTCGTTGGCAGCAATGATGTTATGCTCTGAATCACAATGGTCTGTGATATACGCACAAATGTTCTTCAGCAGACTGTCTGGCACGCCTGCAAAGCAGTCAATGCCGTTCTCTCTCAATTTCTCTATAAAGAATTCAGGTCTAATCATGGCTTACTTCTTTTTGGTACCAGGAATGAGGTTCAAGATCTGCTTGATTGGCATGCAGTATTCTTCAGAAGCCTCCTGGCAACGAGTAGTCTCAAGGATACGTTCTGCACACTTCACCATAGCAGGATAAGCGGAACGCAACATGTGGTTGGCATAAATCACAATGTTAATGCCCCACTCTGCAAGTTCTGCCTCGGTGAACTGACCGTAAGTAGTAGGAACAGCCACAATAGGAGTGTGGTTATCTACCTCACGGAATCGCTGGCAGAATTCCTTGATGTCCTGTCCGTCCTTGTTCTTGGAGTGAATCATGATACCGTCTGCTCCGGCTGCAACATATGCATGGCAACGCTCCAGGGCATCCTCAACGGGCTTGCCTGCAATTAGAGATTCACATCGTGCAATAATCATGAAGTCACGGGTAACCTGTGCTTCCTTACCTGCCTGGATCTTGGAGCAGAAACCCTCGATGGTGTCTTGAGTCTGAACGGCATCTGTACCAAACAGGCTATTCTGCTTCAAGCCAACCTTATCCTCAATGATAACAGCAGAGACGCCAAGACGCTCCAGAGTACGGACAGTAAACACAAAGTGCTCTGTCTTACCACCCGTATCGCCATCATAGATGACAGGCTTGGTGGTCACTTCCAACGAATCGTTCAGATCGTGAAGACGAGTGGTCAAGTCAACGGCCTCAATATCAGGTTTACCCTTGCTGGTTGAGTCTGTCAAAGAACTGGCCCACATACCGTCAAATTCACGTACTTCATTGCCAACTTCAACCTTGGTGTGCTCAATAATAAGGCCGGTCAAGCCACAGTGAGACTCCATAATACGGACAATAGGCTTTGCCGTAATCAAGCGACGGAGACTCTTCAAACGTGCCTGAGGTGTTGTGCCCAAAGACTCCAATTCCTCTGCAAGACCAGAAGAGGTAATACCTTTGGTATAAGGAATCTCTATCACCTTACCGCCAAGGCCTTCCATCACCTTAAACACCTCATCACGGATGTACTTATCCGGGCCTTCCAACCAGTCATCTCCATGGATGATATAATCAGGTTTGTATTTCACCAGATTGGGAACATAGCTCCAATCATCCTGAGGAACCACATCCGATACTCCGTGGATAGAACGAACGACGGTTTCGCGTTGCTCGTATGTCAGGTAAGGGAGACGCTTATGCGTTGCAATAGCCTTGTCCGTGTAGAGACCAATGATTACATCTCCGTACTTGGCACCCTCGTTAATAATATTGATAAGGCCAGGGTGCATAATGTCGGCTATCATGCCGAGATAGACTTTCTTCGCCATATTATTGATTATTTTTATTTATACTTGAATGTTTTCTTCTGCATATTTAAGGTCTTGTTCATCATCTATTTCGTACCACTGCAAGTTTTCCAGTTTCAAAACGTGCATGGGAGTGATTCTCTGAGATACATCCAGCAACTGGAACTCATAACCTAACTTAGGTTTCTCTTCAACTATCTTTTCATACTCTGAACAGAGTATCTTATAGAATGAATTACTTATCTTATGGATACCGACAAGCTCTCCAGAAGGCTGTATATCATCTTTATTTACTGAACAGTTAATCAGTTCGCACTTCTCATTCATCTGCACATAATACTGATCCTGGAACTTGGTCACTGGTGTGATTAGCATAGCTGAATTAAAGGAGCAATTAATCAGTTCAGTGACTGCCCTCTTCTCAAACACCAGATCAGATTCAAACAGCAGGAAATCATTCTCCCCTATTGCCTTGCGGCAATTCCAAAGAGTGTACATGCTGTTGGTCTCTGCAAAACGAGGCGAGAACACGCATTGCACCTTTCCGGGATACTCTTTCTCCAATGCTTCATACCATTCCTTGTGATAGCCGGTACCAATGATTATCTTTTCTATTCCGGCATCAAACATGGTCTCAATGGCACGAATCACCATTGGCTTTCTTTTGAAAGGAATGAAACCCTTGGGCTTAAGTTCTGTATGTTCACCAAAGCGGGTGCCCATACCCGCTGCCATGATTACTGCAGTAGTTATTAGTTTCATTATAATAGAACTAACTCTTAGATTTCACCATATTTATAATACACCTCTTTACTGAATCAGTCCAATAAGGCACTCTTACAGCGAATGTATCTTTTACCTTTGTTTTATCCAATACAGAGAAGGCTGGACGCTTGACCGGACTGGGGAATTCCCCACTATGGCAAGGTAGAATATCGCAAGCTGTTTGTCCGCTATACTCAGCTATCATTTTGGTAAAATCAAACCAGCTGCATACGCCTTCGTTCGAAAAGTGGTAGATGCCAGACTTGGCATAGATGAGGGATGAGGGTTCTTGCTTGTTGCAAGCGGCAGGGCCGAGCGGAGAGATGAGGGACTGTTTGTAGTCTTCGATTGCGACCAATATTACATCTGCAAGATCACGAGCATAGGTAGGCGTTCCTACTTGATCAAAAACAACCTTCAGTTGAGGTTTGGTTGCTGTAAGATTAAGCATTGTCTTTACGAAGTTCTTTCCAAACTCGCTATATAGCCAAGCCGTGCGGAAAATCAAATAGTCTACCCCAGTTGCCTGGATATTATCCTCGCCATGCAGCTTTGTCAATCCATATACTCCAGTAGGCGTTCCTTTCTGGTCTTCCTTGCACGGAGTGTTGTAGGGATCTCCGCCAAAAACGTAATCTGTACTGATATGAATCAACAGACCTCCGACTTCCTTCATGGCTATCGCCAAGTTCTCAGGGGCCTTGGCATTCAACAGCTCAACCAAATCATATTTCTCGGGATTTTCAGCCCCGTCCACATTCGTCCAGGCAGCACAATTCACAATTACCTTGACATCATTCTCCTTTACCATCTGGCGGATGGCATCAAGGTTAGTGATGTCAAGTTTGGTGGTTGTAGAATCTACATCCTCTCCTGCCAACTTGTGGAGCATTTCTAAAGATTCAGGATGCTCATCACAAACGTCAGTATAAATGTATTTGTCCTTTGAGGATTTCGTGACAATGCGCATTTCGTTGCCCAATTGACCATTGGCACCTGTTACAAGAATATTCATATCCTAGAATTCGTCTATCTTACCAGCACCATTCTTTTCAAACTCATCAGCCATCTTCATTAGGTACTGACCGTACTGATTCTTCAGCATGGGTTTGGCCAACTCCCGCATTTTGTCCGTAGTAATCCAACCTTTACGAAGAGCTATTCCTTCTAAACAAGCCACTTTCAAACCCTGACGTTTTTCAATGGTCTCAATATAGTTGGTAGCTTCCGTGAGACTATCATGAGTACCCGTATCTAACCATGCGAAGCCACGACCTAAAGTCTGAACTTTCAACTCTCCATCCTTAAGGAATTCTTGATTGACTGTAGTAATCTCCAATTCTCCACGTGCTGAAGGTTTGATATGCTTGGCTACATCTACCACTTTGTTCGGATAGAAATATAGTCCCACAACAGCATAATTACTCTTGGGCTCTTTAGGTTTCTCTTCTATAGAGAGGCAATTACCTTGTCGGTCAAACTCTGCCACACCATAACGCTCAGGATCGTTGACCCAGTACCCAAAAACTGTTGCCTTCTTATCCACTTCTGCAGTGCGTACGGATTCTTTCAACAAAGCACTGAAGCCAGCGCCATGGAAGATATTATCACCCAATACAAGGCAGGCAGAGTCATTACCAATGAAGTCCTCTCCAATGATAAAAGCCTGTGCCAAACCATCAGGTGAAGGCTGCTCTGCATACTCGAAATGTACCCCATAGTCAGAACCATCACCAAGAAGACGTTTAAAGCCCGGGAGGTCATAAGGGGTTGAAATAATCAGAATATCCTTAATACCAGCAAGCATAAGCACGCTGATAGGATAATAAACCATTGGTTTATCATAGATTGGAAGCAACTGTTTGCTCACACCTTTGGTAATAGGGTAAAGTCTGGTACCGGAACCTCCGGCTAATACTATTCCTTTCATATCTATCTGTTTTTGTACATATTCTCGTAATACTTCTGATAGTCACCAGAAGTTACATTATCTAGCCACTCTTGATTGTCCAAGTACCATTTCACCGTCTTCTCAATACCCTCTTCAAACTGGAGGCTGGGCTCCCAGCCAAGTTCCTTCTGGAGTTTGGTACTATCTATGGCATATCGGAGGTCATGGCCCGCACGGTCGGTCACAAACGTTATAAGGTCCATATCAGCACCTTCTGGACGGCCTAGAAGGCGGTCAACAGTGTTAATCAGCACCTTGATGATATCAATATTCTTCCACTCGTTGAATCCGCCAATATTGTATGTCTCTGCAATCTTACCCTCATGGAAGATAACATCAATAGCTCGCGCATGATCCTCTACATATAACCAGTCGCGCACGTTCTCACCCTTGCCATATACAGGTAGCGGTTTACGGTTACGTATATTATTAATAAACAGAGGTATCAATTTCTCAGGGAATTGATACGGACCGTAGTTATTAGAGCAATTGGTCACAATCGTAGGCATTCCAAAGGTGTCATGGAAGGCACGAACAAAGTGGTCTGAACTAGCCTTTGCAGCACTGTAAGGGCTATGAGGCTGATACTTCAAATCTTCAGTAAAGAACTTCTCTCCGTATGCAAGATGATGCTTGCCGCTGGAAGCTTTAGTGGTGAATGGTGGCTCAATGCCTTCGGGGTGCGTCATTTCCAGCGCACCATAAACCTCATCAGTGGAAATATGATAGAAGCGTTTGCCCTCATACTTTTCAGGAAGACTTTCCCAATATGCCTTTGCGGCCTGAAGGATACTCAGAGTTCCCATCACATTTGTCTGGGCGAAGGTAAACGGATCCTTTATACTCCTATCTACGTGGCTCTCTGCGGCCAGGTGGATGATGCCGTCCACATGCTCTTCCTGCATCAACTTGAGGACGCCCTCAAAATCGCAGATGTCCATCTTGACAAACTTGTAATTGGGTTTATCCTCAATGTCCTTGAGATTAGCCAGATTTCCCGCATAGGTAAGCTTATCCAGGTTAATGATCTTGTACTCTGGATATTTATTCACAAAAAGGCGAACAACATGGCTACCAATAAAGCCAGCACCTCCGGTGATTATAATACTTCTTTTCATATTAAGTGGTTAGTAAAGATTTACATTGATGTCAAAAGGACTATCAAAATACTTCAACAAAGCATGTTTGGTATCTTTCTCACTTAGCAGAGCTTTATCAGTAGGGATGTGCCAATCAATACCCAGAGAATTGTCAACTATAGAGATTCCACCATCTGCTTCAGGATGATAAAACTCATCGCACTTATATTGGAAGACAGCAGTTTCCGATAGCACAGCAAAGCCGTGAGCGAAGCCACGAGGAACAAAGAACTGACGATGGTTATCCTCTGTGAGTTCTACCGCCACGTGCTGGCCATAAGTAGGGCTACCCTTGCGAATATCAACGGCAACATCCAACACAGCACCCTTGACGCAACGAACCAACTTACTCTGGGTATAAGGTGGACGCTGGAAATGTAGTCCACGCATCACTCCATAAGAGGACATGCTCTCATTGTCCTGAACAAAATTTATGGTATGACCAAGGATTGGAGTTACCTTTTCATCAAACTCTCTTTGAGAGAAGCTTTCAAAGAAATATCCTCTTGCATCACCAAAGACTTTGGGTTCAACTATCAGAACACCATCAATTGCTGTTTTGATTACTTCCATATGACTTATAATTTTTCTTTCAAAAGGACAGGCTCATTAGGTTTATTGAACCTTTTCTTTATGAGAGACACCTAATGAGTGTCTGCCCTTATGGTTGGGGCATCAGGTTGTGCGGAAGACCTTTCTGCCCCATCACGTCTCCGACTGCGCGTAAAGGCCGGAGGCCGTTAAATTGTTAAATGTTAATTGTTAAATCTTTGTTTTTTTTCTCTGCAGCCGGATGCCCGCTTGCCGGGCATTGGGCTGTACCGCTTTCCTGCGGAAGGCTCTGTTGCGGGTTTACCCGCGACTGTGCCTGGAGCGTGGTGTGACTTTGGTACTGCTTGAGCAAGGAGGCGAAATGAGGACCAAAGGAACACCTAAGGAGCACCTAAGGAGCTCCTACTTCACCGGCTCAAAGAAGGTGTCTGGTTTATCTGGGTTAAAGATTTCATTGCAGTACATGACGGTAACGAGATCTTCTGTATCGCTCAAATTAATTATATTATGTGTATAACCCGGAAGCATGTGTACTGCAGTTATATTATCTCCGCTCACTTCCCACTCCAGCACACGGCCCTCCGGGTCATTCAAGTTCCTTTGCTGGATAAGGCCGTGGCCTTTGACCACTATGAACTGCTCCCACTTGGTGTTGTGCCAGTGTTGGCCCTTGGTGATGCCGGGACGGCTGATGTTGATGCTCACCTGGCCGGCATTGAGGGTGTGGACCAGCTCGGTAAAGGAGCCGCGGTCGTCTACGTTCATCTTGAGGGGGAAGGCTACTTTCTCCTTGGGCAGGTAGCTGAGGTAGGTGCTGTAGAGCTTCTTGGCAAAGCTGCCGGCCGGGATTTCCGGAATAAGCAGGGTTTGCGGCTGAGCAGCAAACTGCTTCAGCAATTCCACTATTTCGCCAAGCGTTATCTTATGTGTTACAGGAACGTAACAGTACTTGCCGTCTGCCTGCGGCAGCACGTCAAGGCCGTCGAACTCACACCGGTGTTCGCGGCCCTGGAGGCAGGCGAGCATCTCGTCCACCAGGTCATCGATATACAGGAGCTCCAACTCTACGATGGGGTCGTTCACGGTGTAGGGCAGGTCGCAAGCAAAGGCGTTGCAGAAGGTGGCTACGGCACTGTTGTAGTTGGGGCGGCACCACTTGCCAAAGAGGTTGGGAAAGCGATAAACTAAGACCTTTGCACCCGTTTCTTTCTCGTATTGTAAGAACAAATCCTCGCCTGCCTTCTTGCTGCGGCCGTATTCTGAGTTTCCGAATCGGCCCGTCAGAGAGGCTTGCTGGGAGCTACTGAGCATGATGGGACAGCGGTTGCCATGCTTACGGAGGGTATCGAGCAGGGTGCTGGCAAAGCCAAAGTTGCCCTGCATAAACTCTTCCTGGTTCTGGGGGCGGTTCACGCCGGCCAGGTTGAAGACGAAGTCTGCATTCTTGCAGTACTCGTCCAACTGCTCCGGGGTGCTGTCCAGGTCGTACTCATAGACGGCCTCAATGGTGAGGGCCGGGAATCGGCGGTCTTTGCCGTCCTGGATATTGCGCAGGGCGGCACAGAGGTTCTTGCCCACGAACCCCTTGGCTCCGGTAACTAGAATTTTCGCCATACCATTTTGTTTACAACGCCCACGTAGGACTGGATAATGCGGACGACTTTGGTTGATACGTTTTCATCTACATAGTCGGGCACGGGGATGCCGGGCAGGCCGTCCTGGATGAGGCGCACGGCCACCTCTACGCTCTGCAGCAGGCCTTGGGTATCGATGCCGCTCAGGACAAAGCAGCCTTTGTCCAGGGCCTCGGGGCGCTCGGTGCTGGTGCGGATACACACGGCAGGGAACGGGTGTCCGATGCTGGTGAAAAAGCTGCTCTCCTCGGGCAGGGTGCCGGAGTCGGAGACCACACAGTAGGCGTTCATCTGCAGGCAGTTGTAGTCGTGGAAGCCCAGGGGCTCGTGCTGGATGACTCTTGCATCTAACTGGAATCCGCTGGCCTCCAGGCGCTTGCGGCTGCGGGGGTGGCAGCTGTAGAGGATGGGCATGTCGTAGCGCTGGGCCATCTGGTTGATGGCGGTGAAGAGGCTCAGGAAGTTCTTCTCGGTGTCAATATTCTCCTCGCGATGGGCGCTGAGGAGGATGTAGCGGCCCTTCTGCAAGCCCAGGCGCTGGTGGATGTCGCTGGCCTCTATCTGGGGGAGGTTGCTGTGCAGCACCTCGGCCATGGGGCTGCCGGTGACGTAGGTGCGCTCCTTGGGGAGGCCGGTGTCGGCCAGGTAGCGGCGGGCATGCTCAGAGTATGCCATATTGACATCGGAGATGATGTCCACGATGCGGCGGTTGGTCTCCTCGGGCAGGCACTCGTCCTTGCACCGGTTGCCGGCCTCCATGTGGAAAATGGGAATGTGGAGCCTCTTGGCGCCGATGACCGACAAACATGAGTTTGTATCACCCAAGACCAAGACAGCGTCAGGCTGAACCTCAACCATCAACTGATAGCTCTTGGCAATGATATTGCCCATGGTTTCACCCAGGTCAGCACCCACAGCCTCCATGTAGATGTCCGGATCGGCCAGCTTGAGGTCCTTGAAGAACACTCCGTTGAGGTTGTAGTCGTAATTCTGGCCGGTATGCGCCAGCAGGCAGTCAAAATACTCCCTGCATTTGTTTATCACCGCCGCCAGACGTATAATCTCCGGACGAGTGCCAACGATGATAAGGAGCTTGAGTTTACCGTTATTCTTGAAGGATGCCATAGTACTTATTATTTTACAATGTTAGGAATCCCATTCAATTCATTTTGGATATACTCCAGGCTGGCAATCTTGGCCTTCGTCTCTTCAAGGTTCAGGCGACGGGTGTTATTGGAGTTGAACTCTTCAATAGAAGCGCGCTTAGTATCGCCGTCCTTGAAGTATTTGTCGTAGTTAAGGTCACGGTTATCTGCTGGCACGGCATAGAAATTTCCCATATCAATAGCTTTCGCTGCTTCTTCTTTGGTGAGGAGGGTCTCGTACATCTTCTCTCCGTGACGAATGCCGATGACTTTGATTTCTTCTTTCTTGCCTCCGAACAGTTCACACACCGCCTCCGCCTGCGTCTGTATGGTGCACGCCGGAGCCTTTTGGACCAGGATGTCTCCGTTTTTACCATTCTCGAAAGCAAAGAGAACGAGGTCAACGGCTTCTTCGAGTGACATGATGAAGCGAGTCATTTTGGGTTCGGTGAGGGTGATAGGATTACCCTTGCGGATCTGATCAATCCACAGAGGGATGACGCTGCCGCGGGAACACATCACGTTTCCATAACGGGTGCAGCATATCTTGGTTTTGCCGCTTAGCCTTGATTTGGCCACCGCGATCTTCTCTTCAATAGCCTTGGTAATTCCCATTGCGTTGATGGGATATGCAGCTTTGTCGGTGGAGAGACAAATGACGCATTCCACACCGGCATCGATTGCAGCATCAAGCACATTATCTGTTCCTATCACATTGGTTTTCACAGCCTCCATGGGAAAAAACTCACAGGAGGGTACTTGCTTCAGAGCCGCTGCATGAAACACATAATTTACCTCTTGCATTGCATATTTTAGAGTGCTCTTGTTACGAACATCTCCTATGTAGAACTTAATCTTATGAGCCACTTCTGGCATCCGCGCCTGGAAGTCATGGCGCATGTCATCCTGCTTTTTTTCATCGCGTGAGAAGATGCGTATTTCACCAATATCGGTGCGTAAAAAGCGGTTCAGAACAGCATTTCCGAAACTTCCTGTGCCTCCTGTGATTAGGAGCGTCCTGTCTTTGAAAACTGACATAAGTATATGATTATTAATAAATTATTTCTTTAATAAAAGCTTTCTCTTATAGGGCACATTCAAAGCCTCTTCTTTATTGTAATACCTCATAATGGTCAAGTCGGACTTATCTACAGCCTTGAAACCAGACACATCCAATGGATGAGTCATCTGTAGAGAATCCGTTATAGCAGCCTCATTCAAGATTACCGACTCCATCCCTACGCTAAAGTAACGCATCTTGGGAATGCGGGCCGGGAGTTTATGGGGCAGTTTCCCCATATAGCCCACTTCTTCGTATATCCAGGGCGACAACGTACTCTTCTTTATTCCTTCCTCAAGCGTTACAGAGTTGGCTGATTCGATAAAAATGGGACATTCAATCTCATCAATAGCTTCAAAGAGGGCCATGGTGAGCATAGAATACACGTGTGCTGTAGTCTGCTTACAACTATCGTAATCATAGCTTCCTGTCGTAGTTTTAGAATACTTGTTGTCCAGCTCTTTGATCAAATCGTAAGCGTTGCCCCAGACATCGGCATCAATGAAGCACTTGAGGCCACAATTGATGTTGAACCAGGCTTTGAGGTATTGAGCTAATTCAAGATCACCATGTGAATGGGACAGAAATATGTGATATTTGCCCTTAGGGAAAAGTACTTCCTTCAATGCCTTGCCATCGATGAGACCGTTAGTTGAGGCAAGATACTGCCGGAGTTGGGCTCTCCTGGTGTATTTTTCAGGATCCTCGCCGGCGCTAGTATAGGTGCCAGTCTCAAGTTTGAGCTGGTGGATGACGCCGGACTTTATGATAAAAGGGTAAAACATTATCTTACTTGCTTATGAATGTCGAACTCGGCGATTCTATCTCTGATTGCTATAGCATCTTCAATGGCTTTGTCCATGTCGTTGATAAAAGTTGGCCATGAAACGATGTGCATATAGGAGAAGGGGTACTCCCAGATTGTGTCTTGAATGTTACAGATATGCTGTGGTGGCCGTTTTCTGTTGAAGGTATTGTCCTGAATGATGGAAAACAGGTTTGTGCGGTTTAGATATGTGCAACCAGACGGGCAACAAGTTCGATTAGTTATCACATATTCGCAAGAGCCATTCACGTCTGGCAGCACAACCCCTAATAGCGCATTGGCCCGGGATACCCTATCAGCCCTTGGAACTTCGCGAAGGGAGTAGGAAATCTCCCATGGAATCCATTGGTCGCTTTCTGGAGTATATGGCTCTTTCATTCTGGGCGAGATGAGAACGATGGTGACAGAACTGTCATATATCTTATCCCGCAGCTTGGATGCAATGGTTTCATCTTTGAACATCGACAAATCTTCTCCGTCGAGCTCTCCTTTGTTGATGTGGTCGTCTTCCTTCAAGCGGGCTTGTATCTCATCTACATAGTGACGCACGATGGTGGGCGCCCAGTAAGGAGTCCTTGCCAGGCGTTGGACGGATGAGTCTCCGTATTTGTATGAGATGAAGATTTTGTGGCCCATTATTTTCTTAACCAGTCTTTGAGGGGTATCTTAGTACTGCCCCATTCAACGAAATAATTGTCTGGGATTGTCCAGTATTCTGTCTTGATTACCGGATAGATTTGTAGGTATTCACTGCCAGTGTAAATCCCCTCTTTGTCGGCAATAGGCATAACTGCAATATTTGCCGGATATTTCTTTGCATCACCAATGCCCAGTTCCCAATTACACCACTTGGATGCTATGGCTCCTTCTGTGCCCAGGAAGATGAACTTCTTACAACTGCTTATCTTGTCTTTGAGTTTGATGGCAGTCTGGCCGGATGTTGTCTTGGGCATTCCTTCGTCCATCCAGTCGACGTATACATCAACGCCGCATCGCCTCAACAGAGATAAAGAATGGGATAACAGAACCGCGCGATCCCATTACATTTCCATATCTTACTGCCGAAAATTTAATATCCCTACTTCCTTTAATGTTATTAGCGGCCGTGATCAATTTATCGGAAGTCAACTTAGTAGCGCCATACAAATTAATAGGAGCACATGCCTTGTCTGTCGACAACGCAATAACGTGATGCACACTGGTTGCAAGAGCCGCTTTTATAACATTTTGAGCACCACCCACATTAGTTTTTACACATTCTTCAGGATTATACTCGGCAGTATCAACTTGCTTTATAGCAGCAGCGTGAATAATAATATCAACACCTTCACATGCTCTTGTTAAACGTTCTGAATCCCTTACATCACCTATGTAGTATCTCATTTGAGGATACTTTTCCTCTGGATACCTTTGCTTAAGTTGATATTGTTTTAATTCATCTCTTGAATAAATAATAATCTTCTTTACGTTAGGATAATCCCTCAAGATTGTCTCTACGAACTTTTTACCAAAAGACCCTGTGCCTCCAGTAATAAGGACGGATTTACCATTAAGCATTGCAACAATTTTTTATATTAATTAGTTTTTTTTCATTTCCTTTTTCACAGCACATCAATACTTCTTCTAACCCTCAATCATTTCATCAAATTCTTAGTATCAAAATCATCTTCGCGTTTTTCCACACAAACCGTTTTATAAATTAAATTACCCGGGTCAACGCGCTCCGGCAAGAATCCCAGATAACAATCTTTTCCTCATTTAAAACCGGCCTTTTCAAAAATAAGATTTAATTATGATCAGGGGCATCTTCATCATCCTGCATCTCTTTCTTAAAGTATCTAGCCCCAAGTAAATATAGAATTATCATAATACCTCCTGCAAGGCCTCCCGTAACCGTACCCCTAACCTTACCAAGTTTGTGTTTTTTCAAAGGCAGTTGCGGAGTATCTATGATCTGTACAAGAGGAGTTTCTCTTGCCATATCAAGTTTTAAAGCCTCAAGATTTTTAAGAACCTCGGCATATACGGCTCCGTATAACTGGGCATCCGTTTGCTGTTTTATCTTTGGTACGGCAACGTACTGCATTGCCATATTCATATTCACCTGCGATACTGCGGCTCCCTTATAAAGTGCGGCATCGTAAAGCCGTTTTACGGAATCAGCAGTGTTCTGCATCATTGAAATATTGGCCCTGCTTTGTGCCGTCTTTGTATCTTTATAGAAACGATAAGTTTGATCCATAAGATTTTCCACAAATAACTTTGCAAATAATTCGTCCCTGCCGGTAAAATTCACGTTGACAATGCCGCTCATCTTATCTATCTTGGCTACTGACAGCGCTCCGGATTTTGCTATGGAATTATAAATTACATTTATCACGCTGTCTTGCACTCTGGAAAATGAACCCAAAGGTTCTCCTATCGGAAAAGAAAGTTTCCTAAGCTCACTCTTTTTTGAATGCACCCACCCCTTGCGCATCTTGGAGATGGTTATATAAGCCTCAATGAGGTTCTCATTCTTGCCCTTATAATTAACCGGAGTCATAAGAGCCTGTTCTACAGCTCTCTGTGATTTAATTATCTCTATAAGATTATCTCCGCTAAAGGCATTCGCGCTCCCCATCCCTATGTTGTACCCAAAGGAAGAAGCCAAACTCGCCAGACCGGATACACCTGATCCCTTTTCCATTAGTGCAAATGAAAGATGAGCGGTATATTTTGGTTTTGATGTCAAGGAAACAATCAAACCTATTGCAGCTCCGCCAAATCCGAATATGACTATCAGAACCCACTTGGTCAACAGATACTTCCACCACTCTTTGGCTATGCGGATCATGTCTTTTAAGGACAACTCCGTGCTTTCTGCTTTCTGGCCGGTTTCTTTTTCCGAATTATTTTTCATCGCTTCCACAGTAATTTTTATTTAAGAATGGATACTATCAACGCCGCAGCGGTTATCAGTGCGGATATCATGGAAACCGTTTCTGCTGTAGTCATTTTGTTTTTGATCTCTATAGGCTTTTCCGGCACTATTATTTTGGAACCCGGTGTAATGCTCGGATAATCCCTTATCCAGAATACCCTTCTCACGCTTTTGACGGTTCCGTTGGCATACAGGACAAATGCATGGTTTTTGTTGGCCCTCTCTGAAAATCCGCCGGCCCTGTTGACATATCCTTTCAATGTCATGCCGCCCCTGTACCTTACGTAGGTAGGGAACAGCACGGACCCCATGACTCTTACGGTCTGGAGTTTTCGCGGAACGTATATTTCGTCCCCGTCCTCCAAATACAGATCATTGTCGCTCCCCGGATTTGCAATTATTTTTTCCAGATCTATGCCCACCAAACTCTCATTATCGGACAAGGTCTTAACCACTTCGGAGCCGGAAAGTTCTTGTCTTACGGAATCGGCTTTAGAATAACTCTTTATGGACATTCCCTGAGTTCCCAATGCCGTAGCATCCAATTTGGCGGTAGTCTGGGAGACCAATTCCTTTTTAATGTTCTCGATTGCAATATCGTTCAGTTTGCGCTCCATGCCGGTGGCGCTCTCCCTGCGTATCAGGTATGCCCCGTCGGGATATGCATATTCCGTAAAACCTCCCGCCCTGCGTATAAGGCTGGAAATTCTCTCCGTTTTTCCCGTTATGTTGTAGTTCCCCGGAGTTATAACCTCGCCTTCTACCCTTGCCATCCTTATGGGTTCATAACCGGATATATTCCTTACTATCACCTGGTCACCGCTTTCCAAAGGCATGTCACTGCCGTTGTTTTTTATATTCAGGTTCTTGTCCATGGCTATTTTAAATACCATGCTTTTTTCAGGGGAGTTCAAAAGTTTTTCGGGGTCCTTTATTATCCTGATAAGTTCTATGGAATCCGTAGAGGCCTGCTCTGTAAATCCGTGCGCCATAAAAAGAAGGTCCTTTAGCGTCATCTTGTCCACCAGTTTGTAACTGCCCGGAGTAAGTACCGCCCCCCATACGCCGACGTTTTTACCCTCCGTAAAATCAGCCAGATACTCCACCTTTACATAATCGTCCTTTCTTAATGATATGTCATTATCCTTCCCTGAAATAACCCTTCCCATGTTAAACCCGATAATTTCCGGAACGTCGTTGACCCTTTGCCTGGTTATGTAGGCAATTCCCAAATATGCATCATCCCTTGGACCGTCGGCTTTTTTTATCAGTTCCCTTACGGTAGAACAAGAATCCGTAGAATACACGCCCGGTCTGTACACTGCTCCCGCAAGAGTGACCTTGTTGTTATATTTATCATAAATTCCCGATACACTAACCTCATCACCTGATTCCAGACGGAAAGATTTCATCATATCCCCTGTTACGTCCGCCACGGTCTTCTCCTTTCCCTTTAACCTTATCACAGTTATTGCAGACCTGTTGGCCATATCCGTAAAGCCGCCTGCATAGTTTATCAAATCCGACATCGTCTCGCCCGGAAGGGTTTCAAAAATGCCCTGCCATTTTACGGCTCCCGACAGTCTTACCCTTGTCCCGTACGGTTCCACTTTTACTATATCCTCATCCCGCAACTGAACGTTATTCTTGACCGATCCCCTCATGAGATAATCGTACACATCTATGACCGCTACCACCTTGCCGCCTCTTATAACCTTGATGTCCCTCATGGAACCGTTCTCGCCCGGTCCTCCGCAAGCATACAACGCATTAAATGCCGTTGCAAGAGAAGGCAAAGTATAGGCACCCGGCTTGTAAGCCTCTCCTATGACCGTAACACGTATGCTCCTTATGCTTCCAAGAGAAACACTGACTCTGGTTCCTCCTCCTATGCCGGTGTAAACGGCAGATAACCTGTTCCTTATAATCCTTGAGGCCTCGGAAATGCTTATGCCTCCCACCTTGATAGGACCTATGTTGGGTATTCTTATGAAACCCTCCGTGTTTACCTTAAGCCTGTAATTGGCCTCATATAAACCGCTTATATCTACTATTATTTCATCGTAAGTACCAAGCACATAATACGGCGGAGTGGGTATGTTAAGGTTTGGCTCAAATGTCAGGTTTTGCCTGCCGAACAGATAACTCCCGAACACGCCGCCTCCGGATGATGCCGGTTCTGTCTGTACGCCCGGACTTGACGTGCCGGTAATCGTACGTTCCTTAACGGCACCCCTTACCGCAGCCGTATCGGCGGCAGTCGTCTTTCCGGTTGCCATATACTGTTTGTACGCCTCTATCTGGTCGTTGGATAACTTACTGAGATCCACGTTGTTCTGAGCGGCCAAACCGGCTGCGGCAAAAAGCAGCGGTGCCAGAAAAATCAGTACTTTTTTCATCTTCATCTATAATTTTTTCATTTCTATTACAGCACCTCTACGTTATCTCTCTCCTTCAAATCTTTGGTAACGTTTTTTGTATCAAAGATTGCTTTAGCATTTTTTTGTACAAAAGCATAATCTATCTTGGTATGGGCTGTCGTGATGACAACCAAGTCGGCATTCTTTATAAGTTCACCCGTCAGGGCCTTCTCGCCTTTTCTTACGCTCCCTTTATGCTTATACTCAGGAACATAAGGATCATAATATGTTACCTTGGATCCGACTTTTTCAAATTTTTCTATAACCCTTATGGCCGGACTCTCGCGATAGTCATCAATGTCCTGCTTGTATGCAACGCCCAGTACAAGAATCTTTGCACCGTTAAGGGCTTTTTTGAATCTGTTCAGTATCTGGCCGGCACGTTCCACGCAATACTCAGGCATCCTGTCATTTATCATCATGGAAGACTCTATCATGGAGGTATGGAAACCGTACTCGCGCGCCTTCCAGCTCAAATAGTAAGGGTCCAGCGGAATGCAGTGGCCGCCCAAACCGGGTCCCGGATAAAACGGGGTAAACCCGAACGGTTTTGTCTTTGCCGCCTCTATCACTTCCCAAAGGTTAATGTTCATTTTGTGGCAAAGCATTGCCATCTCGTTTATCAAACCTATGTTGATGTTCCTGTATGTGTTCTCCAATATCTTATCCATCTCGGCAACGGCCGGACTGCTCACCCTGTAAACCTTTCCCTCCAGAACAGCCTCATACATAGCGGCTATCACTTCTTGCGCATCTTTGCCTATGGCACCCACAACCTTTGGAGTATTCTTGGTTTTGTAGATCAAATTACCCGGATCCACACGCTCCGGAGAAAATCCCAAATAAAAATCTTTTCCGCATTTTAATCCCGACAGTTCCAATATCGGCTTTATAAGTTCCTCAGTAGTACCGGGGTATGTCGTGGATTCAAGAACGACCATCATATTTGGATGGATATATTTTGCAATTGATTCCGCGGATGATTTTACATAACTTATATCCGGTTCCTGATGTTCATCCAAAGGTGTTGGTACACAAATGGCTACAAAGTCCACCTCCTTTATGAAGGAAAAATCTTCCGTAGCACTGAGACGTCCCTCATCAACCAGTTTTTTAAGATCCGCATTGACCACGTCGCCTATGTAGTTGTGGCCGGCATTGACCATGTCAACCTTACTTTTCTGGACATCAAAACCTATAGTTTTAAACCCCGCCTTTGCTTTCTCCACGGCAAGAGGAAGACCTACATAACCAAGCCCCACAACCCCTGCAACGATTTTCCTTTTTGCTATTTTGTCAAGTAAAAATTGCTTCATGTTTTTTCCGGCACCCCGTTCCGGAGTTCTCTTACCACTAACCCCTTCCGGAGTTCCCTTTCCGCCACAAACGTCCGCATCACCATTGATGCCCTTTCCGGCACCTTGATTTTTTGACATAAATTATATACTCTTTAAATCCTTTGTTTCTTACTTTTTACTTTACCTTACTGATCACTTTCCACTTTCCACTTCTCCAACTTTTTACTTCTCCTAATTTCTATTCTTCTACTTTGTCATTTTTCTACTTTTTTACTTCCTATCTTTCTATCTTCTTTCTACTTTCTGCTTCCTACTTTTCTATCTTCCTTCTTTCTACTTTCTGCTTCCTACTTTTCTATCTTCCTTCTTTCTACTTTCTGCTTTTCTATCTTCCCGCTTTCTACTTTTCTATCTTCCCGCTTCCTACTTTCTGCTTTTTTACTTTTCTGATTTCTGATTTCTGATTTCTGATTTCTTAATTTTCTGTTCTTCCCTCAACTCTCTTATTGCTGTACCCCCGGGTAAATCAAAAGCCTGCCGCAAATCTGTCGTAAAAACAGATACAGCCTCTCAAATAAACCGAATCGCCTGCACAACTTAAACAGCAGTAACAGAAGACCCCCCTCGCCAAAGATACAAATGTACAAAAAAAGTATTAGAAAAACTATTAGAAAAAAATTGTGCGGATAAACTATCCGATGTTACTAATAAATTACCGAGTATGATGTTATTATCACTGACAAGAATGTACCAAAAACACATTTGAAATTTGCCATAGGTATTTTTACCTACAGGTAGACAGGAGAAATGAAGCAGTTGTGGCACAAGGTGAATATATTTTTACATAAAATAAAAACGGAAAAGATTTAAATATTTTTTTGCAAATAGTATTACTTTTAATACATTTGCAAAAATTAAATAGGAGGGGAAGATGGATGAAAGTAATTAAGTGTTCGGCTATTATAAAGGCCTTGATAGAAGATGGCTGGGAGCAGGTGGCGTGCAAAGGGAGTCATAGACAATTTAAGCATCCAACAAAAAATGGTAACGGTTAAGGTAAATGTTGAAACAACGCAAAATGGATTTTGCGCACTAATTGATCTTTTGCCCGGATGTGTTGTCAGCGTTAAAGGCAACATTCTAAAATTAAAAAAGGAAGTTCAGTCCAGCATAGATTTTTATATTGAATGTGCAAAAAAGGATAAAGAAAAATATCCGAAAGTATTCGATGGAGATTATACATTAAGATATTCACCTAATAATATTAGAACCGCTTTGAACTTATATAAGGGATTGGTCTCTTTATCAGCTCTTTCGCAAATAAGCGGTATTAATCAGAGGCAATTAAGCCATTATCTAAATGGCACTAGTAACCCCAGAAAAGAACAGGAAGAAAAAATTATCTGTGGGATGCGTGAATTGGGAAAAGAATTGCAAATGGTTTAATTGGGATTGATGAACTAATATGGAATAATTTGCGGTCTGCATTGTAGGCATAAAAATTGCTAACTTTGGGTGTGGATTTTTGACCAATGGCATTTTGCCAAATTTAATTTTGAATTTGTAATTTTTTGCTTATGAGAAGATTATGCATTTTGGTTTCTGCTGCGATGGCCGCAGGGCTGTTGGTTGTCGGGTGTGCGCCGCAAGCTATGTTTTTTAACGTAGATGTGAAGGACCCGAGTTCCTATAATCTTGATGCTCAGGACCGTAAGGTGTCTGTGATTGCACTGACAGAAACACCGGCAAAAGACGAAACTGTCGAGAGCAAAATGGTGAAAAACATTGACAGCACGGGTATTGCAAATGTGGCTATGGGCGTAGCTGCTGAGTATGAGAAGGGTCAGGGGCTGGACAGCGCGAGCGTGATGGTGTATGCAGTGCCTAAGAGTGAGTTTAAGGGCTTTCCGAGTTATTTTAATAAGGGAGTGAAAGCGCCTGATAAAGAGTATATTGGTCAGCTGATGGTTAAGAGTTCCAGTGAGATTTTGATTTTTGTGGATAATCTTAAGTTCTTTAATTATACGCAGAAGGCGACATATCTGGGGGATGGCTCATCTATTGGGATGACGGTGGAAATGCCTTATTATGTGGAGCTTAATGCGTATGATGCAGTAGCAGATTCTATATTGTTCCGCAAAGCTGTTCGCGATACCATAGCGGTTTACCTTGTGAATGGAACTGAAGAGGGAAAGAATGTGTCTGAAACGTTAGTGGACAGACTGCCGGAGATTACGGAGAAGATTGGGGAACGCGCTGGGTCTGAGCTATCTACAAAGTGGAATACACAGGAATGGATGCTGATTAATTACTCAGATAATTCTACATGGAACTCCGCGTACTTATTGGCACGCTCATTTAAGTGGAGCGAGGCTATTGCCAAATGGATGCCGCTTACGGAGGAAACAAATCCGCAAAAGGCTTCATTTGCAGCGTTTAACATAGCCGTAGCGTGCGAGATGATGGAGGAGCGGTCTCTGGCGAAGGAGTGGATTGATTTTGCGCTTGGGAAGTATAAGTTCCAGGAGGCGATGGATTTCAAAGGGTATTTGAATAAATAGCAGGGAAAAAAATTCTAATTAATTTTTCAACATTTTCATCTAGTTTCTCAGGATTGTTTTTTTGCAATATCCTGAGATTTTGTAATTTCCACTGAACGGAAGGGTAAGGAATTAAGTCTTTATATGGAGATTTGTCCCATTCTGGAGTGGCATTTTCAAATTTTATAAGGAATTTTTTGTCTTCATCATTCATAAGATTATTAATCCCTTTTATTAAGTCTTTTCTAGCCAGTTCATAATCTGAGTATTTGAATGGTTCATCGGTCATACCGGCAAATTGATTAATCATTGCTTGTTTCTGATCAATTAATTTTGGAGCAAAAGTTTCATATAAAGGTCTGTCACTTCCTAGAAGACAAAACATAAATCCTAATTTAGCCTCTTGCAAACTGATGGACATACGACTTATATCAAACAAGTCCCTAGGATGCTGTCTGGAAAGAGCGGCAGCAATTTTTCCGCCATATAGTTGTGTAATTGGAACGATGTTAGTTTCCATATATAAGCCGAAGATTTTCTGAGCTTTAGGACATAGCGGGATTCTCTTCACATCTCCCCCTACAATACCTCTTTTTGTTTTGTTGACTTCTATCTTAACATACCTATCGTGATAAAAACAAATAATCTTACAAACATCAAGATGCACGACAATATTAACGTTTGGGATAGAACGTTTTATTCCTTCAGATATTTTTTTGAGGCTTTCTTTAATATTTTCCAAACTTTCATTTCTGCCTTCCAATGGTATATAAGTCAAATCAATATCTACGGAATAGCGCGGCATGTCATTCACAAATAGATTAATCGCTGTACCTCCATGAACGGCAAAACAATGCTCTTTATCTATTACAGGTAAAATGCGCAACAACAACTCTAGTCTATCTTTGAATATACTATTCATACGTCGCTAACTCCTTTGGAATAACAATCTTATATTTTGCATTCATGACTCCTCCGTTTGCAAAGCTCCTTGGACCACTTCCAAAGTCTACTCCGTTTAAATGCAAATCACTATACCATTGATGATTAGCCTTTTCAGCCATATATAAAAAAAGACGTTTAACTTTTACAGACGTACAATTGTGCAACAATTTATCAACGAGGTTAGGCCTCAAAGTGTTTAACATTTCCATTACGTAATAGATATCCATTAGTGAGAAATATTCCGGAGCTAAATGCAAACATTCCATAAAAGCTCTTTCAGGAGAAGAAATTGGCAAGGAAAAATCTCCAATATTTCTTTTTACAATACCTATGTCCCCAAAAATATCCGATGTAAAATGGTGCATTGTCATATCCCACTCATTGTTAAAAAACCATTTGGGCAATTTATGATTGTGAGATGAAAAAATATAACATTGCGGTTTCCCCATAGCTACATAATGTGAAAATCCCATGATATCAAGGGCGGACGATGCTCCAACATGATACTTAATATTTGACTGATTACAATAGGATGCAAGGGAGGAATAAAGGGTAGGAGTATCACCAACAAATTTATATATGCCATGTGATAATCGTTCTATCCAGCCAGAACGAACATAATCTGTTTGTTCCTTTGTAGATATCCCTTTTCTAACTAACCAAGCTGATAGGAATATCGATCCTTTAGGAGATACTTGTCTTATTAAGTTTATTTTTGTTGTCATAAACATAGTTTTTCACCGCAAATATAATAATTTTTGAAGTAACAGTAGTCAATCATGTCTATTTGGATTCAGCGAACAATTATATGTAACCAAATCGTCAATCCTATGCCAAATAGTAAAATCTTTTTGCATAAGAGTAAAAAGTTTGGGGTGCCGGAACAATTTGACGGAATGGAGGCAAGATTGCATGCTTGCTCTGCTCGCATGCAGAGCATTCCGCCACAAAGCGGCGTAATGCCTTGTGTATTACGCGGCTACCGCCGCGAGGAGACACTGGCGCTACGCGCCAGGCTACGCGGCCTGCAGGCAGGAATGGGTGTGAGATGCGGGGGGAGAGTGCGGCCTGCGGCCGCTCCGCTTGTTATCATACTTCTTGCATCAGTTTCTGAACCGGTCGAAAATTTTGACCAGTTCCTCTTTGATTATCGTTGTGGCACAACTTTGCAAAACGTGCACATTTACAGTTAATTGCAAAAGCACGCTAAGCCATTTTCCGACAGAGCGCACTTCTGTAAACATCTGAATATCAATTATTTTTTCAAAGTTGTGCCACAACCTAATTCAATATCCCCGCAAAAAAATAACAGGCGAGAATTGCCTGTTATTTTTTTCTTTTTTCTTCCTTATTTTTTCCCCTATTGTTTCACCGTTATACGGTTTTGAAAAACTTGAGGAAATCGATTACCTTTTTGACCATCATTGGGGAGCCGGTGTATAGAGCGACACGCTGGTGGATGGATTCCGGTTGCATATCCAGAACACGCTGTGGTTCACCGTTTTCTGCTAGTCCAGCGATTGCCATGCCGCCGCATTGTTCTGCGATGAAGGCTACGGGGTTGCACTCGTACAGCAGGCGAAGTTTGCCTGTTGGATGGGATGCGGTTTCCGGGTAGATGAATATTCCGCCTTTTAGCATGTTGCGGTGGAAATCAGCTACCAGTGAGCCTATGTAACGTGATGTGTAAGGGCGGCTGCTCTTTTTGTCATCTTCCTGGCAATACTTAATATACTTCTTAACACCTGTCGGGAAATTAATATAATTCCCCTCATTTATTGAGTAAATTTTACCTGTCTTTGGGATTTTGATATCGTGGTTGGAAAGGCAGAACTCGCCAATGGAAGGGTCTAGGGTGAAGCCGTTTACGCCGCGGCCTGCCGTGTAGACCAGCATTGTTGAGGAGCCGTAAATGATGTAGCCGGCAGCCACCATGTTTTTGCCGGGCTGAAGGAAGTCTTCCGGGGTTGCTTTGGTGCCGGGCTTGCTGATTCTTTTGTAAATTGAGAAGATGGTTCCCACAGAGACGTTTACATCTATGTTTGAAGAACCGTCCAGAGGGTCCATGCAAAAGATATACTTTGCATCTTTGCTAAGACCTGTGTTAAAGGTGATTACATCTTGATTCTCTTCCGTGACCACGCCGCAGCACTCGCCGCTGGCCTGCAATTCATCCAGAAAAGTCTCATTTGCGTAGATGTCCAGTTTCTGCTGCTGCTCTCCCTGGACATTCTCTGAGCCAGCTTTGCCAAGGATATCAACAAGTCCCGCCTTGTTAACCTCCCTGTTCACCTTCTTGGCTGCCAGAGCCACGTGATGCAACAGCCTGGAGAAATTTCCTGTAGCACCAGCCACCTCCTGCTGCTGCTCTATAATAAACTGATTAAGTGCCGTAACCTTATTACTCATGTGATTTTCTTGATTTTACGTTAATAATTATATAAAGATAATCATTTTTCTTGATAAAAAAAAGACGAGGTCATAAACGATATGACGTTGTCATAAACAATAACACGCCGTCATATTGGATATGACGACGTGTTAACCGATATGACGGCGAGCAATTTATTACAAATTACTTGGTATCTTCTTTTCCGATGATTGCCCAAACTGCAGCAGACAGACATGCGCCTGCAAACGGAGCTACGATGAACAACCATAGTTGCTGAAGAGCTTGGCCGCCTTGGAAGATTGCGGGTCCAATGCTTCTTGCAGGGTTGACTGATGTGCCGGTGATTGGGATTAAGACTACGTGGCAAAGCACTAGTGTTAAGCCGATTGCAAGGCCGGCAAGAGAAGGATTACCCTTCTTGCTATCAGTGACGGCAAGTACTACAAGAACAAAAATAAAGGTAGCAATGGCCTCTGCAATGAAGGCTGTTGATGTCATACAATTGTAAGCATTTGCGCCGGTAGTAGTAGCCATTGTTTCCGGCTCAGCGCTAAATCCCTGAACCATAGCATATAAAATAGCTGAACCTACTATTGCACCTATAACTTGAGACAACATATAAAGCAAACCCTCGCCCGCTTTCATTCTGCCGCTAAGCATAACTCCAAGTGTAATAGCGGGATTAATATGGCAACCGGAAACCGGGCCAATGGCATAAACCATAGCAACAACAGAAAGCCCAAATGCAAACGCAACTGTCAAAACCTGGGCAGTAGTTCCGCAGCCGCCGTTAAATACGGCACAACCGCAACCCATCAGTACAAGTACCATTGTACCGATAGCTTCTGATAAATACTTTTTCATGATTAGTTAACTTTAGTTTTATCAAAGGTACAAAATTTTACGCCTTTGTAAACTACATGAAGGCGTAATAACCAATAATATGGATTATTAGCACGCCGTGTATGCGTAAAATGCGGCAAACTTGCATGCCCGGCTTAGCGCCGTGCATGCGTAAAATGCGGCACAAAGCGCCGCATTTTTTTGTGGTTTACATGGCTACCGCCATGAGGGAGGCACTGGCGCTACGCGCCAGGCTCCGCGGCCTGCGGCCGCTACGCTTTGTAATTCTCAGGAGATAGTGGGTGTTTGAATTGTTAATCCAAAGGATGTCCAAGAATCCAATGTCCAAGCGGCGCTTATTCTAAGCGGTGGACGGTGACGTCTTTGAAGCCTTGGAGCTGTTTGAAGAGTTCGCCTTCATCGATGTCTTTTTTTAGTTTGATGACTTCTGTGACGGTGTAGCCTTTGGATGTTTCTGACATTTCGTAGGAGGTTACGCGGTAGTTGTCTGTGGAGAAGTAGTCTGCTAGTTTGTCCAGGGTGGCTTTGTCGCCTACGGTGAATTCTATTAGGACGCTGCGGACGCCGATGCCTTTGAAGACTCTTCTAAATACTTCTAGTCCAATGAGTACTAAGATTGTGCAGGTGATGCTCATGAAGTACATTCCGGCTCCTACGGCAAGGCCTATGCCGGCGGTTGCCCAGATTCCGGCTGCTGTTGTGAGTCCGCGGACTATTTGTTTTTGGAAGATAATTGTACCTGCACCAATGAAACCGATGCCGGTGACTACTTGGGCGGCAATTCGGCTGGGGTCCAGTCTTATGGTGCCTTCTACCAGATGGTCATCAAATCCGTACTTGGAAACAATCATCATTAATGCACTGCCAAGGCAAACAAGGAAGTGCGTGCGGTAACCCGCTTCTTTTGCGCGGTATTCTCTCTCTAGGCCAACCGCGGCGCCAAGCAAACCCGCTACCAAAAGCCGCAGCAGGTATTCATACATTACACTGTCTATCATATTATTACTTGTTAATTTTTTGCGTCAAGAAACCACCCGGCTGCCAGAGGCAATCGGTTGGTAAATTTATATTGTTAAAAAAACTGTCGGGAACTAAAAAAAAATTACATCTGCATGCCGCCGCAAACAGAGATGACTTGTCCGGAAACATATGAGGATAAGTCACTTGCAAGGAACAGGCAAACATTTGCAATATCTTCCGGAGTACCGCCACGGCGCAAAGGAATTTTCTTGCACCACTCTTGCTTTACCTCGTCCGGAAGTTTTGCCGTCATATCTGTGATGATGAATCCGGGAGCAACTGCATTTGCTCTAACTCCCCTGCTGCCAAGCTCTTGCGCAATTGACTTTGCAAGACCTATCAAGCCCGCCTTTGAAGCTGAGTAGTTGCACTGCCCTGCATTTCCGTGAACGCCAACAACAGAGCTCATGTTAATAATTGAGCCGCTGCGCTGTTTCATCATAACCGGAGTGCACGCGTGTATAAAATTGTACGCAGATTTAAGGTTAACAGTAAGGACTGCATCCCACTGAGCCTCAGACATTCTAACCATCAGACCATCCTTAGTAATGCCTGCGTTGTTAACTAAAATATCAATCTTTCCAAACTCTTTTACAACCTGGTCAACGGCCGCGTGAGCCTGCTGGAAATCTGCAGCGTTGGATGGAATAGCCAAAGCCTTAACACCAAGAGCTTCAATCTCTTTCTTAGTCTCCTCACCTATCTGGTCAATAACTAAATCAGTAAAAGCAATATTGGCACCTTCTGATGCAAATCTCAGAGCAACAGCTTTTCCAATTCCTCTTGCGGCGCCCGTAATAAGAGCAACTTTTCCTTCAAGTAATTTCATGATATTTAATAATTTATAAAATTCTTTTATCCCGACAGATTATGAACTTAAACAAACTCCGCGGTCAAATCATACTCGCCTGCCGCCGTGATTTTCACATCCGCAAATTTACCAATAAATTGCTGCGGTTCAAAACTTGTTACATTTTGTAATGTCCCATTTGGCGCTGAAGCATGCCCTGAACTCTTTTTGCCGGCAAGAGTTGTGGGCATTTGTGTTGCATCAGCTTTTATAATAATCTCCCCGTCAACCTCCGGGCTCTCCCTTTGGCTGCGCGCCAAGAAGAAACCGTCTTTATAACTGTCAATCAGCACCTTCTCAACGCCACCCACTCTCTTCTGATTATTCTCCTTTGAAATTTTGCTCTGCAGCTCCATCAGCTTTTTATAACGGACGTCCTTAACTCTCTGAGGGATAGAGTCTTTATAATGCAGTGCATCATAAGTGTTTTCCTCGCAAGAATAAGTGAACGCCCCCATCATCTCAAATCTGTTGCGCTTGATGAACGCCATAAGTTCCTTAAACTCAGCCTCTCCCTCACCGGGATGTCCAACAATCAGAGTGGTGCGCAGCGCAACTCCCGGAACTTTTTCCCTGATTTTATCAATGATTTTCTGAGTCCCTGCGGCGTCAATTCCCCTGCGCATCATCTTTAAAACTTTGGTAGAACTGTGCTGCAGCGGAATATCCAGATATTTGCAAACCTTTGGATTGCTGTTCATTACACGCAGTACATCCTCCGGAAATCCCGACGGATATGAGTAATGAATCCTTATCCACTCAATCCCCTTAATCTTGCTCAGCTTCTCAATCAGCTCCCCAAGCTTGCGCTTTTTGTACAGGTCCATTCCATAATAGGTAGTGTCCTGCGCAATCAGAATCAGCTCCTTAACTCCCTGTGCAGCAAGCCTCTTAGCCTCCTCAACCAGTTTTGGCATCGCGACAGATTTGTGCTTCCCTTTGATTAGCGGTATTGCGCAATAAGAGCAATGCCTGTTGCAACCCTCTGATATCTGGAGATATGCGTAGTGTTGCGGGGTTGTAAGGAAGCGGCCGGTATCTGTCGGGAGTACATTAAGATACTTCAAAATTGCCTCCCACTCATTGGTGCCGAAAAACGCGTCCGCCTCAGGAATGCTGTCCGTCAGCTCTTTACGATAACGCTCAGAGAGACAGCCGCAGACAATCACCTTCCTTGCATGACCGCGCTTCTTAGCCTCAACGGCCTTAAGAATCTCATTGATAGACTCTTGCTTTGCACTCTCAATAAAACCGCAGGTATTAATAATAATCGCATCGGGCTTAGAAACAGAGTACTCCGTCTCCTCCGGCACAATCTCCACTCCACCGTTGCTCAAATTGTACAGCAACTTCTCTGAGTAGACGCGGTTCTTTGAGCAACCCAAGCTAATCAGCTGAATCCTGCGCACCACAACTATGCAATAACTTTACGGGGAACGTTGCTCTTTGCAGGAGCGGCAGCCTTGGAAGCACCCTTAGCGCCCTTGCCCTGCTTAGCCTCAGCGCTCTTTGCAGAAGACTTCTTGGAGTCACCTGCACCAGCCTTAGCAGCTTTGCTCTCAGCATCTTCCTTCTCCGCAGCCTCAAAATCTAATGAAGCATATTTCTTAAGAGCATTGTACCACTCAACAACCTTCTTCATGTGAGAAACGTAGAAGCGGTCTGGGTCATACTCTGCAAACGCCTTTCCAAAGAAATCTTTAAGCACCTTAGGATCAGACTTTCCTGCAGGAGCCTCTTTGTCCGCAAGCTCCTTCTTCATCCTCTCAAAAACTACCTGAAGCTTAACTTCATCATCCTTGGTAAAGATGGAAATATCTGATAATGCGCTCATTTTGGCATCCGGGCCGGCGCACATACGTTTCTTTGTAATCATAGACTCTAGTATCACCCCGCGAGTTGCCTTTGCAACATAGGTGAACAGTCCCTGCTCTCCGCTGATAGAGAAAACTTTACTTAAATCTGTTTTCATATTCTTTACTTTAAAATGTTATTCAAAACTCCTGTAAACACAATTCAAAATTTCCGGCCGCCAAACAAAAAGCACCTCCAGAGTTCACAGCCTCAAAGATAATACTTTCAGAGCAAAAATAAACTAGTTGATTCCCCGCTCCCGCTTAATCTGGTCATACGCCCCCACAATCATCTTAAACTTCTCCTCCGCAGCTTTCTTAACGTCCTCTCCAAGATTCTCAACCTTATCCGGATGGAACTTTAGCGCCATTTTTTTGAACGCGCTCTTCACCTGCTCATCCGTTGCAGTATGCTCAATTTCAAGCACTTTATAAGGATCATAAGCCGGCGCATACATCTCCAAAATAGAATCAGCGTCCTTCTTAAGTATCCCCAAAAACGTTGCAATGTTTCTTAGCAGCGCAATCTCCGGCTGGGATACGCATCCATCAGCCTGCGCTATACCAACCAGATAATGAAACAGTTGCAAACGCTGCGCCGGGGCCATGTACACTTTCACCTGACCGCAAATTTCCGGAACGTTAATTTCCTTATGCAGTAACTCCTTGATAATATGGAGAGACTGAGGAATTGCCGCCTCGCCAAAATTATTGCGGATAAAATCTTTCACATAATCCAGCTCAGACCGCAAAACCTTTCCATCCGCCTTCATCACGGAGGTAGAAAGCACCAGCATTGCCACCATAAAGCTATTGCGCTGCTGCTCAGGGTCAAAAGAGTTCCTTATGGTCCTGTAACTTTCACCATTATAATCCCGATAGTTTCCGTCTCCGTAACTGCCACCACCGTTTCCGTTTCCGCCATAGTTTCCGCCGCCGTAACCGGTTCCGTCATCACCACCGCCAATGCCCCTGGCACTGCGGTCTGCGGCACTGTCAAGCGCGCTGCCCAGCAAAAAGCCCAGCACTCCGCCAAGCGGTCCAAACGCCGCCCAGCCTATTGCTCCCGCTATCCATTTTCCTAATCCCATATTTCAATTTCCGAACTATGCCTGCAATTAACTGATTATCAGCCCCTCCCCAAAAGTCTCAATTATACAGAAGAGATTTTCAGGGGAGTACTTATATTCAATCAGTTACAGGGCTAGTTAGTTTAACATATACATTTTCTACTTGCGGCAAAAGCGCCGTTTTATTATCTGACACTATCACAAAGTCCGCCCGGGCTTCACGCTGCTCATCTGTCCACTGACTGTTGAGGCGGGCCCTAATTTCTTCGTCCGTGCCTCCGTCCCTTTTTTTCACTCTATTAATTCTTATCTCCAGCGGAGATGAAATTGTCAGCACTTTGTCTGCAACTACCAGCACATCAGGGTTTTCCAAGATGATTGCAGATTCAAAAATCACAAACGGCGGAGCACTTGCAACATTACTGCCTGATTGTCCGCCAGTTGCAACATCATCAGAGTTACTGCCTGATTGTCCGCCAGTTGCAACATCATCAGAGCTGTTACCTGATTGTCCGCCAGTTACAATATCCGCAGCATTGTGTGCCGCATTTTCAAATTGGGATTTCCACTTTGTAAAATCCTTGATTACAGCTGGATATACAAGCTCTTTCACTTTTTTCATCAGCGACGGATTCCCAAATATTTTTGCCGCCATTGCGCGCCGGTTAATACGGGCGCCAGGAACGGCATTGGCACTGTCACAGGCGCTGGCGCAAGCAACCGCCTCATCGCCGCCGTCCGTCAGTATGTCTCTCCCCAGCAAATCTACAAGTGCGCTGCGCAGCTGCGGGTCTTCATCATACAATGCCTTTGTGCGTGAGTCTGAGTCATATACGGGCACGCCCATTGCGGAGAAAATCTTGCAGATGTAAGATTTTCCGCTGCCAATTCCCCCGGTGCACGCCAATGTAATCATTTTAATATCAATATGTTACAAGTATTATTCACTTACCTGAAACCTCCTCACTATCTTCACTTGTCTGAAACCTCTTCACCATCTTCACTTGCCTGCTTGTTCATTTCCTTGATATTTGCTGCGGATCATTACCAATTATTGCCGCAACAAAACCGGGCACTATCTTAACATTATATACGCCGTCGGGAACTTTATTAAGCAAAACTCTTGCCCTGCCAGACGGAGAATTTACAATTTGATTGTAATCTGCTGTTAATATGAAGTCTGAGGGCGTGTATGGAGTTTTTTTGTTGTAGTCTTCTCTGTAAACTATTGTTGCAATGTTGGGGCTGAGTATGAGCTGCATATCCTCCGGAACATTTTCTGAATAGATTGGCGCAGTGAGTGTATTCTCAAAATATCTCCCCGCATTTTGATAAAAATAGACTTCTTGAGATGAGAACACAACGCCTTTAATCTTCTTTAAATCAACAACTCCCTGCAAAGGTTCCTTCAAATTTCTCCCCTTTATTTCTTTTGTAACAACGGAGTCTATGGTCTGCAACACTTTCTCCTCCCCGTACAAAGTGACTGAATCCGGCTTAAGCTGTATCTTGCCAAAAGACATGTATTGGTCTTTATAACTAATTAATGTATAGGCAGATATCGGAACCTTTTTTGTTGATGTATGAGGGAATGTAAAGAAAAGAGTGTCAGGAACAACGCCCAGAAAATCTATCTCATTTTTCACAGCCCCCCTGATTTGTTCAGAGATATCTTCTGCCAGCACGTAAAAATCATCCTCCCTGTCCTTAGCTTTCCCGGCAACGTGCATCATCAGTCCGGGCTCAACGGAAATATTGACTATGTTCTTGTTGCGCTTTGTAAAATACTGATGCTTAAAGATATAAAAGCCTGATGCCGTGCCTTTCACTACGGCCGCATTATCTGAAACCGCAGAATAAACTCTGCCCGTGAGAGCCGTATGAATAGAAATTTTGTAGTGGAAAAAAGTGGTATAAGTGTCTGACAGCTTGAATAGTCCGCCCAACACCATAGCTAAAATAAGGGAGATGATTAGAACAATCCAATCGCCTCCCCATTTCTTAATCCTGCTATGTAAATTATTTCTGAGGGACATTTAAAATGCCGCCCTATTTCTGAGGGACATCTGTTGCAACGTCCTTAACAATAGAGCTTTTATCTACTCTCAATTTAACGTTATCGTCAACAATGATAACAATGTAACGGTCCTTAATCTCATCAACAGTACCGTAAATACCGCCAACAGTAACAACCTTATCGCCTCTCTTCAGCTCATTGCGGAACTTTGCAAGTTCCTTCTGCTTTTTCTGCTGCGGACGAATCATCAATAGATACATCACAACAAAAATTGCAAGCATCATCAAAAGAAAACTCCAAGTACCGCCGCCTGCTTGAGCCTTTCCCGCTGCAGGAGCAGCTGTCTGTAATAGTGTAAATAGCATACTCATTTATTTTTAATTAATTGATAATCTTTTTATTCTCGACAGTTTTTCCTGCCGCTTTTGGCAAATATACTTATTTTTTGGTTCAAATTGCCAACTCCGTCCTTAATCCAGATTCCCCACAAGGCCTCTGCCCTGCTTGTGAATCTTCCCCTCTTTTTGCAGTTTCTGCAACACTCTGTCCAGCAGACCGTTAACAAACACCTTGCTCTTTGGCGTGCTGTAATATTTAGAAATCTCTACGTATTCATTAATTGTAACCTTAAGCGGAATAGTCTCAAAATTAACCGCTTCCGCAATTCCCATGACAATAAGAGCAAGGTCCGTAGAGACCACGCGCTCTACATCCCACTTTGATAAAAATGACTGAGCAAGTTCTGTATACTCATCATAATTTATCATGCAGACCTTAAGAAGTTTCTTTGCAAACGCCTCATCATCCTCTTTCATAAAGACCTCAGGCACAGTAATTTTACCATTCTTTGCAATTTGCTTCAAATCTTTAAGAATTGTCAGCAGCACATAACCCAAATCGTCGCTCCATAAGCTGCACTGTTCATCCAGCATATCCTCCACAGATTCAGAGTCTTCCAGCTCCTCCTTATAAATATGCTCAAACAATTTGATTGAATCTTTAAGATTGGCTCCGCCCGGAGTCATCTCGCTTCCGTTCATGAACTCCTGGAAATATCCTTTTGAGCACATGCTGTTGAAAATAGAGCGAACCGTCAAAAACTTTGTCTCCCAGGATATTCCGTGATTGCTGCAATATTTTAAGAACGCCTCGTCATTTGCAACAAGTTCAGAAAATTTATTCTGAGCAAACTTAAAACTTGGGTTCATTTCCTGAGCGGTAGGATGGAACTTCTGAAGTCCAGTATCTATCTTCTCCTGAGCCATTTTTGAAAGCTCAACAGGAAGAAGCAACATAAGACAATACAACTCCCGCGTCTTGGCGCATGCCGTAAGTAATTCATTCTCAGCCGGGACAACTTCATAAGAACCTGTCGAGACCTTGCTAAACAACTCCTTAAAAACTTTTATTCTTATTAATCTGCGGTTTATCATACTAGCTTTTGCTTTTTATCAATCAAAGAACTTTTTATGTTCCAAAAAATTTGAATTTTCAGCTTATGCTTAAAAACTGTCACTGAACATCAAATATTTTACAAATATAGGTTATTACGCCGGAAAAAAAGTTTATATTTGTGTATTAATTTTAAAACTAAGAAGGATTTATGTACCAAGAGGATTTTGATAACGCGGGAGCACAGGAGCGCAACGGCGATGACATTTACTCAAAGCCTGTAAGAGCAGGGAAGAGAACTTATTTCTTTGATGTTAAGGCAACTAAGAACAATGATTACTATCTGACAATTACAGAAAGTAAGCGCAAAGTTGATAAAGACGGACATTTCTCTTATGACAAACACAAGATTTTCCTGTACAAAGAAGATTTTGAAAAGTTTGCAGACGGCCTGGATGAGGTTGTAAAATATATCAAAGAAAAGTGCCCGGTAACTGAGAGAACTTACTCAGATCACGATAGTTATGAGGGCGGCGAGCATGCAGCCAATTACAGCGATCACGGCGAGCGCACTCACAGCTCAGAAGACGCTGCAAAAATTGAGAAAGCAGAAGCAGCTGCTGCAGAGAATGTTAGCAAGGCTTCAGAGCCTGCTGCCGAAGCTCCAAAAGCTGCAGAGGCAAAAGATTTTACCAGCGTTGATTTTGACAAACTATAAAATCTGATACGCGCAATGCGCAAAAAGGCAAAAAAAATAGCCGGTCAATGACCGGCTATTTTTTGTGAGGTACCAAGCAGAATCGGACTGCTGTGCGCGGTTTTGCAGACCGCTGCCTAACCACTCGGCCATGGTACCGGAATGGGAGTGCAAATATAGGAAAATTATTCTACGTACAAAACAAGTCCTTTTAGATAATCGCCCTCTGGATGATAGATATTAACGGGATGGTCCGCAGGCTGCTCCAGCCTGTACAAAATTCTGACTCTGCGTTTTGCAATGGCCGCCGCGGTAAAGACCGCAAGTGCAAAATCCTCTTTGCCAACTACTTGAGAGCAGCTGAATGTAAAAATCAGACCGCCGTGAGCTACGCGGGTTATTGCATTGGCGTTAAGATTTTTATATGCGCGCAAAGCATTTTCTTTTGAACTCCGGTGCTTTGCAAACGCTGGAGGATCCACTATCATCAAATCATATTTGCCTGACTCCGTCTCTCTTAAAAACTCCATTGCATCAGCGCAGATACATCCTCCGGCATTCTCAAACCCGTTGAGTTCCAAATTTTTCTGACACATATCCACTGCAGGCTGAGAGCTATCCACAGAATCAACGGACAGAGCGCCGTTCTTCATTGCGTATACAGAAAATCCGCCTGTGTAACAGAACAAATTGAGCACTTTGCGCCCCTTTGAATACTTGCCAACCAATGCGCGGTTCTCCCTCTGATCCAGGAAGAAACCCGTCTTCTGCCCCTCAATCCAATCAACCACAAATTTATTTCCATGCTCAAGGACATAAGGTGACGGCTGCGCTTTTTTATAAAGATATTCATCGTGTTCCGCAGAAGGATCAATTTTACCCTGAGCGGTTGCGGTAGAAGAACTTTTATCATAAATTGCATCAAGCTCATCTCCCTTATTTTCAAATAGTTTCTTTAGCTGCTCAGCGATAGTTTTTCTGCTCTGGTACATTCCGGCAGAGTGTGCCTGTATTACCGCAGTCTTGTTGTAAATATCTATGATTAAGCCCGGAAGAAAATCTCCCTCCCCGTGAACAAGCCTGTAACAATTTGTAATATCGGCGGCATCACCCGCAACACTTGCGGCATCCGCAACACCCGCAACATCAGCAATACCCGTAGCACCCGCAGCACTCGCAGCATCTGCATGCATCACACTGATGTGCAATCTTTTGCGCATTTCATACGCCTTCTCCAGCGCCCCGTACCAAAAAGCATCATCAATTGCAACCTGCTTAAAACTCAAAATGCGGACAGTAATTGAACCATCCTGAAAATGCCCCGTTCCCAGAAATTCATCTTTAGAAGAATAGACATTTACAAGGCACCCGTCAACCGGATGTCCCAGAATATTTCTTATTGCTCCGGAAAAGACCCACGGATGGAACCTCTTGAGTGAATTGTCTTTACCGGGATATAATATAACTTTTGGGATTGGCGCGGCAGCCTCACTTTGCAGCGGCGCAACAATGCCTTGTGAAAGTTTTTTATCAGACATTACAAAAACTTATTCTGTAAGAAATTATTATTAGTACTTTATTTATCACTATCAGTTGATGCGGAACCATGCTCTGCCTTATAGGCCTTTAAAGCGTCATACATTTCTCTGCAGACCCATGCATCAATAGCCGCATAACGCAGCTGAGCATCAGAGAGTTTGGAGGATTCCCAATTTGAAAGCTGCTGAGATTTGGAAACTTTTCTCTCCAAAATTATTGCAGCCATTTTGCGAACACTCTTGTCCTCAATTCCAAAATTTTCCGCAATGCCCTGCAAATCAACAAATCCCTGAGGCTGAAATTTATTATACTCCTGGAGTCCTTTTATGTCATCCCTTACGGCAGCCCCTATTTTCAAAATTTTAGGATTTGAAAGCAGCTCCGCAAGCGCCTTTGGCACACCAAGTTGCTGAAGACGGAAAATGAATGCCCTGTCGTGACCTGAAAGTTGGAGAATTGCCATTTTATTGCGCGGCACATGAGGAATAAAGCAGGGTTTAGTCTCTGTGTCAAAGCCAATTACAGACTGAGAAGAGAGATAATTAATTGCATCATTAAATGCCTGGCCAATCTCTTCAACAACAGAAATATTGCCGTTAAACTCTATTGGCCGTAACTTCTCAATCTGCTCAGTCTTAATTAAATGCAAAAACTCCATATAATTTACTCCAGTGTCTTAATTAGATTCAAAACTCCTCAAACTACTCCAGTGTCTTAATTATTTGCTTATAGCAATATGGAACAAGTTGTTGAATTCTCTCCAGATTTTCCTTCTTAATATTTGTTCTGGAGAACGGCACAAATACTGTTGTAATATCCTCTGTGCCAACTGTTCTGCCAAACTTAAAGTCATAAGAAAGACCTCCCTCTTTATCCAAATTCTCCGGCTTTACCAAATAGTAAGGGACAGAAATAAAGGATTGAAGCCTGCCCTCTCTTGTACGCAAAGCAAGTTGCTTGTCTTCTCTTAAAGTCTTGTAACACTCTATTGCCGTGAAGATTGCAGGGTCAATAAATGTGAAGTCTTTAGAAATCAAATGAGCATAAACCAGTTGTCCGTTCTCTTTATAGTTGCGCAGTTCATTCAAAGTCTGCTTTAAAGTATCCAGCAAGAACGGATAGTGAGTGCAACCTAATATGACACTCTTTAAGGGAACCTGAATTTTGCTGTGGGCCAGCTTGTCAAACAAAGAAACAAGATGGAAACGAGCATAGTTTGCAGCTGAATTCAGCTGGAAATCAACGTATTTGTCACCAACTTTCTTGTAAAGAACATGATTGTTGGAGAAATCAAAATTATAAACAGAAAGCAATCTCTCTTTAATATCATCTGGTGCAGTTCCAAGTTTTGGACCTCTGTAAGTCTTGCGAGGCTCTGTAAGTGAAGGATCTACAAAATCAGGCTCCAAATCTACGCTCTCCGCAAAGCCTGCACCCGGCTGATTTACAACCTCTATGTAATGCTTGTACTGCTTAGCTGCCGCAACTTCTTTAATTGTGCGCGCATAAGCATTTGAAGAGATTGTCCCAACGGTTGCCATAACTCCTACCGATACAGAATCTTTCTCTTTAATTTTATCCAGTTCTGCAAACAGAGCATTAACTCCCGCATTAATAACGCCTATGACTTTAACTCCGGTTTTTGAAAGTTCCAGCAAATTCTTTATATCTTTAAGACCGTATGCAGTTGCTGTATTACAAGCAATTACAATAATCTTAACCGGTTTCTTAACTCCCTTTGGAGCTTTCTCCGCATAATTGGTGTAGTAGTTATTGCCAAGCAAAAACAGCGCGTCTTTAACGGCAAGCTCTCTCAGGTAATCATCTTTACCCTCAGAAGAATAATTTCCGTAAGGCATATTTGCCTGGTCTCCAAGATATTCAAAATCTTCACCGGCAAAATCAGGAATGCCGTCATGACCGTCCGCACCTGTAATATTGTTAATGTTATCTGACTTAAGCATAACCTCAAGCACAGTTAAACCGCCTGTACCAGAGTCAAATACACCAATTGGAAGAGAATCTCTTTGTGACGGATACTCGCCAAAATTTGCAAAATAAATACTGGAAGAATCATGCAACGCCTTTTTCATAATTGGCGTAACTTCCACAGAGGCAGCCTGTTCCTTATGTCCGCATGCAATAACTGCAAGAGCGGCAAGTGCCAAAAACAGATAACCGATTTTTTTCATAACACATTTTATTTTATTCCCGACAGCTTCCTGTACGGCTAAAATCATCTTTAAATATTTGTAAAACTTATTCTGCTAGTATTAGCATATACTGCTATACACTGTCCTACTTGTATGAATAAGTTCCGTGTTCTCCTTTTATAATCACCTCTGCACCAAGCGATTTACTTCCTGCTGCATTTTTGCCGCTGCAGGATGCGCTCATCTTCTCCACATGACCTATCACCTGAGCCTTGACTTTATACTTGCCCGCAATATCTATAATGCCTTGCGCAATACCCTCTGGCACATAGAATTCCATCCTATGACCCATATTGAAAACTTTGTACATCTCTCTCCATTCCGTCTTGCTTTCATACTGAATAGTTCTGAACAAAACCGGAACAGGAAAAAGATTATCCTTTACAACTCTCAAATTATCAATAAAATGCAGAATCTTGGTTTGAGCTCCGCCGGTACAATGAATCATGCCGTCAACTTTACTGCGATACTTATCCAGCACCTCTTTGACTATTGGAGCATAAGTACGAGTAGGAGAAAGCACCAGCTTGCCGTATGTCAAACCAGTTTCCGGCTCAATCTCCGTGAGTTTCTTTGAACCGCTGTAAATCAAACTCTTTGGTACCTGAGGGTCAAAAGTCTCAGGATATTTCTTTGCCAAATATTTTGCAAAAACATCATGACGGGCAGAGGTCAGGCCGTTGCTCCCCATTCCGCCGTTATACTCCTTTTCATAGCTAGCCTTACCGTCAGATGCAAGCGCTACAATTACATCTCCAGCCTTAATACGCGCATTATCAATCACATCATTGCGTCTGATTTTTGCGTAAACCGTACTGTCTACAATAATAGTGCGCACCAAATCTCCAACATCGGCCGTCTCTCCGCCGGTGGAAATTAAATGCACGCCAAACTTCTCCATCTGCTTTCCAAACTTCTCAGCCCCTGATATTAAGCGGCTTATAACCTCACCCGGAATAAGATTTTTATTGCGGCCAATAGTAGATGACAGATAAATATTATCCGTAATGCCAACGCAAAGAAGGTCATCGGTGTTCATAACAATTGCATCTTGCGCAATGCCGTCCCACACGCTCATATCCCCGGTTTCCCTCCAGTATGCATAAGCCAGTGAAGATTTTGTCCCGGCTCCGTCCGCATGCATCAGCACGCAAAACTCATCTTTACCGCCCTCTGCTTTGCCACGCAATGCACTGCCAGCTGCAACTTTGTTGGCTGCCTCCGGGACAAGCTTGCAGAATGCCTTGGGAAACAGTCCTTTATCAATGTGCTTAATTGCGCTGTGAACATCCTCCTTAGCGGAAGAAACCCCACGCAACATGTATCTATCTGCCTTTGAAACTTTCATATAACTTACAAATGTAACAAAAAAGCCCGTGATTTCTCGCGGGCTCCTTACTATATGAATTACTGAGGTATGCCTTCACGCTGCAACGGCAGCGCATGTTTAACTTTCACGTTGCTGCGTCAGCGCATGTTTAGCCTTCATGTTGCTGCGTCAGCACCAGTTATCTGAAAGATTGAAGCTCCCTGTACTTAGGCAGCGGCCACAACTCATCATCAATAACCATTTCCAGCTTATCCGCATAACGCCTGATGCTGGCCATGTACGGAAGAACCGTATCATAGTAAACCTTAGCCTTTTGCGGGACATCCTCAATTTTGTTTGCAACCTTGCGGGCCTCAATCAAATTGTGCACGTCCTCATGCAAATTGTTTATGTAGCCGGAGATTTTACTAATCAGTCTAAGCTGCATCGCACACATTTCCGCATAATCTTTAGGATACAAATCTTTTAGACCTTTTACGTTGGAAATAAGCGAGTTCTGGAAAGTAATAGCTGTCGGGATTACATGATTAGTAGTCAAATCTCCCAAAACCCTGGCTTCAATTTGCAGCTTTTTCACATAAATTTCATTCAGGACCTCATATCTTGCCATTGCCTCACGACCGGTCATAATCTCCATATCCTCAAAGAGTTTCACATTCTTTTTGTCAATGAATTCTTTGAATGCCTGCGGAACGTTTTTCACATCTTTAAGACCGCGCTTTGCAGCCTCCTTGCGCCACTCGTCGCTATAACCATTCCCTTCAAAACGTATCTTCTTGGATTCCAGCAGGAACTGACGGATAACTTTCATCATTGCCTTGTCCATAGAAAGGCCTGCTTCCATATTCTTATCTACCAGCGATTTAAATCTTATCAGCTGCTCAGCTACAATTGTGTTCAATACAAAAATTGAAGAGGCTACGTTTGCCGATGAGCCTACCGCCCTGAATTCAAAGCGATTACCCGTGAAGGCAAACGGAGAGGTTCTGTTACGGTCAGTATTATCGGGCAAAATTTCTGGAATCTGATTTACAATGTGCAGCTTGCTTCTTACCTTAACCTCCTTATCAGTGACTGATGTAAGGTTCTTATCTGTAAGCTGTTCTATGCTCTCTACCAGTTTTGTAAGAGTCTCTCCAATAAATATGCTCATTACCGCGGGAGGAGCCTCGCTGCCGCCCAAACGATACATATTATTCAGAGACGCTACTGTGCTCATTAACAGATAGCTGTGCTCATACACTCCGCGCATGACGGCGGAGAAAAAGCATAGAAATTGCAAGTTTGTGCGCGGCGTACGCCCCGGTTTTAAAAGGTTTACGCCGGTGTCTGTAACCATGCTCCAGTTGCAGTGCTTGCCGCTTCCGTTAACTCCGTCAAAAGGTTTTTCATGAAAAATCACTTTAAGTCTATGCTTTACGGCAATGTTCTTCATTATAATCATCATCATCAGATTCTGGTCTGATGAAATGTTTGCCTCTCCGTATATTGGCGCAAACTCAAACTGATTTGGAGCTACTTCATTATGTCTTGTTTTTAATCTGACGCCCAATTTATACGCCTCAGTTTCAAAGTCTTGCATGAACGCCATTACCCTGCTTGGTATTGCGCCAAAGTAATGGTCTTCTAGCTGCTGGTCTTTTGCCGCATTATGTCCTACAAGCGTTCTTCCGCAAATCACAAGGTCCGGACGCGCACTGTAAAGTGCCTCATCTACAAGGAAATACTCCTGCTCTATTCCAAGCTGCGGTCTTACCTTGTTTACGTTCTTGTCAAACATTTTACATATTGCGGTTGCCGCTTTATCCACAGCTGCAATTGACTTAAGATGAGGGGTTTTCTGATCCAAAGCCTCTCCGGTATAAGCAACAAAAACTGTCGGGATACAAAGAGTTTGTCCAATGATAAATGCGGGAGAACTTGGGTCCCATGCCGTATAACCCCTTGCCTCAAAGGTATTTCTAAGACCGCCGTTAGGGAAACTGGAAGCATCCGGCTCCTGCTGAATCAGCGTGCTGCCCTTAAAATTTTCAAACACTCCAACACCGCCCTCCATTGGATCTGCAAAAGACTCATGCTTCTCCGCCGTGGCATCTGTAAGTGGCTGAAACCAATGGGTATAGTGAGTTGCCCCCATCTTGACCGCCCAGTTTTTCATTCCGGCGGCAATCTGGTCAGCAATCTCCCGCTCAATTTTTTCACCATTATTCACGGCGTTCACAACGGCTTTGTAAGCCTCTGTAGATAGGTACAATTGCATCTTTGGAAGATCAAAGACGTTCATGCCAAAATACTCCGAGACAGGCCTGCTGTCCTCATAAAACCTTTTAGCACTGTGAGTTGCAAACTCCGCCAGCGCTCTTGTCCTTGCATTGCTCATATAGTTACGTATAAAATTGCCGCTGATTTCCGGATGCCCGCTCCGCCTCTGCCCCTTTGTGACAGCTCCTTTTTGCCAGCTCCGGGTGTGCATGCTCCGGTGTACCTGCTCCGATGTGCCAGCTCCGATGTGCCAGCTCCTTTTTGCCTGCTCCGGTGTACCTGCTCCGATGTGCCAGCTCCTTTTTGCCTGCTCCGGTGTACCTGCTCCGGTGTACCTGCTCCGGCACTTACTATTCGGTGCTGCATTATCGCTTTCCGAATGCAAATATATGCTGTTTTGCGTAAAGTTGCGTTACAATGAGGTATTTTTTTTTAAAAATACCTCAAAATTTGCAAAAAGCCGTCGCGAATATGGTAATTTTTTCAAAAATTACCGCAAATGCTCATGGCAGCTCTCACATTCCAAATCATTTTATTGATTTGAGGCTAAGCTCACTACGCAATTCCTTCCTCAAAGCAGACCTAAATTGTTTGAAACTTGCAAAATTTCTGGCAACCAACCCGGTATCAACATCTATAAACTTTGAAAGCATAGAACCTTCTTCTGTATAAAAACCATATGATGTGTACGGATATGCGCTCCATTTACTAGCCATACCTGCAAGTATTGGATTATTAAGCATATACATAAGTTCTTTAACTTGCCAATTTACCCTCCACACTTCTGTAATATATGGTGGCAGCGCGATGAATTTTCCACTTAATTTATGGTGTGCGCAATAATAACCGATGTACGCCCGAACAACCTGCGAAAATAGTTTCTCCGTGCATGTGCTCCTCACTAGAAAATGTGCATGGTTGGTCATGAGCACAAAACCGTAAACCACTGAACTATACTGCTTTACAAACTTATCTAAAAGTGAAAGAAACTTCTCATAATCAGACTTTTCAGAGAAAATGGCACATCCACCCATCCCTCTTAAAGCCACCTTATACACGCCATGGTCATCCTTCTTGTAGCCAGCCCTCTTTGCCTGACCATCTTGTTGCGTTCTCCTAAATCCACCAAAATACCTGCTGTAATCCAGATCCTCTAAAAGCTCATCCTTCTGAATTGATTGAAAATCAAAATAATCCATAATATAACCTCCATTAAATTAAAATACCAAGTTCATCTCACATCAACAAAAATCCTTTGTCAAACGCCCAAAGCACACGTGCCCATCTGCTAATGCCACAACCATCTTTCCTCACCTTTCCTCACCTTTCCTCATCTCACTCTTTCTTCTAGCCTCACCCTTTCTTCTAGCCTCACCCTTTCTTCTAGTCTCACCCTTTCTTCTAGTCTCACCCTTTCTTCTAGCCTCACCCTCACCTCACCATCCATTCTAGCCCACCTTCACCTTTCACATACCACTTGTTTCGTCTTACCCCTCTCACATGCACTATAAAGCCACTTTCTTGGCGGAAGTTCATTACAAATATACATCGATTATACGCTTTTAATTTGGGTTTTTGTTAAATCGCTTATAATGTGCTAGTTACAAGCTTATAGAAATCAGATTTTAAAATTTTAAGCCTTGCAAATATCTGATTTAATGGTATTTAATAAAAACCCAAATCTACGCACGTCTGGGGCAGGTTTCAAAAGCAGCCTCAGAAGCACCTGTAGGGCCATTTTCTTCATCCCGACAGATACATACCTTGTAAGTTGCGGTCCTCACAGCGCATTTCCGGCTATAAGTGCAACTATTTGGCATAGTATGCGTTGTGACACAGCAGCTAACCGGCGTAAACATGGCAATACAACGGCTTAGCAGCACTGAAGAGCAGCGGCACAGCGGCAGCAACGGAGCAACGCTATGGCAGCACAGCGGCACTGCGGCAGCAACGGAGCAGCGGCACAGCAGCACAGCGGCACTGCGGCAGCAACGGAGCAACGGCACGGTAGCACAGCAAAGGGAGGCATGAAAGGAATGTTATTAAGCATGCGCCAAAAAGGTTGCTCAAAAGAAAAAATCAGTTGTCTGGGGATGGCGCATGCAGTTACCTGCACACAAAGCGTGCAGGTAATCAGTGGTTTACGCGGCTCCCGCCGCGAGGATGCAGCGCGCCGCGTGGCGCGCGGGCAAGAAAAAAGGCCGGCAAAAGTGCCGGCCTTTTTTTTTGCCTTGTTAAACTGTCGGGATTATTTAGTTCTTCCCGGATAAGCCTTCAAGCCCTCCTCCAAGCATTTGATGGCGTGCTGAATGTCCTCTACTTTAAGGACATAGGCTAGACGTACTTGGTTGGTGCCGGTGTTAGGGGTTGCGTAGAATCCTGCTGCAGGGGCTACCATTGTGGTTTCTCCGTTGTAGTTGAATTCTTCTAGCATCCACTTTGCAAATTTCTCTGCGTCGTCAACAGGAAGTGATGCAACTGTGTAGAATGCTCCCATTGGTTTTGGAGTGAATACTCCAGGAATCTTGTTAAGCATGTCTATCATAACATCGCGTCTGTGAATGTACTCAGCCTTTACTGCTGCAAAATACTCTTTTGGAGTGTCAAGTGCTGCCTCAGCTGCAATCTGCTCAACAACAGGAGAGCACAAGCGGCTCTGTGCAAATTTCAACAAAGCTGCCATGATGTCCTTGTTCTTTGATACGATGCATCCGATACGTGCGCCGCACATGCTGTATCTCTTTGAAACAGAATCCAATAGAAGAGTGTTCTGCTCAATGCCTTTAAGCTGCATGCAGGAGAAGTGAGGAGTATCTGAATAGCAGAACTCTCTATATACCTCATCTGAAAGCAGATACAAGTCATGTTTCTTTACGATGCCTGCCAGTTTCTCCAATGCATCCTGAGTGTAAAGGGTACCGGTTGGATTGCCGGGGTTGCAAATCAAGATTGCGCGAGTCTTTGGAGTGATGTATTTTTCAACATCTTCCATAGGCGGAACTTTAAATCCGTCCTCAATTCTTGTAGGAACCGGAACAAGGGTAACGCCGTTCTGAACTGCAAAAGCTCTGTAGTTTGTGTAGAAAGGCTCCATTACAATTACCTCATCTCCAGGGTTGCAGACAAGTGAAATTGCAAAATTAACAGACTCGCTGCCGGAAGTTGTAACAATGATATCCTTAAAGTCTACATCAATTCCAAGGTTGTTATAATACTTTGCCAAACCTTTTCTGTAAGACTCAACACCCGCTGAATTAGCATAAGCCAAATTGTTCAAATGAATGTTTCTGATAGCCTCCATAACACATTTAGGAGAGTCGATATCTGGCTGTCCAATGTTCAGGTGGAAAACTTTGACGCCTCTTTTCTTTGCGGCATCAGCATAAGGAACCAGCTTTCTAATTGGGGAAGCAGGAAGATCTATTGCTTTTTTTGAAAGTGTTAACATGATAAATGTATTTTTAATTTTTATTATTTATTTAAACTAAAAGTGTTCTCAAATTATTTATAATCAATATTTTATATCTCAACAAAATTTTATATCCCGACAGATTTCCTCACCTCACCTCACCTCACCTCACTTCACTTCACTTCATCATCATCTTCACATCACATTCACACCATCGTCATCTTCACATCACTGCATCATCATCTTCACATAACATCACACTCACATCATCACTTCATCTGTCACCGCCTGTCCTGCAAGCAATAAGCTTGCCGCTATTTTGTTCAGCCCTGCACCACGTTGGAGCCTTAATTGGCTTTGGCGCAATTGCAGCTTGCCGTTATTTTGTCTCTGCCAGGGACTGCATGAAGCCCTCAAGGCCTTTCTGCATCTGTTTTGTTGGCGCTGAATAATTGTTTACCAATATTGCAAATCTGATAAGACCAGCGCTGCCTGTTGTCTTTACATAACCGGCGTAGCACTTTACGCTTGAAAGACTTCCGCTCTTTGCGTGTACTCTTGCAGCAACTGCAGGGTCTATATCATCAAGCACATTCTCTAATGTTCCGACTCCCGGATATGGCAGACTTTCAAAGAATTTCTGGAACACATCCTGCTTTGCCATCATGCCGTAGTATCTGCAGAAAAAGTCAGTAGACACATAATTCTCTCTGGACAATCCGCATCCGTCTGCGCTTGTAAATCCTTTATCATCAACACCATATTGCTTCAATAATTTATGAACGCAAGGAAGAGATGAACGGTAGCTTCCAACTCCGGTCATCTTTTTACCAATGGTCTTTAAAATTGTCTCAGCATAAAAATTGTTGCTGATGTGATTTGTAACCGTTACAATCTTCCATAACTCAGGGGAATACGTTGTTGTAAGAAGTGTTGGAGTTATATCTCCATCATCCTTTCTGGCCTCTTCTACGGAAATTACGCTGGCAGGAACGGAAACGCCGTTGGCAACCAGGTAATCATGGAAAGCATATCCGCAAGTCAGGTATGAGAACTTATTTGAAATGCCATACTTTACAGTATCTCTGTCTATCCCGACAGTTCCGTCAAACACTCCTACAGGCTCTATGTCAGAAACATAGAAACCGCTTCTGTCTCCGCTCTTTGCAGGACCCGTCGTGACATTATTAATAATTCTTACTCCGGGTGTGAATGGAGAGCCCATTACAACTCTTGCAGGTGCTCCAACTGTTTTGCCTGGTATTATTTTTACCTGTTGTACGTCTTCACCAAATGCAAGGCCGCAAGGTGCGCTGCCATAATCAGTTCCAAGGTCATCCCAGCACCATGTTCCGGGCATCTGCTCCCTCTCAAAGAAGCTGTCATCCCCAACAATGCTGCCTTCTATCTTGCTGATTCCCGCAGCTTTAATTGCGCCGGTCCAAACGCCGAAAATTGAATCAATTTTGTAAGCAACCGGGTCTGAGGAGCCTAGCGTCGGGTCACCGCCGCCAATAATATAAAGATTGCCGTGAAGCACTCCGTCTTTAATTGAGCCGCTGTAAGCAATCTTTGTTTCAAACTTGTAATTTTCACCTAGATACAAAAGTCCGAGTCCCGTAGTAACAGTCTTCATAGTGGATGCAGTAAGCAAAGGCAAATTTGCATTCCACTGAGCAACAACTTTTCCGTTTTGGTCAACAGCCATAATTCCTGCTACAGCATTTTGCCAATCAGCATCCTTCTTAAGGACGTTATTGACATATTTCTGAGGGGAATACCCATGACCTGAAGGGAAGGCGTCTCTGTTTTGAGCAACAGCAGATGACGCTGAAAGTGAGATACATGCAATGGCCAAAAGGGCCGCTAAAACTTTTTTCATTGTCAAATAAATTGTAAAGTTCAAAGTTAACTTATTTTACAATAAAAGCCAATTAACTGAGAAAGAATCAGGGGCCGGACATTTCTGACAAAGAAAGTCTAATTTAACTGACAAAGAATCCCAGGCGCGCAACAACAAAGGCGCACATAACTAATATCATTTCTATGCGGACGGAAGGGAGCTGATGCCCGTTTGTGTAAAAGTAAGAGAGCAGCACTGCAAGGAGCGGCGCTACAATAATGCTTATTGGGCCGTTGAATGAACCGGCAAAAAGGAAGTAGAGTATTGCGGCAAAAATTGCGGATATGATTACCAGCCGCAATCCTTTTGCCTCTGCTATGTTATTGCGGCCCTGCTCGCTAAGTGTCTTAATAACAGCATGCAATGAGGCTATGATTAAGCAAAGAATCATAAACAGGTCAGCCAGATGCTTGGAGAAAAATGCAAATTTTATTGTAACTACCTGCTCCATGTACTGGCTGCAAAATACTCCTACATCATTGAATTCCAGATATCTGAATGACAGCACGTAGATAATCGGAACCAGCGAGCCGCCAATGGATTTCAAAAAAGATTTTAATGGCTCCGGGCTTTCTATCAGCATCACTATCATGATTGCAGGAATGCACCAAATTATTGGAGCATAGAACTGTGCGGCAAGAGATAGCAGAAAAAACGCAGAAAAAATCTGGGATATTGACATACAATATAAAGCCCATACCATGCATATTGCGGCGGGATAAATTGAGGAAAAATATATTGCCTGCGGATTGCAGAAAATTAGAGTTGCTGCAAATGCCAGTGCCGTAAAAGACTCTGATATATTGGAAAATAATCTGTCATTAAGCATGTACACGGAGAACAGCAGCAATGCAATAGAAATCACGCCGCAAACTATGCTGTTTATTCCGGCGGTCATGATTATTTCCATGTCCCAGAAACCAGAAAAAAGAGGCACCCACTCCCCCGGCCTTTCAAATTCCGTGGGGATTAAAAAGCATGTAATTACCTGAAAGGCAACAACAACCAGCAGCGCAATCTTTATGAAAACGCCGCTGTTAGAATCTTCTGTGTATGCTCTTGTGTACATCAAATTTACAGATTTGATTACTCGCTTTACAAATTTTAGTTATTCTCTTTGCAGAATTTTATTATGTCTTCCCCTATATCTCCGCGACAGTATTTGCCTTCATATTTGATGTTCTCTATCTCTTTGTATGCCGCAACACGTCCTTCATTTATAGCATCAACGACATCATCGCACAAGGTATTTGCGGTTACAGCCAAAACCCTTCCGCCTGCTGTTACAATTTTATTAGAAGCTTTCATGTAACTACCTATGCCACTGCTAGCTCCAGCAATATGCTTGGTGCCTGAATGGAAAATTTTTACATCTCCTTCAAAAGTATTGTTATAAAGCAGTGGATTGCCATAAATGGTAATGCCTTTCTTGTATTCTTTAGGATAACCGCCAGAGACGCAAACAACCGTCAGAGCCCTCTTTGGAGAAATCCCAATTTTCTCACCGACAAGCTCGCCTTTTGCGCATGCAACCAGATGATGCAGCAAATCTGAATCTATCCTTGTCATAACAGCCTCCGTCTCAGGGTCTCCCATGCGGACATTGTATTCAATGACATACGGGTCACCTCCGCAGTTAATGAGCCCTATGAATATAAAACCTTTATAATCAATCTTCTCCTCTTGTATTCCTTTTATGGTAGGCTTTATTATTCTCTCCTCAATTTTTTTCATGAACTCACCGGTCACAAAAGGAACGGGAGAAACTGCCCCCATGCCGCCCGTGTTAAGCCCGGTATCCCCCTCTCCAATTCGCTTGTAATCTTTGGCTTCCGGCAGCACAAGATAATCTTTGCCGTCTGTCAGAATAAAAATAGAAGCCTCAATTCCTTTCATAAACTGCTCAATCACAACAGTATTGCCGGCCGCTCCAAATTTGCCGCCCATCATGTTGCGCAACTCACTCTTGGCCTGCGCTAAATCATCCAGAATAAGCACCCCCTTTCCGGCTGCAAGCCCATCTGCCTTAAGCACATACGGAGCCTTTAAAGACTCAAGGAATTTATCCGCTTCATCAAGGTTAGATGAGCTAAAGCTTTTAAATGCCGCAGTTGGAATATTGTGCCGCGTCATGAACTCTTTTGCAAACTCTTTGCTTCCCTCCAGCCTTGCCCCTGATGCGGAAGGTCCTACAAACAACACACTCTTTAATGCACTGTCTGCCATAAATTTATCTCTAAGGCCAAGGACAAGCGGCTCTTCCGGACCTACAACAACAATATCAATTTGATTATTTTGTACTGCGGTTTTTACCGCCGCAAAGTCATTGGGGCTGCCCGCAATATTAGTTGCAATTTGTGCCGTTCCGGGATTTCCCGGCATGCAAAATAAGTTTGTACAATCTTTGCTCTGCTTTATTTTCCAAGCAATTGCGTGTTCGCGGCCGCCGCCGCCAAGTACAAGTACGTTCATATTATAAAGTTATAAACTGTCGGGATAATAATAAATTTATCATAGCTCAATTCTTGCGCTGTGCAAGCCTTTGTCTTTTATTTCCTGAAGGACAATTGGCAATGCAACCCACAGGTTCTTAGCACATTTAACAGAATCATGGAATACAATTATAACGCCCGGCTCAAGATATTTTACCACATTTCTTGCGCACCCTTTGCCGGAAAGGCGCCGGTTATAATCTCTGCTGATAATTGTCCAAAGTATTGCATTATAGCGCTCTCCAAGAACGCGCGCCTGATTTGGCCCAATGCGCGCATAAGGCGGACGATAAAGATTTGAGTGAATTAAATCTCCAGCTATATCTATATCTCTCACATAATCTCCGGTCTTCATGCCCCACCCTTTGACATGGCTATATGAATGATTCCCAACAGCATGCCCTCTCTTTAAGATTTCATTAAACAATTCGGGAAAAAGCTCTACGTTTTTTCCAAGACAGAAAAACGTTGCTTTGGCCCCGTATTTGTCCAATTGATCAAGCACCCAGGGGGTCACCTCAGGACGCGGTCCGTCGTCAAAGGTCAGATAAACCTCGTTCCTGTCATTTGGAAGACTCCAAATGAATTTTGGGAACATTCTTTTGATGAATTTTGGAGGATTGATTTTCATTATGGCAAAAATAATAATAAAAACTTAACTTTGCCCGTTATGAGAGAGGCTCCATGCCAAAGCGGGATAAATTGGTTAATTGAGCAGATTTTTTAAAGATTGAAATTTATAAATAACATATTAAGATTTAGGATATTAGGGCCGGCGATGCTTGTTTGCGCAGTTGCAGTCTCCTTGTTCCTGTCTTCTTGCCAAAAAGATAATATCTTGAGCAAGAGCAAGATGGCGGAGATAGTTGGACAGATGTATCTTGCCGACCAGTTTGCAAAACAAAATCCAGAGTTTTCCGCGGCATCTGATTCCTTGCTAATGTATCAGCCTATTTTTGACAAGTACGGTTGCACTTTGCTTGAGTACAGAAAGTCATTAAAGTACTATCTGGCGGATAAAGACGCATATTCTAAAATTCTTAAAAATGCGGAGGATATACTTAAGGCTCAGCTAAATACTCTTGGCGGAGGCAGCGGCAGGTATGACTCTTATCCAGTTATGGATTCAGTAAGAATAAAGGGGGGAGATTATGTTGCTTCCAGTCCTAATCTTAGAGCTCAGCGATGGATTGTTGCCCAGGATGAAGATTATTTGTGCAATATGATGGATTCTTTTGCTACAGACGTTCCGCAGAACAGCGAATGGTGGCAGAAAAACGTGAGCATAAACAAAGTTAAGAATTACGTGATGGCTGGCGCTTTGCCACATAGGGCTCAGGACGGCGCACAAGCTAATCCGGTTCAAAATGGCGCGCAGGCTAGTCCTGAAGGAGCCGTTTTTGTTCCCGGTCAGGGAGATGTACAACCTGCTGAGATTCACATGAGTGATCAGGCCAAGAAGCGGAGGGAAGAGTTCAGAAAAGAACTCCAGAAAGATGGCACTGTTAATAGGATTGGAGTTATAAACCACGAAAAGCAGCCAGGCATGCAGAAAAAAGAGGATAAGGGCAATGCTTTCAAAGAGCGCATAGATGGGAAAAAATAGGTATTAATCATGAGAAAGATAGCGGCAGATTTATTATTCACTACAGATACGGCGCATAAGAGCTTTGCACCAATTAAAAATGGATGCGTAACTGTCGGTGACAATGGAGAAGTACTGGAAATAAGACAATTAACAAATGTAGAAGTTGCAACTGCAGCGGAGAGGAAGCCGGAGAACACAGCTGCGGGAGAGGTTGAATTTTATAATGGCGTAATTTGTCCGGGATTTGTTAATGCACACTGTCATATTGAGTTATCTCATCTTAAGGGAGCGTTTAAAGAGGCCACTGGCATGAGCGGTTTTATTACTCAGATTAATGCGCTCAGAGAAACAGTTGAAAAGCCGGGACGTCTTGCGGCAATGAAAGCGGAGTTTGAAAACTTTTATAATCAGGGAATTGCAGGGTGCGCAGATATCAGCAACTGCAATGAAAGTTTTGAGTTTAAGAAAAATTCTCCAGTATATTTTAGAACATTCATAGAGTTGTTTGGGTCAGAACCAAAAGATGCTCAGGCAGTTTTAAGCGGCGGCATTGCACTGCAAAATGAGGCTCGCGCAATGGGTCTTGATGCCGCGGTCACCCCCCACTCTTGCTACACCATGAGTCCTGCGCTGCTGGAAATGGCTGCACAAGAGGGTCTTAAGAGCGGGTATCTTTCATATCATTCACAGGAGAGCCAGGAGGAAGAGGATATGATTATGAAAGGAACGGGCGCGCTGGAGGAGAATTATAAAGGACGCAATCTTTCAACCCCTCCGGTTACGGGTACAACGGCCCTTCAATATTTTATTGAGAGGCTGCTTAAGTTTTCTAAAAAGCCGGTGCGCGGAAGAATCAATCTTGTACACAATGTGGTAATCAGCCAAAAGGCAATAGATTACGCAAGGCAAAAACTGGTTGAGCCTTTCTTTACAATCTGCCCTCTCTCAAATATTTTTATTCACAGAGCGCTTCCTCCGCTGGATTTAATGAGAAAGAATGAACTTGCTATATGCCTTGGAACGGACAGTTTATCAAGCAATAAGGTACTCTCAATGGTAGAAGAAATCAAGTGCCTGCAGGAGCATTTTCCGGAGATTCCTCTGGAGGAGATTTTAGGATGGGCCTGCATTAACGGCGCAACCGCAATTGGCAAAGAGAAAGAGCTTGGAAGCATTACCGTTGGCAAAAAGCCGGGCATTGTTCTGATTGATAAAATTGATTTTAAGAATTTTAAGCTTACAAGCGACAGCAAGTCTAAACGTCTTGCCTGACAGATTATTACAACAGTTAGCTTTAACCGCTTTTAAATTATTTTAGTATGCCTACAAAATTATATAACACAATAATAGTTGGGCCTATTCACAGCAGAAGATTAGGCAGTTCCCTTGGCATTAACGTGCTTCCGGAATTTGGAAAATTCTGCAGTTTTGATTGCATTTATTGTGAATGCGGATGGAATAAAGATAATCACAATGACAAGCAACTTCCTACTAAAGAGGAAGTTGGAGAGGCATTGGAAAAACGCTTGAGAGAACTTGATGCTGCCGGGACAAAGGTGGATTCAATCACTTTTTCCGGCAACGGAGAACCTACTCTTAATCCGGAATTTCCGGAAATTGTGGATATTACTCTTAAGTTGCGCGATGAATTATATCCTTCCGCAAAAGTTTCAGTCCTTACAAATGCCTCACAGGTAGGACGTAAGGAGGTGCGTGAAGCACTGATGAAAATAGACAATCCTATTCTTAAAATTGATTCTGCAATTAAAGATTATGTAGATTTTATTGACAGACCTTACGCCGCATATTCATTGGAGAAAACTATCGAGAATATAAAATTGTTCAAAGGCAATTTTATTTTGCAGACTATGTTTTTGCGCGGCACGGTTGACGGCAAGAGTATCGATTGTAGAAACGCTGAGCATTGCAGAAGATGGATTGAACTTGTTAAAGAATTGAAGCCCAGGGAGATAATGATGTACACTTTGGACCGCGACACTCCTGCTAAAGACTTGCAAAAAGTAACTCCGGCGGAGATGGCGGAAATTGCAAAGCCGCTTGTTGATGCGGGCTTTAAAGTTCAAATCAAAGGGTAATCTTGATAGATTCTTGATAGTCAATGTGGAATCTTGATAGTCAATGTGGAATCTTGATAGATTCATGATAATAAAATAGCAGATTTTTATGAGGGTTGTTATTCAGAGAGTTACACGTGCAAAAGTAACAATTGACGGAAATGTCAAGGGGGAGATTGGCAAGGGTTTTATGATTCTTGTGGGCATTGGAGAGGATGACGGTGATGAAGATATTGAGTGGCTCACAAAGAAGATTGTAAACCTGCGCGTCTTTGATGATGCTAACGGCGTAATGAATTTGCCAATTAATGAAATTGGAGGCAATATTCTGCTAATCAGCCAATTCACTCTTATGGCAATGACTGCAAAAGGGAATCGTCCGTCATATATCCGCGCCGCAAAGCCTGAAATTTCCGTTCCTGTCTATGAAAAATTTATTGCCTCTTTAAGCTCCGCGATGGGTCAGGAAATCCAAACCGGAACTTTTGGAGCTGACATGAAAGTTGAGCTTGTTAATGACGGTCCGGTTACCATCTTAATAGACAGCAAGAACAGGGAATAACGATAAAAAAAAATCTCCGCAAAGTTAACTCTCTGCAGAGGTTTAATAATCTCCAAAAATACCCTTGGCAAATTAAAAGTAGCTGACTGTTTCTCCTTTAAGTATGCTCAGCAAATTGTTTGCAAGACCGCTCGCCCCCAAACGGAATAATTGCGGAGTTGTCCATTCATTTCCAAGAATACTTTGAGTAATAGCAAGATACGTGATGGCATCTGACGGCGTTTTAACACCTCCGGCCGCCTTAAATCCAACCTTTCTTCCAGTCTTATTGTAATACGCCTTAATGCATTCGCACATCACAATTGCAGCCATAGGAGTTGCCGCAGGTTCCATTTTACCGGTAGAAGTTTTTATAAAATCTGCCCCAGCCTCCATTGCAATGAATGATGCCGTTGCAATATTTTCTATGCTCATAAGGGCTCCTGTCTCCAAAATAACTTTTAAAGTATTATTCCCGACAGTTTCTTTGATTTCTTTGATTTCATTAAATGCCGCGTCATAATTCTCCGCCAGAAATGCATTGAGAGCCAGTACTATATCAATTTCATTCGCGCCGTCTTCTACTGCGCATTTGCACTCCATTTTCTTAACGCTCAGAAAACTTTGAGAGGTAGGAAAACATCCGGCAACAGTTGTAATGTCCACTCCGCTGACACTTAAAACATCCTTTATGGTTTTTGCAAAATTAGGATAAACGCAAATTGATGCAGGAAGCGGGTACTCTGGGAAGTGCGCATTAAAGTAGTTTACTTTCTTTACCATTGATGCTATCTTTTGCGGCGTGTCCGTTGAGTGCAAAGATGTAAGGTCTATGAAGCTCAGAGATTTTGCAAAGTTCTCCGGAGTCATCATTAGCTGCAAGTTACTGCGTACCTCATTAAGCTCTGTGTCAATTGCTTGTGAGGTCAGCTCAAACTGATATTTTTCCAATAAATTCTCCATAAAACAAACAATATTTAGAAATTACCTTAGTTCTGCTTTAAATTCCTTTTTGAAAGTATCAAGAAGTTTACTCATGATAGCTTCAACCGCCTGATCTGTAAGAGTCCTGTCGGGATCTTGCAAAACAAAATTGATGGCATACTGTTTCTTACCCTCCGGAATCTTATCTCCCGTGTAAACATCAAACAAAGAAATTTCCTTAAGCACCTTACGCTCAGTAGCATAAGCCACCTTACGAATGTCCGCAAATGAAACATCATAATCCAGCAGCAAAGCCAAATCTCTTCTAACTTCCGGATATTTAGGAAGTTCCGTAAATGACATATGCATGCTCTTAACCTTCTTCAACAGCACATCCCATGAAATTTCAGCCGCATACACTTTCTGCTTAATTCCAAATTTGCGCAACAAAGCGGCTGACACGGTGCCCATTACGGCAATCTCTTTGCCGCCCTGCACTTTGTATGACAGACCGTCTGAGAAAATATCCGCAGGCGCTCCGCAATAATCCAAATCTTTAAGTTCCACTCCAAACTTCCTCAGCAACAACTCCATATAGCCTTTCAATGAGAAATAATCTCCAGCCACCGTACTGTTTCTCCACCCCTTCTGTCCCTCTCCGGTGATGAAGATTGCAAACTTAGGACGCTCAGTATAAGCCTTTAGCATGCTCTTCTCTTCCTCCGTTTTTACGTAGTCAGGATTGAAAGAGTACACATTCCCAAGTTCATAAAGTTTAAGCTCAGTCTGCTGACGATGAATGTTATACGCAATTACCTCCAGTCCGTTAAGGATTAAAGTCTGCCTCATGCAGTTTAAATCTGAACTCAGCGGATTGAAAATCATCACGCAATTTTTGCGCGGATAAGTCAAAAGAGAATCGTAATAATCGCTCTTAGTCAGAGAGTTATTCATCATCTCCATGAATCCGTTTGCAGAAAGATATTCAGATGCAAGCATTCTTACTCGTTCGGGGTCCGGTTTTGGAGCAACATTAACGGAACTTACCATGTGCTCCGGAAGGTCTACGTTGTTATATCCGTAAATTCTCAGAACATCCTCAACCACATCACATTCCCTGTAGACGTCAACTCTATAGGTAGGCACTTTGACGGTGCATCCCTCCGGGGTGGAATTCACAAATTCCATATCCTGATACTCCAGTATTTTCTTTATTGTGTCAGCTCCAATTTTCTTTCCAATCAGCGCCTCCATTCTTGCATAATTCAGCTCAACAACTTTTTTCTCAATAGGTTTTGAAACAACATCTTCTATTTTTCCAATAACCTCACCGCCTGCAAGTTCCTCAACCAACAAAGCTGCGCGCTTAAGTGCATAAAGAGTGATTGCAGGATCGCATCCTCTCTCATATCTAAATGAGGCATCAGTCTTTAAACCGTGACGTTTAGAAGTTTTTCTTACGCTTGTGGGGTTAAAGTACGCGCTCTCTAAAAATACAGAAGTTGTCTCTTCTTTAACGCCACTGTCCAAACCTCCAAAAACTCCCGCAATACACATAGGCTCCACAGCATTGCAAATCATTAAGTCCTTGTCTGACAGTTCTCTCTCAACTCCATCCAAAGTTGTAAATTTTGTCCCCTGCTTGCAGAAATCAACTACAATTTGACCGCCTTTAATCTTTGAGGCGTCAAATGCGTGCATTGGATTTCCAATCTCCATCATCACAAAATTTGTAATGTCCACAATGTTATTAATTGGGCGCAAGCCAATTGAAAGCAGTTTGCTCTTTAGCCACTCCGGAGACTCTTTAACTTTCACATTTTTAAGTGTGACGCCGCTATAACGCGGGGCCGCATCTCCCTGTTTTACAGTGACCTTGACAGGGGCGACATTGCCTTCACCCGTACCTGCGGAATTGCAATTTGCACATGTTGCTTCTGGCCCCTCTTTGAAAGCGTCAACTGAAGGGAAAGTGGTCTCTCCTCCTAAGTTGTTTAGTTTCAGATAAGCAGAAAGATCACGCGCAACACCAATATGAGATGCCGCATCAATTCTGTTTGGAGTTATATCAACACTGTAAACAGTATCAGACTTTAAATGAAAATAATCTTTGGCCGGCGTACCAACCTTTGAATCAGCCGGTAAAACCATAATTCCGCTATGGTCCGCACCTACTCCAAGTTCATCCTCAGCACACAACATTCCAAAAGATTCAACTCCGCGGATTTTAGATTTCTTAATTTTAACCTCTTCCCCGCCCATAGTGAGCTTGGTGCCAAGAGTGGCTAGCATAACTTTCTGACCGGCAGCTACATTAGGAGCTCCGCAAACTATTTGAAGCGGCTCGCCCTCACCTGTATTTACTTTTGTTATGTGAAGATGGTCAGAGTTAGGATGCGCTACGCATTCCAGAACCTCAGCAACTATCACCCCTGCAAGACCGCCCGGAATTTCCTCCGTAACCTCCTGAGTCTCTACCTCTAATCCAATACTGTTGAACACATTCCCCAGCTCATCAGGAGAAAGATTAAACTTCACGTACTCTTTTAGCCAATTGTAAGATATATTCATTTTCTTCTAAAATTATTCAAAAATAGATTCCACAAATGCCTTTTTATCAAAGATTTGCAAATCTTCTATCTTCTCTCCTACCCCCACAAACTTTACCGGAATCTGCAGTTCATTAGCAATTCCTATCACAACTCCGCCCTTTGCCGTACCATCTAACTTTGTGACAGCCAATGCTGTAATCTGAGTTGCTTTGGAAAATTCCCTGGCCTGAATGAAAGCATTTTGCCCGGTTGAACCGTCGAGAACTAAAAGGACTTCCTGCGGCGCATCCGGCACAACCTTGCGCATTACGTTCTTGATTTTGGTCAGCTCATTCATCAGATTTACTTTGTTCTGCAAACGGCCGGCCGTGTCAATCAACACCACATCAGCATTTTGCGCAACCGCAGAATTCACCGTATCATATGCAACTGCAGCAGGGTCAGAGCCCATCTGCTGTTTTACTATCTCTACCCCCGCCCTATGTGCCCAAATATCAAGCTGTTCCACCGCCGCCGCACGGAAAGTATCAGCCGCTCCAAGAACAACTTTCTTCCCCTGTGCCTTAATCTGCGCGGCAATCTTGCCTATTGTGGTTGTCTTCCCTACTCCATTAACCCCCACAACCATAATCACATACGGCTTCTTATTAAAATCTATTATTTGAGACAGATCACCGACAGACTGCGCTGCGCCGCCGTCGGGAGAAGTATTAAGCATCTCCTCAACCTCCTCCTTAAGCACCTGCATCACTTTATCTGTACCAACAACTTTCTCTTTTTCAACGCGTTTCTGCAACCGCTCAATAATTTTGGATGTAGTATCAATGCCCACGTCTGAGGCAATAAGCGCCTCTTCTATTTTATCCATCACCTCCGCATCAACACTAACCTTTCCAAAAATTGCGCGAGAAATGCGCTCAAACAACCCGCGGCGGGTCTTTGTCAAGCCAAGCTCCAACCCCGTGCTGCTTGCTGAATCTTTTTTCTTATGTGAGAATAATCCCATTTTATACAGTTTCCCGACAGTTTTAAAACATGCCTAAGTAAGCGTGCAAATTTAGCAAAACATTTGCCCTCACGCAAGCAATCATCGCCGTCCCAAACGGAAAAGGATAAAAAAAACTCCCGTGAATTTTCACGAGAGTTATTTTTTTCGCCTCTAGTCTTGCCGCTGCTCAGCAACGGAAGTCTTGTTCAGATAATTTAGTTCTTTTTTCCGGCAAGAAAATCTTTCTCTTTACCGATAGGAACCATCTCCTCCTCAAAATAGTAGGAACCTGTTTTCTGAGACTTAACCATGCGAATGCATTTTACAACGTTTTTAGTCTGTGACTTGTCACCGCTAAATGTTGCTACTACTTTCTTTGCCATCTCTTATTGTATTTGTGATTTGACCTTTCGGCCGTTTAAATCAAATTATTTAACCTCTCTGTGAAGCGTAACTCTCTTAAGATAAGGGTTATACTTTTTACGCTCCAAACGTTGAGTAGTGTTCTTTTTATTTTTGGTTGTGATGTATCTGCTCATTCCCGGTACACCGCTCTCTCTTTGCTCTGTGCATTCTAGAATCACTTGGATTCTGTTATCTTTCTTAGGCATTTTGTAATCTCCTTATTATTATACGATATCTACGTAACCTTTTTCCATTGATTTCTTAAGAACAGCCTCAAGACCATTCTTATTAATGTTTCTGATTCCTGCTGCAGAAACTTTAAGAGTAATGAATCTGTGCTCGCTCTCTAGCCAGAATTTCTTCTCTCTAAGATTTGGCGCAAACTCACGCTTGCTGCGTTTTTTAGAGTGGGAAACATTGTTTCCAATCATTCTCATCTTACCTGTGACCTGACAAACTTTTGCCATAACTATCTAATTTTTATAATTTTCTTTTGAGGGGTGCAAATATCTGATTTTTTTTCCAAAATCACAAATTTAATTAAATGTGCCTTACCCCTTTTAATATTCTGCTCCACCTTATGTTAGATGGAAAATGCTTTGAATTATCCTTTGACCACCATACAATTGAAGGAGTTCCTACAATGTGGTCTTCCGGTACAAAGCCCCAATATCTGGAATCTAAGGAGTTGTGTCTGTTGTCTCCCATCATCCAGTAGTAATTTTGTTTAAACGTATAAGTGGTTGCTAACGTTCCATTTACAAGAATCTGGTCACCTTTTACTTCTAGCTTGTTGCCTTCATAAGAGGTAATTAGCCTGTAGTAGAAAGGAAGAGTATTCTTGTTCAAATGCACAGATGCTCCTTTGCGTGGTATCCAGATTGGTCCGTAATTGTCTCTGGTCCACTTAACTGTTTCTGTAAAGGGGAAGAGCATAATAGGTGAATCTGGATAATCCGGCGGGTAGTTATCTATGTGTTCCTGTATGGACACAACTATCGGGAGCTTGCTGACAACTGCTGCATCTTCTTTAGTAAGAGGAAGATCCGCATATCCCGGAAGAGTTGAATCAAAATATACATCCGTTGGATTTACATTAAGTTCATCCAGTATCCTGGAATTGATTTGATCTCCTTTTGTCTTAACTATGTAAGAGCTTTGCATTCCGGCGTGCGCCTTCTCGGCAACGCCATTTACAAACACCTGTCCATTAATCACCTGCAGCACATCACCTGCAACCGCTACGCATCTCTTTACGTAATTGTCTTTTTTGTCTCTTGGACGAACAATCAAAGGTCCGTAAGATGTGGCAACAAAATTACGGTCATTATTATTTAACCGTACTATTTGATAATAATCTGCCTGCGGGTCTTTCTTTAAAACTGTATCTCCGTCCGGAAAAGCAAAAACTACAATGTCATCTCTTTTAACATGTCCAAAGCCCTTTAGTCTGCGGTACTTATTCTGTATTAAAGTAGAATAAGACTCTTTGCCTGAAAAAGGCATTGTGTTGTGTACCAGCGGAACTGAAAGAGGAGTCTCCGGAACTTTTGGTCCGTAAGCTACTTTGGAAACAAACAGGTAGTCTCCCGTGAAAAGCGTTTTTTCCATTGAAGATGAAGGGATTGTGTATGCTTCAAACCAGAAGATTTTTATTACCATTGCGGCAACAACCGCAAAGATAATTGCATCAACCCAATCAAGCACAACGTTTGTTGCGGTGTGCTCCGGCATTGTCTCTCCGGAATTGGTTGCAGTCTGGCCTGCGGCACCCTTCTTCTTCTTACGCTTCCAAAAGGCCCAGTGTACCTTTTTTGTGATGTATATGTCAAAAATTATTGGAAGACCTAATAGCCACCAATAATTTCCAAGCCATATAACCCACAAAAGGTACAAGCCGCCCCAAACGGCAAACTTAAACCATTTGTTTCTGTAAAAGCCCACCTCCGTAAAAATTTAGGAGATAACTATTTAAGAGATTTGATTACTGTCTCAAACGCTTTTGGATTGTTCATTGCAAGATCTGCAAGAACCTTGCGGTTAAGACCAACATTGTTCTTGGCAAGCTTGCCAATGAACTGTGAATAAGTCATACCGTAAGCGCGGGCTGCAGCGTTGATTCTTTGAATCCAAAGAACTCTGTAGCTCTTTTTCTTATCCTTCCTGTCATTGTAGGCATAAGTCATTCCCTTCTCAAGAGTATTCTTGGCTACGGTGTAGACGTTAGCTCTTGCGTGGAAATTGCCTTTGGTCTGTTTTAAAATTTTTTTACGGCGTGCATGTGATGCAACCGAATTTGAACTTCTTGGCATAATAAAAAAATTTTATGAACGTCAGCGCTCTCTCCTTAGAGGCTTTATCTGCTGAACGCTCTGTTAATAATTAATTGTTAATTAAGAAAGTATCAGCTTCTTTACTCTCTTCTCATCTGGTTTGGCTACAACGCCTGAATAACACAGATTTCTTTTTTGCTTAGTAGTCTTCTTTGTAAGAATGTGACTGTGAAAAGCATGCTGTCTTTTTACTTTGCCCGATCCGGTAAGCACAAAACGCTTTTTGGAACCGGAATTGGTTTTTAATTTTGGCATATTATTACTTTTTTTTAATTGGTGCTATAATCATACTCATTCTCTTACCCTCCAGCAGAGGCATCTTCTCCGCCTTGCCAAACTCCTCAAGTTCAAGGGCAAAGCGCAGCAGAAGTTTTTCTCCCTGCTCAGAGAATACAATTGAACGTCCTTTAAAATATACAAAGGCCTTAACTTTATCGCCATCCTTAAGGAACTCTTTTGCGTGGTTAAGCTTAAACTGAAAATCATGCTCGTCAGTTTGCGGCCCAAAGCGCAACTCTTTGATTTCCTGCTTGGAAGCATTGGCTTTCATCTCCTTGGCCTTCTTCTTTTGCTGATAGACATACTTCTGGTAGTCTATGATTTTGCAAACCGGCGGAACTGCACTTTCTGCAATCTCCACAAGGTCAAGCTCTAACTCACGCGCCAACTTAAGAGCCTCTGCTATAGGATAAACCTTCTGCTCGGGCACATTATCTCCAACTACCCTAACTTCCGGAACTCTAATCTGTTCATTACATCTTGGCCCCTGCTCTTCCCTTCTCTGGAAGCGCGGATTAAATCTTCTGTCACCGGAAGGCCTGTTGTTACCATTGGCATTATTGGCGTTCCCGGTTCCTGCCGGTTTGTAAAAGTGATTGGCTCCTTGGGGCTTATGAAAACCCCCAAAGTGCGGCTTGGGTTTAAATGGTGCGATAAATTTGTCCTCCTATATTAAATTAAACATTCTTTTTTATCATATTCACGACAGTACCTCAAACAGCACTGTCGTGATTATAATCATTTACTAATCAGTTGGTTTTGCAGGCTCTCCCATCTCATCTTTTACCTTGTCCTGAATGAATTTTGCAAACTCTGCAACCTTCATTGTACCAAGGTCTTTACCACCCTGCTGCCTTACAGATACTGTATCTGCTCCCATCTCTTTCTCTCCAACTATCAGCAGATAAGGCATCTTCTTAAGCTCATTCTCTCTAATACGCTTACCTATAGTCTCATTGCGGTCATCAAGCGCGGCGCGAATTTCGGAATTTTTCAGAGAATTGCAAACTTTTTTTGCATAATCATTGAATTTCTCCCCTACAGGAAGCACTACGCATTGGTCAGGAGTCAGCCATAAAGGCAGATTGCCGGCCGTATGTTCCAGAAGAACAGCCACAAAGCGCTCCATTGAACCAAACGGCGCACGGTGAATCATAATTGGGCGGTACTTCTTGTCATCAGCTCCGGTATACTCCAGGCCAAATCTCTCAGGCAAGTTGTAATCTACCTGAATTGTACCCAGCTGCCACTGGCGGCCGATTGCATCTTTAACCATGAAGTCCAGTTTTGGTCCGTAGAACGCAGCCTCTCCATATACTACTTTGGTCTTAAGACCTTTCTCTGCGGCTGAATCTATGATGGCTTTCTCTGCTCTCTCCCAATTTTCATCTGAACCAATATATTTGCTGTGGTCAACTTTATCTCTCAAAGAGATTTGAGCTGTGTACTGGTCAAACTTAAGAGTCTTAAAAATGTAAAGCACTATATCAATGACCTTGCAGAATTCATCATGCAGCTGGTCAGGCCTTACAAACAAATGGGCATCATCCTGTGTAAAACCGCGCACTCTTGTAAGTCCGTGCAACTCACCGCTTTGCTCATATCTATATACTGTTCCAAACTCTGCATATCTTAAAGGAAGGTCCCTGTAAGAACGAGGTTTTGTCTTATAGATTTCACAGTGGTGAGGGCAGTTCATTGGCTTAAGCAAGAACTCTTCTCCCGGCTGCGGAGTTGTAATTGGACGGAATGAATCTTTCCCGTATTTTGCCCAGTGTCCGCTGGTTACGTAAAGTTCCTTTTGTCCGATATGAGGTGTAATTACCGGCAGGTAGCCGTAATTAGTTTGCACTTTTCTTAAGAAATTCTCCAGACGCATTCTTAATTCTGCGCCTCTTGGCAGCCACAATGGAAGACCGGGTCCAACCTTTGCGCTAAATGCAAACAGCTCAAGGTCTTTGCCCAATTTTCTGTGGTCTCTTTTCTTTGCCTCTTCCAGTACTTTAAGGTACTCGTCTAGCATAGATTTTTTAGGGAACGTAATACCATAAATTCTGGTAAGCATCTGTCTCTTCTCATCTCCTCTCCAATATGCTCCGGCAATTGAAGTAAGCTTAATTGCCTTAATGACAGAAGTATCCATAATGTGCGGTCCGCGGCACAAATCAGTGAATTTTCCGTTTGTATAGAAAGAAATTGTTCCGTCTTTTAAATCATTAATAAGCTCCAGCTTGTACTGATCATCCTTTTTTGTAAAATAATCCAAAGCTTCTGCCTTTGTAACATCCTTGCGCTCAAACTTTTCTCCTGTGCGTGCAAGTTCCAGCATCTTATCCTCAACCTTCTTTAAATCTGCCTCAACAATAACCTTATCTCCAAGGTCAATGTCATAATAGAAACCATTCTCAATTGCCGGTCCTATTCCAAATTTTACGCCTGGATAGATGGCCTCAAGGGCCTCCGCCAAAAGGTGAGAAGATGAATGCCAAAAGGCAAGCTTGCCTTCATCGTCATCCCACTTGTTAAGCTTTATAGCTGCATCATTTTCAATTGGTTGACGCAGGTCCATAACCTGACCGTCGACAGAGACAGACAACACCTCTGCGGCTAGACGGGGACTGATGCCTTCTGCAATTTGATAACCCGTTACGCCTTTTTCAAAGTCTTTTACACTCCCGTCCGGAAATGTAATTTTAATACTGCTCATAATTTTAATTTTAAAATATTTTGCGTCCGCTGTCTTACCGTGACACCGGTCCGCTCCTCTTTAAAGGGGCACAAATCTACAAATTTTATATCTTTGTGCCAAATGAGGAACCAGGCTGCAAGACGCATTGCCAAAGATTCTTAACAAAAGAGTCAGAAACTGTCGGGAGCTATAAGAAAAGAACCGGCAAGGACTTTAAAAAAGTACTTATGAAATGCATGGCAAGAAGCATTATGAAATGCCTGGCAAGAAGCATGTAAGAGTAAATATATAAATTAAAGATATGGAAGATTTGAACAACAACATGGGAGCTCCTGTAAAGGAGACAGGAAGATTGAGCAGCGCATCGCTTGACGGTCTGATGCTTGCGCTTGTAACAATAGTATGTTCTGTAATCAGCTCACTGGGAGTAAGCGGAGGTTTTCTTGGGGTGCTTATTTGGATTATTAAACTTGTTGCTACAATTTGGGTGCTGCTGTATTTTATGAAGAAATACTCTTTGAAGCACGCAAGCATATACGGAGAAACAACTTATAACCAGGCATTTGGCTATGGCTTTTTGGTTTCGCTCCTTTCCGCGGTTGTGATTGCCTGCTTTATGTATTTGAGCGTCACTGTTTTATTCCCTAATTCAGTTTCTGACGCAATGCAGATGGTACAGGATAAAATTGAGCAACAGGGTTCTATGGGCGAAGAGCAGGAGAATGCAATTGGCGCAGTTATGAACAATCTTCCTGCAATTTTAACATTTGGAATGTTAATTTGGTGTACAATTTTTGGTCTGATTGTTTCTGCAATCATTGCAAGTTCTGTTAAACAGCTGCCGGCCGGGGGTTTCAATCCTAATAACTTTGACGCTAATAATTTTAATCCCGACAGTTTTAACAACAACGTTACAGGCACAGAGAACACTAATTCAGAGGGTATTACGCCAGACAAAACCGGGGATGCAAAACCGGAAGAGCCTGCAGATAAATCCGCCGAGCCAGCCGGTCAACCTGCCGAGCCAGCCGATAAACCCGCTGAGCCAGCCACCAAACCTGCTGAGAATAAAGAGGATGAGAGCAGATTTATCCCCGGCGGCGACAAGCCAGAAGACCCCAACGACAAATATATGCCCAAATAGCAATCTGTCGTGATTACTACAAAGCCTTGATTATTATAAAATTATAGAATTCTTTTTATGGATATTTCAATAGTTATCTCTCTGTTTAATGAGAAACCCTCTTTGGCGGAACTGATTGCCGGCATTCATAACTCTCTGAAAGGCACTGGTCTTTCTTATGAAGTTGTGATGGTTAATGACGGCAGTACGGATGGTTCCTGGGAGGAAATTGAGCGGCTGGCCGCTGAAGCAAAGAAGGCCGGAGAGAACGGGAATATTCACGGAATTTGTTTCCGCAGAAATTACGGAAAGTCCGCGGCGCTGTATAGCGGTTTTGCTCAGGCAGTTGGAGATGTTGTCATCACGATGGATGCAGACCTGCAAGATGACCCGCGCGAGCTTCCGGAGTTGTACAAGATGATTAAAGAGGATGGTTATGATCTTGTAAGCGGCTGGAAGAAAAAGAGATATGATAATAAGTTCACAAAGAATATTCCTTCTAAGATTTATAATGCAACGGCACGCTGGGTGACAGGTATTCATTTGCATGATATGAACTGCGGCCTTAAAGCCTATAAGAATGAGGTAGTTAAGAATATAGAGGTGTATGGAGAAATGCACCGCTACATTCCGTATCTGGCAAAGAATGCCGGCTTTTCAAATATAGGTGAGAAGGTTGTTCATCATAACAAGCGCAAATACGGAAAGAGCAAGTTTGGATTGAACAGATTTGTAAATGGTTACCTGGATTTACTGAGCTTGTGGTTTTTGCAGAAGTTTGGAAAGAAGCCGATGCATCTGTTTGGAGTCCTTGGAACGCTGATGTTCCTGGCCGGCGCGGTCATCACCCTTTGGCTGATTATCGCCAAGCTGATTGCCCAGAGCAATGGTCTCAAATTCAGAGCCGTAACGGACCAGCCGCTGTTCTATCTTGCGCTAGTTGCCGCGATCGTAGGTATACAATTATTCCTTGCCGGCTTCATAGCCGAGTTGGTTAGCCGCAACTCCTCCGGCCGCAACAACTACCTGATTAAAAAACGGTTCTGATAATCAGTCGTTAAAACGGTTCTAGAAAGATCAAAAAAGGTAAAAAAATAACGGGCGCTTTTCGCCCGCTATTTTTTTGCTTGGAAGATTCACAATGCAAAAGAATCACATGGCAAAATTCTGCAAAGCAGAAGAATCACATGGCAAAATTCTGCAAAGCAGAAGAATCACATGGCAAAATTCTGCAAAGCAGATTTTTGCCCGCGACCGTAGGGAGCGTGCAGCCTCGCGGCGGGAGCCGCGTAAACCACAGATTACCAGCGCGCTTTGTGCGCTGGTAACCGCATGCGCCGCACCCAATAAACACTTTTTCCTATTGATAATCCATAGCGGCGCATGCTTAACTCAATTCCTTTTTTCCTAGCTGCCACACCATACCACAACTTACCTCAACCTGCCTCAGACGCACTTTAAACGCGGTGCCTCTACAGAGCGTATATTTGGGTTTTTGTTAACCATTTAGCAATCAAAACGTTATCACTGTTTAAAAAATCAAAATGCAAATTATTCAACGCTGTAATACAATGGAAATGAGCATACTAACAAAAACCCAAATTTATGCATCTCTAACGCAGGTTTTAAAAGCGGGTCCAGACGCATCCAAAAAAGGATTTGCAATTCACACACAATACTGTTATTAAGATATCTACTAAAACATTACGGCAACATCCTAAAAATTTAGACAAACAAAAAAACGAGTAGGCTAATCAGACCTACTCGCTTTTACATTTTGGTTAACAACTATCAATCAGATATAAACCAAATATTAAATCAATATCATTTCATAGTTATTAATTATCTTAATACGCACATTTCTCGTTAAGGCGTAAGGACCAATCTCACTCCATTATCAGTTAAATTATCATCTGCATACCCTATGAAGCGATATGAGACTCTACATAAACTGGACAAATTAGCCCAACCACCGCCTCGGTGAAAATGATATGCACCAGATGAAGGGCCAATGGGATTGGTTTGCGGAGCATCACTATAACTGCCATACCAATCTGTACACCACTCTTGTACATTTCCACTCATATCGTATAAACCAAGTTCATTAGATAATTTAGTACCAACCTCATGTGTTCTACCATTGCTATTATCCGAATACCAACCAACATCGTTTAACGTATTCCCGCCACAGTATTTATACCCTTTGCTCTTACTTCCACCGCGAGCAGCATATTCCCATTGTGCCTCTGTTGGAAGTGAAAATTTTCGCCCAGTTAATTGGCTTAACTTTGCGACAAATAACTGGCCATTTTCCCATGTTATACCTTCTGCGGGAAGTTTATCACCTATAAAATTACTAGGGTTAGAACCCATAATTGCATTCCAAAGTTTTTGAGTCACCTCAAATTTCCCGATGTAATAAGTTGATAAAGTGACTTGATGAACAGGCTTTTCATCGCTATAAGCATCGCTACTTTGCTCACTAGTAGCTCCCATACTAAACGTTCCTCCATCTACTCTGATCATCTCAAAAGAAACACCGTTGACAGTAAAAGTTAGCGTTGCAGCATCACTTACCTGATTGATGGTAATATATGTTTCTTTGTTTGAACCATATATGTGTATTTGCCCAACCCTGTCATTTCCGCTCTCATTTTTTGCAATAGTCAGCACCAAGCTCTTTGATGACAAGCCCTTGGTGTTTTGCTTAACGGAAGCGTTAATCCAACTTGTGGCTTCTCCAACTACGGAGCAATCCCATGTAATGTTTGAACTAACAGGAATCTCTATATTTCCCCCTTCTTTATCAACCGTATAGGAAGTCTGTGCTACTATTATCGCATCCAATTGGCTTTGAGTAATTGTAACAATACTTTCCTTGCCCGAACCGGCTATTTTAATCTGACCAACTCGACCGTCATACCCGGTATTTCCTTTCACTTTAACTGAAACATAAGATTGGGAAAGTCCTTTAGTACCTGAGGTATTGAAAGATAACCAGTCTGAAGCATTACCTAAAAAAGATGTTGAATATGAGGCATTAGTTTGAATAGGTATGGAAACTACTCCACCATCACTGCCTACGTTAAATTCTGTCGTAGTTATTATCAACTCATCCAATTGGCTCTGTGACACCGTAATATAACTTTCCTTTCCAGCTCCAGTTACCTTAATTTGACCAACCCTGCCGTCATAATTTTTATTGGCATCTATCGTTAGGACCAAATAATAATCCTCTAATCCTTTGGTTTGCAATGTTTTAACTTTGATCCAGTCGGCAGCCGACTCCAAGGCTGTACACGTATAGCTAATATTTGTTTTTATAGGGATTTTTAACTCTCCCCCGCTGCTCCCAATTGCATATTCCTTTGTGTCAATAATCAATTCATCCGTTTGGCTCTGAGTAATCGTAATCGTAGTACTTTCACTTCCGTAGGAAATTGTAACCGTTCCCTTGCGGGAATCATACGACGAATTCTTGGTTGCGCTAATCACAATCTCATAATTAGATAGCGACTTGGTTTTAACTACGCTTAGCCATGATTTCGCATCATCAGAAACAGAGCATTTGTAATCTATGTTGGCCTGAATTGGAATGGTGATGTTGCCTCCTTCCTTGCCTATTGAAAAGCTATTTCCTGACACTATATATCCGTTGCGTTCAGCCTGAGTTACGCTAATTGTTTGAGAGGTGGAACCTGCTGTAACTGTTATAGTTCCACTTCTTGTCTTGTAATCCGGATTTGCCTCAGCAGTAATTTTTATTGAAGCACTGCCTTTGGTACCTGACGATGGAGAGACGCTAAGCCAGGTTGCGGTAGACGTAGCCGTCCAATCAACATTTGTCGTAAAGGAAATTGTCATGGACGAGTTTGTCGCGTCCATGGAAACCGAAGTGCTGTTTAAAGTTATGCTCGGACTTTCAGATTTTGAACAAGACACCAAACACGCTGATATACAAATGATTAAAAAGACACCGATTTTCCTTATATCTAGAAAACATTTATTCATAATTAGTCTAAATTATTTTATGATTAACTTTTTCAGCGCATTATCCTTCACGCTTAAGATCATTGAATATACAAAGTTCCCATTGAGCAATTGATGGAAAACCAGAATCTTTTGCAGTACGTGCCACGCCTTCAAGAATGCGTCTAAAGTCAGCAGAAGAATCTATTCTTGTCCAACGCAAACCATCAATTTTGCACTCGTAAAGGACCATAGAATCTACAGGACAAAACGGCGGATCGGGCATTCTGTTATTCATGCACCATAAATATTTTAGGAAAACAGAAAGACTTTTTTGAGCATGGGAAATTCTCATTCCTTTACTTAAAGTATTATTCAACCAACCTTTGTTTGCAAAATGTTTATTTACAGCATTTTTAACAGACTTAATATCTTCAATATATGTCTCGACAGATTGCTTTGATGTTTTATATTTATTAGCAACCTCCATTAGTTCCTGTTTCCAAAATTTCTTGATTTCTGTTTTACTTTTAAAGTCTAATCCAGCATAATAAGTTGGATTCCTTGCTGTTGCCGCATTAATAGACTTGTCAAGAATCTCACTGTTATCAGGTGAGAATGTAGCATTTGCCGGATAATCAGGAAAGTAAGTTCTTACAAACTCTTCCTTTAATTCATCAAGGTTATAATTTTTCATAGATACATATCTATTAAGAATTCATAGTTAACCAACAGGAACCGTTACAGTTGTTCCACCCATTGGAGTAACGTCTTTTGTGATTCCCAAGCCAGCACTAGAACTACTGGATGTTAAGGAGATATTGATTGTATTCATTGCATTTCGCTTGACAACTACATCAACATTTCCGAGATCTTGCACAAAGCCAGTTCCTCTTGTCCAAACTACAGCCAAATTCACTGTTTCTGTGTAAGTATCAGCATATTGCCATGCTCCTAAAATATTGTAGAATGAAAATATTTTATCTTCACTAGTGTAATCAGCCGTAATATCGCTTTTTGAAATGAAAGTTTTATAACTATTTTTTATGACTACGGAAACAGAGCCATCAGTTACTCCTGTAACTTTATATTTTAAACCAAACCCAGTACGCTTCAGTGTAATAGGCGCATAAGTGGTTGGGGTGTAATTAGTTAGTTTGCCATAAAATCTATCTACTTCTGGATACTTATCATCAAGTGGACAAGCAAGTTTATAAAGATTTACGTCTTCGGAGGTATAATAATTCCACTGACAATTAGAGTTAGCATTGGCAAGAGGTAAAATAGAACAGTGAGAATCATAAACATATGCAGAATCCAAGTAAGTAAATCTCTGATATTTTGCCACTTTAGAAAAAGCATTGTTAATTTGGGTAAAAATATATTCAACAGCATGATGAGGATTCTGATAATCACCATAATCATACATACGCAGGCTTAAGAATGGGTGGGCAAAGCCCCCTTGAGCTGGCCTTTCATAATAACCCACAGATTCAGGATAGTAAGATGTCGGACAAACAGGCATAACCTTCTTTCCATTTTTAATCATTGTGCATGTAATATTATACTTTTTGTTAGTATAAAGCACGACCTTCATATCTTCAACATTATCAAATAATCCTTGCGTCACACTATCCTGCCCAACCTCTTGTATTTGAACACCATAAAGATCATCAGTGGTTGCTTTTGTTAAAGGAGAATCCTCTGAGTTAATATCTCCATTAAATGACAACGACACTACAACAGCTTTTGATTCGTTATTACGAGTTAGTCCTCCATTTGATTTGCTGCAGCCAAAAAAATTTGCTGAAACCAAAGAGATAACTGATAAATAAACTATATATTTAAATATTTTCATAATATTCTTATTTTTAACGTATTACGGTTTAGTAGGGTTTACATTTATTTCAATAGTTCCACCGCTATTAATATCTATATTAATGTCATTATTAGAACCCATAGGTTCTTCGGTAATTCCAAATTTGTAACCATTTGGAGTCAAATCTGCAACATTAAGAGTTAACGTTGTCAAAACATTTCGTTTAAAATTTACAGTCTGCGATGTATTCAACTCATTCCAATAACTTGTTGATGTTTCCGCTCTGTTATATTTTACCGCAACTGCTATATCTTCTGACCAATTCTCAGCAACTGAAGGACAAGCAAAAATAAGCGTGTCGGTTGTTGCATCCGCAGTTATCTCTTTAGACCAAAATTTTCCCAAAGACATTTTTAATGTGCCGCCTTTCATTCCCGTTACTATAAACCTTGCTCCAAAAACACAACGTTTTAAATTAATTGTAGCGGTAGCACTTGCAGTGGGTGAAAAATCAGATAATTCACCATAATAACGATCCACACCTTCAGCGTATGCAATTGAAGTATCCGCGCCTTTTAGGAGCATTTTAGCTCCGCCAAGAGCACTTAGATTAGTTAGTCCAAGAACAAATTTATTCTCAAGAATTAAAGGACTGCTTGTAGTCCCAAAGGGTTCGCCATAAGCTCCAATATTTGAAACTTTCAACTTGTTTTTACCATCAATAATTAGGTCACAAGCAAACTTATACAGATATGGACTAAGCAGTGTTACAGTCATCTTGTCCTTATCGTCAAACAAGCCGTAACCAACCACAGAGGTATAAGTTTTACTAGTGTTGTTGTTACTAAAAATATTGATGCCATAGACATCACTTCCGCTAGCCTTTGAAAATGGCGTATGCGTTACATTGAAATCGCCTAACAGATTAAGCGATATTGTATAAGGGACAGACTTCTCTTCTGTAGGAGTTGGAGAAATACTGTTTCCTCCGCCTTTACTACAAGAAATGAAAGCTATGACTGCACATACAGCAATCACACTTAATGCAATTTTTTTAATCATAATATATTAGTTTAATTTTGGTTACCACACAAAAAATAAAGCGCGGACTAAACTTATTGATTTAGAAGCACGACCAAGCGCTTTGCCCTCAATAGATCTAGTCCGCGCAATTTGCGCGGAGAGACTACTGCAGGAGAGGGCATAAAAAATTGGTCGTTTTCTAAATCTCCAACAATAGCTTTCGCTATATTTTATACACAAATATAATGATATTTCTCATGTATTGTATTGTGTCACAGTTTTAAAAGGAAAGGTATTTAACAGCCAGCTGTGCTGGCTGCAGAGCGGTGCGGCACAAAGCACCGCACCGCCATGTGGTTTGACGCGCTGTCGCGCGGAAAGGCACTGGTGCTACGCACCAGGCTACGCGGCAGCAGTCAAGAGCAGCAGAGCAATGCGAAAAAATCAAGACTGCAGCCGCTCCGCTTGGGAGATATCCAAACAAAAAAATAACGGGCGAAAAACGCCCGTTATTTTTTTACCTTGTTAATGTAAATCTATCGTGATTAAAAATACCCTTCAAAAATCTTCCCGGCTTCTTCTTTGCTCAAGATGGAGCAATTGCCGGTAAAGCTGGCGCCGATTTCTATGCCGATGTGGATAGTTTTTAGGTTGCCTTTGTAGACCGCCTTGCTGCGGAAGTTGGCTGAATGGGAGGCCAGTATGTCCCCGGTTGTCTTGCCGTATATATCTGAATTCCTGCAGGTTATCTTTCCTGTTATGTTGCCCTTCTCACCAACAACAAGCTTTCCCAAAGTGACAACATCACCAATCAGATTGCCGTCTATTCTGATATCTGAATGCGTAACAATATTTCCCTGGAGGGTTGTTCCCTCTGCAATGCGGTTAACGTCATTTACCGCCGGCATAGATGAGCCACTTACCTGTTTCATACTAGATTATTTACGATTCAATAGCTTCCGCCATAATGTTCTTACATTGTTTCAATCGCCTCTGCCGCATCTTTAATTCCCTCACTCATAGTTGGATGCGGGAATACAGTATTAGCAACCTGCTCCGCGGTTGCGCCAAGATTCATTGCAAGTACCATGCCTCCGATAATTTCAGTAACATCGGCACCAATCAAATGAACACCAATAAGTTTATCAGTTTTAGCATCAGAAATAAGTTTCACAAAACCATCGGTCTTGCCGGCAGCTGTGGCTTTCCCTGATGCAGTAAACATAAATTTTCCAACCTTGTATTCAATCCCAAGCTCCTTTGCCTTTTGTTCTGTAAGCCCGGCAGAAGCAATTTGAGGAGAAGTATAGGTTGCCCCCGGAATATGCTTGTAATCAAGCGGATGGAACTTAGCTCCCGGTTTTCCTTCAATCTCCGCTATATGATTAACGCATGCAAGCGCCTCAGCAGAAGCCACATGCGCCAGTGCCGGAGTTGCAATCACATCCCCTATTGCGTAAACATTTCCAACACAATTGCAACTATTACCGCAACAATTGTCGCTGGAATTGCCACCAGATGATTCACACGCGCAGTAAAACTCATTCACTGCAATCTTGCCTCTCTCCGTCTTCACCCCAATCTCCTCAAGTCCCAGATTATCAGTATTTGGCGCAACACCAACCGCGCACAAAACTCTCTCAACATTAATGGTTTCTACACCTTTTTTGGTCTCGACAGTTAATTCACAGTTGTCTCTCTCCGCTCCGCTCTCATCTTGCAACTTATTGAATTTAACCCCGGTAACTTTTGCAGAGGTCATAACTTTCATTCCGTTCTTGCGGAAACTTCTGCTCAGCTGACCGGAAATATCATCATCCTCCAACGGCACAATCTTATCCAGGAACTCAATCAGATAAACCTGCGTACCCATTGACAGATAGAAGTTTGCAAGCTCGCTCCCGATAGCTCCTGAACCAATTACGGCCAGAGATTTTGGTAGCGTTTTTGGGACCAGCGCCTCTTTGTAGGAGATGATTTTTTCTCCGTCAAATGGTGCAAACGGCAGCGCTTTTGGACGGGCGCCTGTTGCAACAATTATGTATTTTGCAGTAATAGTGCGTGCAGCTGGCTCTGTTGTAGCAGCTTGTATTGTTACTGTATTGGCATCTTTGAATTTTGCAGTACCTGCAATAACAGAAACATTATACTTCTTGAACAGAAACTCCACCCCACGACGCATCTTGTCTGAAACCCCGCGTTCACGTTCAACAATCTTCTGAACGTCAAAGCGGAATCCGCTTGCGGACGCAGGATGATTTGCGGAAGAACCCTGCTCGTCCTGCCGAGCGCATGGAGCGCTAGCGACTTTAAGCGAGGCGGACGCAGCAGGGTCTGACGCTGCAGCAGGACCTGACGCAGCAGAACCAGCAACAAGCCCATACGCCTCCGGATGCTTCAGTATTTCATACGCCTCTGCAGATTTCAGCAGCGCCTTTGTAGGAATACAACCCCAATTAAGGCAAATACCTCCAATCTCCGCGCGCTCCACAACAGCTGTTTTAAAGCCGTACTGCGCGGCTTTTACTGCGGCTACATAACCTCCCGGTCCTGAGCCAATTACAAGTATATCAAAATCAAAATTCATATTAATAATTTATTACACAATCCCTTTCCCGTGGCAGTTCTTGTACTTCTTGCCGCTGCCGCAAGGACATGGATCATTTCTTCCAATCTTCTTCTCTACATGGATTGGGGCGTTGCTCTTTGGCTCGCTGGTGTTTGCGGAGACATCATCATGGCTCATCTTCATCTGGCTCAAATCTGTTCTCCTCTTTGCAGCATCTTCTCTTACGTTCAACTCATCATTCTGACGCAGAGGAATTTGTGCGCGTACCAAGAAGGCAATCACATCCCTGCTTATTTTCTCTATGATGCTCTGGAACAAATTATAGCTCTCAAATTTGTAGATCAAAAGAGGGTCTTTCTGCTCATAAGTTGCGTTCTGAACAGACTGTTTTAATTCATCCATCTCTCTCAAATGCTCCTTCCAATGCTCATCAATCATAATAAGGGTAACGCATTTCTCCAAAGCAATTCCTATCTCTTTTATATTATCATTTGCCTTCTTAAGATTGACTATCAGCTGAAGCATCTTCTGACCATCTGAAATTGGAATGGCAATATTCTGATATGTAGCAGATTGCGTCTTATAAACTTGAGTAACTATCGGCTGAGCCTGAGTGGAAATAACCTCTCCGCGGCGCTGAATAATTTCAGTAATTGCTGCGGCAATTTTATCTCCCAAATCCTCTCTTGATGCATTCTGATAATATTGTTCATTAAAATCTGGAACCATTGAGACTTCCTTCATCATCTCCAGCTTGAAATCTTCATAGTCCATTGAATCTTTCTTGCCTGCAAGAACATCTGCATAATCTGCAATCATATTCTTGACATCTATCTCTATTCTCTCTCCGTAAAGCGCATTCTTTCTTCTGGTGTAAATAACCTCTCTCTGAGAGTTCATAACATCATCATACTCAAGCAGTCTCTTACGTATTCCAAAGTTATTCTCCTCAACTTTTCTCTGCGCACGCTCAATAGATGAAGACAACATTGAGTGCTGCAGCACCTCTCCCTCCTGCATTCCAAGTCCATCTACTACCTTTGCAATCCTCTCTGCTCCAAACAGCCTCATCAAATCATCTTCCAAAGAGACAAAGAATTCAGAAGAACCCGGGTCTCCCTGTCTTCCTGCACGTCCGCGCAACTGCCTGTCTACTCGGCGGCTATCGTGACGCTCAGTTCCTATGATTGCAAGACCGCCGGCCTCTCTAACGCCAGGTCCCAGCTTAATATCTGTACCACGGCCCGCCATATTGGTTGCTATAGTAACGGTTCCCGCTTCACCTGCATGTGCAACAATCTCAGCCTCACGCGCATGTTGCTTTGCATTCAAAACGCTGTGCTGAATTCCGCGCAGCTTAAGCATTCTGCTAAGCAATTCTGATATCTCGACAGATGTTGTGCCGACCAATGCAGGACGCCCCTGTTTTCTCAGCTCAACAATTCTCTCAATAACAGCATTGAATTTTTCTTTTTTTGTCCTGTATATCAAGTCATTAGAATCCACTCTAATAACAGGCTTATTTGTAGGAATTGTAACAACATCCAGTTTGTAAATAGACCAGAACTCTCCCGCCTCCGTGGATGCGGTACCGGTCATACCTGCAAGCTTATGGTACATTCTAAAGTAGTTCTGCAAAGTAATTGTTGCAAAAGTTTGAGTAGCAGCTTCAACCTTCACATTCTCCTTAGCTTCAATAGCTTGGTGAAGTCCGTCTGAATAACGTCTTCCCTCAAGGATACGTCCGGTCTGCTCATCTACAATCTTAATTTTATTGTCTACGTTAATGTACTCAACATCTTTCTCAAACAGAGTGTACGCTTTAAGCAGCTGAGTTACAGTATGTACACGTTCTGATTTAACGGCGTAATCCGCAAGCAGCTCATCTTTTTTAGCCTGTTTTTCCTCAGGGGTTGAATTGCTTTTTTCAATCTCAGAAATTTCCGTACCCACATCCGGCAAGATGAAAAATTTAGAATCGCTAACAAGCCCGGCAATGTAATCATTGCCTTTATCTGTAAGCTCTACTGTTTTATCCTTCTCATCTATAACCATATACAGAGGGTCTGTAACTATATGCATTTGCTTATTGTTGTCTTGCATATAGAAATTCTCCGTCTGCAGCATAATTTGTTTTATGCCCGGCTCGCTCAAATATTTAATAAGAGGATTGTAACGGGGCAGCGCCTTATGCGCTCTCAGCAAAGCCATTCCTCCCGCATTATCTTTATTTCCGGCGCCAATTAACTTCTTTGCCTCCTGAAGATATTTAGTAACCTCCCCTCTCTGCACATTATAAATCTTCTCTATATAAGGCTTATATTCAGCAAATTGCTGATCCTCTCCCTTTGGAACCGGACCTGAAATAATCAACGGAGTTCTTGCATCATCAATCAAGACTGAGTCCACCTCATCCACAATTGCATAATGGTGTTTGCGCTGCACAAGGTCATCCGTATTGATTGCCATGTTATCTCTCAGGTAATCAAAACCAAACTCATTGTTTGTACCAAATGTAACGTCAGCTCTATATGCGCGTTTGCGAGCCTCTGAATTTGGCTCATGCTTATCTATACAATCAACTGATAATCCGTGGAATTCATAAAGAGGGCCCATCCACTCAGAGTCACGTTTTGCAAGGTAGTCATTTACTGTTACCATGTGTACTCCTTTGCCTGCCAGCGCATTAAGAAATACAGGAAGCGTAGCAACCAATGTTTTTCCTTCACCTGTTGCCATCTCCGCAATCTTGCCCTGATGCAGTACAATACCTCCAATCAGCTGAACATCATAGTGTACCATGTCCCAGGTAATCTCATTGCCGCCTGCCATCCAGTGATTTTTCCAAATTGCGTAATCACCATCTATCGTGACAAAATCTGCATGAGTGCTAAGCTCACGGTCAAAATCATTTGCCTTAACCTTAATGGTTTCATTCTCCTTGAACCTGCGCGCGGTAGACTTCATAATTGCAAAAGCAACAGGAAGCACCTCATTTAGAACGCCTTCTATTTCTTCATCAATTTGTTTTGCAAGCTTATCAACCTCGGTTGCACATTTCTCCTTTTCATCAGCAGAGATTGTGACATCCTCAAGCTTATTCCTCAGCTCTCTTTTCTTACTCTCATCCGGAGCAATCCTGTCTAAAATAACTTTCTTAATCTTTTGAGTTTCAGCTCTTAAATCATCATCTGACAGAGCATCAACTCTCTTATACTCCTCCAGCACCTTATCAAGGATTGGCGCAACTGCCTTCATATCTCTCTCCTCTTTTGAGCCAAAGAGCTTCTTTAAACCATTTACAAATGAACCCATTTTACTTTCTTTTAATATTTTTTTCCAGCTCCCGACAGACAAACCTGTCGTGATAATTATTCTTACTGTTCCTTCCTATTTTAAAACTGTGCTTACAGATTAAAAAAGGCTGGCGCGAACACTAAAGCCCGCTCGCCAGCCTCTTTCCTATAATCCTCTATGAATTATTCCTTGGAAATTGCTCCCATAGGACATGCATTAGCGCAAGTACCGCACTCTGTGCATAGATTAGGATCAATCTTGTAAATATCGCCGGCAGAAATAGCTCCTACAGGGCACTCATCTTTACATGTTCCGCAAGCTGCGCAATCAGTTGAAATTTTGTAAGCCATAATTAGTTATAATTTAATTGTTAAAAATATTGTCTCTTAAAAAAGGGACGGGAACTGGTTTGCAAATATACAAACATCGTTCCCATTTCCCAAATTGTTACGCTACATCCATTTTGGCAGTTTTTCCAGCCAAAATGCCTGCAGGGCCATTAATAGCCAAATATATCTTGTGTTGTCAGTCTGACAATTTTTCCGTATTGCCTCTCTTCAATTGGCCTAAAATCAAGTTCTTCTGTGTTGCCGATAATTCCAAGATTAAATTTGCGGCCACTTATGTTATTTTTCTGATACTCTATAATTGACTGCAGATTAAGGGTTTTAAGGTTGGTATAAATATCTTTGTTGACATCATAATCAAAGCCCTGTCTCTTCATGCTTAAATAATACCATATAACACTTTCGCCCGTATATCTGGTAGTTGCAAGGTTCTGCAGAGAATTTGATTTTGCAACGTCAAATGACTTCTGAGAAACCGGCATATCTTTAAGTATCAAAGCATAAGCATTCATGGCATCAATCATCTTATCATTCTGAGTGTAAATCAAAGCCTCATAGTAAAGAGGTTCCTTATCATTGAAATAAGGGAAGATATGGCGTGCGTCTGCGTGATATGCAAGACCCTTGGCCTCTCTTAAATCTTGGAAAACAATAGAGCTCATTCCGGAGCCAAAATAAGAATCAAACAACCTTATAAGAGCCCTATCCTTAGGATTAAATTTCTCTCCGTAATTGCAGATACCGTACAGGTTAATCTGAGTTGCTTTATAAGGAGCAATAAAGATTGTAGGCTGCTTAGAATCAAGCACTGCAAAACTTCTGGAAGGAGCATAAGCCGCAAGATTCTCAGAACCTTTATGCATTGTATTTAGCTCAGCGACAGCTTTGTCTTTTGCAAGAGGTCCATAGTATACAACTGAGTATTGATGCTTAAACAAATCTTTAACAATGTTAACAAGTTCCTCCGCTGTAAGCTTGTCAATCTCATAAGGTTTTAGAGAATGCGTCTGTGGATTTTCCGGACCGTAAATAGTGTACGTTTCCAGTGCATCCGCGTTTGCGTCCTTATCGCTCTTTGCGTTAATCAGCTGCTTTTTCCAGTTCTCTTTCATCTTTGAAAGCAGAGCTTCATCCGGCTTTACATTGGCAAGCAAATCCTCATAAATATCTGATGCCAGCTTCATATTCTCGCTTAATCCGTTTATTGTAACAGAAGTTGTATGATCATTGCAACGTGCTGATGCAGAACATGCAAGCGTATAAAGTTTTGATTTAAGCTGGTCAGCGGAAAGTTTATCTGTTCCAAGATTATCAAAATAATTAAGAGCATATTCTAACTTGTTATTATCATTGCTGCCGTTCTTGAAATAATAAGTCAGAGAGAATAATGTGTTATCATCATTGTGCTTATAATAGATATCCTGGCCTGTGGCATTCTTGCCTATTGACATCTCCTTATTAAAATCTACATAGACCGGTTCAATTGGTTTTGCAGCTTTAATCATCTTCTCCATGTCTCTAAGGAACTGGCTGGAAGTATCTCTATTTGTATTAATTGCAGTAATTTCAGGTTTCTCTATCTTTTGAATTCCCTTCTCTACTCCAACAACTTTATTTACCTGAACATAATTGTCTCCAAAATATTTATTGACAAATTTCACAATGTCAGCCTTCTGAATTTTGCTCAATCTCTCACCCTCATTAATGGTAAAACTCCAAGGAGTTCTGTCAATGAAGCTGCTGAACATCATTTGTGCCCGGTACTGATATTTATCCAAACTCTGCATCTGGAAACGCTTGTAATTGTTTACGATTGCGGTTAACATAGACTCGTCAAAATCTCCTTTCTTTACCTTTTCCATCTGCTCAAAAAGAATATTCTTAACCTCTGCAAGGCTCTGTCCCTCTTTAGGTTCTCCGCCCATTAAGAACAGACTGTAATCTGTCAGTCCCTCGGTGCCTGCAAAACCGCTAAGAACTTTCTGCTGCCTGTTAACATTCATATCAATTAGTCCGGCATCTCCGCGGTTGTTCAAAATGTTGCTTACCATATACAGGGTATCTCCAATATTAGAAATTGCCCGTCCATCTCTGTAAGCAGAAGGGAATCTCCAGCCGATATAAATCATAGGAGACTCTTGTCCGTAAACAGTTTTCTCTATGTGTTTTGCAATTGGTTCCTCATCTTCAAACGTAAGAAGCTTAAGATTATCATTCCTCTTCCAGTTGCCAAAATATTTTCTGATAGTGGCAATCGCCTGGTCAGGGTCAAAATCTCCCGCCATGCAAATTGCAACATTGTTTGGAACATAGAAATTATGAAAATGCTTCCAAATATTTGTAATTGAAGGGTTTTTAAGGTTCTCTTGAGTTCCTATCGTTGTCTGCAATCCGTAAGGGTGTTTTCTGAAAGTTGCAAACATCAAAGTATCAAATGCTCTCTCCTGATCATTTGAAAGGCCTAGATTATCCTCCTCATAAACAGCCTCCAGCTCCGTATGGAATCCGCGGATAACCATATTTTCAAATCTGTCGCTCTGGATTTTAGCCCATGCCTCAACCTGGTTGGAAGGGATATCCTCCTGATATACTGTCATATCGTAAGAGGTGAACGCATTGGAATTTTTAGAGCCAAGCGCTCCCATCAATTTGTCATATTCATTTGCAACAAATAGTTTTGATGCCTCAAAAGAGATGCTGTCAATTTTATGATATTCAGCCTTGCGCGCTGAAGGATCTTTAAGAGTTCTGTAGTATTCAAATTCCTTCTCAATTTGGTCCAGCATTGGCTTCTCTTTGGCATAATTAATTGTACCATAATGAGTTGTGCCTTTAAACATTATATGCTCAAGATAGTGGGAAAGACCCGTAGTCTCATGGGGGTCATTCTTGCTTCCCGTTCTAACAGCAATATAAGTTTGAATCCTTGGTTCCTTCTTAGTGACTGACATATACACTTTTAGGCCATTAGGTAAAGTGTAGATTCTGGTGTGAGTGGGGTCATTTTTCATAATCTCATAACCCTTTGCGGCAGCCTTATTTGACACTTTTTTCTGTGCAAAAGCGTAGCCGCCGGCAGTTGTAAGCAGCACCGCAAAAGCAAGCGCAGCCATGAGCATTTTCTTAAATAACTTCATAATATGTTTGATTAATTATAATATTTCCCTCTTGCAGATTGGAGCCTTTTTTGCAAAAGCGGAACAAATTTAGTCAAATAAATAGGAGTTTATAATTATATTTGTCAAGTACGATATGAAAGTTATGCACAAGATGTTAAGAAAAGTGAAAAAATTAACCGTCGCGACGGCTAAATCATCCATTATCAGCCTGTTTGCAATGGCGGCAATAATGACGCAGCCGCTTAGTGCGGTGGGACAGACGGGGCACAATATTGCTTTGCGGTTTAATGAGATTGTTCACGATTTTGGGAAAATATCCGTTGATTCGGGAGCGCAAAAGTGCCAGTTTGTTTTTACAAATATCAGTTCATCTCCTGTGGCAATCAGCAATGTGCTTGCCTCATGCGGCTGCACCGTACCAACATGGAGCAAGGCGCCTATCAAGCCGGGAGAAAAGGGCGTCATTAAAGTGACTTTTTTGAACGACCAGGGGCCTTATCCTTTTGACAAGACTTTGACTGTTTATACTACAGCCTCTAATAAACCTATAATTTTGAGAATTACGGGAGTTGTATATGAGAAGGACCGCCCCCTCGGTGAATCATTCCCGGCAAAGTTTGGCCAGCTTGGAATGAAAGTTTACGCGCAAGACGCGGGACAAATTGAACAGGGCCTGTACAAAATTCAGAGCGAGAGTATTGTCAATCTTGGGAAATCACAGGTGTCCATAAAATTTGCGCATCCCTCCAAAGGCCTGACTATAAGTATTTCACCGGATGTTCTTAATCCCGGGGATGTTGGCAAAATTACATATCAGATTAATACAAAAGCGGCAATACACTGGGGAACAACAAGATATACAGCAGATATTATCTGTAACGAGAAAGTGCTGCATCCAAAATTTTTAGCTGAATGCGTGATTGTCACACCTTACTCATCCCTAACAAGCGAGCAGGTAGAAAACGGGCCGGAGATGCTTGCAGAGTCCAGTACTTATAACTTTGGAACAGCAAAAGTTTTTAAGAAAATCAAAACTGTTTTTAAGGCGCAAAACAAAAGCAGCAAACCGCTGCGCATCTACAAGGTTGAGACAAACGGGGCTTCAATAAAAGTTGACTGCCCGGCGTATATACCTGCAGGCAAGAAGTTTGCAATTACGGCAATTGCAACTCCGCTAAAGAGAAGAAAAGAGGAAGTCTTTATTATCACACTTGTTACCAACTCACCTGAAAGACCTCTGATAAATCTATTTTTAACGGGGGATGTTAACTAGCAACAGAGAAGATTATGAGCAGAACAACAGACAACTGGCCTCCAAAAAAGAGTGAGGAGCCTAATACAGCACTATTTGAAAATGAGGGAGTTACTCCACTTCCTTCTGTCAATCCTTATGTAAAAAATTTCTTTAAAAAGAAGCAGAAAGAGCTGACAGCACAGGAGTATTTAAAGGGAATTTTTGCTGGTGACACCTCAATTCTTGGGCGTGCCATCACATTGGTAGAGAGCTCATTAACTGAAGACAGAGTAATTGCAAAACAAATAATAGTAGGTTGCCAGGAGCACGTGCGCAAGAGCAAGATGAAGACAATGAGGATTGGAATAACCGGAGTTCCGGGCGCCGGAAAGAGCACATTCATTGAGGCTTTTGGAGGTTATATAACATCGGGAGGACACAAGCTGGCCGTGCTTACAATTGACCCTACAAGTGAAAGGAGCAAGGGGAGCATTCTTGGAGACAAGACCAGGATGGAGAAGTTGGCAAATGATCCAAAGGCATTCATAAGGCCTTCACCAACAGGTGGTTCTCTGGGCGGAGTTTCCCGCAAAACCAGAGAGACAATTGTGCTTTGTGAGGCGGCGGGTTATGATGTGGTTTTCATTGAGACTGTCGGAGTTGGACAGAGCGAGACCGCAGTCCATTCAATGAGCGATTTCTTTCTGTTGCTAATGCTGTCGGGAGCCGGAGATGATTTGCAGGGAATCAAAAGAGGCATAATGGAGATGAGTGACTTGATTGCAATCACAAAAGCCGACGGGAGCAACGCCGATAAAGCTGAAGGAGCAAAAGCTCTTTATGCCAGTGCGTTGCATCTATTCCCCCCTACTGATTCGGGCTGGGTTCCCACGGCTGTCACTTCATCCGCAGTGACCAAAAAAGGACTGCCGGAAATTTTGAAAAAAATAGAGGAGTATTTTAGGCTTGTTAAGAAAAACGGATACTATGAATATCGCCGCAGAGAGCAGGCTAAGTATTGGATGTATGAGAGCATAGATGAGGAGCTGCGCAATAAGTTCTATGATAACCCTGCTATAGCAGAAGCTCTGCAAAAGTATGAGGATAAGGTGCTTGCAGGAAAGGTGGATTCCTTCTTGGCCGCCGAAAAATTATTGGAGCTGTACAAAGAGCAAGAGGAGAATTCAAAATAGCGGTTTTTTCAAAAAAGCGTAAATAGAAATTTATAATTGAGTACATACATTAACATAATACTTGAGGCGCTGCGCAACGCGGTAATGATTACAGGTCTTGTAATCATTATGATGTTAATGATTGAATATCTGAATATTGAGAGCCGCGGAAAATGGTTCTCAAAATTAAAGAATTCTAAGCCAAAACAGATTTTGCTGGGCGCGCTGCTGGGAATTATTCCCGGATGCGTGGGCGGTTTTGCCGCAGTTTCACTCTTCACTCACAACTTAATAAGCCTGGGGGCTTTGACAGCAATGATGGCTGCATCAGCCGGAGATGAGGCATTTGTAATACTTGCCACTGTTCCTGGAAAAGCTCCGCTGCTTTTTGGGTTGCTGCTTGCAATAGGAATTGGAATAGGATTTCTTGTTGATTTTGTGCTGTTTAAAAAACCGCATAATAAAATCTGCAATGAAGAATATGAAATTCATAAAGGCGAAGACTCAAGTATTCCTTCAATCTTTAAGGCTGATTCATACAAGGTTATGAGGCATCCCAGCAAAGAGAGATTGCTGTTGCTGGCAGGCATTGCAATTTTTATTGCCGCAATTTTTGCAGGAGCTTTTGCAGAAGACGGGGCAACAGCCTCAGGAGCAGCAGCATCTGCAGGTTCAGCAGATAATCTGTCGGGACATAAATTTGTTTTAAACTTGTTTAATGAGAAGTGGCTGGATTACTTTTTTGCTGCGGTGAGCATTATTGTTATTTTCCTTACCGCAACTGCAAAAGAGCATTTTATACAGGAACATATTTGGCATCATTTAATCAAAAAGCATTTGCCGCCGGTTTTCCTATGGAGCTTTGGGGCGTTGATAATCTGCGGATTGCTGATGATGAAGGTGGATTTGCATGCACTTGTCAGCAACTATATGCCGCTTGTTATTTTGATGGCGGTGCTGGTTGGTGTGATTCCGGAGAGCGGGCCGCACATGATTTTTGTGCTGTTGTTTGCAAATGGCACTCTGCCATTTTACATCCTGCTTGTCAACTCAATAGTTCAGGAGGGGCATGTGAGTTTGCCGCTGCTTGCGGGGAGCAAGTCTGCATGGGTTAAGGCTAAGGCGGTTAATGCTGCTGCTGGACTGCTGATAGGTTTTCTGTGTTGGGCCATTTAAAAGAAACAACTTGCACTGTTTATTGTCAGCAACTGAGCGAGTGCGTTTCGTACGAGCAATGATTTTCTTTAGAAAATCATTAGCGAGAAGTAAGCCAGAGCGAAGGCTGACAATAACAGTGCAATAATTAATTAACGTAATAACACAACAATTATGAAAAAAGTAGTAGCATCACCAAAAGCGCCGGCAGCTGTAGGAACTTACAGCCAGGCAATTATAGCAGACAACACATTGTATGCAAGCGGTCAGCTCCCAATTGACCCTGCAACAGGAAACTTTGTAAAAGGCGGCTTCAAAGAGCAGCTTGCCCAATCATTAAAGAACCTTAAAAATGTTCTTGAATCTGAAGGATACGCACTTTCAGACGCGGTAAAAGTTACTGTCTATCTTTCTGACATGTCAAACTTTGCATCACTGAATGAGGTTTATGCTCAATACTTTGCACAGCCATATCCTGCACGCGTAGCATTTGAGGCTGCCGCACTTCCAAAGGGTGCGCTGGTTGAAGTTGATTTGATTGCGGTAAAATAGCATGCGCGGAGCTGCATGCTCCGTATGATTTTTACTTCAATTCATCTCCATTCATTGAGATTAGGAACTCCTCGTTGCTTTGAGTGCGCTCCAGACGGCTCTTCATAAATTCCATTGCCTCAACGCTTGTCATATCTGACAAGTGATTACGCAAAATCCATGTACGTCTCAGAGTCTCAGGGTCTAACAGCAAGTCATCACGACGGGTTGAGCTCAATGTGACATCAACCGCAGGGAAGACTCTCTTGTTGGAAAGCTTGCGGTCCAGCTGAAGCTCCATGTTGCCGGTTCCCTTGAATTCCTCAAAGATAACTTCATCCATCTTGGAGCCTGTGTCTATCAAAGCTGTCGCGATAATTGTAAGTGAACCTCCGTTCTCAACATTACGCGCCGCGCCAAAAAATCTCTTTGGCTTGTGCAGGGCGTTTGCATCCACACCGCCGCTAAGAACCTTGCCGCTGGCAGGTTGTACAGTATTATAAGCACGTGCAAGACGTGTGATAGAGTCCAGCAAAATTACAACATCATGACCGCACTCTACTAGTCTCTTGGCCTTCTCCAATACAATGTTGGCAACTTTTACATGCCTCTCTGCTGGCTCATCAAATGTAGAGGCAACTACCTCAGCCTTAACGCTTCTAGCCATATCGGTCACCTCCTCCGGGCGCTCGTCAATTAGAAGTACAATTAAATAAACTTCCGGGTGATTGTCAGCAATTGCGTTAGCTACTTCCTTAAGCAGCACCGTTTTACCGGTCTTAGGCTGTGCAACAATCAAACCTCTCTGTCCTTTGCCGATTGGAGTAAACATATCTATTACTCTGCAAGACAAATTGTTATGTCCGTTCTTTATAATCTCAAATTTTTCATTTGGGAAAAGCGGAGTCAAGAAATCAAATGGTACTCTATCTCTAATAAAAGCAGGATCTCTTCCGTTAATTTGGTCAATCTTAACCAATGGGAAATACTTATCTCCCTCTCTCGGCGGCTTAATCTCGCCAAAAACAGTATCACCTGTCTTAAGTCCAAATAATTTTATTTGAGATTGTGAAACATAAATATCATCAGGTGAATTCAAATAATTGTAATCTGGAGAACGCAAAAATCCATAGCCGTCAGGCATAATTTCCAAAACTCCGTTAGCCTTTACAACTCCCTCAAAATCAATCTTTGCCATTGCAGGCTGTTGAGCGCCGCCGTTCTGAGAAACATTCCCGTTTTGCTGAGCGTTACCGTTCTGCGGAGCGCCGTTTTGCTGATGATTGTGCTGATGATTTTGCTGATGCTGTCTGCCTTGCGCGCCGTTGTTTGTATTATTATTTGTCCCGACAGTTTGTTGAACAGGAGCCTGTTGCGGCTGTTCATCAAAAATTTGAGGCTGCTCGTCTTGCTGCTGTTGCATAACCGGCTGCTTCAGCGGTTGCTGAGCAGGTTGTTGCACGGGCTGTTGAGTTGCAGTGTCCTGTTGCTCAATTCTTTGCGGCTGCGGCATCCTCTGCTGAACCGGCTGAGACGTCTTTTGCTGAACAGGCTGAGCTGGTCTCTGTTGAATAGGTTGATTTATTTGCTGTTGAGGTTGTTGCTGAAATTGCTGCTGAGCCGGCTTCTGCTGCACAGGCTGTTGTTGATGCTTAGCTTGTTGCGGATACTGCATTGCATCCGCTGATGCAGGAGCATTCTTTTTGCGTACCTGCTTTTTTTGTACAGGCTGAACAGGTCTTCCTCCGTTGGCAGAACTTACCGGTTCTCTCTGAGTAACAGTGCCTTGCGGCTGAACAGTAATAACAGATTTACTCTTTGCAATTCTCTCTCGCGGTTTTCTTTTTGGTTTCTCAATTGGCTTGTCGGCGGCCTGAATGGCCTGCTCGTCAAGAATCTTATAGACAAGGTCTTCTTGAGAAAGAGATTTTGCCTTTGCTATATTTAGCTTCTCGGCAATAGCCAGCAGCTCATCTAAGCTCTTGGCTTTCAATTCAATAATATCGTACATTAAGATTTTTATATTTGGGTGCCACTCGCACCCGAAAGTTAATTACTAGAAATTTCTGATTGTTAAAAACGAACTGTGTCCACTGAAACGTTGAACGCAATACAAATATACAACTTTATTTCTTATTACAAAATTTCTTTTTTGCAATCCGGCTGCGCCAAAATGATTATTTATCCCAGTAGGAAGCGTTCTTCTTATACTGAAGCAAATCGGCAAGCGCAGAGGCATTTGCAGCAATTCTAAAGCTCCAGCTCTCCCATTTTCCATTAGGAATCCAGGATATTGAAATCTGGAAACAATGCAAACTGAATGAACCGCTCAGCTGAGTTGTAGTCATCTTCATCTTTGTAAGATCAAAGCCCGTATTTAAGCTTACGCTCAAATCTTTATAAAGCTTTAACTGAGAACTTATTCCCAGTGTCATTGCATGATTATTTTTTGTAAGCAGCTGATTGTTGGCATACTGATAGGTCTTGCTATATGAATAGCTGTAGCTTAAATTAATCGCCCACGGCATAGACGGGTCATAATAGTACACCCAGCCTCCCGGTATATACTCCCCGGTAACAGGATGATAATAAACTCTCTGATAGGCTCCTTCTCCCGAAGTAGAAACAGAGCCGGCTATTCCGCTCTGCGGATGATAATCTGCACCAAGTTTGCTTTTTCCCTCTCCGCTAAAACTATATGAAGTGGAGAAACTTGCATTAACAAGACGAGCAAGTTTAAATCCTCCCTCCTGCACAATATTCAATTTATTAATTTTAACTCCCTGGCTGTTGATTGCATATGGATCAAATGACATATTTCCGGAGAGAGCCATCTTTCCAAAAATAGTTGTGGTAGCTGAAACGTTTATGTTTGACAATCTGAGAGAATCTGCAAGGAAATTGTATGAACCGCTGATATTCAGCTGGTCTATCAGCTTTACCTTTCTTGTTCCGGTTCCGGAAGTATCAGCCTTTGATTTAATTTTTGCCTCAATATTATTTCCAAAAGAGAACGTCATGCCCGCACTTTTACCGGTTCCCGGAGGAGAATAAATCTGACCTGAATACTTATTGTAAATTATTGAATGCTTTGTTCCGCTCTTGTCAATATAATTCAACCTCTTGTAACCATTGGATGCAGTTCCCATCTCAGGCTGATAGTTAAAACTTAGCGTTGGGGTTATCATATGCCTTATAGCCTGCAATGAGTGGTTCTTTCCAAATTGGAACAAACCATACAATCTTGTAGAGAAACCAAGGCTGAACGCATAGGTTTGTGTAACTCCAAAAGTGCTGAAAGGATTGGAATATTCCGTTATAACTTTCTGCTGTTCCTGGTCATAATACTCCTTGGCATCTGAGAAGAACCAGTTCATTCCGTATGAAACTCCCGGAGAACCTTGAATGTATTTGAACAGTGTAAATGTTGGAAGCCCTATTGAAATATTGTGGCGCAATCCGTTTTTCATCTTCTTAAAGAAGTCAGAATCTCCCACATCAGAACTCTTAAAGTTTATTTTATTATCAAAGTTTGCAGAGTAATTGAAGGAAATTGTCTCATAAAATTTCTGTTTTCCAACCTGGACTTTTCTGCGGAAAGGATAAATTCTTGCAACAGTAAATGTAAGGTTAGGGAACGTTACCGCATAGGAGCTGTCTCTGGAGTTCTGGCTATGCAATGCATTGACAGATAAGGAGAACGGAGTTCCGGCCCATGTCTTTGTATATGAAATAGAAGATGATATCTGATTTGTCAGCGCCTTCTGAATGGTAGTTGAATTGTACGTACTGTTGGAAGGGCTGGAAAAATTAACTGATGCTCTAAAAGTTGTTCCCGGTCTTGCCTTGGAATCCATTGAGTGAGCCCAGTTTAATGCAAAGTTGGTTGTCTTAAAATAATCCGGGGAGCCCTTGTCGCCTGTTTTATCAACAGAATAAACACCGCTGAATGTTCCTGCGTATTTATACCTTTTGCTGTAACGCATGTTTGCATTCAAAGCCCATGAGCCCCTTGTATAAATATCGCACGTTGCAGCAATATCCAAATGTTCTCCAAAGACAAAATAATATCCCAATCCTCTCAAATAGAATCCTCTGGCCGTCTCTTCTCCGTATGTAGGAATTAAAATTCCCCCGCTCCTCTTGCTTATTCTTGGGACAAATCCAAACGGAAGCGCAAAGATTGTAGGCACATCCTCAACCACCACATAGGCAGGTCCAAACACTGTCTTCTTTACGGGACCGCTATTAATGACTTTTGCAGCAGTCATTTGCAAATAGAAATGAGGCGGGTCCGCATCACAAGTTGTATATCTTCCCTTGGATATGTTTATAGAATTATCCGGCATTTTCTTTAGGAAATCCCCGTGCACATATCCCTCTCCCTCTTGCGTAACCATATTTCTAATCTTTGCCTTCTTGCTCTTAAAATTGTAATAAACGCTCTCCATCTCATAAGAACTGTTCCCCTCTTTCATTACAGGTCTGCCCTGAATCACCCCCGTACTATCCGGCAATCCCTTGGCAAATACAGTTTTAGTCTCCATGTTATATGCCATGTAATCTGCAGAAATAGACATATTTGTATAATTCACAGTTACGCCGCCGTAATAGTAAATCATTTTCTTCCCTTCTGTAAAGTCCTCAACAATAGAATCTTTAGCCGTAGAGAACACAGGCTCTTTAAGCATGCTTATCTGAGCAGAATCGGCAAGAGAATCTCTTCCCAGAGAGTCAGCTATTATCTTTTTCCCGACAGAATCTTTTCCAAACTGTATTGTAGTATCCCTGAATTTAGCGGCCTTTGCCGTTGTATCTAATATTTTTGAAGACAAGCTGTTAGCATCGGATACCTGCTCTGTATGCGCCTTTTTGTTCCTCTTAACCTTGTGATTCTGGAACATGGCAAAGCCCTGCATGCTTAACAGACAGCATGCAATCACAATGCAAGTTGCTATATAGGGTGATTTCCTAAAAGACATCAAAACGCTTCCCTTTGCACTACGGCTTTATTTTTAGTACTTTTGTATCTGTCGGGACGTTACCCGATAAGTGCGCAAATTTAACATATTTTTACAACTAATATGCCATTAGCATTTAATAGAAAAAAAGTTGGTAATGTGCGGTCTCGCAAAAAATTATTTTGCTCCGCATTTTTATTATTGATTGCGCTGCTGCCATTTCAATCATTTGCTCAGTCTCTGCAAACACCTAAAATAAAAACAGTTGTAATAGACGCTGGACACGGAGGGAAAGACACGGGAGCAATGAGCAAGGATAAGAAATTTAAAGAGAAGGACATCACTCTTGCAGTTGCTCTTAAATTTGGAGCAATGCTTAATGTAGCGTACCCGTCTATAAATGTAATCTTTACAAGAAATTCAGATTTCATTGTTCCGCTAGAAGAAAGATCGGCAATAGCAAATAGAAATAAAGCAGATTTATTTATCTCCATTCATGTTAACTCTGAACCAGGCACTAATGGAACCGGTACGGAGACATTTATAATGGGAACCCACAAAAGCGGAAACTTTGAGCTGGTTAAGAGGGAAAACGCTGTGATAACCCTGGAAAGTGATTATTCATCAAAGTATTCCGGCTTTAACCCAAACTCTCCGGAATCTTATATTATTTTTTCACTTCTGCAGAATTCACATTTGGAGCAGAGTATTAAACTTGCGCAATGCATTCAGGAACAATACAAAAACGGGCCAATCAGAACCAGCAGAGGTGTGAAGCCGGGTGCGTTGTATGTTTTATGGAAAGCCGCCATGCCCGCAATCTTGACGGAAATAGGATTCATTTCCAACAATAATGATTTGGAGATAATCACCTCAGAAGAGGGACAAAGACAAATTGCCGCAAATCTTCTTAAGGCATTCTCAAAATATAAAGTTCTTTATGAGGGCGGAAAACTGGAAAATCTGCCGCCCGATGCATTTGCCGATGAAAATGCACTGCTTGCCAGAGCTAATGAGGCACAGGATGATATAAAAGGGAAAGATGAAAACAAAGAGGATGACAATACGGTAGCGGAAGAGAATAATACTGATAATGAAGAAAATGCAGGCAAAGTAAATGGACAAGACAGCGGCAAAGATACTGTTTTGCTATATCCTGCTGACACCCAAAAGACTGCAAAGGAAAGAAATGAAGAGAACAAGAACAGCGATGAGACTTTTTATTGCATTCAGATACTCTCCGTAAACAGAGAACTTGGCAAGACTTCCCCTGATTTGAAAGGGAGAAAAGATGCTGATTTTGTAAAGATTGGAGGAGCTTATAAGTATTATTTGGGGAATTGGAGTACTCGCTCCGAGGCAGCAAAACATTTGAACCAAGTTAGCAGAACATTTAAAGGTGCTTTTGTAATTAAAATAAGCAACGGCAAAATTGTAAATTAACTATATTCGCAATATGAAATTTACCAGCAGTCAGAAAATAGGATTTTTTGTCATAATGGTGATAGCGGCTATTTTCTTTACTATCAACTTTTTAAAAGGTCATGATTTGTTTAAGAAAAACTTGAAGTACTACACCTATCTTGACGATGTGCAAGGATTATCTGCCACCGGGCCCGTATATATAAGGGGTCTTAAGGTTGGAACAGTGGAGAGCATAAATTTTGCTCCTCAAAAAGACAGCTTCCTTGTAAAACTTTCTATAAAAAATGATTATGCGATTCCTATTGATTCCAGGGCGGAAATTTACAGCTCAGATATTCTTGGAGCAAAGTCTTTGAGGATTGGACTTGGAACTGCCGGCATCCACGCAAAAGACGGAGACACTCTTAAGGGGAGCAATATTCCGGATATGATGTCCCTTCTTTACAAATCCATGGGACCTCTTAAAGATCAGGTATATGCGTTAATTGGGAATCTTAATAAAACGCTGGACAATATTAATCTTATTTTAGACTCCAATGCCCGCTATAACCTGCAAAGTTCTTTTGCAAAACTAAATGGCACGCTGTCTAATGCAGAACAGCTCTCTGCCTCTCTTAATTCAATGACCCCAGATTTGTCATCTGCTATTAATCACGTTAATGGTTTGACATACACGCTAAATGACCCTAAAGGAAATCTGTCTACGACACTGCTTAATTTAAACAAGACTTCTCAGCAATTGTCAGAACTGCAACTTAAAGAGAGCATTGACCAATTAAACAAATTGCTTAAACAGATGCAAAATCCAAATGCTACACTTGGTAAATTGATGACTACCGATGAATTGCACAACTCAATGGATAGTTTGATGAGAGAAGTTGACGATTTGGTGAAAAAAATTAAAGAGAATCCTAAAAAATACATAAGGGTGACCGTCTTTTAGAATGAGTACAGATTGTGACCAAAAAAAATCCCCTCATATCTTAAAGGAAACAAGCACATTACGCATAAACTATTGGCTGCTAGGCTATTAAAAAATTTGCACTTTTTTTAATCTGATTTATAGCCTCTTAAAATAATTCTCAAATAAACAATAGTTTTAAAATTTTTTTATAACTTTTTTTTCACCACTTTTGTTCAAGCAAAAAGATCAATTTTATCAGATGGAGAACGCGAAGCACATACAAGTTTGGAATGAGTGTTTGCAGTTTATAAAAAACAACACGCCAGAAGCAGTATATGAAAAATGGTTTAAACCGGTAAGGGCTCTAAGTCTTATTGGCTCCACTCTGACAATTGAAGTACTTTCTGATGAACATATGCGTCAGCTGGAGAGCGACCGTCTTATAGATATTTTGGCGGCAGCTCTAAAGAAGGTTCTGGGAGATTCCGTTAAGCTTATGTACAACGTCAGGGTTGTGGGAGGTTCTTTTGTGACAATTCCTCACCAGAATGGGAAGTGGCCTACAAACAGGCCTGTTCCTTTCCCAATTCAGCGCAACAACAAGGATGAGGCTGTTATACCTAACCCTTTCATTATTCCTGGTTTACAGAAGCTTCACATTGATCCTCAGCTTAATCCCAAGTACTCTTTTGAGAATTTCATAGAGGGTTCTTGCAATCGTCTTGGGAAAAATGCGGGGGAGAAAGTGGCGGCAGCTCCGGGCAACAGCCCGTTTAACCCTCTTTTCATTTACGGAGGCTCTGGCTTGGGTAAAACCCATTTAGCTCAGGCGATAGGATTAAGAGTTAAGGAAAAATACCCCGATAAAATTGTTTTATATGTTAGTGCAAACAGATTCCAGACACAATATATGGACGCTGTTAACGTTAAGAACAATCTTACGGATTTTCTTCACTTCTACCAGACGATTGATGTATTAATTATAGATGACGTACAGGAATTCGCAAAAAAAGAGGGTACTCAGAATGCCTTCTTCCACATCTTTGATCATTTACAACAATCCGGCAAACAGCTTGTTTTAACGTCTGATTGCGCACCCGGCAGCATGCAGGGACTGGAATCCAGACTATTGTCAAGATTTAAATGGGGTTTATCCGCAGAGCTTTTGCCTCCGGATTTTGATACGCGTAAAAATATTTTAATTGCAAAAAGCCAGGCGGAAGGCATTGTACTTCCGGATGACGTTATAAATTTCCTTGCAGAAAAGGTAACCGGGAGCGTGAGAGAAATTGAAGGGACGCTGGTATCGCTTCTTGCTCATTCTACCCTTAACAGAGAGGACATTACACTTGACCTTGCAAGGCGAGTAACGGAACAGATTGTTAATGTTGAGAATCAGGAAATATCCCTGGACAAGATACGCAATACCGTTTGCGATTACTTTAAAATCTCACCAGATGCAATTGTCTCAAAAACAAGAAAGAGGGAGATTGTACAGGCAAGACAAATCACAATGTATCTTGTAAGAAATCTAACAAAGACATCTTTGGCATCCATAGGGAGCCAGATTGGCGGCAAAGACCATGCAACTGTCATTCACGCCTGCAACACAGTCTCTGACCTAATTGAAACTGATAGAAATATCAGGCGGTATGTGGCCGAGCTTGAAAAGCAATTGAAGCCCGAAGGAAACTAAAAAAAAGCAGCATTCTCATGCTGCTTTTTTTATTAACTTTACATTAATTAATTAATAGAATAGAATAATATAAAATCACGATTATGACTAGCAATGATATTCTAAACATCTTTAAAGAGATAACTACCGTTCCAAGAGAGAGCGGACATGAGGAGAAAATAGGAAAATGGCTTTTTGATTTTGCAAAGAAACACAATCTTCCTGCAAAAAAAGATAAAGCCGGTAATGTTTTGATTACCAAACCTGCAGATAAAGGGATGGAGAAAGTTACAACCATAATTATGCAGAGTCACTGTGATATGGTATGCGAGAAAAATGCGGGTGTAAAACATGACTGGAGCAAAGACCCTATCAATTACAAAGAGGAGGACGGATGGCTGGTTGCGCATGACACAACACTTGGCGCAGACTGCGGTATTGGAATGGCGAGTCAGCTTGCTATTTTAATAGATCCTGAACTTAAAACGGGAAAAATTGAAGCATTGTTTACTACATCTGAAGAGACAGGTTTGGATGGTGCTAAAGCTCTTGACACTAAGTTTGTTACAGGAAAAATACTTTTGAATCTTGACTCAGAGGATGAAGGACAGGTTTGCATAGGATGCGCCGGCGGATTAGACTCTGTCGCGACCTTAAAATATACTCCGGAGCCTCAGACAAAAGGTTTCTTAAAGTATCAGGTTAGAGTCTTTGGAAGTCTTGGCGGACATAGCGGAGATGATATTAATAAGAATAGAGTCAATGCTAATCAGATGCTTGCAAGAATTTTGTTTAGCATTTTACATAAGCACAACATTGAACTTTATGAGATTGACGGTGGCAATAAAGACAACGCAATTGCGCGCGAGGCTCATGCAATCATAGGTTTCAACAAGAATGCAAAGGCCTCTGTAACAAAGATTTTTGAGACTGTTGCAGCAGAAATTAAAGATGAATACAAGTTATCTGACAAGGGCGTTCAAATGGAAATGACTCCTGCAGAGAGCGCCAAAAAGGCTATAGACCAGAATGTTATGGCAGCTCTTATCTATGCAATGGTTTCTTCTCCTCACGGCGTTTACAAAATCAGCGATACCATAAAAGGACTTGTTGAGGTATCTACAAACCTTGCATCTGTTAAGATGATGCCGGGTAACACAATCAAAGTTACAACTAGCCAGAGAAGCGCAGTTGATTCTGAGAGAAGATGGATGGCGCAACAGGTTGAGGCTTGCTGGGCTCTTGCAGGCGCAAAAGTTGTCCGCACTTCTGAATATCCCGGATGGACTCCAAAATTGAACTCCCCTATGCTGGAAATCTGCAAGAAAGCTTACAAGAAAATCTTTAACACTGATATTGAGGTTGTTGTAACTCCTTGCGGACTTGAGTGCGGGTTGTTCAGTCTTAAGTTCCCTGATATGGATATGGTTTCAATAGGACCTACTTTGCGTGGTGTTCACGCTCCAGGAGAAAGGCTGGATTTAGCCTCTTTGGAGAAGTTCCGCAAATTGCTGGTTGAAATGGTCAAGAATGTCAAATAAACTAAACCATACTTAATAAAAAAAGTGCGCCGTTTTTACAGCGCACTTTTTTTATTTTGTTTTGTCTCCTAGAGTTTATCTTCTAAATTTTATCCCCTAAGTTCTTGAATGGCCATGCTAGGATTTGCGTTCCCAAATACCGCACTGCCGGCTACAAGGATATCCGCGCCAGCCTCTCTGATTTCCTTAACATTCTGCAGATTAACTCCGCCGTCTACTTCTATCAAACATTTTGGATTGCGCTCCTGAATGAACTTTTTCAAACGGACAATCTTCTCCGTAGACTCAGGAATATAGTGCTGTCCGCCAAAGCCGGGATTAACAGACATTAGCAATACGTAATCAATACTGGGAAGTATGTCTTCCAAAAGATACACGCTTGTCCCCGGATTAATAGCCACTCCGGCTTTCATTCCAAGTTCTTTTATTTGCTGCACTGTTCTGTTTAAATGAAAACACGTTTCATAGTGTACGCTAATGCTTCCTATTCCGTAACTCTGATAATCCTTAAAAAATTTCTGAGGCTCCACTATCATTAAATGCGCCTCTACGGGACGTTTTGCTCTCTTTGTAATTGCCTTTATAACAGGAGTTCCATAAGATATATTTGGGACAAAAACGCCGTCCATTATATCTAGATGAAAAATATCTCCGCACTCATTTACCATATCAATGTCCTTATTCAGATTTCCAAAATCGGCGCTCAACATTGACGGTGCTACCAATACGCTCATATCTTATAATAAAAAAAACTTGTAGTTTATAATTTTGCAATAACTGTCTGGCAAGCGGTAACTTTATCTCCAACCTTAACTTTTATCTCTGCATCCAACGGCAAAAACAAATCCAGGCGGCTTCCAAACTTAATGAATCCCAGCTGATCACATTGATTAGCATGTTCATTTTCTTTTGCGTAACAAACAATTCTGCGCGCTACATAACCTGCAATTTGACGCAAGAAAATTATCTTGCCTCCCGCCGTCTCCATTGCAATGCTTGTTCTTTCATTTTTAACAGAAGACTTTGGATGCCAGGCAACCAAATAATTTCCCCAATGATGTTTGTAATACAAAACCTTTCCGCTAATCGGAAAATAATTTATATGGACATTGCAAATTCCCATGAAAACGGAAACTTGCCTGCATCTTGAATGCAAAAACTCGTTCTCTTCTACTTCTTTAATAATAACAACTTTACCATCTGCAGCTGAGATGACAGAAGACTCATCAATCAATGCAACTCTTTTTGGCACGCGGAAAAAATAGGCAATGAAAATAAAAAGAGCCGCAAATAAAATTGCAATTGTAGATGTGATAAATGTTACTCCAAAAAAGAGCCAGATAATGCCTATAATCACGGCAAATACCAAAAACGTTATTATCAGAGCTCCGTATCCTTCCTTGTGAATAATCATGACAATTAATTCATTGTTAGCAATCTATAATAATTGGGCTAGCCCCAAAATATCAGAGTAAAAATAACCGCAACCGGAAATGCCAGAAGCGCGCTGTCAAACCTGTCCAGCATTCCTCCGTGTCCGGGCATTATTGTACCGGAATCTTTGACGCCAAAATTACGCTTTAACTGAGACTCAACCAAATCTCCATACACACCGGCGGCAAAAATTAAAAATGTAAATATCACATCACCAAGAACAGAGAAATTTAGAACCCCTGTAACTCCCAAAATAACAGCAGCTATTCCGGCAGTAATTGCACCTCCGATTATTCCTTCCCAAGATTTTTTTGGAGAAATTGAAGGGAATAATTTATGCCCGCGCTCTCCCTGTCCAAACATAGTCCCAAAACAATAAGCGCCAACGTCAGAAGACCAGAGGATTATAAACAGCGCTGCCGTTGTCCATCCATTGTAAACTCCGCCCCAATAACGCGGAAATGCAAGAAAATTTAAAAGTGCAAACGGAAGAGCAATATAAACCAGAGATGCAAACGCATTTCCAATTCCATTATAACTCTTTGAATACAAATTTATTATTGGAAGCAAAACTGCAATTGCGGGGACTGCCAGCAGACATACGGGGCTCCATCCAAAGCCAAGGATAAAAAACGAGAGAAGAAACAAAAGCACCCCCGCAGCAATAGAGGCAACTTTAAGCAAAAACTTTCCTTCACCCACGGTGAGTCTTAAATATTCGCTCATTACTAGCGCCACAACTACCGCAAAGACAGCAAGATAAGTAAACGGTGAAAGAAGAAGAGAGGCAATTATCACAGCCACAAAAACAACACCGCTTATTGACCTTACAACTACTTCTTTCATGATTATTTTTATTAAAATTTAATTACTCTGTCCAAACAATCCCGCATCATCGTTTTCACTTTTCTCCTCCGCATGTTCAACTTTTGGTTCAGCTTTTGGCTCAGCTTTTGGCTCAACTTTTTGCTCAGCTTTTGGTTCAGCGGCAGGTTCAGCTTTTTGCTCAACCTTTTGCTCAATCTTTTGCTCAACCTTTTGCTCAGCGACAGCAACGTCTCCCTGCTCTTTCACCCTAGGTCCAAAAATGCGCTCCAAATCCTCTGTAAAAATAACCTCTTTTTCCAGAAGCAGATTTGCTAGCTCCGTAAATCCCTTCATATGCTCCTGCAATACTTTGCGTGCCATCTGATGGGCCTGATTAATTATTTTTTTAACCTCAACATCAATAAGTTCTGCTGTTTTCTCACTGAACGGCTTATTAAAATTATAACCCTGATCCTGAGAATCATAATATGAAACGTTGCCAACAGCATCGCTCATTCCATAATAAGCAACCATTGCATACGCCTGCTTGGTCAGCCGTTCCAAATCATTAAGGGCACCTGATGAAACTTTTTTGTTTACAATCTCCTCTGCAACACGTCCTCCAATAAGAGATGCAAGCTCATCCATCATTTGTTCCTTTGTTGTAATCTGCCTCTCCTCCGGAAGATACCAAGCTGCGCCAAGAGCTTTTCCTCTTGGAATAATAGTAACTTTTAAAAGAGGATTTGCATTTGGCAAGAACCAGCTAACAGTTGCATGCCCAGCCTCATGATATGCAATTGTTTTCTTCTCATTAGGAGGAATTATTTTGCTCTTTCTCTCCAAGCCACCCACTATTCTATCTATGGCATCCATAAAATCTTGACGCTCAACAAATTTCTTATTATGCCGCGCAGCTATCAAAGCGGCCTCATTGCAAACGTTTGCAATATCGGCACCTGAAAATCCTGGAGTCTGCTTTGCAAGAAAACTTGTATCAAGCTGAGCATCCAATTTCAAGTCTTTAAGATGTACTTTAAAAATTTCCTCTCTGTCCTTAAGTTCCGGAAGATCCACGTTTATCTGACGATCAAACCTTCCCGCTCTCATTAACGCTTTATCCAAAATGTCTGCACGGTTTGTTGCGGCAAGAATGATAACTCCGCTGTTTGTTCCAAAACCATCCATCTCTGTAAGAAGCTGGTTAAGAGTATTTTCCCTCTCATCATTAGAAGAGAATCCAACATTTTTTCCTCTGGCACGTCCAACCGCATCAATTTCATCAATGAATACAATGCAAGGCGCCTTTTCTTTAGCCTGTTTAAACAAATCTCTTACGCGGCTTGCTCCAACGCCAACAAACATCTCCACAAAGTCTGAACCGCTAATTGAGAAGAACGGCACATTAGCCTCTCCTGCTACCGCCTTGGCAAGCAACGTTTTACCTGTCCCCGGAGGACCAATAAGCAAAGCTCCTTTTGGAATTTTTCCGCCTAGCGCAGTATATTTTTTAGGATTCTTAAGAAAATCTACTATCTCCATCACCTCTTGCTTTGCCTCTTCCAAACCAGCTACGTCCTTGAACGTTACACGTGCGGTGTTGTCCTTATCAAACAATTTTGCCTGGCTCTTGCCAACGGAAAAAATTCCGCCGCCGCCGCCTCCGCCGCCTCCAATGCCGCCAGGACCGCCAGTCATTCTGCGGAACATAAAAATCCACAGTACAAATATTAACAGAGGGAATAACAGCCAGTTAAGAATTGTTCCCCAATAGTTGTTTCTCTCTTCTGTTGCAATGCTAAAACGCTTATTTGCAGGAAGGGATTCCCTTGCCGCATTGAGCTGCTGTTCAGAATCAAAATTATTGGACACAATGAAGAAGAATTGAGGAGACATCTTTGGAACACGTCCTCCAAAATAATTCTTATACTTATTCAGACTGTCTTTTTTAATTGTAACCTCTGCCCTGTTCTGGTTTGTTACAAAAGTAATCTTATCTACATCACCGGCCGGAACCATCTGTTCCTTAACCTTATACCACTCCGTCTTTACAGGATCTCCCCCCTTCATTCCCCAGAACCACATATATCCCAGGAACGCAAGCAGAGGTATGTAAATCCAGAACGTATTAAACCGAGGGGTTTTGCTACCGCCTCTCCCCATCATATTTTTTTTCTGATTGTTATTATCCATATTGAACTTTAATCCTCGTAAGTAGTTTTTTTGCAGTCATTCCACAAATCTTCCAGTCTGTAAAATTCTCTGTACTGAGTCTGGAATATATGCACAACAACATCTCCGTAATCCAAAATAATCCAAAAAGAATTCTCTTTTCCCTGCTCTCTGACAGGTTTTTTATCACACTTGACAATCATCTCATCTTCAACATTATCCGCAATTGCCCTAACTTGAGTTGTAGACTCAGCGTTGCAGATAACAAAAAAATCACAGATGCTTGTGCCAACCCTTCTCAAATCTAGAGAGCAAACATTTTTTGCCTTCTTATCCAGCATTGCGTTTGCAATAACGTTCACCGCCTTTACCCCCTCTTTGTTCTCCACAACTTTTACGGGAGACAGTTTTGCCTTTGGAACTTTTTTAACCGGTTGTTTTTTAACAACTTTTTTTACTGCCTTTTTACTGTCCGTTCCTTTTTGCTCTTTTCTCATACTGCTTTGTAAATTATTATCTTTGTAGCAAAGATACAGCAAAAAATCAGCCAATTCACACTATGCCAAAAAAACTTGAAATAAAGTGGTATGAAACCACTGATTCCACTAACAACAGGGCTATTGAGGGTGCTGCCCAAGCTCCCGACAGATTTACGTGGGCCGCTGATTTTCAGAGTGCAGGACGCGGCCAAAGGGGAAATAAATGGATAAGCAAAGCGGGTGACAACTTAATGTTTAGCATACTCTTTAAACCTGGATTTATCTCTGCTCAGGAGCAGTTTGCAATTTCTCAAATATGCACTTTGGGACTATTTAACTATCTTAAAACCAAAGGAATAAATGCCAAAATCAAATGGCCTAACGATGTTTATGTTGGGGACAGAAAGATATGCGGAATGCTTATAGAGAACGTGGTAACGGGTGACAATCTGTCACAGAGCATATCCGGGATTGGCCTGAATATTAACCAAAGGGAATTTCCGTCAAATATTCCAAACCCCACCTCAATGGTTCTGGAGATTGAATCAAAGAGAGCAAATAAATCTGTAATATTTGACACCCATAAAGAGCTGCCTGAGCTCCTTAAAGAAATATTCAAAGAGTATGATGCCGCAAGAAAAGAACATGACAGGAATGGCAATTTTAACAAACTAGAAAAACGCTACTTATCTGCTCTTTACAGGATTGGAGAGTACCACAAATACACAGACCTGACAGAAGAAGATGATGAAACTGTCGGGAATAAAAAAGGGAAAGTATTTGAAGCTAAGATAGTTGGCATTGATGAGAATTCTTGTCTTGTGCTGGAAAACAAAAAAGGCGAAAGAAAAACCTTCGCCTTTAAAGAGATTAGTTATATCTTAAATTCCTAGTTGTCAGACTATTCATCTACGTGCTTATTGCGTTTTGCCCTTTTTACCAGCCAAACGATTCCCCTGATAATAAAGAATATTGCTATTATGAATAGCAGGATGTATCCGGCATAGGCAAGTCTGACAGCAGCATTATACTCAACTTTCCCTGCCTGCGCTGCAGTTTTTGGCTGTGAGCCGGTTTCTCTCATGTATTCCGCAAATGCATACCACTCGTTAATGCATCCTGTCTTGCGCTCATTTATAGAACGCTTAAGCAGCATATCATTAATCTGCCTTATTAACGTTCCGTTTTGATCCTTTGGCATAATCTTTAACAGGCCGTGCGAATTTTTGTTTATGACGTCCAGGCACATTGCTGTATAATAGCCTGTTACAACGTGATACAATTCATTTGGGCGGACGGCTTGTCCGTGTACGTAAACTTTTTTAACCTTAAGGAAAGGAAGCGCGGCAGGATTGTATGTATAAGTCAAGCCGTAGAAAGTCATGTATGCATCTGGCATCTTGCCCGCAATGGAGGCATTGACCTCACACAAATCTTTAAGCTCTTTTCCTGTAATCCAGCACTCTACAATTGGGTACCCCAATTTGCCTTCAGGGTCCAAGCCCAAAGGAAGGATATCAAATGCATCACTGTATTTTACATCTCCGGCAGCCAAACCTTTTCTGATAACTCCGGCCGGAACAACTGACAGCATTTTTGATGTATCAATGATTGAGGAAGCATCATGCGCTGCAGTATAAAAATAGCTCCTTGCAATAGCCTCTCCCAGAGGGAAATCTCCAAATTTATCCGGTTTGCCGTCCAAGGCAATTTTCTGTCTTGTAACAACTCCGGACGGAGAAATTCCAAATTGAGTATTGAACTTGCCTATTACTTTTAACTCTACGCTGTCCAAGAGCATTTTTAAAGCCGGATCGGGTTTGGTATCTGAAGGGATGCTCCTTAAACCATAGAATACCAAATGATTCTCTCTCTCTTTTAAACTATTGTCCCCGTTAGATACTCCAATTTCCCCAAGGAAAGATCCGCTTGACCCGGAAGCTCCAATAATGACGTTTCCAACCTGCCAAGGTCTGAAAATTGCCTCATGATCATGTCCGCTGATTATCACATCAATATCCGGGCATTCCTTTGCAAGAATTCCGTCTTCACTCTTATCTCTCAAAAGAGTTCCGCTGTGAGAAAGACAAATAATATAATCTGCACCAAGCGTCTTAAGTGTCTGAACTATAGTCTTTGCTGTCTTTATAGGATCCAACAGCGTCATGTTGTCTCTCTCATTGCAAACACTGAAGGCACCTTTGCCAAGAAGTCCAAAGATTCCAATCTTAACACCATTTCTGTTCATTATGATGTAACTCTTTTCACCTATGTAAGAGCGGGCATTCTCAAATGTCTCATCATTTGTTTTGCCCAAGTTTGCAGTAACATTTACAGGGAAGTTGATTGGTTCCTTTGTTAGAGGATTAATATTTCTGCCGTGAATATTTGCATTATAGAATGTAAATCCAAGAGGTTTTAGACCAATATCAAAATCGTGATTTCCAAACACATATGCGTCATATCCCATTAATCCAAGAGCTCTGTATTCAGATGCTTCCGTATTAGTTACGGCTGAAAATACACTGCCCATTGCAATGTCTCCGGCATCCACAACAATTACAGTAAAACCTTTCTTTTCAAAAAACAGTTTCTCTTGTTTAATAAAGGTTGCAAGCTGCGGATATTTATCAACACAAGAGTGCATGTCCCCGGTAAAAAGAATTGCCAAAGATTTATCCAGGCTTGCCTGTTTAACGCTCACTCTTGGCTGAGTTGGTAATCCCTGCGAATAAACAGATTCACCAGGTATTACAAGAAGGCACAGCAACAATGCCGCTGCCATGAAAATTTTTCTTGTCAAATTTTTCATATTTAGTTTATTTTACAAACAAGGACATTTCAGCAGCAAGCTCTCTTGCCTTTGCCGCCGCATCTGAAGCAAATTTTTTATCACGGCCTGCAAAAACAATTCCTCTTGATGAATTTACAAGAAGACCGCAACTATCATTCATTCCGTGAGTTGCAACATCGTTTACTGTTCCTCCCTGTGCGCCCACACCCGGAACAAGCAGAAAACTGTCGGGAGCTATTGCTCTGATTTGGGCAAGTTTTTCCGGACGGGTTGCGCCAACAACAAACATTATATTGTTTTTGTCTCCCCACTTTGCAGACTCCTTTATTACGCGCTCAAATAAATAATCACTCTCAGATTTTTTCTCAGCCTCTGTTTTTTCTCCAACAGGCTCAGAGCAAACTTTTAAAGTTTCAAAATCTTCCGCAGATTTGTTTGACGTAAGAACCAGAACTACAGCCCATTTACCTTTATATTTTAAGAACGGCATAACAGCGTCCGCCCCCATATATGGAGAAAGGGTCACCGCATCAAAATTCATTTTTTCAAAAAAGGCCTTTGCATATTGCTCTGCGGTATTGCCAATATCTCCGCGCTTTGCATCTGCAATCACAAAAATCTCAGGATAATATTTTTTGATATACCTTACCGTAAGAGCCATCTGCTCAAAACCTTGGGTACCTTCAGATTCATAGAAAGCAGTATTTATCTTATAGGCAACAGCATACTTTGCAGTAGCTTTTACAATTGCCTTGTTGAATTCATACTGACAATTTGCGGAGCCGAATTTTGCTTTGACACAAGCTGGAATTTTAGAAACGTCAGAATCCAGTCCAACGCACAAGAAGCTTTTCTTCTTCTTTATCTGATTGTATAATTCCTTATATGTCATATTGTTAAAGTGATAATCTTTTAAGCTGAGAAGTATCCTCAGGCCCTCAAAAACAAATTGCCTGTAAGCCTATTCACTTTTTCTTTTGCGTAGTCAACCGTAACTTTAAACTCTTTCATTGGACCCGCTGCAAAGTCAGCGCCTCCATCCTCTTTAAGAGCCTTCTTCTTCTCCGATGGCGCATCATACATGGCATCAAGCATAATTGCCTCACATATAGAGCGTAATCCTCTGGCGCCAAGGTTATATTTAACTGCAGTATCTACAATAAAATTAAGCACATCGTCACCAACTACAAGATTGATTCCGTCCATCTTAAACAGCAGTTGATATTGCTTGATGAGTGCATTTTTTGGTTTAGTAAGAATATCCAGAAGAGCCTTTTTATCAAGAGGATGCAAGTATGTTACCACCGGAAGTCTTCCTATCAGTTCCGGAATCAGACCATAAGAACGCAAATCTTGCGGGGCTATATATTTAAGCATCTCCTTGCGGTCAACACCCTTAAGTTTTTCCTGCACTCCGTACCCGACAACTTTTGTATTAAGACGTTGTGCAATTTTTCTCTCTATCCCCTCAAAAGCTCCGCCGCAGATAAACAAAATATTTTTTGTGTCTACTGCAATCATCTTTTGCTCAGGATGTTTACGGCCTCCCTGAGGAGGAACGTTTACAATATTTCCTTCCAGGATTTTCAACAGCGCCTGCTGAACACCCTCCCCGGAGACATCTCTGGTTATTGACGGATTATCGCTCTTGCGCGCTATCTTATCTATCTCATCTATAAAAACTATTCCCATCTGCGCCTTCTCAACATTGTAGTCTGCATCTTGCAGAAGACGCGTAAGAATGCTCTCCACATCCTCTCCAACATATCCCGCCTCCGTAAGAACAGTGGCATCTACAATTGCAAAAGGAAGATGGAGCATCTTGGCTATTGTTCTGGCCAACAATGTTTTACCCGTACCGGTAGGACCTACAAGAAGAACGTTTGATTTTTCCAGGTCAAAATCATCCTTACCCCTCTCCTCGGCATGGAGAATTCTCTTATAATGATTGTACACTGCAACAGAAAGATATTTTTTAGCCTCCTCCTGCCCTATCACATAGCCATCTAAAAATTTGCTAATCTCCTTTGGAGTCAGTAGCTGAAAATCTTTTTTTGTCTGCTCCGCAAATTGTTTATTATCCTCTTTGCCAAGTCCGACTACATCTTTTAAATAGCTATATGTCTGAACAATACAATCAGTGCAAACGTATCCGTAACGTCCTTGCAGAAGTTGTACCTCACCCTCTTTTCTCCCGCAAATTACACACCTCTTTTCCGGCGCCTGCGGTCCTTTTACTTTTTGATTGCCTTGCATTTTATTATCTGTCGCGACAGTTATTTTTTCTCTTTTTTATCCTTGCCAAGAATCTCATCAATCATTCCGTACTCTTTGGCCTCAGCAGAAGTCATCCAGTAATTTCTGTCTGCATCCTTTTCTATCTGCTTGATACTCTTGCCAGTATTAAGTGCCAATGACTCATAAAGCTCTTTGCGGGTTTTAATAATTTCCCTTGCCTCAATTTCAATGTCTGAAGCCTGACCCTCAACTCCGCCAAGAGGCTGATGAATCATAATTCTTGAGTGAGGAAGGGCGCTTCTCTTTCCTTTTACTCCGGCGGCCAAAAGTATTGCGGCCATGGACGCGGCCATTCCGGTGCATATTGTAGCAACCTGAGAATGAGCAAGATTCATGGTGTCATAAATTCCCCATCCTGCAGAAACAACTCCGCCCGGAGAATTAATGTACAACTGAATATCGGAAGCGGAATCAGATGAATCCAGATATAGCAGCTGCGCCTGTATGATGTTTGCAACATCATCATTAATAGGCACTCCCAGGAATATAATCCTGTCCATCATAAGGCGGGAGAAGACATCCATTGTTGCAACATTCAGCTGCCTCTCCTCTATGATTGTAGGATTGATGTACGCACTTTTTCTTGCAGCAGCTCCCGCAGAGGGAACACACCCGCTTACAACTTTCCTGTAACCGCTTAAAGTTAAAGAATTTACGCCACACTTTCCGGTGGCAAATTTTTCAAAATCTGATTTCATCTATTCTATTTTGCTATTTGTTATTCTCTTTAGCATTCATTTTGACAAGCTCTTCCTGGGTAATGTCTTTTGTATCAATTGTAATTATACCCTTAAGATAATCAACAACTTTATCCTCCTCACACTTCTCAAAAATCTTGCTTACTTCCTTATCATTGCCAAGTACGGTCTCTGAATATTTATCCAGCTGCTCCTCCGGAACATCCATCATTCCGTACATTGCAAATTGGTTGGCAGTCATTTTCTTTGCCTCTGCCTTCAAATCTTCTTTCTTAATCTGAATCTTCTGATCCTCAACCACTTTACGTGTAATCATCTGCCAGCGGTAATCTTGCAGAAACAATGGAAATTCCTTATCTATCTGCTCCATTGTAAACTTGCCCTCATTGATGTTGAACAACCACTTCTTTAAGAAGCTCTCCGGAAGTTCCAGCTTGCACTTCTTAATCATGTAGTCTACAAGGTCTTTGCGGAACTTATAATCACTCTCCTGCTTGTACTCTCCCTCTATTCTCTCTGTCAGCTTTGCGTCAAATTCTTCTGAAGTTTTAACCTTGTCCTTGCCAAATAATCTGTCGCGAACTTCCTGAGTCTCCTCTGCAGGTTTGAAAGTTTTAACTTCCTGAACCTTAACTGTATATTTAGGATTAGAATTATCCATTTCCTCTTTCTTCACCTTTAAAAGAGCGGCGCGGTCAACATCATTAGGGAACGCCTTTACAACATCAATCTGGAATGCATCACCCTTCTTCTTTCCAAGGAACTGCTTCTTTGCGTCCTTATCCAAAGTCTTAAGAGTTACATAAGTCTTCTCAACTTTCTTATCTCCCTGCTCCAAATCTACAACCATAAAGTCCTCTTCTCCAGCTGTTTCTGTATCCACAAGTTTGCCAAACTGCTTAAGCATATCCGCCTTATACTCTTTGAAAGCCTCAGGCGTAAGCTTGATATTATAATACTTTACGTTATCGCTCTTGCTTGCATCTACCTTAACCTCAGGTTTAACGGCAAAATCAAAGATAAATTCAAACTTATCGTCCTTCTCCCAGTCAATCTTCTTCTGAAGTCCCTCATCAGGAATAGGCTCGCCAATAAGATCTAGCTTATTCTCTTTAATGTAGTTATTAATACCCTCAGACAACATTCCGTTCACAGCCTCAGCCATTGCAGATGTACCGTACATCTTCTCAATAAGCCCCATAGGAGCCATGCCCTTGCGGAATCCTCTGATTTCAGCCTTCTTGCGATAATCTCTTAAAGACTTCATTTTCTTCTCATTTGCTTCCGCCTTCTCTACTGTAACATTCAAAAGGTACGTAAGCTTGTCGGTTTCTTTCTTCTCTATTTTCATAATGTATATACGTTTATTATTCAGTTTTATTACAGCGGAATATCCGCCGGCATTAAAGTGGGCGAATTTACGGTTTTTATTGCTTTTCCGCAAACGAATGGGACTTGAGTTCATGAGTGATACTCATGAACTCAGCAGCCGGCAAGCCGGCTGCCGGTTGCCTTGCCACAAAGCGGCAAGGCAATTTGTGGTTAACGCGGCTCCGCCGCAGAGCTGCACGCTCCCTACGGTCGCGGGCCTGCGGCCTCGAGGACAGGGATTGTACAGAGATGCTTTATATCGGTTGCTGAGGTTTTATGTAGGTGATGTTCAAATAGGATGGGATGAATTACTATTTGGCAATCCTCGCAGGGTAATGACAACCACACATCGCAGGAAAGACAAAGCAGCAGAATGAACAGGTTAATAACGAGGATTTCGATTAAAGAGTTAGTAGAGATTGTATTTCATAAAAATATCATACCTGATATTATTGAATATGATATTATTAAGTTAGGTAGAACTTTGCATTTAGATGGATGTTTTCCTCAGCAACAAAACCATTTGATATGTATGAGGATATGGCATTATAAAAATCGGCCATTTTAATCTCAAAAAATGGTCGATTTAGATGCCTGAAATATGACAGAGTAATCTTTTAGATTATGCTGATTTATAATTTGTTTCGTTAATGTATCGTGTACTTGAAAATAGGCATGTTTGTGGTATTTGTCTCTCCGTTGAACTTGAATTCATGTATAACATTCATAGCATTTTTCTTACTTACATAAAAAGTAAATTCAACGGTATGAGTACCTGTCCCGTCTCCGAAATCAATACTGAATGTTTTATTTCTGTAATCTCCGATAGGAGAAAATTCCCCGAGGTTCATAACGTACAGAGCGGGAGAACCGTATTTTTCATTGGAGAGAGTTAACCCATTGAAACTCTCCATATAAGCTTTTGATGGAACCTTACAAGAATAGGCAGTTCCGTTATATTGAATCTGTACGTCTCCAAGAATGTTGTTTGAGTTTGATGGATCAAGCATGTCGTTGCCGTTGGCATCTACTACTTGGAACCCAATATTGATTGGGTAATAATCAATAATTCTAGTTTCTTGCTTCTTGCACCCTGCCAAGAAAACAAGAATCATAGAAAAGAAAATAAGAGTCTTTTTCATGATAATTATGTTTTTATTACAAGTGCAAGTTATTATATTAATGATTGAAAAACAAATTTATGCCTTTTTAATATAAGCTATTCCGCTTTAACTGTTCCCCATCCTTCGATTCGAGCTAGTGCTCGGTAAATATCATCTGTGCTCTTGATGCGATAAGTCTCTCCTCTTATTTCAATGAATCCATCTATCTCATTGGCGGGTACTATCTTTTTATTATTCAGACTGCGAGGTGTGAGCGATGATACCTTCTTTGCGTATGTCTCGGCTTCATCAGCAATGAGGTCTTCTGTTTTGACTTACGAGTGTAGTAGAATAAGCCGCAGAGCGGTTGATTTTTTGGAGGTTATAGATAGATTGACAGAGAAGAAAGTATCTTTATACATTTATCAGAATGGTCTTGAAACTCTTTTGCCAGATGGAGCGGTCAACCCTATTGCTTCACTTGTTCTTGAGATTATTGGCCAGTTCAATGCAATGGAGCGTGGACTTATTCGTAGCCGTATGGAGAGCGGATATAATCATTTCCGTAGCAACGGCGGCAGGGTTGGTCTCAAGGTGGGGTATAGAAAGTCTGATAATCAGATAATTGAGCAATAAAGAACACAGATTTCGTTGATGAAGAAGGGATTGTCTATGGCTAATGCTTGGTGCTATCTAAACAGCGATGGAAAACTCATAAAAATGGCCTTTTTGTGGAAAATTGGAGGTGTGTCCAATTTGGAAATACTTGTCAGATTGGCTAATCTCGGTCTTAGAATCTCAAAGCAGACTCTTCACAAGATTTTAAATCACTTACGGGGAAAAAGAAAGGGACACTCTTTCTAAGAGCGTCCCCGTGTGCGGGCGAAGGGACTCGAACCCCCACGCCGTTAAGCACTAGATCCTAAGTCTAGCGCGGCTACCAATTACGCCACGCCCGCATTCCCGCTTAATTGGGACTGCAAATTTAACTACTTTTTATTTTTGTGCAAATTTCAAGTAGTTTTTTTGCAGCGGTTTTTTAGTAACTCTGAGCTATCGCAACAAAGTCATCTGCCTTCAAAGATGCTCCGCCAATAAGACCTCCGTCAATATCTTTCTGAGCAAAAAGCTCTTTAGCATTTGATGGCTTGCAGCTTCCACCGTAAAGGATAGAGACCTCTTCTGCCTGTGCACCAAACTTTTCCGCCAATGTCTTTCTTATAAAAGCATGTATCTCCTCAGCTTGTGCGCTAGTTGCAGTCTTGCCTGTGCCGATGGCCCAAATTGGCTCATACGCAACAACAATTTTCTTCATCTCTTCTGGAGTCAAATCAAAAAGCACCTCTTTAATCTCAGCGCCAACAACATCAAAATGTTTCCCGGACTCCCTCTGCTCCAAGTTTTCTCCGCAACAATAAATTACTGATAAACCATTTGCAAGGGCAAGTTTCATCTTCTCTTTAAGAATTGCATTTGTCTCATGATAGTACTCTCTTCTCTCTGAATGTCCTAGTATTACATAAGTTACAGGAACGGACGCAAGCATTGCGGCTGAAACTTCTCCGGTATAAGCCCCTTTCTCTTTATCTGCGCAATTTTGAGCGCCAAGGGAAATTTTGCCTTTGCATACAGGGCAAGTGATAGCAGCAAGCTCTTTGCTTACAGGGTAAAGATGCGTAAAAGGAGTATTAATAATAAGATGCACATTCTCAGGTACATCTCCCAATTTTGCAATAATCTGTTTTGCAAGTTCTACGCCTTCTGCAACTGTAGTATTCATCTTCCAGTTTCCGGCAACAATTTTTCTTCTCATAATCATGTGTTTTAATAACAGAGGGCAAAATTATATATTTTTTTAACTTTGTGGAAATCTATAAATCGGCATTGGATATATGAAGCGCAGGAGTGTTTATTACATAATTTTTGCAGTAGCGCTGGTTATATTTTTTGCCGCCGACCTCTTTCTGGGTTCAGTGGACATATCTGTAAAAGATTTATTCACTACTTATATTGGAAAAGACATACTAATGCACTTCCGCCTGCCAAAAGCTATAGCGGCATTATTGTGCGGTGTTGCACTGGGAGTCTGCGGTTTGCAAATGCAGACTCTTTTCCGCAATCCGCTGGCTGACCCTTACATTTTGGGAGTAAGCAGCGGCGCCGGCCTTGGCGTTGCATTGTACCTTATGGGTATGTCATGGTTTGGAGTGTCCGCAGAAGGGACTATCTTTCAATCTTTTGGAATTGCCGGATCAGCTCTTGCCGGGGCTGTCCTTGTAACGCTTCTGATTCTATACGTATCCAAAAAGATGGAGGGAAATCTCTCTCTGCTTATTTTTGGAGTGATGATTGGTTTCATTGCGGGGGCATTGGTTAATTTGCTGCAATACACTTCTAATGCGCACGCCCTTAAAACGTACGTTTTATGGACAATGGGAAGTTTTGCCGGATTGACAACTGCACAGCTGCTAATTCTTGCGGCAATGATAACAGCCGGCATTATACTGTCGGTGAGGAATATAAAAGATTTAAACGCAATACTTTTGGGAGAAGATTATGCAGCATCCCTGGGATTGGATGTAAAGAAGATAAGAGTAAGAGTGCTTATTTCCACCACTTTGCTGGCAGGAGGCGTAACTGCGTTTTGCGGGCCAATCGGCTTTTTGGGGATTGCCGTACCGCATATAGCGCGTTTCATTTTTAAGGATGCGAATCACCGTACGCTGGTGCCTGCTACAATTTTAATTGGGGCGGCAATTACAATTTTTGCCGATGCTATTTCTCAGCTGCCGGGCAGCGGGACAGTAATTCCAATTAATACCGTTGCCGCGCTGCTGGGCATTCCGGTAATTCTTGTAATACTTTGGAACGCAAGGAAATACTCAAATTGATAATACGGGGTAGCATTAATAGCGGACATATATAATGGCGGAACTGCTTAAAATAGAGAATTTAACATTGGGCTTTGGAGAAAAAGTAATCTTTAGGGATATTAATGTATCTGAAGAGAACGGCCGCTTTGTTGCCCTTGCAGGCTCCAACGGGCGCGGCAAAAGCACTCTGTTAAAGACTCTTGCCGGATTAGGTCCCATTTACAATAAAAAATTAATTAATAATCCCGACAGTTTGCAACATTCAGAGGAAGGGAGCATCTTGTACAAAGGCAAAAAAATAGAGCAATACACCAAGAAAGAGTTTTCATCTTTAGTCTCATTTGTATTTCCAAACGGGCGCCGCACTAACAATCTGTCGGTTAAGGATATGCTGAGCATATACTGTTACTATAGAACAAATTGGATTGGCGCTCCGGGAGAAGATGAAGAGAAAAGAATTTCAAAGGCGCTGGAACAAGTTGGCCTTTCAGGCTTTGAAAGCAGAAACAGTGCTAGCCTCAGTGATGGTGAGTATCAGAGGGTTACAATAGCAGGGGCATTAGTGCAGGATAGTGAAATCATTCTGCTGGATGAGCCCACTGCGTTTTTGGACATTGCAAATAAGTTTATGATAACCCACCTGCTAAAAGAAATTGCACACGCAAGCGGCAAGCTGATAATTTTCTCAACTCATGATTTACAGCTGGCCCTGGATATGTGCGACAGGCTTTGGCTTATGACTGAAAGCGGCTTTTACTCAGGTGAACCAGAAACACTTATGAACAACGGAACAATGGACAAAATGTTCAATGTACCGGGACTGATTTTTGATAGAACGATTAAATCATTTACATACGATGGCAATTTTAAGAATAACAAAAGAGTTTAAATTTGAGTGCGCCCATGCGCTTACCGGATATAACGGAAAATGCAGCCACATTCACGGACATTCCTACACATTAAGAGTTACTGTAAGAGGAGAACCTATAGACGACCTTAACAATCCTAAATACGGGATGATTATTGACTTTAACGACCTTAAGAAAATCATTAACGATAACATAGTAGATAAGTTTGACCATGCTCTTGTACTAAGAAGAGATGCCCCTATGGTTGAAGAGATTAGCAAGAATTATGGCAACACTGTCTTAACTGATTTTCAGCCTACCAGTGAGAATTTAGTCACCTACTTTGCAGCGCTGATTAAAGATGAGCTACCTGAGAATGTGGAGCTTTACTCTCTTAAATTAGTTGAAACGGCTACAGCGTCGGCCAGGTGGTACGCAGATGACAATAAGCCAAAAGAATAATCATTGCATATTGGCAAAAAGATAGAGAAAATGGAAAAGATTTTTTTGATAGACGGTCACGCTCAAATTTTTAGAATGTATTATGCATTCATGCGCCACCCATTGATAAACTCAAAGGGGCAGGACACCTCTATTCTTTTTGGCTTTACAAAAATGATACTGGAACTCATTAATAAAGAGCATCCAACAAATATTGCGGTTGTATTTGACGCACCCGGAAAAACATTTCGCCACAATATTTTCAAAGAATACAAAGCTAACCGTCCTCCCGCGCCTGAGCTTGTTATTCAGGCACTTGAACCGCTGCAGGAAATTTTGAAGGCCTTGAATATACCAGTTGTTATGGTGACAGGAGTTGAGGCTGATGATGTAATTGGCTCAATGGCAAAGCAATGGGCAGGAAGCAACAGACAAATCTACATGGTCACGCCTGATAAAGATTACGGTCAGCTGATTCAGAAAAATGTTTTTCAGTACAAGCTTCCAAAAGGGGGAAACGGAGATACAGAGGTTATTGGAACGGAGCAGCTTTGCGCGCACTATGGAATCAATGACCCGGCTGGGGTGATTGATATTCTGACCATTTGGGGCGATACATCAGATAATGTGCCGGGCATCAGAGGTATTGGGGAGGTAGGCGCAAAGAAGCTGATTGGCAAGTACGGAACCCTGGAAAATGTAATGCAGCATACTGGAGAATTGAGCGCAAGCATTCAAAAGCACATTAAAGAATCCTCAGAGGAACAGATAAAGATGAGCAGATTCCTGGTCACCATTAAGACTGATGTACAGCTGCCTGTTAATGAAGATGATATTAAAATTGCTCTGCCTAATGAGGCCGCTGTGAATGAGGTCTTTGCAAAGTATGAGTTCAATTCTCTTAAGAAAATGATTCCGGGATTTGATAACAATACCGCCTCTTCCGCCAGCCCATACACAAAACCTGCACCGGCCGGCAAAGGCGGTGATGCAGAGGCGGATGACTATCCGGAGGACTTGCCGGCGGATGATTTTCCAGCTGATGATGAATCAGAACAACAATCAGATGCTCAGCATAGTGCAGAGGAGGAGACAAAGAAAATTTTTAGCATCCCGACAGTTGAGTTTTGTTCTTTGGATAAAGTTGCAATGTCAGCAAAGAAAAATAAAGAAGTCTCTATTTTAATGAGCGAGGAGAATTCTATGACGCTTTGTTCAGCTGATAATTTTGTCCACATTGTTGAGAATCTGGATGAACTGCAAAACACTCCGGATTATCCAATCCTTAATGAAATTCTCTCTGAACCAAGTATTTGCAAAACAGGGGCAGCGTTAAAAGAGATAATAAAAACCGTTGAGGCAAAAACAGATATACAAATCTGCGGCAACTTATATGATGTACAGCTGATGCATTATGTTCTTAATACTGAGATCAGCCACAATATTGACTTCATAATCAAACAGCAATTAGGCATTGACATTGAGACTATTGCATCAAGCGGCAAAGAGGAGGCAAAGGATTTGTTCTCCGGCGCCGCTGAGGAAACAGAAGAGCAGAAGAGGGAGAGAGAAAAAAAGAGCGCAGCAGTCTGCGCCCTAATGCTGCTGTTAAGAGATGAACTGGAGAAAAAACTGTCGGGAGACAAAGTATATAAAGAGATAGAAATGCCGCTGATACCCGTGCTTGCGCAAGTTGAAATGACAGGGGTAAAAATTGATACTCAGCAGCTTAAGGAATACAGCAAGGAGCTTACGGCGCAGATGAATGAGATTGAACAAGAGGCGCGCAAGCTTGCGGATGACGCCTCCATTAATCTGTCGTCTCCAAAACAGATTGGAATTCTGCTCTATGAAAAATTGAAGCTGAACCCAAATGTTAAAAAGAGCGTAAAAGGAAATTACTCTACAGATGAAACTACGCTTAATGAACTAAAAGATACTCACCCTATTGTGGGGAAAATTCTAGAATACAGAAACCTTAAAAAACTTCTTTCTACATATATAGACGCTCTTCCGCTGCTTATAAATCCAAAGACAGGAAAGGTGCATACAACGTTTAATCAGGCACTTACCTCAACGGGAAGATTAAGTTCCATCAATCCCAATCTGCAAAATATTCCGGTGCGCACGGAGAGAGGGAGAGAAATCCGCAAGGCTTTTGTTCCGTCTGACCCTGCGGGCTGCATTGTGTCAGCTGATTATTCCCAAATTGAATTGCGACTTATGGCTCACATGAGCGGAGATGAAAATCTTATTGCAGCATTTAACAGCGGAAAAGATGTACATTCTGCCACGGCAGCAAAACTTTATAACGTAGCTGTAGATGAGGTTACTGCAGAGCAGCGCAGAAAAGCTAAGACAGTCAATTTTGGAATCATTTACGGTATTTCTGCATTTGGACTGGCGGAAAGAATGGAGATTCCAATGAAAGAGGCAAAAGAATTTATTGAGACATATTTTAAAACATATCCAGGGGTTAGCCGCTATATTGATGCAACAGTAGAGACCGCCCGTAAAAAAGAGTATGTAGAAACCATCTATGGCAGAAGGCGTTATCTGAAAGATATAAACTCCCGCAATGCCAATGTCCGCAAGTTTAATGAGCGCAATGCCGTAAATGCGCCCCTGCAGGGAAGCGCAGCAGATATTATTAAACTTGCTATGATTCACGTCTTTGCAAGGATGCATGCGGAACATCTTAAAAGCAAGATGGTGCTGCAAGTTCACGATGAGCTTGTATTTGACGTTGTTCCTTCTGAAAGAGAGGCTGTTATGAAAATTGCCAAAGAAGAGATGGAAAACGTTATTAAGTTAAACGTTCCTTTAACAGCAGATTGCAGTTATGGCGAAAACTGGCTCCAAGCACACTAGCAGTGCTTACATTATGCTCAGCGACAGGGAATTAATTGAACTGGCGCAAGAGGGCAAACAGATGGCATTCACTCTTTTATTTGAACGGCATTATGAAGGATTAATGTCTCACATCACCGGCATACTTTCCGTCAAAGGAAAGGAAAACCCGGCATTAGGAGGTATGGAGCCCCAAGATGCTTGTTTAGAGACATTTAACAAGGCTTTTAAGAACATACACCACTATAACCCAAAATACAATTTTACTACATGGCTGTACAATATTGCAAAAAATACAGCTTTGGATTTTGTGCGCAAAAGAAAGAAGGAGATGGATGATGCAACTCAAAATATGACCGGCAAACAAGAACTTAACAATATAGTCGCAGGTCCAAGAGATAATCCGGAAGATAAACTTATAGGGAGCCAGGAGAGTGAAAAAATTATGGCCGACATCAACCGCCTGCCAGAACTCTATAGGGATGTAATGCGTCTGTACGTGGAAGATTATGCATATGAGGAGATTGCAAAGGAGACAGGCATTCGCCTGAGCAGCGTTAAAGTCCGCATTAACAGAGCAAAAAACATACTGGCAAAGATGTATCCGGATAATCCGCTGGCCCAAAAAAGAAGCAGGAAGAATATGGAGAAGATGGAGAAAAAAAACGGCGACAAAGCAAAAAAGACAAAAAGCAAATAGGATGGAAGAACTGATATTCAAATATTTCCCCAATCTAAGCGCTATTCAGCAAGAGCAGTTTAAGATGCTGTTCCCTCTGTATAAAGATTGGAACAGCAAGATTAACCTTATCAGCCGCACGGATATTGAGAACTTATATGAACACCACGTTCTGCACTCACTGGCCATTGCAAAGTTCTTTGAAGATGAAAAGATTACGGCCACGGCAAATAAAATCATGGACGTTGGAACAGGCGGCGGATTTCCAGGCGTTCCTCTTGCAATAATGTATCCGGAGATAAAATTTCTGCTTGTAGATTCCACCGGAAAAAAAATAATGGTGGCGTCTGAAGTGTGCAAATCTTTGGGACTCACCAATGTTACGGCAATAAAAGCAAGGGCGGAAGAGTTGGATTTAACTGAATTTTATAATGGAGCCCCGGAATGCGATTACGTTGTTTCACGCGCCGTTGCCGCACTGGATAAATTCATACCATGGGTAAAAGGAAAATATTCCAAAGGTATAATTTACCTTAAGGGAGGTGATACTTCAGAGGGAGGAGATTTGGATAAGGAGATAAGGAGCGCTGCAAAACAAAACGGAATACTAAGAGAAGCTGTCGGGATAACAGAGATTACAAAATGGTTCCCGACCCCCTATTTTGAGGGTAAAAAGGTGCTCTTCTTCCCCCGCAAGCAGAAAATGCTGCCACACAGGTAGAAAATTTTGCCAATTGAAAAATAAAACTTACTTTTGCACTCCAATTCTGAAAATATATAAAAAAATAAAGATATGAAACGCACATTTCAGCCATCAATACGCAAGAGACGCAACGCGCACGGATTTAGAGAGCGTATGAGTACTCCAAACGGAAGAAGAGTCCTATCTGCAAGACGCAAGAGAGGAAGAAAGAAATTAACTGTATCATCAGAGAGAGACTTTTAGTTCTCCCGACAGGTATACAATTTACAGGGCGCTCGGATTTTTCCGGGTGCTTTTTTTTTACAGAAAACTGCCGCCGATTATTTTCCCCCGATTTACTTAGAGCTCTTGCAATACTCTCTCATCTTGGCTATTACAGCGCTCATATCATCCGGAAGCGGACTATCAAAAGCAATCTCCTTGCCGGTTGAAGGATGAACAAAAGCAAGGTATTTTGCATGCAGAGCCTGTCGCGGAAGAACCTCAAAACAGTTCTGAATAAACTGCTTATACTTGGTAAACACCGTCCCCGCAAGAATTTTGTCTCCGCCATAACGCTCATCATTAAATAGCGGATGCCCAATATGTTTCATGTGAACTCTTATCTGATGCGTACGCCCTGTCTCCAAAACGCACTCAACCACAGTCACATACCCAAACCTTTCCAAAACTCTGAAATGGGTCACGGCATGTTTGCCCTGTGTCTGATCTTTGGTCACCTTAAACCTCATTCTGTCAGACGGATCACGCGCAATATTGCCGTCTATAGTCCCGCTGTCTTCAGATATATTCCCCCAAACAATGGCCACATATTTTCTCTGAATAGTATGGTCAAAAAACTGCTTTGCCAATTTCATCTGAGCCTCTTCATTCTTGGCAATCACCAAGATACCGGAGGTATCCTTATCTATTCTGTGAACCAGAATGCCCCACTTGAATTCCTCTTTGTCCTTCTTTTTTGCATCCGGCTTATCTCCGTACGTCAGATGATATGCTACCGCATTTACAAGCGTACCGGAAAAATGACCGTGCCCGGGATGGACCACAAGTCCCGGCTGCTTGTTAATGACCAGCACGTCATCATCCTCATATACAACATCTAACGGAATGTACTCCGGTCCGATATCGCTGGTTTTCTTCTCATAAGGGAACACCAGCGTAATGATATCCAGGGGTTTGACACGGTAATTTGCCTTGCATGGCTTGCCGTTCACAAGAACATAACCGGCATCTATTGCCATTTGCACGCGGTTGCGGGAAGTCTGAATCATCCGCGCAGTAATGAACTTGTCCAGCCTAATCTGAGACTGTCCCTTGTCCGCTATAAATCTGTAATGCTCAAAGAGTTCCTCCACGCTGTCATCATCAGCTTCAGAGACATTCTCCTGCATCGCGACAGTTTTATCTTTCAAATCTTCTTTGGACATTTTAGCGGCCGGCCCCTATTTTACAGGTTCAGATTTTTTTGTAGAGTCCGCCTCAGCAGTTTTAGTTGAATCAGCCTGCGGCTTTGGAGCTGCAAGAGGATGCGCCTCAACATACTTTCTCTCCTTCTCTGCAAGAGCCTTATTAAGAGTCATATAAACAGTTACTCCCGTACCCATCGTGACAGAGACATTATTTGAAGCCTGAGGAATCTGCTTATACACAAAGGCTTGCATTGTATCCGCAAAATTGTGTACAGTATTGTCAAATATCATCTCTTTAAGGTTAAGGCAATTATCAATCAGCGCCGGCTTAACTTGCTGATAATTTAATTCCAGCAAATCAGGAACATGAGTCAGACAATCGGTAGAATTAAGACCTACTCTCAAATCAATTTCACTTTCGGCCGGAAGACTCTCTCCGGGGGCAATATTTCTCCCCTGATATATTTGAGCAAGAACGTTATTAGATGCTATATCTGAGACATATATAAGCTTCCCAACTTGCAGCTGAACTGCGGCAAGAGAACTCTGCGCCTGCCTCAAAGAGTAACCAACCAAATTTGGAATGCGGACCATATTTGCAACGCGGGCGTTAATGCTAAGCATAATTGTTCTGCGCCTTTTAACCTGACTTCCCGCAGGAGGATTCTGCTTAAAGACAACCCCCTTCTTCATTTGAGGAACATAAACGGAATCCGTAATCTTCAAACGCAGATGGCTCTTCTTTGCAAGCGCCTCAGCTTCATCATAGGTCATGTTTGTAAAAGAGGGCACCGTAAGCACTTGTCCATGCCTTGTCACAACCTTAAGTAATGTAAAGAGTATGAAAAGAGTAACCAGGGCAGCAGCAATCGCAATCAAAAGCTGCCTAAACGCCCACTTGCTATCAGAAGAAGTATCTGTCCGTTTTGTCATATAGAAACGCCTTTAGTCAGGCAAAGATAACAAATGAGGCCGATTAAAAATATGTTTTTCTTACCTTTTTGCTGACCAAGGCTTGCAATGGTTCAATACGGCAGGCTTTTACTAGCGCGGCCCTCTGCCGCCGGGACCCATTCTCATTCCGCCCGGTCCGCCGCCGGGACCCATTCTCATTCCGCCTTGTCCTCCAAATTTGCCAAAGCGGTATGTAAGAGTAAACATAACGTACCTTCCAAGGGTATTGTTGCTGACATCCTGGACGTAGTTTTCCGTTGTTGTTCTGTATGTGCTTTTTGCATTATCCAACATATCATATACGGAAACCTTGAATGTAAATGCGTCATGCAGGAAACTCTTGGAAATACTTGCATTCCAGATTGTTTGAGCATCTCCGTAGCCGGCAGAATAACCCCTGTAGAATGTATATCTTATGTCTGAAGAAATATTAAAATTCTTTAAGAAAGTCCAGTTAAAGGAACCGTTGATTGTATTGGTCCATGTTGCTACTTTATCTATGGAACTTACACTGTACCATGCATTCTTGTAATTCACGTTGCCGCCTACCATAAGTTCCAGGTTATCTGTTCTATACTGAAATCTTAAATTTTCCCGCAGGTTCCATGACTTTGTCTCATTCTCCACATAACTTCCTTTGCTGGAAACATAACTGACGCTGTTACCATAATCAGTAGTAAGGAAATTTGAAATGCTAAAATCACTCTTGGCTATTCTAGAATTAAACATAATGCGGGCGCTAAAACTATAAATGCCTTTATCGGAATTTACATACCTGTTATGAAGCACACCGTCATCTGTGTAAATTTTCTGATTAATGATATTATCCTTGGTATATGAAGCATCGGCCATTATGCCAAACCAGCTCATATTCTGTCTGTTATTGGTACGGTAATCAACGCTCAAATCATGATTGAAAGAAGGATTCAGCCTGTCGTTTCCCTCCGTTACAATCAAAGGATTGGAGTTATCTGCTATCGGGAGCAATTGATTAAGAGTAGGCTGATTTGTTCTGCCCTGATACTGTATGCTCAAGAACTTGCTCTCAGAAAATCTATAATCTAATCTGGCGGAAGGTGCAAAGTTTACAACGTGGTATGTTGTATCTCTGCCGCGGCCCGTACTCTTTGTGGTTGAAGGCTGTACGGAAAATCCAAACATAAAGTTGTACTTATCCTCCTGCTTTCTCAAATCTATCTCTGCTCTTTGAGAAATAAAATCTCCGGTATAGTCATTAGTATATGCGCTGTCCAAGTCACTGTACTTCTGAGTGTTCTTATCAAAATTAAATGTGCTTTTGGAAGTCTCGCTCTTCTCATAAGAATAGCTGTAAGTTCCCTGCAAGAAATAATTTTTACCCAACGGTTCTGTGTAAGAAGCTCTTACACCAAGGGTATTACTCTTTTGCACTTGATGATATTTTTGGTTTATAGTGTATGTGCTGTCTATAATATTGTTCTCAAAATAATTTGTCTCAGAATTATTATATCCGTCAACTACATTATGAGAATGGTCATACTTTAACCTTACCGTCATTGTACGTCCCGGTTTCCAAAGTCTCTGCCTGTATAACAGACTGCCTCCAACCTGCTGAGATTTATTATCTCCAAAGGAAAGACTGTAGCCTCTGTTGGTTGAATCGGAATCCCTGATTGTCTGGAAATTATTGCTTTGGTCAAACGAGCCGTCTCCAAACTTCAAGTATGGACGGAATACAAATGAAGTTGACTCAGACGGGGTGTATTCAATTTCACTGTTAAAGTTATGACTGCCGGTAACGGTGTTCTCCTTTCCCGACTCGTTATTATAAAGACTGCTTGTGCTTGACATCATGGTAGTCTTGTTTTTTACCTCCTCAACATTGTTGTTAGAAGTTGAATACATGTAACTTGCGTTTATTTTCCACTTCTTGTCATCACTCTCTGTATTGAGATTGGTTCCAATCATTTTGGATGCCGTAACGCCGCTGCCAAAGAAAGACATGCCTCGCATTCCGCCACCGCCTCCCATGCCGCCGTTATTTCTCATAGCAGACATCATGGAACCCGCCATATCAAAAAATCCTCTGTTGTTTGTATTATTGGCACTGCCGATGATACTTATCTGTGTTTTCTTTGTAAACTTTCCAACCATTGCGGTTCCCTCATATCTCTTATCACTGCCATAACCTCCGCCCAAAGTTCCAAACCATCCGTTCATCATCCCCTGCTTAAGACTCAGATCTATAACAGTTTCCTCATCTCCATCATCAATTCCGGTAAACTTTGCCTCATCAGATTTTTTCTGTACAACCTTAACTTTTTCCACAATCTTTGCAGGCAAATTCTGCGTTGCAATCTGCGGATCATTCATAAAGAACGTCTTGCCGTCTATCATGATTTTTGAAATAGTCTTTCCGTTTGCAGTAATGCTGCCGTCAGAGCCAATTTCAACGCCAGGCAATTTTTTCAACAGCTCAACAAGCATATCCGTTTCATTTGTCTTGAATGAATTTGCGTTGTACTCAATGGTATCTTTCTTAACTGTCATCTGATTGCCTGCCGCTGTAACCACAATAGTATTCAACTGATTGTGTCCATTTAGGTAAATGGTGCCAATATCATTGGCTCCCTTGTGAACATCAAACGTATGACGATATTGCCTATAGCCTACACACTCCACAAGAACATTTGCTCTTCCTGTTGGAGTACTCTTGATAATTGCTATACCTGTGCTGTCGCTGAGCGCATATCTCTTTGCAACGGTCTCCCCAATATACTTGATAGACATTGTGGCAAACTCCACGGGAGCTTTTGATGCGCTATCCAACACTCTTATTTTCAATGTATTCTGAGCATATCCTTTAGACAAAGAACCCGCCGCAAAAAGCAAAACAAGAGCAAAAAACAGTAGTGATTTTCTAACCATAAATTCAATTTTAGTATTTGTCCAATATGCTGCACAAAAAAAATTTTAACAGCACGGCTGTTAGACGTACAAAGATGCAGAAAGTTAAATTGAAGAGTAATAATTTTTAGAGTTTGCCGACAAACTAACTTTTTTTACCGACCTATTTTTTATTCCCGACAGATTTTACTCTCTTTTCTTTGCCGCCCTTTATGCTCTCAATTGTCCTGCCAGGGTTTGCACTGACAAATGCCTCCCATCCCCCCTTGCCTTTGTGACCGGAACTTTTAACATTACCAAGTCCCATCTTGCCCATTCTCATGCTTAAAGCAGAGCCTTTTTGATTCACATTAACAGTGTATATTCCTGATTTTGACATGGCTATGTTAGCATCTTCTCTTGCGGCGGCGGCAACAAGGCTGTGCTCTTCATAGTAATGACACAACGCAATTGCCAGAGCATCAGTGGCATCCAGATATTTTAAAGTGCACTTGAAATTCAAAATTCTCTGCACCATACTGGAAACCTGCTCCTTAGAAGCGGAACCTTTTCCGGTAACCGCAAGCTTTACACTGCGGGGCTGATACTCAAAAATAGGAATATCCTTAAGCAGCCCTGCGGAGATTGCGGCCCCCTGCGCTCTTCCAAGCTTAAGCATGACTTGCGGATTCTTGCCATAAAAAGGTCCCTCAATGGCCATTAAATCAGGCTTATACTTTCTGATGATTCTGGAGACGTCTGCAATAATTCTCTTAAGAACAAGAAAGTGACTCCCCTCTTTTGTAAGGTTAACTATTCCCAAATCCACCAGCTGCGGTTTGCCCGCACAGATACGAATAACCCCAAAACCAAGAATCCTGGTTCCGGGGTCAATTCCTAATATAACTTTCTCATTTTCCATCTGCGGAGCAAATATAACTTTTAATTATCTGTCGCGACAGAAAATTTTAGCCTATGATATCAAAACCTGTAAATTCCTGCAATGCCTTAGGTATCTTAATTTTGCCGTCAGGGGTCTGATTATTTTCAATCAAAGCGGCAAGAATTCTTGGCAATGCAAGAGAGCTGCCGTTTAAAGTATGAGCCAGCTTTATTTTACCGTCATCATCTTTAAACCTAAGCTTCATTCTGTTTGCCTGATAAGTCTCAAAGTTGGATACGGAACTTACCTCCAGCCATCTCTTCTGAGCGGCGCTGAAAACCTCAAAGTCATAGGTAATTGCAGATGTAAAGCTCATATCTCCGCCGCACAATCTTAAGATTCTGTAAGGCAGTTCAAGCTCCTGAACCAGCTTCTCCACATGCTCAACCATTCCGTCCAAAGCTTTGTAAGAAACATCCGGCAATGAAAGCTGCACTATCTCAACTTTGTCAAACTGATGAAGCCTGTTAAGTCCGCGGACATCCTTTCCGTAAGAGCCAGCCTCCCTTCTAAAGCACTGAGTATAAGCCGTCATCTTAACGGGAAAATCTTTCTTTGCTACTATGCAGTCTCTGTAAATATTTGTAACGGGAACCTCAGCCGTGGGAATCATATAGAACTTATCAAGTCCTACATAATACATCTGCTCGCTCTTATCCGGAAGCTGACCGGTGGCAAACGCAGACGCCTCATTTACAACCAATGGAGGCTGTACTTCCAAGTATCCGTCCTTTGTATTTCTATCCAAGAAAAATGAAATAAGCGCTCTCTGAATTTTTGCACCCTTCCCAATATAAACCGGAAAACCGGCGCCAGTCAATTTTACTCCAAGATCAAAATCTATGATATTCAGACTCTTTGCAAGTTCCCAGTGTGGTTTTGCATCTGCGGGAAGCTCTGGAACTTTACCTCCCATCTTCACTACCACATTATCATTGGCATCTTTGCCAGCAGGAACATCCTTGCATGGAAGATTTGGAAGAAGCACCAGCTGGTCAAGCTGCTGTTTATTAAGCTCATCCAGATTCTTCTGAAGTTCCTCCGAATGCGACTTCAACTGTGCAACCTCTTGTTTTGCCTTCTCAGCCTCATCCTTCTTACCATCCTTCATAAAACCGCCAATTGTCTTGGCAGCAGCATTTTGCTTTGCAAGATTGGCATCCAGCTCCGTTTGAGTCGCACGTCTCTGCTCGTCAATTTTAAGAATGCCGTTAACAATTTCCTTTGCGTCAAAATTTTTAACCGCAAGACGTTCAATTACAAAGTCCGGCTGTTCACGCAATAATTTTAATGTAAGCATATTATGTAATTTTATAATTTCTTTAAAACTCACGACAGGTATGCCGTGATAAAATAAAAAGCGTCCCCTGCTGCAAAGAACAAAGGACGCTTTAAAGTGCTAAGCGGTTATCCTTTAGCTCTTTGCCTGAGCTTTAGGCACCACGGACACGTATGACTTACCCTCCCTTTTAACCGTGAAGGTTACTACTCCGTCTACCAATGCGTAAAGAGTGTGATCTTTACCCATTCCAACGTTCTCGCCAGGATAATGTACGGTTCCTCTTTGACGAACCAATATGTTTCCGGCTTTGCAATCCTCACCGCCGAATATCTTAAGACCTAGTCTTTTACTTTGTGATTCACGGCCGTTCTTTGAACTACCTACACCTTTCTTATGTGCCATAACTAATTCTCCTTAAGCTATTGATTCAATTTCCAGTCTGGTTAAACACTGACGGTGACCGTTTTTCTTGTCAAAACCCTTGTGAGCAATCTTCTTGAAAACAATTACTTTGTTGCCTTTCAAATGCTCAAGAACCTTGGCCTTTACGGAAGCGCCCTTAACGTACGGAGTCCCGACTGTAACGGCTCCGTCGTTGTCTTCTAGCAGTACTTTGTCAAAAGAAACGGAAGCGCCAACCTCATCTTTAAGACGGTTAACATAAATCTTTTTGCCCGCTTCTACCTTAAACTGCTGTCCTGCAATATCTACAATTGCGTACATAAAACTTTGTTTTAATGTTTCTGACAGTAAGCGGCCGGAATAACCGGCTCTTATTCTCTAGCTCATCTGCCTTCTAAAAATTGGACTGCAAAAGTAATATTTTAAACGTAAAACACAAAATTATTTTTTACTTTTGTGCTGCATCGCGACAGATGCTCACACAATTAGACTGTCGGGAAAATAATAAAGTATTAGTATGAATGGCATTTCACCTTTTGAGTACAACCGACTTGTCACGGGAGGTAATTTTATTGGCAGGGCAAAAGAGGTTTCAAAACTAACAGAAATAATTCAGAGCGGCAAGAACGCTCTGCTGTACGGACCTCCAAAAATCGGAAAAAGGTCAATTGTTTACAATGCTCTTCTTGAGCTGGAGCGGATTCCGTATGATTTCACAATATGCCGCGTAGATTTTTTCAACATCCGCAGCATTGATGATATGGCAATCAAATTTGCCAATGAACTGCTCTCTGTTTTTGGACCTAATGTGTCTGATCGGGAGGAAATTGCAATGCAAATGCTTCCGGGCGTAAACCTGAAAGGTTCAAAAGAGCCATTGTCTGACAAGCAGTTACAGCAGATATTTATGCTGCCGGAGAAAATTGCGCAAAAATTCAATGTGCGGCTGATAATGTATTTGAAACAATTCCAGGATATCACATTATTTGAAAGGCCTGCAAAAGTTTTCCAGCTATTGGAAAAATGCATGACAAAACATAAGATGTCCTCTTACATTATATTGGGAGACAAGAGGAATGCAATGGATGAGATTTTTGTAAAGCGCGGCTATTTCCGCAATCTTGTAATTGACATACCTATTCCTCAGATTAGTAAAAAAGTTTTCTGTGACTATATCTGCAACAGTTTTGCAAAGGGAGGAAAGAGAGCGGAAATAAAACAGGCAGGAACAATTTACGATTATGTAGAGGGAGATCCGTGGTACACTCAGCACCTTGCAGAAATTTGTTTCTTGCTTACAAAAGACATTTTGGATCAGAAGACCGTAGAGCTTGGTTTTGAGAACCTTATAAACATGCATGAATATGAATTGCACAATACGGTTTACAGTTTGAGCAGGCATCAAATCCAAATGATAAAAGCAATTCTGGATGGGGTTACCAAATTTAGCAAGAGCGAAATTTTAAATAAATACGGTTTGAATTCCTCCGCAAATGTTAATCACTTAAAAGAGGCCCTTACCAAAAAAGAGATTGTTACGTTTGTAAGAAAGGGTGCCGTTGAGTTTAACGATACGCTTTTAAAGACTTGGCTGAAAGATTATTTCTTTGCTAAATAAATAGATATAAAGTTCACGATAGATTATGAAAAAATTGGTTGTCCTTAGCGGAGCGGGAATGAGCGCGGAGAGCGGAATCAGTACATTCAGAGACAGCAATGGCCTTTGGGAAAATTATAATGTTGAAGATGTTGCATCAATTGAAGGGTGGTACAGAAATAAAAAATTGATGCTGGATTTTTATAATGCACGCCGTCGTGAGCTGGAAAAAGCTCAGCCCAATGAAGGGCACGTTTATGTTGCAAAATTACAGGAAAGATATGATGTTACCGTAGTCACTCAAAACATAGACAACTTGCATGAGAGAGCCGGCAGCAAAAATGTGATTCATCTTCATGGAGAACTGACCAAGGCTCGCGGAGAGAATCAAGATTATTATAAGGCCTACGATATTGGTTATAAGGATATTAACTTGGGAGATAAAACTTCCGGCGGAGACCAGCTCCGTCCGCACATAGTTTGGTTTGGAGAGGCGGTGCCGGAACTGACACGTGCCGCGGCAGAAGTTGAAAAAGCTGATGTTATGATTGTTATTGGAACGTCTCTGGTTGTATATCCTGCCGCAGGACTTGTCAATTATACAAAACCGGACTGCAAGCTGTATCTTGTTGATCCAAAGCCTGTTTCCACCAGCGCTCATGTAGAGCACATCATGAAAAAAGCCACAGAGGGAATGAAAGAACTCTGGGAAGTTCTAAAAGGATAATTGCGATTTAAATATGCTAGATTTCTTTGCAAATTTAAAATCATATTTTAAATTTGCATAAAAATCAAGCTATGATAAAGAGAATACTAGAGAAAAAACTAAAGGAGATGGCGGGAAAATATCCCGTCGTTACGCTCACAGGGCCAAGGCAATCTGGCAAATCTACCTTGGTAAAGAATGCCTTCAAAAAGTACAAATATGTTTCTTTAGAGGATATAGACATGCGGAATTTTGCGAGAAGCGATCCTCGCGGTTTTCTTTCTGAATTTAGTGACAGAACTATAATAGATGAAGTACAGCGTGTCCCGGATATTATCTCCTACATTCAGACCCTCACTGATAAACATAATAAGGAGGGAATGTATATCCTGACAGGTTCTCAAAATTTTATTTTATCTGAAAAAATTTCTCAGTCCCTAGCGGGAAGAACATCAATCTTAAAATTGCTCCCATTTTCTTCCAAAGAGATGAATGATGGTGGCATTGTTTTTAAAAATATTGATGAAGAAATATTTACCGGCTCATATCCAAGAATATTTGATAAAAAAATCGCGCCAAGGGATTACTATCGTGATTATATTGAATCTTATGTAGAAAAAGATGTTAGAACCTTGATAAACGTTGGAGACATAGATAAGTTCAGGCGCTTTATTGGATTGTGCGCTGGCAGAATTGGACAACTTTTGAATATGTCCTCTTTAGCAAATGAAACAGGCGTTACCGTTCCAACCGTTCAATCATGGATATCAATATTAGGAGCAAGCTACATTATTTATCTTTTAAGACCTGATTTTGGCAATCATTCCAAACGACTTGTTAAAACTCCAAAATTGTATTTTTTTGATACTGGCATAGCGTGCTCATTGCTTGAAATTAATTCCCAGACACAAATAAGAAATCACTATCTGAGAGGTTCTTTATTTGAGAACATGGCAATCAACAACTTTATAAAGAGCGATTATAATAAAGGTTTGAGGCCTGCAATTTCCTTTTGGAGAGATAGTACAGGTAATGAAGTTGATCTGATTGTTAACCGTTCAGGAAAAAAATTTGCAGTTGAAATAAAATCCGGAGCCACTATTTCAGCAGAATTTTTTAAAGGACTGGATTATTGGGGAAAGTTATACAAAGCTCCTGTCTCCCAAAGAATGCTTGTGTACGGAGGAGACTCATCATTAAATACTTCAAATGGTAAAATTGTTGCCTGGAAAGATTTATTCTAATAATTTTATTATTTCCGTACATAGTGCGGAATCACATCCGGCAGTACCATAGAGATTTCTACAAGGCCGCCAACAACTCCGTCCTTCTTCCACGCGGTTTGATAAATCATTTTTTTAACACCCTCTTTTTCAATAGTGTACGTGTTGCTGCCGCCGGTAGCCAGCATCTCTTTTATTTTCTCGATAGATTTTGGATTATGGCAGCCCATCAGGTTTTTGCCAACCATATCTCCGTGTTTTGCAAAAGTCTCTTTTGACCTTTTATTCATAAACAGAATTACGCCCTCTGTGTCACACACAGTAACGGCACAATTCATTTCTTCTGCCCATTCATACATATCCAAGTAAATTTAAATTGTCCCTACTACAAATTTACTAACTTTGGACATAAACATATTATAATTGCTATGAAAAAATTTTGGATGTTAGGCATCACCCTTTTCTTTGCTGCGTTTGTTGTGGCGTGTTCAGATAAGGATAACTTATCACCCCAATTATACGTTCCAGAAAATTCTCTTAAGGTAGATTCATCCAAAGTGGAGGAGGCTTATGATGTAATTGCCACTCAGACCATACGGTATTTTTTGGATCAGGCAAAAACCTCAGTATCTGCCGAATACCCAACCAGAATGTCTGATGCTCTCAGTCCCCAATTTATTACTATGAGCGATACAACAAAAAATAATCTTTTTAGATTGATTCTGAAAGCTATGGAAACTGCTTTGAGCACATCTCTGAAAAATGGCTGCAGGACTTTTTCTTCGTACTTTGTAAAATTCAGCAGCATTGGTGTTGACGGAAAGAAGATTATACTATCGGGAAAATTATTGGTACCTCCAAAAAATGTTACTCTAAAGGGAATTATTCTTGTTAGTCACTATACCATCACTGATGATGCTGAATGTCCGTCAAAAGGGTATCAGCTGGAGAATTTACTTGCCAGCCTGGGTTATGCGTTGTCTTTTAGTGATTATATAGGTTTTGGATATTCTCGTCTCTTGCCGCAAACATTTTTGGCAGAGAGTATTACGGCGCAGTCTAATGTTGATATGGGACTTGCCTCTTATAATTTTCTAAAAGAGCAGGGATACACTTTCCAAAATTCCACAAATGACGTATGGCTGACGGGATATTCTCAGGGCGGGGCGATAGCGCTTGCTACACAGAAACTTATAGAAGAGAAATATGCCGATAAGTTTAATATAAAGAGAACTTTGTGCGGAGGCGGTCCGTATGATTTAGAGGAGACATACAAGGCTGTTTGTTCCGGAGAGGCATCATCTCTGCCGCTGTCGCTTGCACCGCTTGTACTGCTTGGAATGGATTATGGATATTCATTGCATCTAGATTTTTCTAAGTTCTTTAAGGGAGATATGTTGAAAAAATATAAGGAGCTGTACTTTTCCAAACTATATACTACAACTGATATTTCAGCCGCTTTGAAAGGTGCAAAAATAACGGATGTCTTTTCTGAAGACGCGCTAAATTATGACAGCAAAATAATGAAAGGACTATCTAAATATTTTAAGATGAGTTCTTTATGCGACTGGTCTCCTAAGGCTCCAATATGGATGTATCATAGCACAAAAGATGACTACATTCCTTTTACAAATGCCGAGAATGCAATAGCCGGCTTTAAGAAAAACAATTCAACGGCTACTATAGAAACTGATTTTGGAGATCACGGCAGCCATGTTGCAGGCGGCGTAAGATACTACATGAAGTTGATTGATTTGCTAAAGTAACACCTTTGGGAATCAATATTCCAATACAGTTACAACTCCATCCATTGTGCTGATAAGCAGTTGGTTCTGTCCAATAGGCAGGATGTAATTGATTAGCGCTCCCGCCACATGGCGCTCCCATGCAATTGAGCCGTCCGCAATGTTAAGAGCATAGATATTCCCCTTATCCGTTGGGATAAAAGCAATGCCTTCATTATTTTTTCCGTTCCCGACAGAGCATGTTACGGGGGTGGGAGCTATCTCGTAGCCAAAATCAGTTATGGTCTGCCACTTTACGGGGATACCCGTTTTTGCCTGCTGCATTTGTGAGTTGCTGATAAACATCTCTCCCGCCTTGTATGCGCGGACAGTATCTTTCATATTTTTAATGAAATAATATTTTCCGTCCGGTGAAAGTCCAATTGACTCGCGCCCGCCGTAGCTTTTTGCAAAGAGTTCGCCTGTTTTTGCATCTATTTGATAATTAATCCTTTCCGGAGTAACAAAAATAATCTTGCCACCTGATTTTACAGGCCAAACTTCTGCAGGCGATAGCATCATGCTGGATTTTTTTGTAGACCAAATCCATTGAGTTTTACCGTTTTTTGGATTGAAAGAGTAAAGATTAGTAGCCCAGTCTCCCATTACAACCTGCTCATTATCAACATAAGGGCGAGCCTCCATAAATCCTTTCACTTCATTGTTTTCCCAGATTAACTTTCCGTTCCTCAAATTTAACGCGCGCATGGAGCCATCAGATGCTCCTATGTAAACTCTTCCGTTGTAGATATTTGCGGTGCCAAGGAGAGACTTTCTGCATTTGAATTTCCAGATTAATTTACCGGTTTTGGCAGTTAGAGCGTAGATGTAATTGTCTGTGCTGCCAATGACTACAATGCCTTCTCCTTTGCTCCCGACAGTTTTTCCGCTGACTAGATTTGCAACAGCGGGAGAAGAGAATATTTTTCCATTGGTCCTGTAGCTCCATAGTTTTGAACCGGTTACGGCATCCAATCCGTAAACATACCCCGCCTCATCTGCATAAATTGCAATATCTCCTTTTTTAATTTTATTGCTTACACTTGGCAGCGCATTGGCACCTGCGTTGGGCTGAACCATAGCCTCTCCCGGTCTCCATATTGCAGCGGCGCAACCAATGTCCGCAGAATTTTCCACTCTCCATAACTCATTGATTTGTGGGTATCTGGAGTTCATTGTATTTAGAGGATGCTCATATTTTATCTCTTTATTGTAAGGAGTGCCATTGCTCATTCTTAAAGTGAACCATGGATTGCGCTCATCTTTGCCGACAACTTTATCACTAAATGTAACCGTTGCACCCTCCACATTTACAATCACATATCCAATATCTCCTTTTTTGGTTGCAAGAGTTGAACGGACTATTGCACCAGGGATTCCCTCATAATCCATCGCATTATCAGTATGCCAGTGACCATTTATTGAGAACTGAATATTTTTCTTTTTTAGCAGATTTAAAACTTCATCATATTTAAGCAGGGAACTATCCAGAGGATAATGATTGACAAATACAAATGGTTGATTATCAGGAAGCGCATTAATGCATGAATCTAGCCACAGCATGCTCTCTCTTGGGATTAGAGCCGGTGCCATCCTTACGTTAGGACCGCACTGAGTCCCTAAAAATTTTATTCCGCCCGCATCAAATGAAAATCTTTCATACCCGAATGCCTTTGCAAATGAGTTGGTTCCGCTCTCAGACCAAGTGGCGTCATGATTGCCCGCAACAATAAACCACGGCTTGTTCAGCTTGTCAAAAATATTTTTTGCGCACGCAAGTTCATCATCCGCACCAAAATTTGCAATATCTCCTGATATGATAACAAATTGAATATCTGGGTTTTTGTTAATGTCTTCAACACACGCGGCAGTCCCTTCTACGCTTGGCGCACCAATGGAGATGTGAACGTCTGACATAACTGCAAACTTAAGGGAGCCATCTTTTTTTGCCGGAATTGCAGCCCCCATGCACGCACCGTTTTTAATACGAACTCCGGCGGTCTCATTAACTTTCTGTGCAAAAGATAATTGCGCACTTACGACCACTAGCATGCATATGCACATCGGCAATGTAGCGACGATGATTAAAATCCTTCTCATCACTTCAAAATTAGAATTAGATAACCTCAATATCGTCGGTTTCAATCCAGCCCTGGCGGCCGTCTTTAATTTGAATGCGGTCCCAGCCCTCTGCTTTCTCCAATATTTTTAGTTTTGTCCCCTGATGAAGAACAAAGATGCTGTTCCCGGTTGTGTTTGGAGCGCTCTTGACATTGCCAATGTTATTCATCACGATGGCTGAATCTGAGCTGTTTGCACGAATTGCAAGATTGACTGAAAACAGAAATGAAACTATCGTGAAGAAAAGGATGCAGCAAGAAATAATAAAGAAAATTTTCTTTGCGCGTCTGCCGCCAATAAATTTAAAAGCAAGAAAAAACAGCAGGGTCACCCCAATAAGAACCAAGGCAAGCGTTGCCCATCCATTGGAAGAGAATAAGTTGCGAACGTTCTTTATCCAAGTCACAAATATAAAATCCGGAACTTCCTCTATCTTATCCAAAGTCTGCGCACTTGCAAACTGCAAATTAATTCTTGCATCAGAATTTGCAGGATCCACCTTCAATGTCCTTTCATAATAAAGAATTGCTTTGCCGTTCTCCTTCATTCTGTAGTATGCATTGCCCATGTTGTAGTACAGTGCGGCAGAGACAAGTCCTTGCTTTTCTATTTTGGAATAATACTGGATTGCGTTATTAAATTCGCCCATTGAATAGGCCTCGTTACCCTTGGCCCACAGTGAGTTAACATTCTCATTTGCATTTGCTGCAAAAGAGGCTGTCGAGATAAAAATAAAACCAAGTATAATGCAAAATGTTGTAAAAAACTTTTTCATTTTTTTCCTCCCTGCGTTTACTTTAATTTATTCTCCAAATCAGAAATTATCTTTACTCCGTTTTCATACTGAGCATCCATTGCACCAGCAGCTCCTTCCGGAGAGTAGCGCACCATCTCGCAATCATCCAACAACTTCATAAAGCCTGCAATTTCATCCTCCCCCACTTTCTTCTCCTTTAACGTTGATTCTATTGTATCTCTTTGCATATCAGCAAATTGTATTGACAGCTTATCACTGATATAACCAAGCAAAGCCTTGTGAAGTTCCTCATAAAATTCTTGCACTTTGTTCTGTCCAAGGTAAGTTTGAGCAAGTTTTAACCGGCTCTTTGCAACCTTATTTGCCCTCTTGTTTTTGCTTCTTAAAATATCACCGTTTATAGCAACTAAGTTCTTCAGATATCTGTACAGTCCATAGAATGCGGCAAGAATCAAAACAAGAATCAAATAGAACAGCCAGCTGCCAATTAAGAAGCTCCCTCTCTTTGCAAGACGAGGAGAACCATTTACAATGTATCTGATATCCTCGCCTATATTGCTAACCTGTTGCTGATTAGCGGCTGCAATATAACTGCTGTTGCTCGCCGTACCTTTAGTAACATTTACCGATATCGGACCGGCATGAAGAGTTACGTACCTGCCCTGACTTATGTCATAATATGAATAATCAATTTGAGGAATAGTAAACTTTCCTTCACTGCGCGGAATGAAAGGGAACTCAAAAGTTTTCTTGCCGCTTGCTCCGGAAGCTCCGTTTGTAAAACTGTTTGTAGTCTTAACATCATACTTCTCAAAATCTGAAGGAAGTGTTACGGCAGGCGCAGAAATCAAATTAAGATTTCCCGTTCCGTTTATGTCAATTATTAAAGAGGCAGCCTCATTAGATTTAATATCCTGACGGGTCAGTCTTGCACTCATTGAAAAACTGCCAACACCACCGCCAAAACTTGCAGGCGCATTACCAGGAAGCGGTGAAACATAGACAGTTGCACGTCCCGTTGTAACTTTCTTCTTAACAAGAGAATAGGCATCATTGTCAAAGAAATCATCAAACAGACTCCTGCTTCTGCGCTGACTAGATACCACTTGAACTTGACATACAAGTTCTGCAGGATTAATTGTAAGCTTCCCTGTTTGCTGCGGAAGCAACATATATTTTCTTAAAACAGCAGATGAGTAGATTTGATTCCCTACCTTCTCTCTTGTAAAATTAATATTCTGCGGAGTCTCAATTTCCTGGCTCCAAAATCCGTTAAACACGGGGAATTTTATATCCTCAAAACCTGTGATGTTAGAGCGGGTGTAGATTTTAAGAGTAGCAATAATTGGTTCACCCTTAACAACCTTTGTCTTATTAAGATTTAGACGCATAAATACGTCCGCCTTGCCGGAAGGGACAGGAGTAGAATAACTGTCATCATCCATTTGCTGTCTGCCGCCAGAATTCCCTCCGCTATAACCGGAAGATTGCTGACCTCCCTGGGAAGATGCACCTGCAACAATACTGATGCTAACAGGGCGAGTGGACATGCTTCTGCCACTGACATTTGCGCTCGCAGCAGAAATTCTAACCGTACCGGAGCTGCCGGCTTGTAAAACATAGGTATATGTAACCTCATGAGAATCACTTCTCCTTCCGTTAATAATCTGCATGGAACTGTAGCTGGACTTAGATGGTCCGGCAAGAACCGATGCGCCGGAAATGGAGGGCGCATTAAAATTATCCACATCCCCGTTAGCAGAAAAAGCAATAGTAAATTGCTCATTCTGACCAACAACCCTTGGAGCATTCAGAACAAAACTCTGTGCAATAGCCTTATTGCCGGAAAGAACGGTGACAAAAAGCATTGCAGCAACAACAGTGAATAATATCTTAAAACTTCTCCTTAACATATACCGCTTGCAAATTTATTAAATCTTACTCTTTATTACCCAATTAATTAAATTTCAAATTTTACCAGTTCTTTTCTTTTTGCTTTGACTTAGCAGCAACAGCGCGTGCCTTTTGCACTTTTTGCTGTGTCTGATTCTCCTTATCCTGAATAGCTTGCAGCATTTGCTGAGCATTTTGCTGGCTCATCTTTGGCTGTTGTCCGCCACCCTGAGGCTGCTGCTGATTTTTATTGTTTTGGTTATTCTGGTTATTCTGGTTTTGATTCTGATTCTGGTTATTCTGATTTTTATCTTGATTATTCTTGTTCTGATTTTGGTTGTTATTACCCTGATTATTTTTGTTCTGATTATTCTGATTCTGGTTTTGGTTCTGATTGTTCTTATTCTGGTCTTTGTTATTCTTATTGTTCTTGTTATTATCCTTATTCTGATTTTGCTGATTCTGAGCCATTTTCTTGGCATAAACATAATTGGCCTTAGCCATCATATCAGAAGGATTCCTAACCAAAGACTGCTTAAACATTTCAGCCGCCTTATCATATTGCTTTTGAGCCAGATAATTGCTGCCCGCATTAAAGAAAAACTTTGAGATATTGCCTGGATTGCCCATATCTTTCTTACTGTATTTTTTCTTCACGACAGTTTTATCTGAACCGTTCCAATTCAAATTAAACGGAATCTTTCCTACAGTATCAGCCTCTGCCTCAAATAATTTTGTAGCATTATCAGCATCTTTCATTCTATACAGAGTGTTTGCAAGGTTGCCGCGTCCCAATACAGACATGGAATCTCTAAGCAAGCCTTTGCGGTACTCTACCTCCGCTTGTTTGAATTTGCTCTTTCCAAAATATTTGTTCCCGCTGCTGACCTGTTTTTTATCTCTCTGTGCAAATCCCTGAGTACTAATCATTAAGAATAGCACTGCAAACATAAAAAATCTCTTTCCCAACTTTCTGTCTCCTATTAAAAATTCCAGCAATAAGAATGCAAGCGCAATGGCAAGAAAGTACATGAATTGCTCATCATACTCCTCAAATGCAAGCGCCTTGTAGCTCTGCTTGCTCAAGTCTCTTATTTTATCCAAAATAACATCAAGCCCAAACTCAGCATCGCCGGCCTTTACATAAACACCGTCTCCAGCCTTTGCAATTTCCTGCAACACGGTTTCATCCAGCTTTGTCACAACTATATTCCCCTCCTTATCTTTCATAAGGCCTCCGCCGGCCATTGGAATAGGCTGACCCTGAGGAGTTCCTACTCCTATGCAATAAACTCTAATTCCAGCATCGCGCGCAGACTGTGCTGCTGCAACAGCATCATCCTCATGATTCTCTCCATCAGTGATAACAATTATTGCCTTATTGTCTTTTCCAGCCATCCCCTCTTCTGAAAAACTCTTTGCGCAAGTTTCAATTGCATCCCCAATTGCAGTTCCCTGAACCGGAACAGATGATGTATTTATGCTGTTAAGGAAAATATTTGCAGACACATAATCGGCTGTAATGGGAAGCTGTACAAATGACTGACCGGCAAATACAACCAAGCCTATGCGGTCATTGTGCAATCTGTTTACTAGATGTGCGATATCCATCTTTGCTCTCTCCAAACGGTTTGGAGAATAATCACGCGCCAGCATGGAATTAGAAACATCCAGTGCAATCATAATCTCAGAACCCTTATCATCGCTCTCTTTTAACTTTGCTCCAATTTGAGGCCTGGCAAGACCAAGCATCAAGAACAGCCACGCAAGAGAGAAACATGTAAGTTTCACCCATCCAATAGATTTGGAGCGTTCAGGCATCAGCTTGTCAACCAGCTGAGGAGTTCCAAACTTTGCAATTCTCTTGTTCCTTCCTCTTCTGTACAATGCGTAAAACAAATAGAAAAACGGAATTGCAAGTATCAAAAATAAATATAACGGTTGTGCAAAATGTAACATATCTCCTCCTCCTTAATCCGGTAAATGTTTAGTAACAAACAACCTCATAATTATCTCAAGCGCAACGGCTAAGAATGCTATCAAAGCAAACATCATGTACAGCTCCCTGTATTTAGGGAATGAGTTCACAATGGTTTTGCTCTTCTCCATTTTGTTAATCTCATGATAGATTTCCATTAGCTTTGTATTATCTGTTGCCCTAAAATATTTTCCTCCGGTCTCCTTTGCAATATCCTGCAAAAGCGGCTCGTCAATTTCAACTTTCATGTCCTGAACCTGAACTCCATAAGGGGTCATAAAAGGATACGGCGCAACTCCCATGGCTCCAACTCCAATGGTGTAAACTCTTATGCCGTAAGTTCTTGCAATCTCAGCGGCCATTTGCGGAGAAATTTCTCCGGTGTTATTAACACCATCCGTCAGCAGAATAATTACGCGGCTTTTTGCGGGAGAATCTTTAAGTCTGGCCACCGCCGTTGCAAGTCCGTTTCCAATTGCGGTACCATCTTCTATCTCATCACAATTAATCTCCTTCATTAAATTAATAAGAGAAGCGCGGTCTGTTGTAAGCGGAGATTGGGTATAGCTCTCACCGGCAAAGACCACAATTCCCATTCTGTCCGCAGGACGCTGAGATATAAATTGTATTGCAATTTGCTTTGCAGCAGAGATTCTGTCCGGTTTAAAATCCATCGCGAGCATACTGGTGGACACATCCATATCCAACACAATATCAATACCTTCCGTGCTTACCTTCTCCAGCTTTGAAGAGGAGCGAGGACGCGCAATTGCAAAAATTAAAAAGGCTATTGCAATACAGCGCAGTACAAACGGAATGTGCCTTAAAATCTTTTTGAAAACTCCAACGTTATACTTCCAAGGAGTAATTGTCGGAACCAGCAGATAGGGCTCCTTCCCCTTAATCTCTCTCCAAACATAAAGGAAGATTACCGGGATTAAAATCAGCAGAAGCCACAATAGTTTTGGATACTCAAAAAACATTATTTCTCCCCCTCCTTTTTATTCCCGACAGTTTCATCTGTCTTTTGTGTATTCTTTTTATTTTCAGCATTCTGAGCAGCCTGTTCAGCAGCCCTGGCAGCTTTATCGGCCTGCTTCTTTGCAGCCGCCGCAGCTCTCTCCTCTTGTTCCTTCAGTTCCTGCATATAAGCAAAATTCACAAAGTTCACTGCTGCGGGAATTGCGTTTTCATTCTCATCCGGAAGCGGAGAATATTTTGCAAACTTAACAAGGTCTGCAACCTTAAACATATCTTCCAAATTTGTATAGGTTTTCTCTTCTATCTGCTTATCCTTTAGGCTTTCCATTATTTCAGAAGAAGTTTTCTCCATTGCTCCAAACTTGTAACGCTTCTGAATATATTCTCTAAGCGTATCCGTAATTCCCGTAAAATATTGCTTCTCTTTTCCACTCTGCCAAAGCTTCTCATCTCTCAATTTTTCCAGCTTCTTAAGAGCTACAACATGGTCCGGAATTTTTATTTTGCTTCTGCCAAAGAAATCTTTGTTCTGAGCTTTAAGCTTAAAGTATCTAGTTATGCAATAGGCAATTGCGCCAAGAAGCAACAATAAAAGAATCCAAGGAATAAAGTCTCTGAAAGAGATAGGATATTTCATCTGAGAATCTTTCACTCCAAGCTGATACGGTTTAAAAGAAGAGGTATCAACTTGAATTGTACCTACAGTCAAAGAACTCTCACCTAACTTAATTGTATCAATGCCTCCCTGCTTGTTAGCCTTTAAGATAACAGGAGCTGGAAGCTTGTAATACCCGCTGTCAAAAGATGTTATAATTGCCTTTGCGCGCAACTTGCGTACACCGTCTTTAAAAGAGAGCGTGTCTACAACAAAGTCATGCACAACCTCCACGGTGCCGGCTTGAGCAGGCTGAATCATTTGTGACGGGCCCGGCTGAGCAACCATTGATGCAGAAGTTGAATCAGGAAGACCTGTACTCTGTGGCATCTGCGCCGCCTGTGCCGGCATTGCAATTTGCTGCGGCTGAGACATCTGCGCCGCCGATGCAGAATCCTGAGGCATTCCCTCTTCACCTTGCGCTCCGGCAGAAGCAGCTGCAAGAGTTTGAGCATAAGGTATTACCTGAATTGGAACCTTGTCGGGAACTGAAAAATCTGCGTTCATCACAACCTGATCTCCAACAAGAATTGAGTCTCTGGAGAGCGTAGGATTCTTCACCTCTTTCTTCTCAGATTTATTTGCGCGGCCGCAAGCAACTAATGCAACAACGCATCCCGTAATTAAAAGTATATGCTTTAAACTACTCATCTCTGCTTAAAAAACTTAATTAGACTCTTCACATAATCCTCATTGGTGCAGATGCTTACACTATCAACACGATACCTGTTAAAAAGCTGCTGCGCCTGCTTTAAAACTTCCTGTCCCCACTGAGAATAATAATCTCTTACAAAAACACTAGCCGTATCAACCCAACTTTCTCTTCCGCTCTCCGCATCTCTTACCCTTACAAATCCCACATTTGGAATCTCCCTCTCTCTTGGGTCATAGACATTTATGAATGATATATCATGACGGTTCACTGCAATCTTAAGAGCCTCTTCATAGTTAGGCTTGCATTCCTGATTTACATCATACAAATCTGTCAGGACAAAAGCAGTGCACTTTTTCTTTATTGCATTTGTTAAAAACCTCAGCGCCTCAGAGATATTTGTCCCCTGCGTAGTTGGTTTAAATTCAAGAAGTTCACTGATGATTCTCAACAGATGGCTTCTTCCCTTTTTAGGCGGAATAAACTTTTCAACCTTAGAAGAAAAGAACAATGCGCCAACTTTATCATTGTTAATGGAGGCTGAAAATGAAAGCACTGCGGCAATCTCAGCAGCAAGCTCTCTCTTGCTTTTTTCCGTAGTTCCAAAAACTCCGGAGGAACTAACATCAATCAACAGCACAACCGTCAGCTCCCTCTCCTCTTCATATACCTTAATGTAAGGTGAACGCAATCTGGCAGTTACATTCCAGTCCATACTGCGTACATCATCTCCAAACTGATACTCGCGCACCTCACTGAAAGCCATACCCCTCCCCTTAAATGCGGAGTGATACTCACCCGCAAATATCTGATGGGAAAGAGACCTGGTTCTTATCTCTATCTTCCTTACCTTGCTTAGTAAATCTGTATCCATTTCAAAATCTGTCGCGGACCTTAAGCCTTATTATCATTAATCATAAGTGAGTTATACAAGTTCATTATTAAGGAACTTCTACAACGTTAACTACATCGGTAATTATGTTCTCCGGTGTAACATTCTCCGCCTCAGCCTCATAAGTAAGACCAATTCTGTGTCTCATAACCTCATAGCAAACGGCGCGGACATCCTCCGGAATTACATAGCCTCTTCTCTTGATAAATGCATAAGCCTTTGCAGCTTTTGCCAATGAAATACTTGCACGCGGAGAAGCTCCGTACTGAATCAAATTCTTAAGTTTGCCAAGTCCGTACTCCTGAGGAGTTCTGGTGGCATAAACTATATCTACTATATACTTCTCTATCTTCTCATCCATGTAAACATCTTTCACAACGCTTCTTGCGCGGATAATATCTTCCGGCTTAAGTACAGTGCTTGCCTTTGGAAACTGCTGCGCATTGTGCATTCTGATAATCATTTTCTCCTCATCTTTCTTAGGATAATTAACAATCACCTTAAGCATAAAACGGTCCATTTGCGCCTCCGGAAGAGGATATGTACCCTCCTGCTCAATAGGGTTTTGCGTAGCCATAACCAAAAACGGATCTGGCAATTTGTAAGTCTGATCGCCAATTGTAACCTCTCTCTCCTGCATGGCCTCCAGCAATGCAGACTGAACCTTTGCAGGTGAACGGTTAATTTCATCCGCAAGTACAAAGTTTGCAAAAACGGGTCCCTGCTTAACCTGGAACTGCTCGCTCTTCTGGCTATAAATCATAGTACCAACAATATCGGCCGGAAGCAAATCTGGAGTAAACTGAATCCTGTTAAACTTTGCATCTATGATATCAGCCAATGTGCTGATAGCCAAAGTTTTTGCCAAACCGGGCATTCCTTCCAGCAGCAAGTGTCCGTCTGCAAGAAGTCCAATCATCAAATCTTCAACCAAGTGCTTCTGCCCCACAATCACCTTATTCATCTCCATTGTGATGATGTCTACAAAGGCACTCTCTTTCTGAATTCTGTCATTCAGTTCCTTAATGTTTACACTCTCCATATAAAATTATTTTTTGTCAATTTTTTCAAAATTATCTTCTCTCAAATTGCATGAACCGCACTCAACTTCATACCCTCATCACATTCTCATCTTGTCCCCTTCCTTGCTTCACCTTGCACTCATCACATCCTCATATTGTCTCCTTCCTTGCTTCACCTTGCACTCATCACATCCTCATATTGCCCCAAAACTACTCTCCGTCTTATTATCTTTTTTTACCTTTGCCCCATCGGGATAAAAATATTTTTTCTCCCGACAGATTTATGAAATATTTTATCCGTCTTTCATATAACGGCGCCCCCTTCAGCGGCTGGCAAATTCAAAAAAACGCAAACAGCGTTCAGGAGGAACTTCAAAAGGCTTTCTCCACCCTTCTAAAAGAAAAGATTGAAATTACCGGGGCGGGAAGAACAGACAGCGGAGTTAACGCCGCCAACTACATAGCCCACACGGAAATTTCATCTCTTGGAAAAAACCTTGAAGAATTTCTTTACAAAATAAATGCCATTCTGCCCAAAGAAATAGTAGTTAAGAACATTTTTAAAATGCCGGCCTCCGCACATGCAAGATTTGATGCGGTGAGCAGAACTTACAAGTACTTTTTAACACTTGAAAAAGAGCCATTTAACTCTGCATTCACATACTTTTACAGGCCCGGACAACTGGACTTTGTAGCCATGAATAAGGCTGCAAAGTACTTCCTTGGGGAACAAGATTTTACCAGCCTGGAAAAACTGCACAGCGGCGCTCAAAACGCCATCTGCAACGTTACCGCAGCCGGGTGGGAACGCATCACGGCCAATACACAACACACCGCAGCCAGCGGCATCACAGCGACAGGTAGCAGCGGAGCGGCGGATAGCGGCAGCACGGCAGCGGGCAACGGCGGAGCGGCGGATAGCGGCAGCACAGCGACAGGTAGCAGCGGAGCAACTTTTATAATGCCCTGCTCAGCTGATATTTACGTATATACTGTAACAGCAAACCGCTTCTTGCGCAATATGGTGCGCGCAATGGTTGGCTCACTTTTGGAAGTTGGCAGCGGAAAACGCAATCCTGAATGGATTGCCGAGATGCTAGCCCGCAAAAACAGATGTGCAGCCGGATACTCCGTTCCCGGCAACGCCCTGTTCCTTACAGAAATACGCTATCCATATCCGATAAAATAATCCATTTATTTTTAATCCAAAAATTCATATTCCTCGTTTCACATTTCAAGATTTGAAATCCATTGATTCATAATTTTGGAGTGATGATAACAAGGCAAAAAGCTAATCTATTGATAATGTGTCAATTGCAAGGCCAGCAATTTTTGAGGGAATAAAAACGCTGTAACTAACTGATAGTCAGATAGGGTAATTTTTGCCTTTTTGTGCGTTCTGGAGGGGGGTGGCAAAGTGCTTCTCTACGCATCCTATAGAGGTGGTATACACAGCGCCTTTCTACGCGCCCTGGTGTGAAACGAAAAACCGCTTCTCAGAGCGTATATTTGGGTTTTTATTAAAACACAGATATACAATAAGATACATAGATTGAAAAATCAAAAATTGATTTTCATAAACGTGCAATGTGTTTATTATCTGCGACTTGGCAAAAACCCAAATCTACGCACTTCTGGAGGGGGGCAGCAGAAATGGAACAGCAGCTCGGAAAAAAGGAATTTTGTTAAGCATGCTCCGCATGCAGTCACCGGCGCACAAAGTGCACTGGTAATTAGTGGTTTACGAGGCTTCCTCCGCGAGGAGACACGCGCTCCGCACGGGCAAAAATCTGCAGGGCAGAATTTTGCCGTGGGTCTTTTCCATGGATTAATTTTCCAGAGCAGAATTTTGCCTTGGGAATTTTGCCTTGAAAAAAAAGCCGTGTGAAATTTTTGCCTTGTGAATTTTCCGTTGTGAATTTGTACCTTTGAATCTTTGCATAATATTTGCAAGGAGTTGCGCGTGTGTGGTGAACGTGTGTGGTGAACGGGTGTG
>LAHS01000023.1_pt1 | contig 173957 bp, 174 predicted proteins | sample 329651 | NCBI WGS metagenome assembly LAHS01 (sample SAMN03275699, study PRJNA271635) | activated sludge metagenome | isolation source: sample C-1 Sludge from hydrolytic chamber (first chamber) of Anaerobic...
GGTATGGATTGCAGCCATTATATTGGTATTTGTCCATGATGCTTTGCATGTTGACAAGCGATGGTGGGGCTTTATCAATGGCACGTATTTTGTGGGATTAATAGTGGGCAGCATTTATTGTGTGAAATATAGCGCATCCATTGAAAAGAACATAGCACAAGTGATGGTGATGGGGTCATTATTTACGTGTATTGCCACCATTTTTTTCAGTGTCAACAGCATGCCGATGATTGCATTATTTTTAACTTTTTGTGTAGGGCTTTTTGGGCAAATAAAGAGCATCCCACAGCATACCGTTATTCAAACAAGTGTTTCAAGAAATGAATTATCTGCTGTTTATACGGCTTTAAGCGCTATCTTAACGGGGGGATTTGGCATAGCCTCTTTAGTAATGGGCATAATAGCCGATGTATTCGGCATAAGAATAGTATTTATGATTTCGGGTCTGTTACTAGCAATAGTAAGTATCTTAATCAGTAAAAATAGACAGTTATTTGTAATCAAAATAAATCAATAATAAAGAGGCTTCCATCTCTTCTACGGGATGGAAGCCTCTTTTATTTGGAAATAAGGCTATTATTTAAATTTAAAAGCTTCAAAGTTGATATCGATATCGATATCGTTAGCGCTAGATTTAAACTGTTTTGTAAAACGTTTTACCATTTTTTCAGGTCCACACATAAAGATACTCGTATGGGCTGGCACTGAAACATCATCAAATGTAAGCCTGTCCATAGTAGTCGTATCAATAAAATTCACTTTGAAATGTTTATTGTTTTCTGCATATTTTTGCAAAAGATCTTTGTGGATCGCATCGTTGTGTCCACGGTAAGTGTAAAATAACTCAATATCTCGATTGGTAGGATTAGATTGTAAATACGATAAAAAAGGTGTTATACCTACACCGCCAGCTATCCAAATTTGTTGCTGATAACCTTTGTCAAAGTCTAGATGACCATAGGGGCCTTCAACAGCTACTTTTGAATCTATTTGTATCAGTGCGTTGACCTTTTTAGTAAAATCTCCAAGTGCTTTAATCGTTACATATATTTTTTGCCCATCTCCACCTGAAATAGAGAAGGGATGTGGCGCTTTTTCTAGCCCCATTTGGAAAATTTTTAAAAAGATATATTGGCCATTTTGATAACTCAGTTTGCGATCTAAAGTTAATTCTAATTCAACAGCACTGTCACCTAATTTTTGAATGCCCGAAACTTTACCCGTATGTTTAAACCGCATGTCTTGATACATTGTCAGCATGTACAGAGCGGACATAGTCCCGACAATAGCAGTAATTGCTGTAAATATCCCTAAAGGTGTCGGTTGAAACAAATCATATCTACTTGAGAAGTATGCATGGTAAAGACCTAATGCATAAGGAATTAACAATAGGCGGTGGATATAGCGCCAATGCTCGTATTTTAGAAATTTAGCAAATAATGCTATCACTATAAGTCCGATAAAGCCATTTTGCGCAAGCTCTCCAAGTTCTTTTGCAAATTCACTCAGCGGCGTTTCAATCGCGTTATCTCCATGTGGAACCAAATCCTGTAATTGACTGTGTAGAATGACTAACCCTAATGACAAAATCGCCAAATATTTGTGGTACATATAAACATATTCTAAGCCGTGAAACCATTTTTCAAGGATTTTCACTCTTGTTGCTAATAAAAATACTAGAAAAAATCCAGTAAGTGCCAATCCTCCAACGATGTGACTAAGCTTATTTAACACATGTATCGATTCAATCGGAGTGGCAAAATACCAGAGTAAGCCGCTGCCACACATTGTTATTAAAATAAATAGCATCCCTTTATACGATTTCATAGTAACCTCCAGTAATCATTTTTCTCTCTCGACATACTAGATATACACTAAGTTACTGAATTATTTCTGATATTTTGATGTTCGTGTAATAAATTTTTAAAAAGATAGCACGCTGTAAAATAAAAACATATGTTTGGAATGTATGTTCTATTTTAATGAGGAATATGGTACAGTAGAAAAGTAACACGTTTAATACATAAAAAGTGAGGGAGATATCATGCAAGGAAATACACATATTGTTGGAGGCATCACAGCTAGCCTTGCTTTTGCACAAATTTCGAATGATAATCCATTTGTATTAGTAGGAGCGGGTGTACTCGGTGCATTACTTCCAGATATTTGCCACGGAGGAAGTAAAATTGGGAGAACCTTTCCTCTTATTTCAAAAATGGTAAACAAGCTATTTGGACATCGCTCTTTTACACATAGTTTATTGTTTGTGTTTTTGGTAGCGATATTGTTACAGACAATTATTCCATATCCGTCGATTGTTGCGGGACTTTTAATAGGGATGTCGAGTCACATTATATTGGATATGGGAACGAAACAGGGAGTGAAGCTTTTCTTTCCATTCAACATGTCGGTTCGTTTTCCACTAACAACAAGAACAGGTGGAAAAGTAGAAAAGATTGTATTTACATTATTATCTGTACTTTCGCTATACTTGAGCTATGAGCTAATTAGTCGATTCATTAGCGAAATATAAAAGCAAAGCCCTTGTCTTAAGCTTACTTAAGACAAGGGCCTATGCATTTTTATAAATTGAAGTGAATTGTCTGAATTGTTTGGGTGTCAGGCACCTCTATTCTCCTTGCACTTCTTCTACTGTTTGCTCCACTTCTGCGCGTGTCATTTTTTCACGACCTTCTTGCATCGCTTTCAATGTTTTGTGCGCTAGCGCAAGTGGAAGTCGGCAGAACAACAAAATGGTACGCTTATTAATAGCCTCCATATAAAGATCTGCTTTGGCTAAATTCTCCTCTGCATAGGCAAATAAATCTTCTCGTGTCCAACCGTCCGGCACGAAGCTGACACCACGCTCATCTAAATCTTCATGCTGGTTACGTAAAATATTGACGGCTTGTAGTCCGCGACCATAGCCAATCGCTAAATCACGATCTGTTTGAATGTCAGCACCCCACGCCCATAACTCTGACAGCATCGTTCCAACGAGCCCTGCCACATAGTATGTATAGTCATCCAAATCTTCACGTGTATGCACTTGCCAGTTGGCTTTTGCCCATTTTCCCATACCATAAGCCATTTCACTTGTAGAAGCTTGGACAATTTTTCGAGAGCCATCTGGACAAAATGTTAACCAATCTGCTAGGCGAAGGGAAACTTCCGGCAGTTGATCGGCATATGGAGCTACTAAGGTTTGATATGCTACAGCATCGAATTCATTTTTTAATAATTCACTTATTGCTGAAAGTAAATCAAACTTCACATCATTCGATAGCTTTTCATGGTCTTCAATTTCGTCAATGGCACGCATCGCTAAATAAGCAGCGGCAACAGACATTTTTAAATCATTTTTTAAAAAAGTAATAGGTATATAAAATGTGCGACTCGTTTCTTTTAAAACATGCATCGCTTCTTTATAAAGTATTTTTTGATCTTTCACTTGTATTCCTCCGTTCAAATGGTCAAGCCTCTATCTATATCGTATCGCAAAACAGGAGAAAGATAAAACAGATTGTTTAAATTCCGGTCATAATCTTTGAAAACATTGCAAATATGTGATAAAGTTTAATAGTAAACTATTTAAAGCTATACAGTGTTTGAATATTAGTAATAGTTTTAAAGTACTTGGTGACTGTTGGTATAAAAAGATACGTTACAGCGCTTAAGACGCTTAGGCGAAATAGAACAGAGAGGAAGTTTTTATTCATGGGTCGTTTAGACAACAAAATTGCAATTATTACAGGTGGCGCATCAGGTATGGGTGCTTCAATGGCAGAATTATTCACTAAAGAGGGCGCAATCGTCATCGCTGCGGATATTAACGAAGAAAATTTAGCTAAAATTTCTGAATTAGAAAATGTAGAAGGTATGAAATTAGATGTTTCATCTGATGAAAACTGGGCTGCATTTACAAAAGCAGTTATTGATAAATACGGTCGAATTGATATTTTAATCAACAATGCTGGTATTTCTTCACAAAAATCTCCACAAGATATTACAGACCAAGATTGGGCCATTATGCACAAAATTAACTCATTCGGTCCGTTTTTAGGAATTAAACACGTTTCTAAATACATGAAAGAGGCAGGTAAAGGCTCCATCGTTAATACATCTTCATACACAGCTATCATCGGTTCGGGCTTAAACTCATATACAGCATCAAAAGGTTCTTTACGCGCCATTGCACGTGCTGCGGCTGCTGAATTAGGAAAATCTAACATTCGTGTAAACACAGTATTCCCTGGTGTAATTGAAACACCAATGACTGCGAACATCGGTCAATTTAAAGAAGCAATGGATATGTTAGTTCGTGCTACTCCAATGGGTCGTCTTGGCCAACCAGAAGAAGTTGCCAATGCTATTTTATTCTTAGCATCTGATGAAGCTTCTTATATTACAGGTGGCGAACTAGTAATTGATGGCGGATATTCTGCACAATAATTATGTTAGCTTGTTATACGATTTACAAAAAGAGTCGACTGTTTTGACAGCGGCTCTTTTTTTACATAAAATTCAATAATTTGTTTAATTTATCTATTTAACGTGCTATTTTTCATGTTATTTTATATGAAAGTTCGCCAAGTTATTGCACAATCATTTCAACAGCGGTAAAGTTTAGGGAGAGCGAATATTCAATTTTGCCTCTTGCGTAATGATCGCTGACCTTTCGCTTTCACGCAAAATAAAGTGCGTCAGGATTTTGAATTGTGCATACACAAAAACTCCTTTTGAAATCCGTGACAATCGCCGGAGGCATGAACTTTTATCAGTTAGTGTTTAGACACACGCTGAATAATAGAGTAAACTAGTATTCATATTCAACTAACCATCTATTTAGGTAGAAAAATTTCTGCTGAATAAAGTTAAAGGAGAATGGTATGCCAAAGGCTATAGGTATTGATACAGGTGGCACATTGACGAAAGTTGCTTATTTAGACGAGCACAATGAGCTTATTTTAACAACTTTTCCGTCCAATGATTTGCAGTCTGTAATGGAGTGGATTCGAAATAATCCAGATATTGAGGATATTGGTGTTACGGGGGGACGTACAGAACAATTACTTGATGTCATCAAAACAATGAAATCGATTCACTATATAGTAGAGTTTGAAGCTACATTGAAGGGAGTTCGTTTTTTACTAAATAAAGAAGGATACTTTTTCGAGCGTAGTATGATTACCAATATTGGTACGGGAACGTCAATCCATTATATGGAGGGGAACACCCATATACGTGTAGGAGGGACAGGCGTTGGCGGCGGAACCTTGATTGGATTGTCAGCGCTTACAACAGGGATTACAGATTACAATGAAATCCGAGAGATGGCTACAAAGGGTAATCGCGAAGGGGTAGACTTGCTTGTCAAAGATATTTATCAAGGTATGGATACACCTATTGACGGGCATTTAACGGCAAGTAATTTTGGTAAAGTCAGTATTACCGAAGAATTGAAACAACCAGCAGAGGATATTATTGCCACTGTTCAAGGTCTCGTTGGTGAGGTTATTACGACGCTTAGTATTCAATATGCCGAGGAAAAAAATGCCCAACATATTGTATATATTGGCTCTACCCTAAGTTATAATGAACATCTTGCACAAGTCATTGCTAATTATACACGCACGAAAAAGCATACACCTGTTTTTATCAATGACCACGGTTTTTCCGGTGCAGTCGGTGCCTTACTTAACATAACTGAATATACAATTGTCTAAAGGACAAATAAAAATGTACATCACTAACGTTTTTAGTGATGTACATTTTTTTTACGAATTGCTATCGTTGGTTTTTAAGTGCAATTACTTTCGCTCTTGAATTGACACCGAGCTTACTATAAATAGTAGATAAATAAACGCGAACTGTACCATTAGATAGATGCAGCTGTTTGGCTATTTCTTGATTGCTCAGCCCTTTTGTTAATAAATCCAAGAGTTCTTGTTCGCGCGGGGTAAGTAAATCATTCGGTTCCTTACTCACTGTACAATTTTTTTGTAAATAGTCAAAATAACTTTTAGGGACAGGATTCCATTTAGATGGTAGGGACTCTAATTGGAAATACTGGTTGAGAAGGGGCAGTATTTCTTTTTCGTCTAATAGAGTACGGACGTAGTAAAACTTTGCTGCCAATTGTAGCGCCTCGTGTAAAGTATCTAAAGCAATATCATGGTTGTCTAAACGAAGTTGACAAACCGCTTCAAGAACGGTTGCTTCAATAATTGTCCCAACTTGCTCGTCTTGTTGTGCTTTTGTTTTAACTTGTACGACGATAGATAATGCATCATTTGGTTGTTTCTTTACTAATAATAACCTAGCATACACTAGCATCCAAAACGGCTGTTTCGTTTTTGTTGCTTGTAGGATAGACTCCGCACGCTCGCCATCACCCTCCACAATGTAACAAAAAGCAATCATAATTTGGATAGTATTTCGCCAATGTTTTTCAACAACATCTTCTAACAGTTGTGTCAGCATAGCGCGCGCAGTATTGGTTTGCTGTTGATGCGTGTAAATGTTAGCCTTTAGCAAATACATAGGAACAAATAAATTTGGATCTGGCTGTTGTTGAGTTAATTGGATTGCAATATCAAGCTCCTTTTGCGCATCTTCTAGTAAATTTCTCTCATAGTACACCTCAGCAGCAATGCCAGATATATAGGCGGTCACATATAATGTTTTAAAATTTGTATTCCGAAATAGCTGTGTAATTTTTGGAACTTCATCCATTGCAGGTAATTTGCCTTTTGAAGCTAAATTTGTGCGCGAAAGTTTATATTCAAAATTGTTGTAGGGCATTCGTACTTTATCCCAACGACACGGAGCTTGTTGTGTAGTAAGCTGCCTTTCTAATAATTCTTTCACCGTTTGTAATTTTCCACCAGAGGCAACTAAGGCATATGCTTTGGTTCGTTCGTAAATATTCGCGATAGCTATATTTTCTTTTTGTTCCATCCATTGTTCAGTGAGTTGACGCTGTTCAAGCTCTTCCATTATAGAGGTAGCGGTTGTCATCTCTAATATTGAAATTGCCCGTTCATAGCCCACAATAAGCATTTCATAGGGAACTGTTTGTTGATTGTCTCTTAGCTGTTGTAGCCAGCGCATAAAAGTTGCTGTTTGACCTGATAAAAAAAGTTGAACAAGATGATGAGAAATCCATTGTTGGGCTTGCTCATACAATTGATGTTTTAATGCTAATTCAATCGCTGAAGTGTAATCACCTTTTGCATAAATTAATTGAACCGTTTTTTCGACAAGGGACTTTATTTCTTGTGCGGTATATTGTTTCATCAGTTCTTCTTGTAATGCTTCAGCAAATAAATGGTGATAGCGGAACACAAGTTTTGATGATTGAAGACAAACTGTGAACAGACCATTTTCTTCTAAATAAGCTAATAGTTCTGCACTATTCGTCCCCTCTATTAATTGGTCACATATAGCAGGCTCTAATTCATGTAAAAAAGAGGTTCTCAACAGAAAATTTTGTATTGTTTTTGGGAGTTTATGAATAATGCCTTGCCACAAAAAATTAGAAATAAATGGTTGTGCTTCATTAAAATTAGTTAGACTCGTTAATAGTAATCCTGCGATCCATCCTTCTGTTTTATTTTGTATTGTTTGTAATTGTTGTTCGTTTAATGAGATTGAATTTTTTAACGAAAAAAACTGCTTTGTTTCTTGGTTAGTAAAGCGTAAATGTTCGGTATTGCATTCAAGGACCCATTGTTTTACTCGCCATATCGCAATCGGTAATGCAAGAGCTGTTCGAGTAGTCAAATATATATGAACATGCGAGGGGAGTTGTTCGATTAGTTTAATCATCGTACGGTGGATTGTTTCGTTTTCTATTAAATGGTAATCGTCCATAACAAGATGCAAGCATTTTTCAACCATATTTAGTTCGTGGATAAACGACTCTATCAGAAAATCGAAAGTGGAAACATCTTGCCCTTGTAATAGTGATGCGAGCACTTGATCGACATCTGTTTCACAGGCTTTCGCGACTGCCTGAAAGACAAAAGTCCAATATCTACTAGGATCATTATCTGCTTGGTCTATTGCGACCCAAGCAATGGGGTGTTGTGAATGGTTAAGCCATTGACTTAACAGTGTTGTTTTGCCGTAGCCTGCTGGCGCGCGAAGGATAGTAACCCTTTTTTGTTCATTTTCACGAAAGAAATCATATAATCTAGGTCTTTCTATTGTTTCGGTCGTACTATAAGGCACATTTAATTTAGCGGATGATAGAGAACTTGACATGGTATGTCTCCTTTTATGATTTAAGTTATGACGTACAGTGAAAGTATTATGTAGTATATCTTCTTAATAATATATGAAGTTTGCTATATTGTTTATTACTATTTGTCAATATGGCAAGTCTTGCAGTAGTTGGAATTTTTCCATTGAAGTTTTCACCATAGCATAAAACCTTCACGCGTGCGCACATTACAAGTAGGAGGTGAATATCTGTGGGAAATAGAAATAACAAAAATAATAATAAAACAATGAATAAAAGAACACATAATCCTTTTGGAACGTATAAAAGTAAAGACCTTGATGATAGTAATAGTAACAATAACAACCCAAATGATAATTTAAACGAAGAATTCAGTGCGGAATTTGATGCCAAAGCGAAAAATAAAAACAATAAAACGAACCATGATAAAAATCAACAATCCAATAAAAAGAGCTAAATAGGGGGCGTTAGCAATGGCAAAGAAAAGTAAAACAAGCTTCAAAAAGAAAAAGAAAGAAGATACACATAAAAGAAATGATCGGGAAGAATATTCAGCCGAATTTAATCAAGTTATTCATAATAATCCCCAACAACCAAGTAAAAAAAGTCGTTAAGTCAATTTATGTGGAATGCTCCAAGTTACCATTTGGAGCATTTTTAGTTTCAGCAGGGCTAAACAAATACATACATTTTAACAAGACGATTTTCTTTATTTTTGCTTAAGGCATAATGATTCTAAGGATGTTGCACATTCTATAAAAAAGAAAGGGGCTTACAACATGCGAAAAATACTTGCAGCACTTGGGATTATGATGACAGTATTGGCGCTTCCACAACAAATGCCAGATACCCATGCTCAACAACAAACACCTGCTTATGCAAAATGGGGCAAGCTTGCGATTGAAAAAACACAGTCATCCTATCCTAATTCAAAAATTATTGACTATTTGCATGAAGGCAGTGAAATAAAAGAAGAGGCAACGATTGAAAAATTTAAACTGTGGTTACAAGAGGGTGACAAAGAATTTGGTGTTTATGTAACAATAAAATATACGACCAAAACACAACAAGTAGTTGATATCGAGCTTCAGGAAACGTCGAAATAGAGGATACCTTTTTTGGTATCCTCTTCATCTTTATGCTTCTATTTTTTTGATAAACTCACGCATTAATCCAGGTAAATCTGGCCATGCATGACCACTGACAAGGTTCCCATCGGAGTGCAGATTTGCGTCGATATACGTACCGCCTGCGACTTGGACTTCCGGTTTGCAGGCGATATAAGCTGTTAGTTCGCGACCTTTTAGGACTTCTGGTATTGTCGCGAAAATTTGTGCTGCATGGCAAACCGCTGCGATTGGTTTGTTTGCTTCAAAGAAATGGCTTACAAGCGCCGGTACATGCTCATTTAAGCGGATGTATTCAGGGGCACGCCCACCAGGAATAATTAAACCATCAAATTGTGCTGGATCGATATCCGCGAAGGCTGCATTTGCTTCTATGCCATATGCTGGACGCTCGATATACGTATCGACACCATCCACAAAATCATGACAAACCGTTTGCATCTTTTTTACTGACGGAGCGGCAATTGTAACATGATAGCCTGCCTCTAAACAGCGGTAATATGGATAGTAAATCTCTAAAGCTTCTACCGCATCACCTGCGATAATTAGTATGTTTTTCCCCATGTTTCCATCTCCCTTTTTTAGTGTCTAGTAGCTTTATTCGACATTTACTATAAATTTCCTGCTTTTTGGGATAAAACAGGCATATCGCCACTAAACTCGTGAGAATCGCCACAAACCATAAGAAAAACGCCATAAAATGCATGCGCAACGCCAGTATAAATATCTTCCTTTACAACATAAAAAATGAGGCGTATAGTATTTATTTAGCTAGGTAAATAAATGAGGGGGAGATACAATGAATCCAATTTTCCATGCATTATTTCAAAAAAGTCGATATTTAACGAATTGTTTAAACGAAGTTTTAAAACAACATCAGTTGTATAGTTCGCAATGGACCATTTTATATTGTTTACATAAGCACGGTTCAATGACTTTGACACAAATTTGGAAGTATTTAAATGTCGAGGCGCCAAGTATAACGAGAGCTATAGCACGGCTTGAAGATTTAGGCTGGGTGGAAAGAGTTGAAGGAGAAGATAAGCGCGAAAAAATTGTGACGTTGTCAGCCATGGCGGAAGAACGTTTACCGATCATTACAAAAACGATATTAGCATTTGAAGCCGAAATGGTTGGTTCCCTGAGTGAAGAAGAACAGTTACAATTTATAAATCTATTGCAAAAAATGAAAGGTTGATTGATATGCAACAAGAGGAAAACACACAAATATGGACGAAGCGGTTTATTAGTTTATTTTTAACAAATATAGCAGTATTTTTTGTTTTTTATGGTCTAGTTACAACTTTACCTTTATATGCGATTGGTGAACTGCACCAAACTGATAAAGAAGCGGGATTATTACTATCGGGGTTCTTGTTATCTGCCATTATAGTACGCCCGTTTTCTGGTAAGTTATTGGACGTGTTCGGTAAGAAAAAGCTATTAGTAATCGCAATTGCAGGCTATTTTTTTTGTACGATTTTATATTTATTTATTCACCCATTTGGTCTTTTATTAACTTTGCGATTTGTGCAAGGGATTTTCTTTAGTATTATTACGACAGCAGCCGGTTCTTTAGCGGCTGACATTGTGCCAGCAAGCCGTAAAGGAGCAGGGCTAGGCTATTTTACAATGTCCACAAATTTAGCCGTAGTCATTGGTCCTTTTATCGGTTTACTACTAATTCAATATAGTAGTTTTAATGTTTTGTTTATCGTTATGAGTATCTGTATTTTAGTAGGGGGTATACTAGCTGTAACAGTTGATACAGAGGATTTACCAAAGCCTGAACATACGGGGAAATTGACATTTAAGTTTGATGATTTATTTGAACGGAAAGCATTGCCAGTAGCTGCCATTGCAAGTATGGTTGCGTTTTCTTATGCAAGTGTTTTATCATTTCTGTCAGTATACGCACAGCAAAAAGATTTAATGGCTGTGGCAAGTCTTTTTTATGCTGTGTTTGCAGCCGCTATGTTAATTACACGACCTTATACTGGTAAGCTTTATGATACGAAAGGACCGCAGTTTGTTATTATCCCCGGTATTATTTCTTTCGCAATTGGACTAATCCTCCTTGCTAATGTTTCAGGAGCAGCACTCTTTTTAATTTCGGCCGTTTTTATTGGCTTTGGTTACGGTGCTGTAACGACAAGCTTGCAAGCACTAGCAGTTCAATCAACCGCCCATACTCGTAGTGGCTATGCAACAGCAACATATTTTACAATGTTCGATCTTGGTATTGCCCTTGGATCCTATATTTTAGGTATGATAGCGGTGCAAGTAGGGTACGCTTCTGTCTATTTGACAGGTGCAGCTGTACTTGGTGTTGTCTTTATTATCTATTTGCTTCGCTTAGCAAAATTAAAAGCCAAGAAAGTAGCACACACATAACATATTTGTGAATGCCGATAAACCTAGAAATCGCCCATTACGATTGTAAAGGGCGATTTTATTTTGGCATCAGCCTCCTGCTGAATACTATGAAAAAGAAAAACAGCTAGGGCATGCCTAACTGTTTTATAAATCATGATAAGCGTCCATAACCTACAAAATGTTTCTTCCAGTAGGAGCTGTGAATGTTGGCAATGCTAACACCGCCATCACTAGCATTAATCATTTGGTTATTGCCAATATAAATACCTGCATGTGAAATGCCTGCTTTATAAGTATTGGCGAAAAATACTAAATCCCCAACTTGTGGTGATGTTATTTTTTTTGCAGCATAATAAAAGCCTGCTGCTGATTTGCGACTTGTCGAAATACCAGCATTATTATAAACATAAGTAATGTAGCCCGAGCAATCAAATCCTGTGCTCGGTTTGCTACCACCAAATGTATACTTTACACCTAATTGCTGTTTGGCAACTTGAACAAGGCTTTTCGGTGCGCTCGGGGTTGCTGGAGCTTTTGCAGGCGTGCTATTCAGCGTTAATTTTTGTCCAACACGAATATTTGAAGAAGTTAAGTTATTCCATCTCATCAATGTTTGATAAGAAATGCCGTTTTGACTGGCAATTTTCCATAGGGAATCCCCAGATTTCACTGTATATGTTGCAGCAGATGCTGTGTCAATTGTTGAAAAAAGTACAGAAGAGCCTAACGCTAATACTGCTAATTTCATCCCCCACTTATTTCGTTTATTCTTTTTCATGATATGTATCCTCCTAAAAACATTAAAACGTATTACTTGGTACAATAATGATATTAACATGCCAATATTACAGTTCTATGTCAACAAAATAACATTAAGGATACAATTTATATAATAATGGAGAAACGCTAATTAAGCTTATGACTTAAGCAATAGAAAAAACTAGCCCTGCGCATACAGGGCTAGTCCATTGTTACTTTGTATTTAATTGTAGTGCGGGACCGAAAAATTCGTAATGGATTTGACTGTCTGCGATATTGCATTCGTGTAAAGCATTTACTGCTGCTTCCATAAACGGAGTTGGGCCGCAAATATATACTTGTGTATCTTGTGTTAACAGAGGTCGAAGCACGTTCGCATTAATGTACTCCTTATTATCAGAATACAACACTTTATGATGGGCATTGCTGTCTTTTTTGAATACGCGGAACAGCTTGCTTAAACCAGTAGGACCATTTAAAGCATTCATTTTATTTTGAATATCTTCATGGAAAGCAAGGACATGTTCATTCCGTGCACATTGGAGGAACGTAACATTTTCTTTATTTTCAATCGTTTGTAACATCGCATTTAACGGTGTTACACCAATGCCACCACTAATGAATAGTACCGGAGCACTTGTTGGCTCATATGTGAATACACCGGCTGGTGCACTAACATCAATAGTTGTTCCAAGTGCAGCATCATGTAAGAAGTTGGACACTTTCCCTTTTGGATTGTGTGCACTTTCTCGTTTCACAGAAATTCGGAATTCTTGCCCATTACTTGCTTGGGATAATGTATATTGACGATTTAATAAATAATCTTCACCTGGAATTGTTACACGAATAGAAACATATTGGCCCGGTTTGTACGCAGGGACTTTTGAGTCGTCTATTGGTTGCAGGTAAAAGGATGTAACATCATCGCTTTCTTTGACAGTGCGCGTAAGTTTGAATTGTTTAAATGCGCGCCAACCATTATTTTGTTCTGCCGCTTTATATAAATCTTCTTCCACTGAAATAAAGATATCTGCAATCACGCCATACGCTTTGCCCCAAGCTTCGATGATTTCATCAGTTGCTGCATCACCTAAAACTTCTTTAATGGCTGCAAGCAAGTATTGACCTACAATTGGATAATGCTCAGGTAAAACGCCAAGACTGACATGTTTATGTGCAATTTGTACGACAACAGGTACGATTGGTTCTAAGTTATCGATATGTTGTGCAGCAGCATACACTGTATTTGCTAAAGCGCCCTGTTGGCGACCTTTTGTTTGATTAGTATGGTTGAAAATATTTAATAATGATGGATTATCTTTAAATAAATTGTGATAGAAAGTTTTTGTGATGGCTACACCGTGTACCTCCAACACCGGTACTGTAGATTTAATCACGTTAATTGTATGTTGATCTAACATGTTGAACACGTCCTTTCGTGCTTTACTATATGCTTAAACAATCTTTAAAGCAATATATAAAATACATCTTTAACAAAATGGACACAAACATGTATCTATAATACTTCTTTTGTTTTAAAGTTCTTCGCGCTGTTTGGCATTAAGATAAATATAGTAGAATTACGATAAAAGGAGATATTTATAGAGATTGTTTGCTGAAAAACTATTAGTAAATGTGAACGATTACTTTGAAATGAAACGAAATAATTATTCGGTCGTAAATATAGTTAGAAAAAGCATACATTTTTTAACCATCAATAATATGGTATCTATTGAACTTTTACATAGATCAAATAAGGAGGTTTTCGCGTGAATCAGAATCCGACAATAACGGAATGTCCAAAATGTGGTGGATTAGAATTAGGGAAGGGAAAACATAGTGGATATGCATTAATGCACCCAGTGAACAAGATGAGCTTTGGCTCAGAAGTTGAATATATTCTTTGTACAGACTGCGGTTTTATTATCGAAAGCTATGTCAAAAAGCCCGAGAAATTTAAAGGGACGCTTTAAAATACAACTTTTTTTACATATATATAAATGGTATTTTGGTTTCCTATTCAGTATCCGATATATAAACAATGCATAATGGTTTTTTTATATATTTATAAAGTAACATAAGAGGGAAAGCGATTTAAAAAATAAAAATCCATTTCATGACTATGGCTAAGATACTTGAAAAAAGTGTATAGTGTATAGTAGATAAAAAGGATTGTAAAAATATTATTAAATAGAGGTTACTTTATGAATAATTATTTATCGTTAAAAGACCATGTTTATAATTATATCGTAGATCAAATCAACAACGGGAATCTGATTGCTGGAAAAAAGGTCAATGAAAGTGCGATTAGTGAAAGCTTAAATGTTAGCAGGACACCAGTTAGAGAGGCATTAATACAATTGTCTTCTGAAGGGTTATTAGAAAATGTGCCAAGAAAAGGGTTTGTAATTAAAAATCTAACAACAGAAGAAGCGAAAGAAACGTATTTTATTATTGGGGCATTAGATGGTTTAGCTGCTTCATTAGCAGCCCCTTTTTTAACCGAGAAACATATGAATGAAATGGAGTTTTATATTCAAAGTATTGATTTAGCCATTAATACTGGCAATTTCTCGATGTATCATAAAATGCAGGAAGCTTTTCACGGCGTCTATCTTTCTGTCTGCCCAAATAAAAGTCTTGTAAATCTTCTTTTACAATTACAAAAAAAGTTTTTGAAAAACTTCGCTCATTCTGGTGAGGCAGAACTGACAAAGAAAAGATTGTCTCAAACTAATAATGAACATCGGAAAATGATGGAATTATTTGAAAAAGGTGAGCTAGCTGAACTAGAGAGATACATGAAAGAAGTACATTGGAATATTGATAAAGCAGAACTTATCCCACTTTAGGATGAAAAATGCTCGATTATACACAATAAATAATTCTGTCTTTAAAAAGACAGAATTATTTTTTTGTTGAAAAAATTAAAATATAAAATATAATATACAATATACATTATACGAATTTGTATAAATTGAAAGCGTTAGGGATTAAAAAATCAGGTTATTTTTAGGAGGGAATTACACAGTGAAAAGTTTAAATTTCGATTTAGCAAAACAATTGCGACACGAATTGCATCAACATCCGGAACTTTCGAACGAGGAAGTTTGGACAAAGCAACATTTAGTTAATTTTTTGAAAACGTATACAAATCTAGAAATTGTAGATAAAGGAAAGTGGTTTTATGCCATTTACTATGCCAAATCAGCTACGCAAAATATCGCGTTCCGTGCAGATTTTGATGCCCTTCCGATGGATGAAGTAATTGATCTTCCTTGGGCTTCTCAATTTCCAGGTAAAGCACATAAATGTGGACATGATGGTCATGCAGCGACTTTAGCGGGTTTTGCACTGGAGGTCGATCAAATGGGCGCCGATAAAAATATCTTTTTCCTCTTTCAGCCTGCGGAAGAAACGGGCGATGGAGCCATTCAATGTGTAGATTTTATTAAAGAACATAATATCGACGAAATTTTCGCCTACCATAATATGAGTGGGCTCGCTTATAAAACCGTCGGAATTATTGATGGTACAGCATTATGTGCTTCTAAGGGGATGACCATCCATATGGAAGGTTCACCTACCCATGCCAGTCAGCCGGAAAAGGGCATTAATCCAGCATTTGCGATTGCGAACATTGTCCGAGCAATTCCTGATTTTACAGCTCCAGAACGCCATAATGGGCTTGTCCTTTGTACAGTTGTACATATTGATGTTGGAGAAAATGCTTTTGGTATCGCAGCTTCGAAAGGGGATTTACGTTTAACGATACGTGCCCTATATGAAGAGGAACTCAATACGCTTCAAGATAACCTTGAACATTTTGCCAAAGTGCAAGCGCAACAATACGGCTTACAGGTAAGTTTTCACTACAATGATGAATTCCCGGAAACGGTCAATCACAAAGAAAGTGTAGACAAGATTCGTTGTGTTGCAAAATCTGAAGGAATCGCATTCGTTGAATTGAGCGAAGCTTTTCGAGGGTCAGAAGATTTTGGACACTTTACGAAATTAACAAAAGGAGCTTATTGTTTCATAGGGAATGGTGAAGATTATCCACATGTCCATACACATGAATATGATTTCCGTGATGAATTAATAGAATCGGGCGTGGAGCTTTTTAAAGCATTAATTAAATACTAATTTTGCTAATAACAAGAGGGATTTGGAGGATTTCACATGTCATCAAAGAACAAACAAAAGGGAATTAATTTTCCACATGTTTACATTATGTTTATGCTCGTCATGTTGCTCGTTGTAATATTGTCTTGGATTGTTCCAAGTGGGGAGTATGAGCGAATTGTCAATCCAGAGACGGGTATTACCGAACTTAATACAGAAAAATTTACGTATGTGGAACAAGCAAAACCAATAGGGTTTATGGATTTTTTCACAGCTTTACATAACGGGGTAGTACAATCAGCAGATATCATTGTTATGTTGCTGTTTGCAAGTGGCGCCCTATTTATTCTTGAAAAGTCTGGTGCGATTGCAGCCGGTATCCATAAATTATTAAGCATTGCAGCCGGAAAAGAAAAATTAATTATTATTACTTTACTCATTTTGTTTTCCGTATTAGGAACAATTGGCTTCGGAGAAGGGGGCATTCCATTTATTCCACTTGCAATGGCTGTTGTGATGGGCTTGGGGTATGACCGCATCACGGCTTTTGCTATTCCAACTGTGGGGTTAGCTATTGGTTTTACATCAGGAGTGGTTAACTTTTATACGACGGGCGTTAGTCAAACCATTGTCGGATTACCCATTTATTCGGGTTTAGCATTCCGTATCGTTGCCTTAATGGTCTTTGTCATTATTTCAATCATTTACATTCTTCGTTATGCAAATAAAACAAAGGAAGATCCGAGTAAAAGTATTGTGGCTACAGAGTATTTGGAAGAGCTGGAGAATTCAAAAACAGCAGAATATGAAGAAGAAGAATTTACACTGTCTAGAAAGTTAGCATTAGTAGGTTTAGTTTTGGTATTAGTTGGTAGTGCTTTCGGTGCCATTAAACTAGGATGGGGTATGCCTGAACTATCGGCTGTCTATGCGATTTATGCGATCATACTAGTCCTTATTTTAAAACTTAAACCAAGCGAGGCTGCTGAAACATTTGGTATTGGAGCGGCAAGATTATTGCCTACAGGTCTTGCAATTGGGTTTGCACGTTCGGTGATGATTTTAATGACGCAGGCGCAAATAATTGATACAGCAGTCCATTCATTATCGAATCTATTAAGTAATACAGGAACTATTATTACTTTATTAGTCCTTTTCATCGTGGTGATTTTCTTTAACTTCTTCGTTGTTTCTGGAAGTGGGAAGGCCATTATTTTAATGCCGATTATGGGACCTTTAGGGAAAATATTAGGCATTAATCAGCAAGTGATGGTTGTCGTCTACCAATTTGGTGATGGCTTCACGAACTATTTATGGCCGACATCAGGAGGGCTAATGGCAGCGCTTGGTATGTCAAATGTTAGTTATTCCGCATGGGTGAAATTTTCAGCGAAACTATTTCTTTTACTACACTTCGCGGCATTTGTCTTAATATTAATTGCTCAATATATGGATTTAGGACCATTCTAATAGATTAATTCTAAAAGAAAAAGGGGATTGTTACATGATGAATATTTTAGAACATGCTAAGAAATATGAAAAACAAATTATTCAAGATCGTCGCTATTTACATCAATATCCGGAAATTGGCTTTGAGCTACCAAACACACAAAAATATATTCAACAACGCCTTGATGAAATGGGGATAGCCCATAAGCAATGTGGAGTAGTCCCCCCTGATATAAAAGAAAAATATGCAGTAGCAGGATTTGGTTCGCAAGATTATTGTACAGGCGTAGTTGCGACAATTGGGCAAGGAAGCCCTTGTATACTTCTGCGCGCTGATATGGATGCACTACCCATTGAAGAACAAGTAGACTGTGAATTTACTTCAAAAAATCCAGATGTGATGCATGCTTGTGGTCATGACTCCCATGTGGCAATGCTTTTAGGTGCTGCACAAATTTTAAAGGAGCGGGAAGCAGAGATACAGGGCACGGTTAAATTGTTGTTCCAACCTGGTGAAGAGTGGGGTTATGGCTCTAAACTAATGATTGATGATGGTTTACTACAAAATCCTAAGGTGGATGCTGCTTTTGGGATTCATATTATGCCCGATCAACAAGCAGGCACATTATCTGTCCATAAAGGGACATTAACGCAAGCGATGGATACGTATATCGTTACAATTCAAGGGAATGGTGGCCATAGCTCGCAGCCGCATAAAACAATTGATGCGAATATGATTATGAATCAGTTATATACTAGTTTAAACCTATTAATGACACGAGAAGCAGATCCAAATCATAGTGTCACCTTTTCGGTAGGTGCCATGAGCGGCGGTACAGCGACCAATATTATTCCTGACAAAGCCGTGTTACAAGGTAATATGCGTAGTTATGACCAACAAACACGTGACCACTTATGTCAACGCATCCCAGAGATGATTGACCATACGGTAAAAGCATGGCGTGGAGAGTATCGTACAATCGAATTCCATACACCAACAACTTATAATAATCCACAATTTATTGATGAAATTTCGCCATTTTTAAAACATATTGTAGGGGCTGAAAATGTGGTGGATAACGGATACCTCGGAGGCTCGGAAGACTTTTCTTACATTTCACAGGAAGTACCTTCTGCATTTGTTGTGTTAGGAACTGGCAAAGAAGGCGAGGCTCCAGTGCACAACCCGCGTATGCGCCAAAATGAAGAGATTTTTAAATATGGCGCTGCTTTACATGCAAATGTGGCAATAGAATGGCTAAAACAACAGCATAAATAATTTCTTGAAAAAACAGTTCAGCTAAGTTGAGTAGTTGAACTGTTTTTTTTTGGAACAAGTTACGCTTCTGTTATATTCAATCGTTCATAATAGAGAAATTTTTATTGAATAATATTCTAATAATTCAATCAGGATATTGACAATAACGCGCCAGTTTGATATTCTTTAACACATTAGTAGTTTAGCAAGAGAAAGCGAAATTTTGCTATTAAACAAATTACAATGTTAGGGGATATTAGATTATGAAGCGTATTTTTACACTACTTTTTATGCTTACAGCTATATTTGCTTTAGCAGCTTGTGGTACTTCTGGAGATAAATCGAGTACGACGGATAGCTCGAAGGAGACAACGAAAACAACAGACAAAGATACTATTATTATTGGAATCGATGACAAGTTTGCACCAATGGGATTCCGTGATGATAAAAACGAAATCGTTGGCTTTGATATTGACTTAGCACGTGCTGCTGCCGAACATATGGGAATGGAAGCTCAATTCCAACCAATCGATTGGAAAACGAAAGAAGCTGAATTGATTAGCGGTCGTATCGATGTAATTTGGAATGGTTACACAATTACAGATGAGCGTAAAGAAAAGGTTTTATTCTCAAAACCATACCTAGAAAACTCACAAGCTGTAATGGTATTAAATAAATCGTCTATTAAAAAATTAAGTGATTTAGCAGGAAAAGAAATCGGTATTCAATCACAATCATCTGCTGCTGAAGCACTGAATTCAAATCCAATTCACAAAGAAGTGAAAAACGTAACAGAATTTGCAGACAATGTATTAGCTTTAACAGATTTAAAAACGGGGCGTGTAGATGCAGTCATTATTGATGCTGTTGTAGCAGAATATTACATGACGCAAGAGCCTGACACATTCAAATTATTAGATGAATCATTAGCACCAGAACAATACGGAATTGGTGTCAAACCAGGTAACGAAGCATTATTAGAAAAACTGCAAGCCGCTTTAGATAAAATGAATGAAGATGGCACAGCCGCAGAAATTTCAACAAAATGGTTTGGTGAAAACAAGGTTTTAAAATAATGTAAATAAATCGTGTATTTACGCGCACATTTTAATTGAATGTTATCAGTCGATAAGAGTTTCCTCGTGAAACTCTTATCTTTTTGGAGGGAAAATGATTATGGCGGACTACTGGCAAACAATGATTTTGCCGATGCTTGAAGGCGCAAAAATGACGGTGTTGCTGTTCATTATTGCCATTTTGGTATCGATTCCACTAGGTTTTTTGCTTACATTAGCTGTGAAAAGTCGTATTAAACCACTGTCTTGGCTAGCAAATACGTATATTTATGTCATGCGCGGTACACCGCTATTACTACAATTGTTATTAATTTGCTTCGGTTTACCGATGGTGCCGGTAATCGGTGAATATCTCGTACTTGACCGCTTTGTTGCCGCATGTCTTGGCTTTATTTTAAATTATGCTGCCTACTTTGCAGAAATATTCCGTGGTGGCTTATTAGCAATTGATAAGGGCCAATACGAAGCTGCGCAAGTGTTAGGTCTGTCAAAATGGCAAACAACAACACGCATTATATTGCCACAAATGTTCCGTGTAGCGTTGCCTGCTTTATCGAATGAATCCGTTACATTAATTAAAGACACAGCACTTCTTTATGCGGTAGCTGTACCTGAACTGCTGCATTTTGCACAAACAGCTGTCAACCGTGACTTTACCATTGTGCCGTTCTTTATTGCGGGCGCTATTTATTTAGTTATGACGCTTGTCTTAACGGTATTCTTTAAGTGGCTAGAAAAACGTTTTAAATTTGAATAGAGGTGGACACAGATGGCATTGCTTGAAGTATCGAATTTGAAGAAATCCTTTGGCAATTTAGAGGTGCTAAAGACCATCACATTGAACATAGAGAAAAATGATGTCGTGGCTGTTATCGGTCCTTCTGGATCGGGTAAAAGTACAATGCTTCGAAGCTTAATCCATTTAGAAGAAATTAATGGCGGCAGCATTTGTGTAGATGGTGATTATTTAGTACAAAACGGAACATATGCCAAGCAACAAGACATTAAAAAAATTACGGCAAAAATGGGCATGGTATTTCAACATTTTAATCTATTCCCTCATTTAACAGTACAACAAAACCTTGAAATTGCACCAGGCTTACTAAAAACGGAGTCATCGGATGCTATTAAAAAACGTTGTCAAGACTTACTACAAAAAATTGGTCTTGCTGATAAGGCACAGGCCTACCCAGCAAATTTGTCTGGTGGACAAAAACAGCGAGTGGCTATTGCACGAGCACTTATGATGAACCCACAAATTTTATTATTTGATGAGCCCACTTCTGCCCTTGATCCAGAACTGACAGGTGAAGTATTAAAAGTCATGAAAGATTTAGCGGAAGACCAGATGACAATGATTGTTGTGACACATGAAATGGGGTTTGCACGAGAGGTCGCAAACAAGGTGGTCTTTATGGACGGCGGCGACATCATCGAGGCCAACCATCCAGAAGCGTTCTTTACGAATCCACAACACGAACGGACAAAAGCATTTTTACAAAGGAATTTAAAATAATCTAGAAGCTGTCTCATTTGAGATGGCTTTTTTTGTTGATAGAGTCATAAGGGACTCGCCAGTAAAATTTCAGGTAACGCCACAAAAACCACAGAAAACGCCATTACGAAAAATTTGCAAGAAAATCTACATAAAATTTATTGACACTCTTTATAGTGAAAATTTAGAATAATCTTAAAAAACTTTTCTTGTAAAACTTCAATTGTCTTGTAGAGAACTAAAAGGATTTATAGACATAAATCTATTTTAATTTTCCAACATGACCATCACTTAACTACGAAAACCCTACAGAATAACTCTCTTGACAATGAGAGAACCCATCCATGTTGGAAATTTTTAAACAACTACATAAGAAGGTGGCGAACACTATCAATAAAAAATTTAGTGTATTGTTGTCATTGATTATTTGCATTCTTTGTTATTTTACCTTCAGACAATTGGCAATAAAAAATGACAGCCAATTGATTACAGTAGCTATTTTGGACAGTGGTATAAATAAAGAATTGGATGTCTTTCAAGGTGTCGCATTTGAAGAAGTCAATTTAACGCACCCTGGGGAAAAAGTTAAGGATGATTTTAATCATGGTACGCCAGTCGCAGGAATTATTGTAGGAGAAGCAAAAGCTAAATTAAAAATATACGATATTAAACTTTTAGATGCACAAGGCAATGGCTCAATTGATCATTTAGTAGAAGCTATTACATGGTGCATAGATAGACAGGTAGATTTCAATTATTATTGCAGCGTTGCTATTTGCAAATATTGCACCCAATTTGATTTCTGCACAGGAATATGATGTAGTATCTGATGAGCCTATTGTGATGATTTCCATAGATGAAATACAGGATGTGAATACAGAAGAATACCAACAAGAACTATACGATGAATTAAATAAAAATCTTATTTATTCAGACGATAGTACGATAAATATTCGGAATATTGAAATATATGATAACGAATTATTTGTCCAAACAACTTTTGAGTCCGAGGATTTGAAAGCGGATTTAGACATCAAGTTTGATAGTGAAAGCGAAGACATATTAATCGATAGTGTCATCGAAGAAAACGGCACTGTAGAGCAAAACCAATATCGTGTGACGATGCAACAATTGGAAGATGACCATTACAGTACAATCTTTACGAATTTAGAAACGGATGAAACCTTTGAAAGCAATCCTGTAAGGTTGCAGGCATCCATTATACCTGCCATTGTATACAGAATTGGTAGTGCGATTATTCAATATACAATAACAAAAATCGGGACTAAGAAAATCCTGAAAATTGGCAAACGCTCATTTTACAGCAAGTCAAAAGATGCAGCGAAAAAAGCTGTAGCAAACTTTACAGATATCACTTTGGATGTAGGCGGTGGTAAAAAGGTTATTTTTACGAAAGCGAAAATGAGACATATTCTAGAAAATCATCATCCAAATTATTGGACTGGAAATGAAGGAAAGTCGTTTTTTGATCCTGATTTATCTGTTAATGATATTAAAAATATTGTCACAACGGTAATAAATAAGAATAAAGTTGCTATTTCTAAAGGCTTAAAAGATAGAAAAGGTGTAGAGGCTCTAGCTAAAGTAAATGGAATTGAATATAGAGTTTTTATTAAAAAACAAGGGTACGTAAGTTCTGCATACCCTATTGGAAGATAAATAAAGGAGAGCTGTTTATATGGACAAGATAAAAATCGAAACGTTTATTGGGCAACAAAATCATTGTACTTTTCCAGTTTTCACAGTTGACAGTGTTTCTATTAAGGACCCATTAGCTGTTGAAAGGGCACAGAAAATTTTAGAAGAGAACGAGGGCGATTATTTAAGTGGATTTGTTTCATTGATTTTTAATGATGAGATTATATTTTGTGAAGAGCAATTAACTGAATGTTTATTAGATACTTGGAGTACTTTAAGTTATGTTTTAGAAAGCAGATATGATGGAAGGGGTCATCGGATTGTTTTTTTAGATAATGGTAAATATTTTGATACTGTAATTGAAAATACGGGACAGTATTATCGAATTCAACTTGATTCTTTCCAGGAATTCCTCTTGCCAAAAGAGGAATTCTTGAATGAACTGAAGAAGAAGTTTTTTGAATTTGTGGAGTTTTGCAAGAATGAAAAACTACAGTTTTCCGAAGAAAGTTCTTATCGCGGGCTTTTAGAAACGTATGAAGAAATTAATACAAAATGAAGAGAAAAAAATTTAGAAGGAAAAAATATAAACGGGAGACTGGTTTTTAGTGAGCAGTCACCCACAATCTATTTTTCTTTTATTACTCATAAGTGTGAGGAGTAGTATGAATAAACTAAAAATGGAATAATAAAAAGGGGGATGAAAAGATGAAATTTAAAAAATCCTTCATATCTATTATTATTATTGCAGCGTTGCTATTTGCAAATATTGGGCCCAATTTGATTGCTGCACAGGAAGATGATGTGGTGTCTGATGAGCCTATTGTGATGATTTCTGTAGATGATATACAAGACGTTAATACAGAAGAATACCAACAAGAACTATACGAAGAATTAAATAAAAATCTTATTTATTCAGATGATAGTACGATAAATATTCGGAATATTGAAATATACGATAACGAATTATTTGTCCAAACAACTTTTGAGTCCGAGGATTTGAAAGCCGATTTAGACATCAAGTTTGATAGTGAAAGCGAAGAAATATTGATCGATAGTGTTATCGAAGAAAACGGCACTGTAGAGCAAAACCAATATCGTGTGACGATGCAACAACTGGAAGATGACCATTACAGTACAATCTTTACGGATTTAGAAACGCAGGAAACGTATGAAAGCAATCCTGTAATATTACAGCCTCACGTAATACCACCATTGGTATACTTAATCGGTGGTGAAGTTGTTAGATATACAGTACTAAAATTCGGTTTTAAACAGGTTCTGAAAATTGGCAAACGTACATTTTTTAGTAAATCAAAAGATGCGGCGAAAAAGGCTGTAGTAAACTTTACAGATGTAACGATTGATGTTGGTGCTGGTAAGAGAGTTTATTTTACGAAGGCTAACATGAGACATATTTTGGAAAGACATCATCCGAATTATTGGACTGGAAAAGAGAAAAAGACATTTTTTGATCCGGATTTATCTGTTAATGATATCCGTAATATTGTTACTACAGTAATTAATAATAATAAATCTGCGATATCTAAAAGATTAAATGATATTCAAGGTATAAATGTGCGAGCGAAAGTAAACGGAATTGAATATGAAGTTAGGCTTAATAAGTATGGTCATGTAAATTCAGCTTTTCCAGTTGGAAAATGATGAGAAAGTGTGGTTCTTTGTATGAGTAAACTAAAAATCGAAACATTTATAGGGGAAGAAGATATAACTGCTCCTGTTTATAAAATTGAAAGTTTTCCTATTACCTCTCCATTAGCAGTAGAAAAGGCGCAGAACATTTTAGAGGAAAACGAAGGAGATTACTTAAGTGGGTTTGTAAGCTTGATTTATAATGAGATGGTGATTTTTAGTGAAGAACAATTAACGGAAGATTTATTAGATACGTGGTGTGATTTAATCTATATTTTAAACCATAGATATGATGGAAGAAGTATTGATATTACTTTTTTAGATAATTACAAGGGCAATGCATTAGTTCAAGAAATCGGCCATTTTTATGAAATTCAACTAAATCATTTACAGCGTTTTCTCGTACCTATAGAGCTATTCCGGAATGAGGTAAAGAAGGAATTTCTTAATTTTGTGGAGTTTTGTAAAAATGAAAAACTACAGTTCGCCGAAGACAGTTTATATCGGGGAATTTTAGAAACGTATGATGAATTACTTCAACATGAAGAAAAAAAACTTAGAGGGCTAAAGTTTAAATTATAGATGGGAGACTATTTGTTTTTAGCAAGTAGTCCCCACAATGTTTTTTGGATTACTCATAAGTGTGAAGTGTCGTATGAATAAACTTAAAATTGAAACCTTTATAGGGGAAGAAGATATAACTGCTCCTGTTTATAAAATTGAAAGTTGCCCCATTACCAATCCTTTAGCGGTAGAAAAGGCACAGAAGATTTTAGAAGAAAACGAAGGTGATTACCTATGTGGCTTTGTCAGCTTAATTTATAATGATGTGGTTATTTTTGGTGAAGAGCAAATAACGGAAGATTTATTAGATACGTGGTGTGATTTAATTTATATTTTTGATAATCATTATGATGGAAGAAGGCATGGGATAGTTTTTTTAGATAATGCTTCTTATGATGATACAGTAATTCAAGAAATAGGACAGTTTTATCAAATTGAACTTAATAGTTCAAGCCAATTCCTCTTGCCAAAAGAATCATTCAAAAATGAACTGAAAAAGGAATTTTTTAAATTTGTGGAGTTTTGTAAAAATGAAAAATTACAGTTTGCCGAAGACAGTTTATATCGAGCACTATTAGAAACATATGATGAATTACTTTTTTGAGCTGCCCCTACAAAAAGATTTTTTAGTAGCATTACTTATAACAGAAGACTCATCATGGAAGCGGGGTGCTTTTATGAATGCGCTAAAAAAAATACATTCATTGGTCGACAATATGATAGCAATTTTCCAGAAGTAATAACTGATGCTGTTCCTATGGCTTTGTCAGCTTAATTTATAATGATGTGGTCATTTTTGGTGAAGAGCAAATAACGGAATGTTTGTTAGATACGTGGAGTACTTTTAGTTATCTTTTAGAAAGTAGATATGATGGAAGCAATCATCATATAATTTTTTTTGGATAATTATCCATATATCGATACTACAATTCAAGAAAATGGGCAATATTATGAAATTCAACTTGATCGTTATCAGTCTTTTCTTGTGCCGATTGAACCTTTTAAAGAAGAGCTGAAAAAAGAATTTTTTAATTTTGTGGAGTTTTGTAAAAATGAAAAACTTTGGTTCTCTGAAGAAAGTTCTTATCGTGGACTTTTAGAAACATACAATGAACTAAAATTAAGCGAATAGGGGATTGCTTGTGTTTAGCGAGCAATCCCCACTATATTATTATTAATTTTTTTCTTTTTGAATAGCGTTGCGTGCTAGTGCATCTGCTGCTTTATTTTGCCCATCTGGAATCCATTTGATGAAAAATAAATCAAAATTATTTGCAAGTGTTAATGCTTGTTCAAGAAAAGGTTTAAATTCTTCGTTTTTGACATATTCTTTTTCTATAGATGTAACGACCACTTTTGAATCGGAACGGACGGAGACAATGCTTGTACCTAGTTTTTGTGCTTCTTCTAAGCCCCGTACTAATGCGGTGAATTCGGCGATATGATTATTTGTATGACCGATGTACTCACTAATTTGTACGTGATGGCCTTCTCCTTTAATAAAAATGCCAATGCCGCTAGGGCCAGGATTACCTGCACTTGCCGCATCGATATAGACCTCTAACATGAAAATCCCTACTTTGCGATTAGACTTCCATTTTATTGTACAGCAATGGGGCTGTTTGACAACCTCCAAATGATTGAAACAATTTTTGTTAAATTAGGATGAACAAAATAGTTGCTTGAACACAATGTTGACTTCATAATAGAAAGACATGAAATTTGGACGTGAAAGGGGCGAATGTTCTTAATGGATAAAGTGACGGTTATGAAAGATATTGATGAACTACATGATATGTACTGTGCTGATTGCTTAGTCATTAAGCAACTGCGGAAAGAACGTGGGAAACAAGGGGCCCATCGTTTTTGTATTGAGGCGTGTACAGTAGGGGAGCGACTGCAGTTTTTAGGGGAAGAGCTAATGAAAGTGTATAGCAAATAAGGCGCTGATTGTGAGAACTCACATAAAAATATCCAATAAGAAATTTTTATGCATGAAATTAAGCATATGTAGTGCTTTTCTTGCATAAATAACTATATGTTCGGAAATAATAAAATTGGTTGGTTACCATAGAAAAAGCTACCTTGTTGTCTGTTATGCAGATAACGAACGTAGCTTTTTTCTATTTATTGGAACGCGGGTAAAACAGAATAAATCGCGGATAGAAGTCCATCAAACGAGGGTAAAACAGTGTAAATCGTGGATAGAAGCCTATCCAATCGCTACTAAACCTTGGCAAGTACTACCTTAGCAAAAAAGTGTTAGATTGAATGCAACTCAATCTAACACTTTTTCTGTTTTTTATTTTGTTGAAGCGTATTGACTTAAATCTTGGTAGTATTTTGTTAAAGAGGAAGGAGAAATATCGAAAGTCGCTGCAATTTCTTTGACTGTCATAGAAAGTGATTCAAATAGCTCTTTTTCCTGACCGTAGCGAATAGCACCTGCTGCGATTGCCGCTTCTTTACGTGCAGATGGTTGTCCTTCGATTAAGTAATCCTCTAATAGTTCAAGCATCGGTGCTGTTTCACGCTCATTTTGCTCAAGGAATTCCTTAACTTGTGTAATAACACCATTCTCGAAGTTTGTGAATTCTTCGCCCTTGTAGCCATTAGACACAAGTAGCTCCCAGAATGTTAGATGATCTTCTTTTAAGAATGTTTGAACCTTCTTATTCGAAGCCTCGAAGTTTTCTTTTAACTTCACAAATACCTGTTCATGGTCATGTGGGAAGAATATAAGCGTTGATACCGCTAGATAATGCGCTTCCTGCTTTGTGCCATCTGGCAAGATAAACGCAAAGACATGCATTCCCTCAGGAATTGGCTTATCATTTTCACGACGGATGTAAATTTCTTCATTTGAAAGAACATGACTAGCTTTAAAATATTTTTCCTCTACAACAGTTACCGTACCAATAAAGAGTGTAGGTTGTGACCAGCCTTCAAGCACTTTTAAAGTTGAAGGTCTTACCGTCTTTTTCTTCGTTTTCTTTAAATACCCTTTCCAAATAGATGGCTCTTGATGGAAGAAGAAGTCGTCTAACGCAATCGCTTCAATAAGCTCACGTTGTAGTACGCTCTCTAATTTAGGCTGCCATGTGCCAACATGCTCGATATAAGCACGAACATCTTTGCGTTCTGGATATTCTAAATAAAATGTTTGTAGTACACGCTCTAGTTCTTCGATTGCTACAGCTTCAACTGTAACTTGCTGTTTACCTTCACAACATTTTTTGTATTTTTTGCCGCTACCGCATGGGCATGGATCATTACGTTTTACCATAATTAGAAACACTTCCTTTGAAAATTGTTAGTCGATTTTTGCTAAATAAATTGCGTACACTTAATAATAACGGTACTTTTGTATGAAGAAAAATGATTATCTATTTTGAAATATCAAAAAATTAGAGGGACGCCCTAATTCTATTATATGTATGTATTTTCTAGCTTAGAACTAAAAAAAGAAAACCATCTACGCACTTGAATCGAGCGTAGATGGTAATACTATTAGACTTCAATCTCTGCTGTTAGTCTTTCAAGCTCGTCAATTAAATGACCAATGTAAGCAATTGTTTCTCGCAGCGGTTGATCTGTCGTGACATCAACACCTGCCATTTGGGCAAGTTCTACAGGCGATTTCGTGCCACCTGCTTGCAGTACTTTTAACCATTCGTCTACAGCCTGACTACCTTCTTTTAAAATACGTTGCGATACTTGTGTAGAAATCGTTAAACCAGCACTATATGTGTATGGATACAAGCCCATATAGTAATGAGGCTGACGCATCCAAGTCAATTCTGCGCCTTCTGAAATATGGACAGTATCGCCCCAGAAATCTTCTAAAACAGTACGTTTTAATTGATTCAATACTGTAGCATTCACTGATTCGCCAGCGTCTACTAGTTCATATACTTTACGTTGGTATGCTGCCTCTAGTAAATGTGTGACGAAGTTATGATAATATGTTTTCGATACGATGTTTGATATAACCCAACGTTTAAAGCGTTTATCATCATTATGTGTCAATAAATAGTTTGCTAGTAGCATCTCATTCATTGTAGATGGCGCCTCAATAAAGTAGAGGGAAGGGCGATTATTTAAATATGATTGATGGGCATGTGCATTAACAAAATGACCAGCGTGACCAAGCTCATGGATTAGTGTGAAAACCTCGTTCATTCGCTCATTCCATGACATTAAAATGTATGGATGGCTACCGTAAGGACTTGAGCAAAATGCGCCTGTAGATTTCCCTTTATTTGGTGCGTAATCAATCCAGCGCTCGTTGAACGCCCTTTCAATCATTTCCTCATAATCTTTACCCATTACAGCTAATGATTTTTCAACATAAACTTTTGCTTCTGCCATTGTTAATTTTGGATCATAGCTTGGATCGAGCGCTATTTTTAAATCAGCAAACGTCATTTTATCTAAGCCATGCGCTTTTTGTACAAGCTTGGCATAACGACGCATATGTGGGGCAAGCTCTTTTGTAATAAGGTCAATTTGACGATTATAAAGCGAACGATCGACATCTTGGTCAAACAGTAAAAAGTCAATGACAGTGTCGAAGCCCCGTAAATCAGCGATTGTTTTCTCTTGCTGGATATGCGTGTTATATACTTTAGCCGTAGTATGTTGATACTCACGAAGCTTGTTAGAAAAGGCATTGAATGCTGCTCGACGAATTGTTGGATCGCTTTCAAGTTCCCAATCATTTTCGAATAACACATAGCTAAGCGGATGATTTTTGCCATTTGCCTCAAACTCCCCGAAATGCATATCCACAAGCTTAGTCGTGTTGTAAATTTCATAAGGTGCGTCGAATGTCGAACGCAAAGCAGCAAGCGTTTTTTCTACTTCAGGATGTAGTTGATGAGGCTTTTGCTTTAATAGTTGTGTGATATAGCGTTTATATAGGGGACTTAACGCTGCAGCTTGCTCTAAAATGGTTTCGTCTAATGCAAGCAATTCGCTATTCACGAATGCGATGGAACTGCTAATTTTTCCAATTGCCGTGCTAAATTTTGCTGCGCGCATTTGTGCAACGTCATCCGTACGATCAGCCTGTATATTTAAGCTCGCATAGGTTCCAAGAGGGATAATACCTACTTGTAATGCTTCAAAGGCTGTCAGTACCTCAATTACCTTGTGTGCATCCGTAATGCTCCCTTTATAGGTGCTTTCGAATTTTACTGCATCTTCTACAAACTGAGCTAATGCAGGTTCAAAATCAGCGTCATTTTCAAGTAAATCCTGTAAATTCCACGTTTCTTCCACTGCAACATCTTTCCGTAATGGTAATACTTCCATGTCAGAACACCCCTTTTAACGTAAGTGATTCCATTATAACGAAACTATTTCGAAAAGTGAAATAATTACAGGGGAAGAATAAGATTTTAGTAGCCTAGCGAAATCATAAATTTTAAAAAAAGAAGCAGAACATGTTTGAAATTGTGTCAGTAGGGAAAAATGAAGTATAGCCAGAGTACAAAGCAACGCATACTAAAGGCTAGTATGAATTATTGGAGGAGATATTATGTCACAAAATTTAAACAAGCAACTCAATAAGCTAGTAGCAACATACTCTGTACTGTATACAAAATTGCATAACTACCATTGGTATGTAACAGGCAGTGCCTTTTTTACACTGCATGAAAAATTTGAAGAATTATATAATGAAACAACATTAAATTTAGATGAAATCGCAGAGCGTATTCTATCCAAAGATGGCAAACCAGTAGCTACTTTAAAAGAGCATCTGGAGCTTTCTTATATAGAAGAAGCAACAGGTAAAGAAACAACGGAAGAAATGGTTGCTACAACAATTTCTGATTTCCAAAAGTTGATGAAAGCTTTAAATACAACAATGGAGCTTGCGGCAGAAGAGGGCGACGACCGAACGGAAGACTTATTAAACGCTATGTACCAGTCCCTTGAAAAACATGCATGGATGTTAAAAGCATTCCTGAACGAATAACATTAAAAGGAAGACAAAAAACGGTAAAGGCAGTTCCTCTGATACGAATAAGTATGGAGTGGCCATTAAAAATAGGAGGACATATATTGCATGAATGAACAAAATCCATATATTGAAGTGGCACACTCGAAAGAGGAAATGCTAGAAATATTAAAACAAATGCATAGCCGAGGTTTTCACACGAATGATATTCATATTATTGCGAAGGACGCTACGCCGTTTGCGGACATTAAATGGGAAACAGATGTACACACGCATGAGGCAGGCAATTGGCTCGATCAGTTTAAATCATGGTTTACAGGTGAATCTGCTGTAAAAGAAGGTGTCAAACGTTTTCATTTAAGTGAGGGGCAAACGGCCTATTATGCACAACTTGTAGAGCATGGTGCTATTGTTGTGTTTGGCGAGAAGGCAAACACAGATGCCCCAGTAACAATAGCGATTGATCAAGAGGAAAATCGCTATTGGCATAATCCACTTGAACCTCGCGTTACTGCGCCTGAACCATTTATTGATACGATTGATCATGTCGAGACGCCTGAGCAAAGAGAGCATCGGTTAAGAGCAGAAGAAAGTTTGGAAGAAGCGGAACAATTGAATAAAGACAATACGTAAGTAAAACCCTCTTCTGTTAAAGAAGGGGGTTTTTACTATATATTGCTTTACTATTCTGTTCTCGTTTATTGTTCTAACCATTATAATAGTATAAAAAAGGAATTGCTGAAAGGATAGCCGAACTGATGCCAAAGGGAAGAAAAACGACATTAGAGGAACGAGTTCATATCGTTTACTTTTGTTTAAAGCACGATAAAAACTACCAACTTACTGCAGAGAGGTTTCAAGTATCGTACCAACAAGTTTACCAATGGGTTAAAAAATATGAAGCAGGTGACGAAGCATCGCTACAAGATAAACGCGGGCGAACTAAAGAAGAACAGGAGCGTACAATAGAAGACCAATTTAAAGAAGAAATAAAAAGTCTTGAACGCGAAAATGAACGTCTACGTACAGAAAATGCTTTGCTAAAAAAGCTAGAGGAAATCGAAGGGAGGAGAGTTATGTAAATAAATATACAGCCATTCAAGCATTGCATCACAACGACAACTACTCTATTTCGCTACTATGTGAATGCGCAGGAATTGCGCGCTCTGCTTACTATAAATGGACACAGCGCGTACCAACAAAAAGGCAGCTTGAAAATGACGAGATTTTAAAAGAAATAAGCGCGCTACATGAAAAGGGACAAGCAAACTTTGGCTATCGCAAAATGAAGCTCCATCTAAACTATAAATACAATAAACAATTTAATCATAAACGAATTTATCGATTGATGAAACTTGCTGCTTCGCGATCACAAAGTATGCAAATGGACGCACCACAGCCTACCCCAACTCTAAAAAATCCTGCTGGAAATCTGTTAAATGAGGAATAGAATTGCGGAATACTGCTAAAAATATATAAACTAAATCAATAAACCGAATGCTAAAATGAAGGACGCTTGTAGTACCTACAATTTGCATTCGGTTTTGTCTATCTACTATATTTTGGCTATAACCCTTCGTTGAAGTAGTTACTATTTTACGTGGTAATAGGATTAAATAAACCCGTATTGTTACAAACGGCTTGCCTCCGAATCGCTCCAATTATAATAAACAAACTTTAATTTTTGTCCATTCATTGCAAATTCTTCAGAACTTGTGCCAGTGTATATAAATCCATTTTTCTCTAATATTTTTTGCGAGGCTATATTGTTTGTTGTTGTTTTCGCAGCAATTTGTCGAATGCCTTTATTGCTCGCGATTGTTAATAATAACTTTAACGCTTTATTAGCAATGCCCTTGCCGCTATGTTCATCGCCAACTCGATAACCGATATAACCTAACTGTTGTTTTTTATCTATATCGGTTAAATTGATGCGCCCAACGATTTGTCCAAGTTCATTTTTGATTAAATAGAAATAAGATCGTTCTTGCTCTTGTTCATTTATTAGCATAAGGTTTGGCTTTTTAAAATTATTAAAATCATAATAATCATCACCACGACTAGGTACCATTTTTTCGAAATAAGCCCGATTAGTAAGCTCGAATGTATATAAACTTTCCATATCAATGTATGTCAATTGGCTTAATGTAATATTCATAGGGTCTCCTTTTTGGGCAAGATGTATTCAACGTTTTTGTTTCATTATACGTAATGTTAGGACATAGTGCTTTAACGAACTGTATTCTATAAAGAATGCTTTTTCAAGTACTCAATGTAGCGTTCTTTTTATTTGGATGCTAATCGTACATAGCGTATTAAGATTTTTACCCTTTTTGTTATTTTTTTTATTTTATTTATGGTGTCTACTTTACAGGGTTCGACAGTGTATTGTATACTGAATTATATAAATAACAATAATTTGGAGGGGTAATTATGCCACAAGATTTAAACAAGGAATTGAATAAACTCGTAGCAACATGGTCGGTACTGTATACGAAACTACATAACTATCATTGGTATGTAACCGGGAATGCCTTTTTTACACTCCATGCAAAATTTGAAGAATTATACAATGAGGTTACATTAAATTTTGATGATACGGCTGAACGTATTCTATCCAAAGGTGGCGAGCCTGTCGCTACTTTAAAAGAATACCTTGAACTATCCTATGTAGAAGAAGCAACGGGAAAAGAGACAGCAGATGAAATGGTCGCAACTACGATTTCTGACTTCGAAAAGCAAATGCAAGCTATCCATAATACGATGCAGCTTGCTGCAGAAGAAGGGGATGACCGTACAGAAGATTTGCTGAATGCGATGTATCAATCCCTTGAAAAACATACTTGGATGTTAAAAGCCTTTCTTGATAAAAAAAGCGCTTAAAATACAGAGCACTTGGAGTTTAGTTAAAGCTCCAAGTGCTTTTTAATTTTTTGGGGACAAGCAATATGACAAATAGGCAACAGAATAATAATTGAGATGACATTTATTACAGTTATATAAAGGATGCATAGAAAGGGTTTTTTCTTAAAGTGTCGGGGTACATACATAGTAAGCCTTACAAATTAGGAGGAATTGAACATGATGAATGAACAAAACCCAAAAATTGAAGTTGCACATACGAGAGAAGAGATGTTTCATATTTTAAAATGTATGCGCATGGAAGGTTACCACACGGATGAAATCCATATTATTGCAAGAGAAGCTAGGGATTTGGAAGATGTCAAATGGAACGCTGATGTGAAAACCCACGAAGCTGGAAATTGGTTTGACCAAATTAAATCATGGTTTACTGGAGAAACAGCGGTCACAGAAGGATTAAAACGTTTTGATTTGACAGAGGGTCAGACAGCATATTACGCACAGCTTGTGGAAGAAGGGGCCATTGTATTATATGCCGAACATGATGACAACATCAATCCTACATCAGCTACACTTAGCGCCAAATCACAACGCGCACAACTGGATGCGCTGGATACACGTGTAACGCCACCTGAATTGATTGGGGATGAGACACCAGCTCAACGTGAGGAACGCTTAAAGGCTGAAGAGCGTATGAATGATGCTGAACAAATGAGAAGATATTTGTAGTTAACTATAATACTAGTAATTGATTATTGTTGCGGAAAGCGCTCACTGAGTGGGCATAGAAGCAAATAATAGAAAAGAGTGGGATTGGTTATGGTCAATCTCACTCTTTTCGTATTTATTAATGCATCACTTTTTCCTGTTCATGTTTTCTTACAAAGCGTAAACTGTGAAGATGTTCCAATTGAGCAACAAGATTGCCGATTAAAATAAAGCTACCGCCAATCAGTAATTTAACCGTAAGTCCCTCCCCGATAAACATCATGGCAAACATCGCGGCAAAAATAGGCTCCAATGAAAAGATAAGCCCTGTATGTGTAGCAGATGTATACTGTTGTGCAACAGTTTGGCCAACAAAGCAAAATGCGCTACAAATAATACCAAGCCCTAAAATCGCAATCCATGAAGTAGTGGAATTTGGAAGTGTTGGTGTTTCAAAAAGTAGCGTTAAAACAAGTGCATACAAGCCAGCGAAACCGAGTTGATAGATGCCGTATGAAATCGACTCTACGTTGCGCGTAAATCTACCGTTTAACAGCAGATAAATTGAATAGCTTAAAGCAGCAATAGCGACTAAAATATCGCCGGTTTGGAACGTAAAAGAATGTTGTACAGTTAATACAGTAATACCAATCATTGTGCTAACAATCGCAAAACTAACAGCTTTTGAAGGCAATTTTTTGTCGATAAAGCTACTGAATATAGGCACTAGCACAACTGTTAGACTTAAAATAAATCCTGCGTTGGAAACAGAAGTAGTCTCCAATCCGAATAAGCTAAGTGCAAACACAATGAATAAAAGCAAACCTTGAATAGCTGCGTATTTTAATGTTTTGAAATCGACTTTGATCATGCGTTTATAAAAGACTATGCCTGCTGCAAAAAATGCGATAATACAACGCAATGCTACCACATTATAAACAGCCAATGTTTCAAGCCCCATTACCATAAACGTATAAGACAATCCCCAAAACATTGTTACAATTACCATTAGTAAATTTGCTTTTCCTTGATTACTCATTATGCCACCTTCAATCTGTGTACTAAAACAGTTTTATACTAAAATTTACTATATATCTTGTATTGTGATTAGTAAAACGAATGTTTATAATGATTAATATTAAAAAAATTCATGTATAAGAGGGAAAGTGAATGAGTTTAGTCAAATACGAGATTTTGAATAAAGTTGCTGAAGTATCGAGCTTTACAAAAGCAGCGGAGGCACTTGGATTAACCCAATCGGCTGTTAGTCATGCTGTTTCAAGCTTAGAGAAAGAATGTGGATTTGCACTAATCCATCGAAGTCGAACAGGTGTAACCTTAACGAGTGAGGGACAAACGATGCTTCGTGCGATGCGTCAAGTTCTCGATGCAAATGAATTATTACAGCAAGAAGCGGCACATATTCTTGGTGTGACCCGAGGGAAATTGCGAATCGGTGTTATTTCTAGTATTTCATCCAATTGGATGCCAGAAATTATTCGTATTATGGACAATCAGTTTCCTGGCATACAAGTAGAATTGCGCGAAGGGGATTATTATGAAATCGAACAGTGGTTACAAAGTGGTGTAGTGGATGCTGGATTTTTAAATGGTCAAAAATCGGAACAATTCCAATTTATCGAGTTAGTACAAGACCCCCTTTTATGTATCGTTTCCAATCAAAGCTCTCTCTATAATCGAGCAGAAATTGATATTGCTGAATTAGAGGATATGCCCTTTATTATGACATCGTATCGAGGTACCAATGATGTAAAAGTCCTTTTAGAACAGTATCATGTGAAACCAAATATCCGCTTTGAGCTGTCAGAGGAAGTAGGGATTATTTCGATGATTTCACATCATTTAGGAATTAGTATTTTACCTCGCTTAGTTATTAATCGTTTGCCGTCTTCATTAAAGGCCATCCCGTTAAAACAAGGTGGATATCGGACAATTGGGCTTGCAATGAAACACCAAGCCTCACCAGTGACGAAAAAATTTGCGGAAATTTTAAGTGCATGGTTGAAAGAAAAATAAGAAATAGGTTATTTTATCTTTTTACGTTAAAATAGAACATGAAGAATGCTTATTAATTCATGATAGTTTGAAAAGAAAAGGTGAGTGTGAGTGGGGACATTACAAGGAAAAACCGTACTCATTACAAGTGGGGGAACACTTGAAAAATGGGATCGTGTGCGCGGGCATACGAATTTATCGAAGGGCACGATGGGTTGCTATTTGGCTGAAGCAGCATTAGAAGCTGGGGCAGATGTTATCTATATGCATGGCTATTTTGCACAACTTCCGGTTAACCAAGATAAAATGCGTACTGTACGCTTTGAGGGTATTGAAGATTTAGGTGACAAGGTGCGCTATGCGGTACAGGAAGAACAAGTAGATATTGTAATCATGGCAGCGGCCGGCTCTGATTGGGTTATTGATAAAGTTTACGATCAATCGGGCAATCTCATGGAAGGTGCGGGCAAAATGCCATCGGACGAGCCTCCTATTATTCACTTTAAAAAAGCACCAAAAGTGTTAGGACAAATAAAGGGCTGGCAACCGAATGTCACGTTAGTAGGCTTTAAGCTAGAGGCAACAGAGGATGAACAGTTCTTACTATCGCGTGCACGTCTTCGTATGGAAACGGCGAACGCACAATGTATGGTTGCCAATAGCTCGCAATCGCTGTACGGTGGTCAAGAGCCTCATTGGATTGTACCTGCACAAGGTGATCCCATCAAAGTAATTGGCAAACAAGAAACGGCAAAAGTATTGATGAATTACTTACAAAACGTATAACCACAAGCTGTGTAGAAAACATTCTGCACAGCTTTTTTGTTGTCATACATCATTCCATTCAAAAATATGTATAAAGTAAAGACTATTTACCACTTGTCATTAAGACAAACTATTAAATAAGAGTCATTAAGAAATATGGAATTGTTAGGGAAAAATGAAACTTTTTTCTTAATTACAGAGTATTCAGCTAGGTTTTATAATATTTATATTGACAATAGGTTTTCTGAATTATAGAATTATTTCCAAGAAACGTAGTGCTGATGCTAGGGGAGTTGTTCAAACGCTCTTTGGCAAAATTCAGTGCAATTTTTAGAAATAAGAGAACAAACCAATCATCTTGATGTTTGAATGTTTTTATACAAAAAGTGAAAAAAGAAGGGGTGTATCGTATGTCTCAACTGTCTAAGATTGATGATAAAAAATTAGAAGTGATTGCGAAGGCCATTCAAAATTTAGAATTTGGTGAAGTGCAAATTACCATTCAAGATGGTGTGATTGTACAAATTAATCGACTTGAAAAGCAAAGATTTCCACAGAAAAAGTAAAGTGTTATTAGAATGGGAATAATTAACAAAAGACTACCTTAAAAGCGCCCTTTGACGCCACATAGGTAGTCTTACACTAAAAACCGCTAACGAACTCAATAAATGTTTCTTTATTTGACATCTACTAGTTTACTGTCTGTTAATGCTTCGAACAAAGTGCTAGAATCCTTTTCGTTCAAATGAACATACTGCTGTTCACCTTGCACGACCTCTAGTGTGTTTTTGTTTGGAGCAATCCAAACGGCATAAGTGATGGCTTTAGCGTTGGTATTGGAATTAACAAATTGAAATATAAACTCATAGTCTGGCAATCTTGCCATATCGACTTTTCGTTTCTCCCAATCAGCATGATGTAGTATTTGTTTAACCGCTTTTACCTCTTTGGAATGGGTAATTTCCTTGAAATCCTCATAAGCTCCGTCTTCTGCCATTTTTTGAACTTCAATTTTTTGTTTTTCTAAGCTTGTACAACCTGCAATAATAAAAACGAATAATAAAGGGACAAGTATATTTCTATAATCGGGCATGATATTTGTTTCACTCCTTTTCCAATAGTAATAATGCGATGAGCTGTGATTTTAAAACGTTAAAAAAAGGTATCTCAAAGGGGAAATTTGAAATACCTACTTAAACCAGATTATTCGTAAAAGCTCGTTGGAATTTGTCCAAGATGTCTGCGGTGATAGAGCAAAGGTTCTTTCTGTCTATTATCAATTTGTAAAATTTGCCCAATGAAAATCGTATGGTCACCTGCATCAATTTTATTATATGTTTCGCATTGTAGCGTAGCTAACGTATCATGCAAAATAGGTAAGCCGTGTGCTGAAGTAGACCAATGAACTTGCGCAAATCTGTCAGCGATTTTACTTGAAAATACCGTACATAAATGTGTTTGCTCATGCGCTAAAATATTGACCGCAAATTTTTCTGTAGTACTAAAAAATGGATGTAGTTGTGATTTTTTGTCCAATGACCATAGAATGAGAAGCGGATCTATGGAAACCGATGCAAAGGAATTGACCGTTAAGCCAATCGGTTCATTTAGATTATTGCAAGCTGTAACAACTGTGACACCTGTTGGATAATTCCCTAATGCCTGTTTAAATGCAGTTACTTTGTCCGTCATACACATCACCTCTTGTTATGTTATGGAGAAATCCGTTTGTTTGTTCTTGTAGCATTTTCTTTGTTCTATTATGGATAAGCCTACAAAATAATCTAGCAACTGTAAAGGTCGTTAATTTCAATTAATTTAAAAAACCAATTGAAAGGATTTTTTAATGCTGATGGGGTATCCGGGCTTCTACGTTATTCTATTTTAGTCATTAGTTTCAGTAGCAGTTATAGTGCTAGATGGAGATATTAAAGGGACAGATTAAATGAATGAATGTGAGGTAATTATATAATGGGAATCGTAACAATTAACGAATTTATTGTAAAAAGAACTATAAACGATTTGGAAGATGCGGTAAATAATCCTGATAAGTACACGATAAGCATAAATGATAACTGGGATGAATTTGTTTCTTTTATCAATAATAATCGGAGTAAATATATAGAAGACGGCCTTCTTACACTTGATGGGGGGTTATCTATTAAAAAATATAATAAAGAGATTTTAGGTGTTCGATATTGGGATTATCTTCCGGAGCTATGGGCATATATTTTAAATGTTATTGAAGAATACTTAGAAGAAGGAATTGGAAAATGTTATTTTCCCGATCAACCAGTTAGAATTCAATTAAAGCAATTAAAAAATAAAAAAATACAATTTTTATTTGATAACGACGATCATGTGTTAGAATTTGAACAAAAAATGTTATTAGGAATCTTTTTGAATCGTGCTGAAGTCTTTTTTAATGTTCTTGTAAAAGAACTTGATTTGACTGGATACAGCTACCAAATTGAAAAAATTCAAAAATTAAAAATCCGTATATAAATCAATCTAAAAGCATGGGATTATGACAAGAGAGAAAAGTAGTTAAGATTAAAAATAAAGTATTGATATTAATATAATTTATAAAGTAGAACCGATAAAAATCGGTTCTACAGTCTTTTTTCATTTCAAATAAGAATAGACCGTGGAATGCACCGCCGTAGCAAACAGCAATGACCATGTTAAAAGTGTTAGATTGATTGCGGGGACTGACCCCTGTATATAAGACAGTGAACAAAAAGATCAACCAACACAGTTGTCGGTATTGAACTGGTGGCATTATCAGCGGCGTTACGGGACATGCTCATGGTAATGCCTTTTGATATGCGGTTGCTTCAAAATTACGATTCAATAAATTCGCTGCGGTAGCGTAAGGTTGTCCTGTTCATTTCCGTTTTTTCATTTTCACGTGACATTGCCAACCATATTTTGGCATGATATGGACGACTTTATGATTGACCCGCATTTCTTGACGTAATAGAGCTGTAATTTTTCGGTAGCCATAGCGAAATTTATGGGCACAATAAAGTCCTTCAATACGTCTCTCTGTTGTTTGACGCGAATTTGCAGCTGTAGATGCCTGTTTCCAACGATAGATGGGTTCAGTTCCAAAATGTAGTTTACTATTTTACTAGTGGCTCTTAAGAGAATAATAAGGATAGCATATAAAATATTGTTATCAAAAAATGTTGACTGTTTTAATGTGATGTGATAGAATTTGCGCAACAATTAATATTTTTTAAATTTTCGGAATAATGAATTTCGTTTACTTATCAAAAGTGTCTGAGTTACTGAACTATTGATTTCAAAAGTATTCAATCATTATAGAACCATTATTTATTTCTTTACTGACTTTAATTATCTTAATGCCCCGTAATTTTACTATTGCTATAAACGATTTTCTGAAGACTACTCAATTTATAAACATTTCATTTATAGCTAAATAACATCAACTAAAAACTGAAAATTCTGTTTATAAACCATTTGATGAAAGGGGATAATCATTTATGATTGACAATCAAAATACTTTAGAGAAATTGTATAAAGCGAATAGTGTCACTCTACGTTCTCCTCGAAAAATAAGGGGGAGTGTGAACATTGCTCCTGATAAGTCAATATCGCATAGAGCAGCATTTCTAGCGACACTAGCTGATGGAGACTCTTATATTTACAATTATTTAGACGGAAAAGATACTATTAATACTTTAGAATGTTTGAAACAATTAGGTGTCAAAGTACATAAAGACAAAGAAAAAATAATCATTGAAGGATTAGGGGGGAAATCACTGAAAGAAAGTAATGATATTTTAAATGTAGGTACTTCAGCTACTACTATGAGATTTTTAAGTGGTTTAGTAGCACCAGAATCTTTTTTAACTATAATTACTGGAACTAATAGAACTATATATAGACCTATGGACAGAATTATATCGCCCTTGACTATGATGGGTGCTCAAATATTAGGAAAACAAAATAATACACTAGCCCCATTAGCTATAAGAGGTAAGGATTTGCAGGGTATAGACTATAGTAATGATTTTCCTAGTGGTGAAGTAAAAACAGCTCTTATTTTAGCAGCTCTTAAAGCTAAGGGAAAAACAACTATTAAAAGTCGGCTTGCTTCAAGAGATCATACAGAACGGATGCTAACAATAATGGGAAAAAATCTAGAAGTTAGTAACGAGGGGAAATGTATTAAAATAAATCCTTTAAGTTCTCCGTTAAGACCCTGTGATTTTAAAATTCCAAATGAAATAAGTGTAGCAGTTTATTGGATAGTTTTAGGTTTAGTACATCCAGATAGCGATTTATTAATTAAAAATGTAGGAGTTAACCCAACCCGAACGGGATTAATTGATATTTTAGAAAAGATGGGGGCAAATATTAAAATTCTTAACTACAGAGAAGAGTCTAATGAACCTGTGGGTGACATTAAGGTTTCTTCATCTAAGTTAAAAGGAGTTATCATTGAAGAGAGTTTGTATCCGCGTATGGTTGATGAATTTCCGGGATTCGCGCTTGCTGCTTCATTAGCAGAAGGAGTAACAATTATCAAAGGAGCAACAGATTTAAAGAATAAAAAGACTAATCGAATCAAAAGTATTGTTGAAGAATTCTCTAAATTAGGAGCAATAGTGTACAAAACAGAAGATGGAATGATTTTTGAAGGAGTTAAATATTTAAATGGAAATGTTTGTACAAGCCATGGGGATCATAGAACTGGCAATAGTCTAATAATGGCTGGTTTGGTGGCGGAAGGAGTTACAAAAGTTGAAAATATTCTACCTGTAGCTCGTACTTCTTATCCGAAAATTTGGGATGAGATAATAAATATATGTGGGAAAGAAAGCATTATTAATTTTGAATAAAGTAGGGATTAAATGCATGAACAATATAAAAACAATGATTACAGATGAAGATAAACAAAGAGTTTTAGAGTGTCTAGAATCAGGAAATTTATGGAGAGGTAACGGGAAATATCTTTTTGAATTTGAAGAAGCTTTTAGTAATTTGCATCAAAGTAAATATTCTCTAGCTGTAACGAATGGAACGCATGCACTTGAAATTGCATTAGCCGCCTTAGATATTAGTTTTGGAGATGAAGTATTAATACCCGCCTATACTTTTATTGCTACTGCAAGTGCGGTATTGATGAGGAATGCATTACCAGTTCCCATAGAAGTTGATAGAGAAACATATTGTATTAATCCTAAATCAATAAATGAGAAAATTACTAATCATACAAAAGCACTTATTGTGGTACATATAGCCGGTCATGCCTGCGAGATGGATGAAATAATGAAAATTGCAAAAGAAAATAGCATTGCTGTTATTGAAGATTGTGCTCATGCACATGGAAGTTTTTATAAAGATAAAGCATTAGGTTCTATAGGGGATATAGGAACTTTTAGTTTTCAAGCAATAAAGACAATGACAGCGGGAGAAGGGGGCATGATAGTAACTAGTAGTAAAAAATTGTATGAAAAAGCGTACAGTTATTTTAATTGTGGTAGAACTGTTTTTGGAAATCCATATGAACATAAAAGTATTGCTTCAAATTATAGGATGTCTGAGATACAAGCAGCCTTACTTATCGGGCAAATAAATAGATTAGAAAATGACATAACTATCAGATCTAATATTGTAAAATACTTGAATGAAAAGTTAAAAGGCTTACCTGGTATATCCCCACAAGGTAGAAAAGAATATGCGAGTATTCAAGGGTATTCAATGTATATGTTCAAGTTCTGTGAAGATACTTTTAATGGGTATTCTAAACAACTATTTATAGAAAAAATGAATACTGCTGGGTTTCCGGTACGCACTACTTATCCAGTTTTTTATAAGACAAAAATGTTTGAGAATTTATATAAAAACAACAAACAATTCCAATTCATTCAAAATAAAATTGATTATTCAAAACTTCATTATGAATCTTCTGATTTGATATCATCGAAGGTTTTATGGTTGCCACATACATTTTTACTATCAGATCAAAAAACCATTGATAAATTTATCGACCTAATTTACCAGACTTATACTGATTCAAAAGTTAGTTCAAGCCATTAAATTTGAATTTCATATAATATAAAGGGAGATATTATACCGAATAATGGTAGTTAAAAGCGATTCTATTTGGAATAATAAACAATTTTTGCATTTATGGTTGGGTAATACAATTGCAAATCTTACTTTAAGAACATATTCCTTAGTATTACCAATCTATATTTATGAAAAAACTAAATCTTCAGTTTATATGAGTCTGATGAAGGCAATTGAAATACTCCCAACTATTTTATTTGGTATGTTAATCGGTGTGATAATAGATAGGTATAGTAAAAAAAATATTATGATTTTCTCCATATTAACTCAACTATTGGTTTTGATTAATATAATGTATTTTATTAACAATTCGGTAATGATTGTATATATTTTAGGTTTTATATTTTATCTATGTATCTATATTTTTAGAAACTCTTATCATGTGACATTAAAGTTTATTGTTTCAAATGATCACCTTCGATCAGCAAATGCTGCTATTAGTTTTATGAGTATTATAGTTGATATCGTAGGTCCTTCGATAGCAGGTATGTTAATAGTATATTTGGGGATTAAAAATAGCTTATTAATCCCTATCTTAGGTTATTTATTTTTATTTATTAATGTTTTAGCTTTGAAGATTCCTAAAGCTAAATCAATCAAAAAATCTAAATCTTTCAAATTGGATATAAAAGAAGGGTGGCTAGCCTTAGTTCAAAATAATAGACTTTGGACTATTACGTTGATAGTTATGGCTTTTAATTTTGCTTCCTCATTAATTGGAGGAATTTTAATCTTCTATTTATTAAATGATTTATCAATTTACAAAGGCAGCATAGGTTTAATACTAGCAGTTTTAGCATTGGGAGGAGTCATAGCATCTGTATTTTCGGGATATATTGCAAAATTATTTACACAAAATGAAATATTTAAATATTCAATTACATTGGCGACAATAGCACCTTTCATACTTTTTATTTTTAATTCTTGGTATTTTCTGTGTATAGGTATCATTATATTTGAATTTGCCGTAGCAATTTTTAGCATTAACTATTTAACGCTTAGACAGTCTAGTACACCAGAACATTTATTAGGGAGAGTAACAGGAACTTCTTCTATGTTAATGAAAGTTACGGTACCTATTGCATATTTAATATCAGGTTTTCTTGCTAGCAATATTGAAGTAAAGTATATTTTTCTACTCGTTGGTTTGTTTTTAATTTTAGTAAATCTTTATATAAAAATAAGTGTTAGAATTTACTAATTTGCATAACACATCGATTTTTTATATCAAAGTATAATTATATATTTCCTAATATTAATCGGTTGAAAATTTTAAAGGAGGTGAGGCGGATGTCATTAATCAAAACGACTCGTAAATTGACTCGAATTCGTCCAACGAAAAAATGATTGGTAGTTTTGAGAGCAAGGGTTTTAGTAAAAAGGAGAAACGTTTTTTCTCCTTTTTACTTTAAATTTTAAATATAGGTGAGAGTAATGTTAAAGGAAAAAATAGATTTATATAAAGCGTGCATTAATGAAACAACAGGCTTAAACAAAAAGTTTTCTTTTAATTGCATTTCAGAAAATAAACTTATTGATCAATTAATTTATTCGAGCTATAACATAAAGGATCTTGATAATGAAAATAGGAAATATTTAATAAAAAAGAGGGAGCTACGTTTAAAAGAAATAAAAAATGTAATAAGAGTTTTAAATAAACAAGAACGAAAATTTATAATAATAAAAGGTATTTCAATACAAAAATATTACCCAAATAATATAAAAAGGCAATTTCATGATCTTGATATTGTAGTTAAAGAGTTCGATGAATTTTGTGATATTTTAAAAATATTACTTGAGTTGGGTTATAAATATAAGTTTACTCCTGCTATATGTCAAAGGGAGAATGAAATATTTGGAGTAGTTGAAGTATATAAAGAATTAAATGATAACATAAAAAATTTTATAGAACTGAACTGTGGTGGATTTCCTGTAAGCTATTATAGTTGGTTAAATTTTAAGCATCTTTGGGAACAAAAACAACACTATTCATTTGAAGGTTTAAATTTTTACATGCCCTCTGATACTATGAATTTGTTAATTTTAGTAGCTGAAGCTGGGGGAAACCATAAATTAAGAGTAAGGGATTTCATAGATTATAGGTATTTGTTAAATACAAATATAGATTGGAATTTGTTTAGGTATCATATAAAAAGATTACATCTAAAAAAAGATTATAAAGATTTGAAAACTTTATATTTAAAATTAGAGTCATTTAATAATAAAAGTAAAATTCGTAACCTGTCATCTTGGGAAAGAAAAAGGAATATTTACAGGTTTTTTTACCACGATATGATACATGTTATTAAGCATCCAAGAAGATTAAAATTAATTTTTTTTATTTTACTTGAAAGCATAGCAGATTCTCTTTTGGAGAATGATAAAATAATAGACTTTTTTTTGAAATCGCAAAGGGTATTTAAGCCTAGGATTAAATTTGAATCAGGAGGAATCATTAATACGGTCTACTTAAATAGTTTATTAAAAGTAGAGTTTGAAGTATGGGAAGAAAATAATTACCTTTTAATTGGCACACCATTAGGAGTTTTTCTTGGAACAATCTTTGGTATTTATGAAGATGAATTAGATGAAATAAATAAAATTTTTAGTGAGAAGTATAAAGAAAGAAATGAATAATTTTAATTGTTAATGGACCTGGACTGAATAGATTAGGAAAATAGAATCAAATATGTATTGATATGTTAGCTGTATTAGTAGGAGGGTCTTATTTGCTAGGAAAAAAATATGATTTGTATATTTTTGATTTAGACGGAACTATTATAGACAGTCATGATTTAATGAAAAAGTGTATAGGACATTGTTATAGAATAGTAGATAAAGATCCAGATTTTGATTTATTTTTTTCAATGATGGGTGATTCTATAATAAATATTTTTAATAAATTAGATTTGCCACTAGAACTAATAACATTATATAAGAAGATTTCTGATGAAAATATTAACGAAATAAAAGTTTTTCAGGATACATTAAAAGTTATTGAATTTTTAGCTAATGAAAACAAAATCATTACGATATACACAGGAAAGGATTGGCAAAGAGCTAAAAAGATACTAAGCTATTTAGAAATTGATCATTATTTTGATTATATACTTACATCGGACAAAGTAGAGTATCCAAAGCCTGATCCTCAAGGTATATTTCAGATTATTAAGAAATTTGATGTTTCACCATCAAAGACATTATTTATTGGAGATAGTGCTTATGATGTCTATTCTTCAAACGCTGCAAAGATTGATAGTGTTTTAGTAACATGGAAAAAAAGTATGGGACAAGTTCAACAATTAAAGCCTAAATACATTTGTAGTACCCCATTAGAGCTATTTAAATGTTAAGGTGAATAAGATGCAAGATATTTTTGTAATAGATATAGGTGGGACCAAAATTGAATCCATTTACATTTTTGATAATTTAACATATAAAACAGATATTATGAAAACACCTAATTCGAAAAATTTTCATTCAGATTTAGAAATATTGATTAAATTTATAATTCCTAAAATTAGGAGTAATGTTACAAAAATCACAATTTCTTTCCCAGGTTTAATAGAAGAAGGCATAATAAAAAAATGGCCAAATAAACCATATTGGGAAGGATATGATTTAAAATCATCGATACATGATTATATAAGTAATCCGGTAGAAATATTTGAAGATTCTAACATGGGAGCTATTTCTAATTTTTATATTTTTGATAATTCTGAAAATTCAATATATATAAATGTGGGAACAGGAATTGGATTGGGACTATTATTAAATCAACAACTTTACTTAGGAAATAATAACTATGCAGGAGAGCTGGGTCATACTCAAGTACAAAGTTCAAAAACGATAAATTGTAGCTGCGGGAAGATTAATTGTTTACAGCTGTTTTCATCTGGTAAGGGAATGTTGGATAGATTGTTGGAAATAGATAAATACTACAGGCGATATAAAACATTAAGTGAAATTCCAAAGTATGATCAACACCTTTTAGTAGTATTGAAAGAGGGAGGTGAATTATTGGGAATAACAATGTCAAATTTAATAAATATAATGGATATAACGAATTTACATTTTGGAGGAAGTGTAATAAATAATCCTTATTATACTAATAGTCTTCTTAATGTCTTATACGAAAATGAATCTAAGTTTCTCAATAGAAAGTTAAATATACAATTAAATGTTTTAAGAAACCCCTCTTTAGTAGGGGGCATACTAATTGCTTCAGGATATAATCATTTACCGAAGTATCAGCAAAATCCTTTAAAATCCATAATAAAACTAATAAATTCGAGAAGTAAGAAAATATAAAGTGAAATGAGTTACAAAAGGATGAAAAGTAGATGCTCAATAATATAGCTTTTTTGGGTGTAGGATGGATTACAACACAAGTTTATTATCCAATTTTTAAATCTATGAATAAGCATTTAAATATCGGGATTTATGATTCAGATAAAGAAAAAATTACAGAATTCTGTAAAGAAAAGCCCGTTCGTTGGATTTTTGATTCTATCGAGGCTCTATTGAAATGTGAAGAAATTGACTTGATAATTATTGCAACTCCTAATTACCTCCACTATGAGCAAACCATAAAATGCTTATCAGCAGGAAAGTATGTACTTTGTGAGAAGCCATTATGTATAACAATTGACGAATGTGAAAAATTACAATGCATCATTGAAAAATATTCAAGAAAGCTGTTTATTGGATTACAAAATAGATTTAGAGAAGATGTTCAAAATCTGAGTAGTAAAATTTCCTCGATAGGGAATATATATAAAATAAAAAGCAAATGGATAAGACGTAATGGAATTCCTAGCAGTTCATGGTTTTTGGATAGTCAAAAATCTGGAGGAGGTACTTTAATTGATTTAGGACCACATATTGTAGATTTAATCTTGTGGTTGGTGAAAGCAAAGAAATTTAAAGTTTTAGGCTCAAAGAGACATAATATTTTCACAGGAAAAAAAGACAAATATGCAACTTGGCATAAAGGAGAGTTTGACAGATGTACTGAATTAATTAATGTAGAAGACAACGTTACAGCGTTAATTGAGCTAGATAATTTTACTTCGTGGTATCTAGAAATTGGTTGGGCTGGAAATCAAATGAATGATGAGACTGTGTTGGAGTTTTATGGTGACAAAGGCTTCGTGAAATTAGATACTTTATTTGGCTTTAGTGAAAATTCAAAAAACAAGCATTCATTACTTTACTATAATAAAGAAGAAAACAGTGAAAAATATGTCTTTAATAATATGGAACGTTTAAAACCTTATATGAATATGCTAAATTGCTATATCAGTCTTATCGAATCACCTGATGAAAATGACATTGATAACGATGTTAATTCAGCATTAATTGCCATGAAATTGATTATGCAAATTTATAATGGAATGGAGATTATTAAGAATGTCAAAAAGTCATCAATATAGTGGTTGGTCAAATAATATTGAATATAGTCATGTTAAAATAAAGCCTTCAAAATATAAAGTTGATAGCAATCTATTTGTACCAGGAAGTAAAAGTATGACAAATCGGGCATTAATTATTGCTGCATTGGCAGATGGAAAATCAGAAATAGCTGGAATTTTAAAAAGTGATGATTCTTATTGGTGTATCGAGGCATTAAGAGAATTAGGAGTAAAAATAGATTTGGTTGATGACAAGGTCTACGTAGAAGGTATGAATGGCAAATGGGTGAAAAAGAATTCACAATTATTTATTGGAGCCGCTGGGACTGTCGGTAGATTTTTACCAGGCGCTTTAGCACAAGCGGCTATTGGTGAATGGGAAGTATATGCAGATGAACAGTTGAGCAAAAGACCTATTAAAGATATTGTCAATTACTTGAATGCTTTGGGTGGGGAAGTCAGTTTTTTAAATATGGATGGTCATTTCCCACTGAAAGTAAAGGGAAGGGGTCTTAGAGGAGGCGAGATTATTGCTTCTGGAAAGATTTCTAGTCAATTTATTAGTGGGTTATTAATTGCATCTCCTTATGCTAAAGAGAAAACAACCATAAAGGTTGTTGATGAAGTTGTACAAATATCTTATATAAAGATTACGTTGAACATGATGGAACAGTTTGGAGCTTCTTTACAATATGATGAACATCTGACAAAAATCATTGTAAACAATAAACCTTATACATCACAAAATATTGTATTAGAATCTGATATTTCAACAGCTTGTTACTTTTTTGCATTAGCAGCTCTTACTGGAGGAAAAGTTGTTGTAAATAATGTTAATTGTAATACTTTACAACCGGATTTAAAGTTTTTAGATTTTTTAAAGGAAATGGGCTGTGGAGTCGACATTTTACATACTCAACAGCAAGTTGAAGTTAGAGGACCAAAACAATTAAAAGGTGGCTTCACCTTTAACTTTAAAGAAATATCAGATCAAGCATTAACAATAGGAATATTATCTGTTTTCTCAACCTTGCCAATTACAATAACAGGAGTCGCACACATACGAAGGCATGAATCAGATCGAATTATGGCTTTGTCCACTAATTTAAAGAATATTGGTATTAAAGTGGAAGAGAATGATGACGGATTTACAGTTTATCCTGGGACTCCTACAGATGGAATAATTAATCCGTATAATGATCATAGAGTTGCAATGGCATTTGCATTGTTAGGTAGTGTTATTCCAAACATTGTGATAGAGAACCCTAGTTGCGTATCTAAAACATGTCCTGAATTTTTTGAAATACTAAGCAAAACAGGGATTGATGTGCAATACATTAGGGAGGGGGACATGTAATAAAATGATTGTAAAGGGGTTTGAAGATAAACTACTAGAGTACTCAAAAAAATACTTTAACAAAGCTTACATTTGTAGTTGTGTAGTTCAAAGAAGAACAATAGAATTTATTTTGTATTCAGATGTAGAGGTGTTAGATTTCTTTAGCTATAAATTTATCCCTTACACAATAGTAAAAGAGGGTTCCTTATCTGCAGATAGCTTCAATGTAAAAGCATTTAGCATTTATTTGAATTGTGCACCAATAGACTTAGATTGTAAGTTCGCTTTTGAAGACGTAGATATAGTGAAAAATGAAAAAGATAATAGAAAAAGTATTCAGTGCAGGAAGTTAGCATTGAAAAGATTTAATATATTTATCATGAAAAAATCTAAGAATATTATCGTTTTTGACAAGGAATCAAATAGCTTTTTAATTACAGGTTCTAGTTTAATAAGTCAATTAGAAGATATAAGGGTTTTAATAAGGGATATTTTAAATATAGGGTTAATAAATGAAGGCTTTGTTGAAGTCCATGCTAGTGCTGTCGCTAATTCTCAAGGCAAAGTAAATATAATATGTGGAAATTCAAATAGTGGAAAAACGACAATATTATTTGATTATCTCAAACAAAAATATAATTTAGTTTCTAATGGCAGGGTATATCTAAAGCCTATCAAAGAAAACTTACTCGTTTTAGGTACTCCTGAAAGTATCTATATTCGTCCAATTTCTTTTAGAAATTTTCCTGAAATTCTATCTGTTTTGCCTGAATGTGAAATAGAAGTTGGAAAATTATATGATGAAAATTGCCAACCTAGAGATAAAATTAAATCCCATTATAAAGAAATTTGTAAAGTTTTTGGTTGTGAGGCAGTCCAAGAAGGGACATTAAATGAGATTGTATTTCCGCTGCTTTCCTCTCCAGACAACAAAGTGAATTCAAATAAGATTATTCATAATAATATTATTAATTACGATGATATTTGTAGGCGTGAGTGGTCAGGTGCTATAAATATTAATAGTAATCTTTATAAAATTAATATGGAAAATCTAAAGAAAAGACTAGTGGATTATTCTAAAAAAATTTTTGTTTTTAGAGAAAAGGATAATTATTTATATTATAGAAAGGAATAAATCTATGCCGCAAAAGTGGGATGAATTATGGAAAAATTCAGATAAAATAAAAAGGTGGTCAATCCCTGATTATCATTTTACAGATTATATAATGGAAGTGGAAAATAATTTTAATCAGTTAAAAGCGTTAGATATGGGATGTGGAATTGGGAGACATAGTGAGTATTTAGCTAAAAAGGGATTCATCGTAACTGCTGTAGATCCAAGCCTTACTGCGATTAACTACTTGCAACAAAAAAGTATTGATGAAAATTTTCCTGTACAGATATTTCAAGGAGATTTAACATGGCTAAAGTCAGTAGAAGATAATTCATTTGATTTAGTTGTAAGTTGGAATGTAATATATCATAATACTTTATCCGAACTAGAGGATGCTTTGAAGGAGTTTTATAGAATTTTAGTGACTGGTGGAAAATTACTACTAACTTTAAATTCAACAAATAATATTCATTATGGAAAAGGTATAGAAATAGAGAGAAATACCTTTATTAATCAAAAGAAGTTAGACGGAGAACACCCACATCATTATTCAGATAAAGGTGAAGTAGATAGATTATTAAGAAACTTTAAAGTGTTATGTTTATCGGAAGATGAAGAGGAGGTTGGGGGAAAACTTTTTAAAGATAGATGGCATTGGTATATTTTTGCTCAAAAATAAATAAAAATTTGGGCAATAGATATCATTTTGCAATGGTAGATAAAGTAAATCATATCATAATGAAAGGCGACTATTCATTCAATACTGATAGAATAGTTGCCTTCTTTTAGTTTACAACAAGTGGTTTTCATTGCCCTCATTGTCTTCGTTATGTTTGTTATCACCTGGAATAATTCGGTTTTCAGTGTCTTTATCGAAGAAGTGGACTTTGTTCATATCGAGTGCTAGTGGGATAACTTGACCAGGTTTAACATTGGCATGTGAATCCACACGTGCAATAAATTGCTGCCCTTCGACCTGTGAATAGAGCATGATTTCAGCCCCCATTAATTCCGCCACTTCAATCGTTACCTCGATTCTAGACTCTGGCGATGATTCAATAAACGACTGTTCATCGTGGAAATCTTCTGGACGTATGCCCATTATAATTTCTTTATGGTTGTAACCTTGCGCTAGTAAGTATTTCATTCTTTCTTGTGGAATGGCAATAGAAGTACTGCCAATGTTGAGTTTGCCATCGGTAAGCGTACCTGTAAAGAAGTTCATGGCAGGGGAGCCGATAAAACCGCCAACAAAAACATTTTTAGGTTGTTCATAAACTTCTTTTGGTGCCCCCACTTGTTGAATAACGCCATCTTTCATTACAACGAGGCGCGTTGCCATCGTCATAGCTTCCGTTTGGTCATGGGTAACATAGATCGTTGTCGTTTGTAGACGTTGATGAAGTTTAGTAATTTCTGCACGCATTTGAACCCGTAATTTGGCATCTAAGTTCGATAAAGGCTCATCCATTAAAAATACTTTCGCATCCCGAACAATGGCACGTCCCAATGCCACACGTTGCCGTTGACCGCCCGAAAGTGCTTTCGGTTTACGATTTAAGTATTCCTCAAGACCTAGAATGCGTGCGGCTTCGTTGACACGACGATTAATTTCATCCTTCGGTAATTTGCGCAGTTTTAATCCAAATGCCATATTTTCATATACGCTCATATGTGGGTAAAGGGCGTAGTTTTGGAATACCATGGCGATATCACGATCTTTTGGTGCAACATCATTCATGCGTTTCCCATCAATGATTAAATCTCCCTGAGAAATTTCTTCGAGACCCGCGACCATACGTAATGTGGTAGATTTACCGCAACCTGAAGGACCTACGAAAACAATGAATTCCTTATCTTCAATATCCAAATTAAAATCTTTTACTGCCGTGACGTTTTTATCATAGATTTTATAAATATGTTGTAATTTTAGTTCTGCCATTTGGTTCATCTCCCTTAAAATGTAATGGTTTTTTTAGAGTATAAGAGAAAATTATGCAAAATGTATATGTATACATTACACAAAATGTCATTGGGCATATTGAACAACTATTGATAATTTTCTGATTTTAGCAACAACATAGCAAGTGAAACAAATGTAGCATTGGCAAAGGAACGAATATCGATTCCTGTATTTTCTATAAACTTATCCAATCGATACTGAAGGCTATTGCGATGAATATAAAGTTTTTTTGCAGTCAAAGACGCGTTTAAATTACATTGTAAAAAGACTTGAACTGTATCAAGCATCTCCTGCCCTTGCATACTTTCAACAAACAAATTGGAAAGTATGTTTTTGTTAACGAGTGATGGAGCATGAATGAGTAGTAAAGGCAATGCTTCGTGAAATGTGAGTGATTTTTCCCGATCAGCGAATCGATGGATCGCTTTGAAACATTGGTATTCATAGCTAAACTTTTCTTTTACGAATAAATCAGCTTGATGCAGTTGACCGATATAACTATAAATTTTAACAAAAAAATCACTCGTTAATGTATCACTTAGTTGGCTAAACGCCTCTTTATCAAAAATGACTTGGGGCTTTTCATCTACGATAATGCCATGTGTATCGTCCATCATAAGTATTACCGGTTGCTGAAATCCTCCTGTAATGGCCTCTTTAAAATTATATAAATCATCAATAGGTTGTTTGAGATAGAAATAGCAAAAACGCAAAGTTTTTACATCTTGTAAAAAGGGTAGCTCTTTTCCATCGTTGTTTAAAAAATCATACCATTTTTGTTGAACGCTAGAGTTATTTTGTCCATTTATCGTATTATCGATGGGAAGAAATAAAGTCAGTAAGAGATTACGTTCGGCATCTGAAAGGGCTGTTTTGACGATGCCGAATTTACAATTATCCTCTGTTATAAACCAATATTTACTGTTGTCTTGTGCATTATATGTAGTTGTAAAGGCAGTCTGAAAATAATTTTCTAATTTCTTAAGCATTGGTTTCTCCTTTTTAGACTGATTGTAAACAATTGTATCTCCATCTGTAAAACAATTTAAATACTCCTAGACATGAAGTAGGCTAGTCTGGAGCCCTTTATATCGGACTTTCTAAACAGTTTTCAGTCATGTCTATATGGGGGCATTTTTTATTATTGTTTACGTAGGTGGAATTTTTCTCCGTAAATATAAAAAATAAAGAAAATTATTTACAACTTTTTTGACTTGTTATAATATTACTTGTAAGCGTTAACAGTAATGATTGGAATTTGATAAATGGAAGAGGTTAATGCCATGCTTTAACATTTCGAAAATAGGGCATTAAACCATGCTATTTTCGTGGTGTTTTGTCAACGTACAATGATATAAAAACTTTTTAGGTGGTGTTCAAAGGTGAATTTAGAAAGGTATAAAGGAATCATTCCTGCTTTTTATGCTTGTTATGATGAGCTAGGAGAAATATCTGAAAGTAGAACGAAAGAATTGTGTAACTATTTATACAAAAAAGGTGTTAAAGGGCTTTACGTTGGTGGAAGTTCAGGAGAATGTATTTATCACAGCTTAGAAGAAAGAAAAGCGACCCTAAAATATGTGGCACAACAACTAAAAGGGAAGCTTACATTAATCGCACATGTGGGGGCACCATCAACAAGAGATAGTGTAATTTTAGCAAAATATGCAGAAGAATTAGGCTATGATGCTGTCTCGGCCATTCCACCTATTTACTTTAAATTTTCGGAAAGTTCAGTTTATAAGTATTGGACGGAAATTATGGATGCAACGAAAATGCCATTTATTATTTACAATATCCCACAAACGACAGGTTTTGACCTTTCAATCAATCTCTTTAAAAAACTAATAGAAAATGAAAAAGTGATAGGGGTAAAAAATTCTTCTATGCCTGTTATGGATATTGAAAGATTTAAGGCTACTGCCGGTGAGGATTTTATCGTCTTTAATGGACCTGATGAGCAATACGTTTCAGGTAGAATAATCGGTGCCGATAGCGGAATTGGTGGAACATATGGCGTGATGCCTGAGCTATTTTTAATGGCAGAAAAATTTGTGTCAGCAGGGGATTTCGAAAATGCTAGAAAAATTCAACATGATATTAATGATATTATCGTTGCTTTATGTTCGTTAAATGGTTCTTTATATTCCACGATTAAAGAAGTGTTAAAACTAAAGGGGGTTTATATAGGCAGTGTCAGAGGTCCATTAGAGTCAGTATCAGGTGACGATTTAAATAAAATCGCTGGTATTAAAGCGTTAATCGACAACGCCATCCAAAAGTATAAAGGGTAGTCCACTTGAAAAGGACAGCCGTTAGTAATAAAGGTTGTCGATAATTACAAGCGGAATTTCACATAGGGGAGGACACAAGCTAATACCGTAGCTTGTCTTTCATAAAGGCAATTTTATTTTAATGACATTCATAAGGGGGAGTCGTTTATGTTTCAAAGGCGTTATTTCGCAACTGCAATAGCAATTTTGTTTGTGCTTTCGGTGCTAGCAGGATGTACAAGTAATTCTACTGATAGTTCAAAATCTAGTTCTAGTACATCTGATGTGGTAGAGCTAAAAGTTTGGTTAACTCCGCAATGGAAAGGGGTTTTAGATGCTTCTGAAGATGGAGCAGATTATGATAGCTTCTTCAAACATGCCGGGGAGCGTTTTGCTGCTGAGTATAAGGAGCATAACGTTAAGGTGAATGTAGAAGTAATTGCAGGGGAGCAACGAGATGAACTATTAAATGTCAATCTGAATGGTGGAACACCTCCAGATGTATTCTTTGAAAGTGTATTTGCCATGGGAGACTACGCGCATAGAGGAGCTTTAGTACCATTAAATGATATTGTGGATGAGCAATCAAAAAAAGATATTCCTCAAGGCTATTGGGACAGTGTGACATTTGGTGAAGATGTGTACTTCTTCCCGTTCTCACATAACCCAGGTACTTTAGCTTACAATGCGGATATGTTTAAAGCTGCAGGACTTGACGAGTACATTGGTGGAGAGTATGAAATTAAAACTTGGACACTCGCTGACTATGAAAAAATTCTCAACAAGTTAAAGTCGGATATACCGAAAGATCAATATTCCAATGCGTATCCTATGGGATTATATGCGTTAAATAATCAAGGAGATACTTGGAATCTTGCTTATTTAAGAATGTTTGGCAATCCATTTTTTGATAACAACGGCAATTTAATCATAGATGATGCTAACGGTGTGAAAGCAGCCAATTGGTTAAAGAAAATTTACGATAATGGCTTAACAAATCCAGGGGTAGAATCTGTTTCTTCAAATGACGTGAATGCAATGTTCCAAAATCAACAGCTTGCGATTAGTTTTACTAACGCAATATTATTCAATAACGCAAAGGCTGATATGGAAAGTGGAAAAGCACCTAAGTTTGATATAAGACTAGCAAACATTCCTTCTGAAAGTGGCGATCCATTATCGTTCACGTATGTAACAGGTGCAACTGTATTTGACACAAAAGATGAAACGAGAATAAAAGTTAGTAAAGATTTTGTGAAATTTATTTCCACAGATGCTGAACTTGTCAAAGCTTCTAAAAATGGTGTCCCTGTCAGAACATCAGTTGCCAATGAGTTCAAATCTGAAAAGCCTTATTTCGAGGCGTATTCTGCTAACGACCCTTACATGTTTAACTTCACAGGGAACGTACCGGGCTACAGCCAATTAAGACAAGTTTTATATCCAGAATTACAAGCACTATACACGGGTGGAAAAACGGCGGAGCAGGCTGTGAAAGATTATGAAACAAAAGGCAATGAAGTGATTGAAGAATCAAAAGCAGATTCTGTAATTTATAAAAAATAGCATGGCGTGTATACAACTTTACAACAATTTAAGCCCCTGGATGCTGGGGCTTAAATTGTAGAAAGGTAAATGATACCGATGAAAATCAATAAAAAATCGTTTAAAGAAAATATGACAGGTTACTTGTTTATCGCACCTCAAATGTTACTTTTTCTAATTTTTTTAGTTTACCCTATTATAGAAGGAATCCGTTTAAGTTTATTTAAAATAAATTATCAAGATGAAGTGTTTATTGGTTTTGATAACTATAAAAAATTATTTAGTGATCCTGTATTCGTTCAGTCTACAATCAACACCGTTATTTTTGTTGTATGTATTGTCGCGTTGACGGTGTTTTTCGCCTTGTTTGTTGCCTCTACTGTATTTGATAAAAATGCGAAATATGTGTCTTTTATACAAGGTGCATATTATATTCCGGTAATGGTCTCGGCGGTTGTTATGAGTATGATATGGAGCTTTTTGCTAAACCCTGCAAATGGACTTATTCCTTTTATAGCAAGAAAAATGGAACTAGCCTCCGTCAACTTTTTAGGGGATACGAATTGGGTATTACCAGTCATTATTTTCGTTACCTTTGCGACAAATGTGGGGCAGGCTATTATCCTTTATATTGCCTCTATGATCGGGGTGCAAAAGGAACTTTTTGAAGCGGCTGAAGTCGATGGTGCAAGTCGCATGAAAATCATATTCAAAATCATTATTCCAATGGTTAAACCGACGACGATTTACATTATTATTATGAATATTATCGCAGTACTTAAAATATTTGTCGTTATTCAGTTATTAACAGGTGGAGGGCCAAACAACGCCTCTACGACACTCATGTATTACTTATACAATAATGCATTTAAGTATAATCAGCTTGGTATTGCTTCTGCAGTAGGTGTAATTATGTTCCTTATTACATTAGTTTTATCTACTCCACAGCTAAGAACAATGCTCAAGAAGAATTAGAGGTGAACGAGTATGCGAAGAAAGAAAAACAAGAGGAAAAGAGAAAAAATAGAAATCATAACAAATTGCATTGTACTATTTTTTGCTGGTTTAAGTCTTTTCCCGCTCTATTGGCTTGTGACAAGTTCCTTTAAGAACAGTGCGGATGTCGTAAAAATGCCACCAGATTGGTTTCCTAAAAGCTTAAACTTTAGTAACTATGTAGATGTATTTAACAATCAGCCAGCTTTTATATGGACTTATAATAGTTTGTTTGTGGCTTTAATGTCCACATTTGCTTTAATTGTTGTTAGTTCACTTGCGGCTTATGCCTTTTCCCAATTGAAATTTAAAGGGAAAAACATTATTTTCATTATTTTTATTTCAAGTTTAATGATACCTAAAGAGGTTATGATTGTTCCGCTATTTAGAATTATTCAAGATATGAATATGGTCAATACATTAAGTGGTATGATTTGGCCTAATGTCGCAACAGCCTTCGGGGTATTTTTACTAAAAGGATTTTTTGATACAATTCCAGATTCATTAAGAGAAGCGGCCAAAATCGATGGCGCAAGCGAATTCCGTATATTTTTTAAGATTATGTTGCCATTAGTTAAACCGGGTATAGGTGCTTTATTTATTCTTAACTTTGTGCAAGTTTGGAACGACTATTTATGGCAGCTTGTTGTTGGGCAAGACGTTCATTCCAAAACATTAATGGTAGGAATCGCAACCTTAATGCAAGATTTAAATCCGAACTTTGCTTATAAGATGGCTGGTGCTACTGTAGCAGCAATTCCGATGTTACTGATATTTATTTTCTTCCAGAAGTACTTTACAAAAGGAATAACGATTGGAGCAGATAAGTAAATGTTTATCCATGGAGATGTATGCAAATGAATAAAAAACAAAAAGTATTTGACAGTATTAAAAGACAACTGATTGTTTCATGTCAGGCACTTCCAGAAGAACCTCTTCACAGCCCTTTTATTATGGGGAAAATGGCTTATGCTGCGATGCTTGGGGGAGCTAAGGGCATTCGAGCAAATAGTATTGAAGATATTAGAGAAATTAAGCATATGGTTGAACTGCCGATTATTGGTATTATAAAAAAGACGTATAATGGGTCCGACGTAGTGATCACACCAACTGCTCATGAGGTTGAATTGCTTTATCAGGAGGGGGTAGATATTATTGCGTTAGATGCAACGAAAAGGATACGACCTGATGGCACAACAATCAGCGAATGTTTCCCTAAAATTAGGGAAACATTTAAAGATCAAATTTTTATGGCCGATTGCTCCACGTATGAAGAAGCAAAAGTTGCCTATGAACTAGGGTTTGATTGCTTAGGTACAACATTAAGCGGTTATACGGAATATACACATGATAAAAAATTGCCAGATATAGCGTTAATCAAAAGATTAGTCCAAAGTTTTCCGATTCCTGTTATTGCGGAAGGTGGTATTTGGACTCCAGACGAATTGAAACGCGTTTTTGATTTAGGTGTTCATACAGCAGTGGTCGGTACAGCAATCACTAGACCGATGGAAATTACGAAAAGATTTGTTCAGGCTATACAATAGGGAAGATTGCTAGACGAAGAAGAATAGTGTTTTAAAGGATGATGCAAGTGAAAATATTAGCCGCTGATATTGGTGGAACATCGATAAAAGTAGGGATCGCAGATTATGATGGGCGCTTGGAAGTATTTAAAGAATATGATACGGAAAGTAAAAAAGGCGGAAAGTATTTAGTTGAAAAACTAATTAAGATAATCCAAGAGTTTCAAGGCTTTCAAGCAATAGGCATTAGTACGGCAGGTCAGGTTAATAGTGCAGATGGTTCTATTATTTATGCTAATGATAATATTCCAAACTATACGGGAACTCAATTAAAGGAAATTCTCGAGAGGCATTTTAAAGTGCCTGTTAAAGTTGAAAATGATGTTAATGCAGCTGCACTAGGCGAAAAGTGTTTTGGTGCAGCACAGAACTATCATGATTTTATTTGTTTAACTTATGGTACAGGTATTGGTGGTGCCATTATCATAGACTCTAAAATTTATAAAGGGCATAATGGCTTAGCAGCAGAATTTGGGCACGTGATTACGCATCCTTTCGGTAATAAGTGTAACTGTGGTAAGCAAGGGTGTTATGAAACGTACGCTTCGACAACGGCTTTAATCAAAAAAGCACAGCAAATAAACGCTGACTTTATAAATGGTAGAGTCATTTTCGAAAGAATGCATCAGGGAGATAAAAGTTTAGAAAAGGTTTTTCAAGATTGGATAGTAGAAGTAGCATTAGGGTTAACTTCCTTCATTCACATTTTTAATCCTCAAGCGATTATAATAGGTGGTGGTGTTATGGAGCAAGATCATCTTGTTGAGATTATAGCACATCAAGTGAAAGCGTTAACGATGGAGAGTTTCGCAGATGTTAAAATTATGCAAGCCTCACTTGGCAATAAAGCCGGCGTTTTAGGTGCTGTGTCACTTCATTTACGAGGCGATTAATAGAAGGAGTATTAAAATGGCAAAACAAGATATATTTTCACTTATTCATTCGAGATACAATTCTTTTACTAACACGGAAAAAAAGGTAGCTGATTATATTCTCGAAAATATTAAAGATGTAATTTACATGTCGATTACCGATTTGGCTGATGCGTGTCATGTAGGAGAATCAAGTGTATTTCGATTTTGTAAAACAATGGACCTAAAAGGCTATCAGGAATTTAAAATTATGTTAGCTCATAGCATTTCTCTCGATAATGAAACCCCGCAACTTTCTAGTGCCATTACAATGCAAGATACGATTGCGGAACTATCGTCGAAGGTTTTATCTTCAAACGTTCAAGCGCTAACGGAAACCTTTAATTTACTATCGGAACAGGATATTGCACTAGCTGTTGAGAGCATGATAAATGCCCAAAGAATTCACTTCTTTGGCGTCGGCTCGTCCTTAATGACAGCAATGGAAGCCAAAAACAAGTTTATGAGAATTACGAATAAAACCGAGTGCTCGCTCGATTCACATCTGCAAATTATGTCTGCTGCTTTAATGACAAAGCAAGATGTAGCCGTGCTTATCTCTTATTCGGGTTCAACGAAAGATACCATTGAAGTAGCAAAAGTAGCAAAAGAACGAGGGGCAAAAATTATTTCAATAACGAGATTTGCGAAGTCTCCTTTAACAAGTTTCTCTGATATTACATTGCTTTGCGGTGCGAATGAAGGGCCGCTTCAAGGGGGCAGTTTATCTGCAAAAATATCACAGCTCTATCTTTTAGATTTACTCTATTTAGAATACTTTAAGCAAACAAATAAGGAATCCGTTCATAACAAAGAACTGACTGCACAAGCGGTTATTGAAAAGATGTTATAAAGGGAGGCAACATATTAGGCCAAGTAAATTGATTGGAGGGATAGTGAGTTTGATGGAACAATCAATTGTTTTAACGAATGCAAAAATATATGCGGAAAATGGCATTATTGATGATGGATATATAAAGATGATGGGAATGAAAATACAAGCTATAGGATGGATGCACAATTATAGAATGGATGAGCAAGCCGTTATCATTGATTTACAGGGACATATCGTAATACCTGGCCTCATTGATATTCATATTCACGGTACGTCTGGCGCTGATGTAATGGATGGAGAAATTGCATCGCTGAAAACAATTGTCCAAGCATTGCCACAGGAAGGGACAACGAGTTTTTTAGCGACGACCATGACACAATCGGACGACCATATTTCACAGGCGTTAAAAAATGCAGCAAATTTTATAAAAAATCATCAACAACCAGGTCAGGCAGAGGTGCTAGGGGTTCATTTAGAAGGGCCATTTGTGAACCCTAGCATGGCAGGGGCTCAACCAGTGGATTTTATCGTGATGCCAGAGATCTCACTATTTGAAAAATGGCAAAAGCTAGCCGAAGGAACCATTAAACTGGTTACGTTGGCCCCTGAGCAAAAAGGTGGCTTGGAACTAATCCAGTATCTGAAACAACTTGGTGTTGTTATCTCAATCGGCCATTCGAATGCGACATTTGCGCAAGTCCAAAAGGCGATGGCTGCGGGGGCTACGCAAGTGACGCATTTATTTAATCAAATGAAAGGATTGCATCACCGAGAGCCGGGCGTCGCGGGGGCTGCTTTGTTGCTGGAAGAATTATACGCTGAGTTAATTGTAGATGGCATTCACGTATGTCCTGAAATGATTCAGTTAGCATATCAAAGTAAAAAAAGTGAGAAGCTCATTTTAATTACAGATTCCATGCGTGCAAAATGTTTGAAAAATGGCAATTATGATTTAGGCGGTCAGTTAGTCATCGTGAAAGATGGTACGGCTGAATTACAAAATGGCACATTAGCGGGCAGTGTGTTAAAACTGGATGATGCAATGAAAAATATGCTGCATTACTGTGATGACTGTACACTGGAAGATGTTATTAACATGACGTCAAGGAATCCTGCAAAGCAGTTAAATATTAGTCATCGAAAAGGAAGTATTGCAGTAGGGAAGGATGCAGATATAGTAGTTTTAGACGATCATTACGAGGTGCTAATGACTTTTTGTAGAGGCGTCTTATCTTATCAAAAAGAACTATCAATGTAGGACTAGCATTGATTTATCTACGGAGTTTTGTTGTCGAAGCAGCTGATTGTTTTCTTAAAAACTAGTAAGTATAGTTTCAAACTGGATGTTGTTACGATGTCCGTCGTTCAATATTTTCACCTCTTTTCTCTTATCGTTTTCCTTTAAAAGAGTAATCTTTTTCACACTTAAATATTCGGAATATTTAGATTTTTATAAGGCTATTTAGAAATAAAAGCAATCCCCCAAAGGAGGTGATTTGCGCACTATTTTTTATATCCATAATAAGAAATTTATTATTTCCAAATGAGGAGGCGAACGTATGAAAAAATTTTTGGTAGTAGCTATGGCATCAATGTTGGTTTTAGGTGTTGGTATGGCAAATAAAAAAGTAGAAGCTTCTAAGGGCGGAGAATCAGTGGAAAGAATAACATGGGAATATGCAGGAGAAATTGAGGCACAAAAAGGATTTGACAAGAATATTGGAACAGCTGGCGTCTTAGCTGGCTCTTATAAAGATTATTTAATCGTAGGAGGAGGTGCTAATTTCCCTTATGATACAGTTTTAAATGGAGGGGCAAAGAAACATTACTCCGATGTCTATGTCTATAAAAAAGATAACAACAAGTTAACGTTGGTAGAACATACGAATCTTAATCATGAGATTGGGTATGGAGCGTCTATCACGACAGAAAAGGGAATCTATTATATTGGTGGCAGTCCTGACAAAGAATATGCAGATGATATCACATTATTGACGGTTGACAAAAATCAAAAATTGAAAGTAGAGAAAATAGGGGATTTGCCATTTACATTTAGTGATGGGATAGCGGCTGAAAAGAATGGTAAATTGTATATTGGACTTGGTAAGCAAAATGCAAAAGAAAGTAATAAATTATATGAATATGATTTAAAAACATTGAAAATAAAAGAGCTAGCTTCGATACCAGGGGAAAGTGTTCGAAACCAAAGTGTGGCCCAAATATTAAATGGAAACCTTTATGTATTTAGTGGCGGCGGCTCTGTTGCCTATACAGATGGCTACCAATATAATATTGAAAAAAATCAATGGACCAAAGCCTCCTCTGTAAAAATGGATGACAAAGAGCTATCTTTACTTGGCGCTAATTCAGTCAAATTAAATAACAATGAAATGATGGTCATTGGCGGTTTCAATAAAGAAGTTTATGATGATGCAGTAAAAAATTTAGGGACATTAAAAGATGATGAACTATTGGCATTTAGAACTAAATACTTTACTGCAGATCCTTATGAATTTAAGTGGAATAAAGATGTACTCATCTATAATGCGCAAAAGGATACTTGGCGTTCTGTAGGCAAGGTTCCATTTGATGCACCTTGTGGTGAGGGCTTAGTGTTAATGGATAACAACATTTATTCTATAAATGGAGAAATTAAACCAGGGGTAAGAACAAACGCAATTTATGCGGGTACACTATTGTTCGATTAAGAAAAAACGGCTGCGTCTTGCTCATACTTTGAGGGAATGATTGCATGAATCATTCCCTTTTTTTGGCGGCAACAATGTCTTCAATAATTTCGCCTTCAACAAATGAAGGGATATCTAAGCCAAGTACATGATAAATCGTTGGCGCAATATCTAAATTAGATGTGGTGTTTATTTCTTTCCCTTTTGCAATAGCTGTCCCAGTAGCGATAAAAATAGGTTGTAACATCTTTCTATCAGCATCTCCTCCATGTGTCCCTAATTCAATCGGTGGTGCACTATCTTTTTCCATGTCACTGCCCATCACATAGCCAGGAGCGCCAATTAATAGAATATCCCCTGCGTTTTGATGTTCTAAAAGGGTACTATTGTCGTCTGTATTTTTTATGACCCTTTCATACGGATGAATTTTTGGTTCCAAAATATGGTGCCAAAGATTTTTGACATGTTGTTGAATAGTAGGGAATGAGAAGTTGTCTACTTTAATGGCAGATTTGATTTTTTGTATATCATATTGAATAAGTGCTTCCTTATTATCCGAAACTTTTACCTCTTTAAAAGCTTGCATTATTTGGCTACGGACATGTTCATATTGTTCACGTGTTACAATTCCCTCCTTTTCACGGTTTCTCAAATTTATATAGACATGTGCTACGGAGCCACTAGGAATGGCATAAGCTTGTGATTGTGCATAGTTTATGTTGTTTTTTTCATCTACAGTTAATAACCCAGCATCTTTTAATACTTTATTAGGGAAAAGAGTAGTATGGGCTGGTTCCATTCCATGATCCGAGACGACAAATAAAGCATCATTCTCTTGCAAGGAATTCAATGTTTCACCAACTACCTGATCCGCTAAACGATATGCCCATTCGATGTAGTCCATATATTTTTCAGACTTTTTAACTGAAAAGTCTGGTTGCCGCGGATCAATTAATAAATACTTATGCTGTTCATGATCTATATGGGGCGTATAAAACATAAGTAAATCAGGGTTGTATTGCTGTTTTATATAAAGAGCCACTTTTGTAACCCACATAACAGATCGGGTACTGATTTCTTCATATTCTTTTCTTGTAATCCATCCTTTTTCTAGGGCACTGTCGTCATCTTGTACAGGATAAAAACCAAATTGTTGCTCAATCTCATCGGAAAATCCTTTAGGACCACTAATTAAGCTAGAAGTTACGGCCGTTCGGTAAAACTTTACAGGATGGCTAAGGTCTTGCTTCTCGGCTTTTACTTTAAAGTAAAAACCTGCGGATAGAGAGTCTTTTAACTGGAAGGAAAGAGCTCCCCATTCCTTTGCTGTTACCATCACGTCTTCCGCATCTACCTTTTTATCTGCAGATACTATAAAGGTGTCATAGTTTTGTATTTGATCGTTAGACGAGTCAATCGCTAAAATATGGAGAAGACGATTTTTTTCATTTTTCATGTCAATAGACAATTCGGTTTCCTTAATAGGGCTGTAGCTTGTAGGGGCATCAATCCATGCGGAAGCGAGTTGAAAAGTTAATGACTCTAAAGTGCTTGGAGACCATGTTTCACCAAAATAAATAGCAAAATCACCTTGTTTTTCTTCTTTAGGATTAGCGCCAGGAAAAGCGATAGTAGCGGTTGTTTTGCCTTGTTTTCTAGCTTCTACCCACAAGGGCGGTACTTCGATTTCTGCTTGGAAACCACTTTCTTCATTATCGATAGCTGTATTGGGTTCGTGAAAATGATTGCTTACGATGCCCGTCTGTTTCGGTGTCGCCCCTGTGGCAATGGCTGCGTGTGAAGGGGCAGTAAGAGAAGGGGTAATGGTAGAAGGATTTTTGGCAGTAACCCCGTTTGCTAACATTTGTTTGATATGAGGTAATTTATTTTCTTGAACATATTGTTTAGTATAGTCATTTTTCATGCCATCAAATGAGATAAGGACAATCTTTCGTTCCGTTTCATCATTTTCCTTTGCTTTACCATCCTGCATGATGGTAAATAAACATAAATTGAGAGCGATGATGCTTGCATATAAAGTTTTTTTCATGCTTCTACTCCTATTGCTATGTATTTATTCACGTAACGCCTTTATCCAAACAATACCCGTTGTCTCCTTATTTCAAACGTTTGTCTTAATAGAATGTCCACTGTCGATAAACAAGAAAAAGGAGGTGCAAGCATGAATCTTGCACCTCCTTTTTCTTACTTTCTAGCAATTTCTGCAACTTCAGTACCTACATGTACGGGTGGAAGACGGTCTTTCCATGGAGCCGCTTCCTCTAATTGTTTCCCAAGCTGAAGCAGTGTTAGCTCATCAGCGAAGCGACCTGTAAATTGGAGTCCAATTGGTAAGCCGGATGCACTCATGGCAAGTGGCAACGATAACGATGGTTGACCTGTTGCATTAAACAAGTTTGTAAACGGTGCGTATGTGAAAATTTGTTCTGTCCATTCAATTGCTGAAATAGTTGGATTATTAGCATTCAGCTCCCCGATTTTCGCTGGTAATGTGGCGATTGTTGGACTTAATAGCACATCATAATCCGCAAAGAATGTCCCGACTTGGCGTGACACAAGTGCATTGGTATTGATGGCTTCTAATAGTGCACTAGCTTTTAACTCTTTGCCATATTCATAGCACTGCCAAATGGCCGCTTCAATATGATCGTGTGAAGGTGTTTTCCCAGTTAATGCGGCGGCACCTTCAATCATTTTATAAATATTCGCTGCCCAAATAGTGACTGTTGCGCTTGAAAAGGTTGCTTGGTCATACACGGGTCGTGCTTCAACTACTTCATGCCCTAACTGTTCTAATAATTTAACCGTCTTATGAACGGCCTCAATACATTCACTATCGACTGATACACCAGAATTAGTTGCTGTAGTCCAGGCAATTTTTAGTGGTCTTCCCTTTTGTAGAATCGCTTTACTATAGGGCATTTCTGGGCTTTGTATAACCGAGTAGCATCCTAAGTCTGGCCCTGCTACTTGATCCAGTAAAGTAGCTGTATCACGAATTGTTTTAGTTAGCGCAAATTCAATAGCTAGTCCATTTAATGCTTCGCTATTGTAAGGGCCCATCGGTACGCGGCCACGTGAAGGCTTTAAACCGATGACACCACTGCATGATGCGGGAATACGAAGGGATCCGCCACCATCATTCCCATGCGCGATAGGGACGATGCCGCTAGCAACAGCAGCAGAAGCGCCACCACTTGAACCTCCTGGACTATGGTCCAGATTCCATGGGTTACGAGTAGGGCCGTAAACGACAGCTTCTGTTGCAGCATTATAACCGAATTCAGGTGTTGTCGTTGTACCACTTAATACAAAACCTGCATTTTTAAAACGTTTCATTAATTCACTGTCAACGGACATCACCGCCTTTTCTGCCACACGACTGCCCATACTATGTGGCACATCTTCCGCATGGATGACAAGTTCTTTAATTAAAAAGGGTACACCTGCAAATGGTTGATGTTCATGTAAACTTGACATTGCTTTTTCAGCCTGTTCCTCTAATACGCTAACAACGGCATTAATCGAAGCGTTCACTTTGTCAATTCCTTTTAGCGCTAAGGTTGTAAGTTCTTGTGGTGTCACTTGCTTTGTTTTTACTAACTCTGCTAATCCAAGCCCATCATAAGAAGCATATTCTTGTAAATTCATCTGATCACCTCAATATTAGTGTGACTTACAAGTTTATTTTAAAATGATAAATAAAAAATTAATATTACCCGAAAGGATAAAATCGCCTAAAAGAGAATATATGAGTTTAAAAGAGAGAATGTGGGGGGTGTTTATAATAAATTGTGAAATAAAAGAGGTGAACTATTTACTAGAAGCAACATGTAGAATTTCGAATATCAATTTGCAACAAACAAGTGAAGACTTTAAATTGAATGTTTTGCAAGTATTGAGTGAATGTTTTCGCTACGAGCATACTATTTTTTGGGAAGTGATGGATGACGAGTTAATTAATCAACCAGTGTGTTTTAATGTGGAAGCGTTTACAGTACAAAATTATTTAAATGAATATAAATATTATGATCCTTTACATCCGATGAATATGCAAAACCAGCCTGATATTCAATTAATGCAACAAAACGAAGTGATATCAAGAAAGAATAAGCGTTATTATATAGAACGCTTTTTACAATACCATGATTTTATAGATGAAATGGTAATGTATTTGTCTATACAACATAAGCCAGCAGCAGCAATTGGCTTTTTGCGCAAAAAGGGGGAGAAGCCCTTTACCGAGCAGGATCGGCAAAAGCTATTAGTTATGAAGCGCTTGATTGAAAATAGTTATTTATTACATCAATACGTTCGGCCAGCAGAATCATTGCAAATGACCCAACGTGAAAAGGAATTGTTACGCTATTTATGTAAAGGGTTAAAAAATGCAGAAATTGCTAGTATTTTATATGTCAGTGAAAATACGGTGAAGAAGCATCTGCAAAATTTATATCGGAAATTTCAAGTCACTTCCCGAACGCAGCTCGTGTTAAAATATGCTGAAAACCATCGTATCTATAACACGTAATCCTTACGTTAAACAAATTACAACCCATAAAAAATGACCAATAACAGTGTTGTATGTTAAGAAAGAACACTGGCATTGGTCATTTTTTATATTGTCTGATTGCCATACCAATCCTCTTAAGTAGCTACAAGTTTTGCAAAATCTTAAGACAAAATCCATTGTAGGTCTTACATAACATCTTTTAAAATAGTTTCATAGTATAGAGAAAGTACTATAACTATTTGAATATTCTTGATTTTAATTTAAACCTACAAAACTAACTGGTAAAGTATATAATGAAAGGACAAAAGGGGGTAGAAGTATGACTTTGTATTTTGATCATTTAGTGCATCAAGTTCAGTCACCAGAAAATATGAAAGTCTTTTTAAATAAACGTCATATTCATACCGTGAATGGTGGTCAACACACAATGTGGGGGACATATAATACGTTAAGCTATTTTGGATTAAGCTATATTGAACAAATAGCAGTATACGATCATGCACTATTTGAGGAAGCGGCTAAATTACCGTATTCCCTGCATTATACGTTCAAACAGAACAATGAGCGCTTTGGTTTGTCAAGAATCGCCTTACGTACAACAAATATAGAGCAAGAGGCACAACGATTAAGTGCTCTTGGTTTCGATGTTTATGGACCAGATGCTTGTAGTCGAACGAGACCTGATGGATCAGATGTGCATTGGAAACTATTGCATTTTGGGAAAGCAGGGCAGGCAATTGATTTTCCATTTTTTATTGAGTGGGCAGATGGAGATGAGGAGCGCTATGCGCAGTTAGTAGAAAGCGGGGCGGTAAAAACATCACAAAGGATTACAATGGAATCCGTGCAATTTTATGTGCAAGATGCACAGGCAACAGCAAAGTTATGGCATGAAGTTTTACAATTACCGGAGCCAGTTACACATTCTGAATTTATTTCCTTATATTTGCCAAATATTCGTTTAGATTTTTATGAAGAAGCTGCTGCTACAAAAATGATGCTTGGACATAAAAGTGAAGGACCATTCGGAGTGACATTGAAAGATACTGACCGAACAAAGGAAACATTAATGTTTCCTTCGGCATTTTATTGGCTTAACCCTTAGAGATGTTAGAACTGTTTATAAATAAGGAGCTGTTCAGTTGTTGAACAGCTCCTTGTACCTTATAATTTCACAACATTGGATGCTTGCGGGCCGCGATTGCCTTCCACTACATCAAATGAAACCTTTTGTCCTTCTTCAAGTGTACGGAAGCCTTCCTCTTGTATGCCCGTAAAATGTACAAATACATCTTCTCCATCATCACATTCAATAAAGCCATAACCTTTTTCGTTATTGAACCACTTTACGATTCCTTGTTGCATAAGCATTCGCCTCCAATGCGCTTGAATGTAAAATACTATCAATTAAATCGTGACATAATTGAAAAAATATGAAAAATTGCATTTTCTCTTAGAACATACATGAATTCATAAGAGATGTCAATTGATTGTCGAAATATTGCATAACTAACTGTGTATTCTTTCACAATAACGTCTATAATGGAGTTGAATCATATATAGAGAAAGTAGGGTTCCATATGACAACGAAAAATCAACCTTTATCAGATTTAGAAATTGCTAGCCAAGCGATAATGAAGCCAATTATAGACATCGCCAAAGCGGCCGGCATTCCAGAGGATGCATTAGAACAATACGGTCGCTACAAAGCTAAAATCGATCCTTTAAAAATAACAGCTCATGGTGAGGATGCAAAGGTGGTATTAGTGACCGCCATTAGTCCAACGCCAGCTGGTGAAGGAAAATCAACAGTTACGGTTGGGTTAGCAGATGCCCTTCATCAATTAAAGAAAAATGTTGTTGTTGCATTGCGTGAGCCTTCCCTAGGCCCAGTAATGGGTGTCAAAGGGGGCGCAACGGGTGGTGGCTATGCACAAGTTGTACCGATGGAGGATATTAACCTACATTTTACTGGTGACTTACACGCTATCACAGCAGCGAACAATGCGCTGTCAGCATTTATTGATAATCATATCCATCAAGGGAATGCCTTAAACATAGATCCTCGTCGTATCATTTGGAAACGTGTGATGGACATGAATGACCGTGCGCTTCGAAAAGTGGTTATCGGTCTTGGTGGGCCAGTACAAGGGATGCCACGTGAGGACGGCTTTGATATTACAGTTGCCTCTGAAATTATGGCGGTATTTTGTTTAGCAACTAGCATCGATGATTTGCGTGAGCGTTTAGCAAGCATCGTGATTGGTTATACATTTGATCGTGAGCCAGTATTTGTGCGTGATTTACAAGTACAAGGTGCACTAACACTGCTATTAAAAGATGCCTTCAAACCAAACTTAGTACAAACATTGGAAGGGACACCGGCCATTATTCATGGCGGTCCATTTGCTAATATTGCACATGGTTGTAACTCCATTATGGCAACACAAACAGCCCGTAAGTTGGCTGATATCGTTGTAACAGAAGCGGGCTTCGGTTCCGATTTAGGTGCCGAGAAGTTTATGAACATTAAAGCACGTAAAGCAGGTTTTAAACCAAGTGCGGTAGTAATTGTAGCAACAATTCGTGCATTAAAAATGCATGGCGGAGTAGCGAAAACAGCACTTGTTGGAGAAAACGTCCCTGCCCTGTTACAAGGCATCGAAAATTTAGCGAAACATGTAGAGACGATTCGCACATTTGGTGTTGAACCAATTATCGCGTTAAATCGTTTTATTACAGACACAGAAGCAGAACTAGAAGCCGTGCTAAACTGGTGTCAAGATAATCATGTGCGCATTGCCCGTACAAATGTCTGGGAAGAAGGCGGCAAAGGTGGATTAGCCTTAGCAGAACAAGTATTATCTGTGTTAGATGAAGAAAATAATTTCTCTCCTTTATATGATGTAACCGAATCAATTGAAGAAAAAGTACGTACTATTGTGCAGAAAGTTTACGGCGGGAAAGATGTCCAATTTACAGACCAAGCGAAAAAACAAATGGCGCAAATCGAAAAATTCGGCTGGGATACGTTGCCGATATGTATGGCAAAAACACAATATTCGTTATCTGACCAACCAAGTTTACTAGGGCGTCCTGAAGGCTTTACAGTAACAATTCGTGAAGTCATTCCAAAGCTTGGTGCAGGATTTTTAGTGTGTCTAACAGGCGATATTATGACAATGCCTGGGTTACCAAAACAGCCAGCTGCATTACGTATGGATGTTGATAGTGAAGGACATGCGGTCGGGTTATTTTAATTAAATATCGCGGGTAAAAGTAGTTGTTTCGCGGGTAAAGTTTAAAAAAACGCGGATAAAATACCTCAATTCGCGGGTAAAAGCATTCACAATATAAAAGCTGCCAACATCTCAAAGATGGGCAGCTTTTATTGTTCCTTCAGCGGGAGGGTATTACATGTAATCAATTTCTTTCCTACTTCCTTCGTAACGTATTACTTCTTTTTTGACTAAAATGAACTTCGGAAAAATGTTGCCTAAATGAATTATCGATATTTGTTAGCACAACTCCAATGATGCGGCATTTCGCAAAATGATCACATAGTGGATGATACATGAATCATTAAAGGGAGGAGTTACGTTCCAATCTACTCAAGTACGAATAGTAGAAGGTAACATCGTTTAATGAAGAATCCATCATACCTTGCTACATTTGGTAAAAGCCTTCGTGGTTGTGCAAACAAAACTAACTGGTTGTTCACAATTTTTTGTATTGTACATGTACTATGCGGGTTAACAAACTTGAAATTAAGGGAAAATGTTCACTTTTATTGAAGATGATCGGTTACACTATACGCATTTCATCATTCTGTCAAACAGTATTCAATTGTAAGCCCGCTGAAGTTATTTAAGCCAGTAAAACACATAGTTTTTTGTACACTACGCAAAATGTGAGTGTACAGAACAATAGAGGTTGTTCTGTATGTTTATTTTACAATAGTCTGAATAATTAATCAATTTATATGTATTTTTTATTTGTTTTTCTCTAGAAAAGGCTACATCGTTACCAACTTCCGATAGCAATACAGTATAATAGGCAAAGAGGAAGGACTGAGAATGAATATGAATGATTTAAAAAACAAGGTACGTGGTATCTATGAGCAATTTGATGCGAGTCATGATTTTCAACATATTGAGCGCGTTTATGAAAATGCGGTAGCGATTTTACATACAGAACCAGATGCAGATGCAGAGGTTGTGAAAATGGCGGTGCTTTTGCATGATGTGAGTGATAAAAAGTATACAGATAGCAAAGAACAAGAAGAACAGCTTATTAATGAATTGCCGATTAGTGATGCGAAAAAACAACATATTCGTGATTGCATTGCACAAGTGTCGTTTAATGGGGGCAATGAACTGAAAGCCACTTCACTGGAAGCGAAAATTGTACGTGATGCTGATCGTTTGGATGCAATTGGCGCAATCGGCATTGCACGGACATTTGCTTATGGCGGTGCCAAAGGCCGTAAACTATACGATGATACAGAAGAAGCGCGTACAACAATGACCGAGGAAGATTATCGAAGTAAAAATACATCTTCTGTAACCCATTTTTATGAGAAGCTTTTATTATTGAAAGATTTAATGACGACTGATAAAGGCAAGCAAATGGCAAATGAACGCCATCAATTTATGGTCAGCTTTTTACAGCAATTACAGAATGAAAGAGATGGAAAAGCATAATGAGTCATTTAATCGTACAAAATTTAACGAAGACAGTGGGCGATAAAACGCTCTTTCAAAATATCGAATTTACAATTTATGAAGGGGAGCGTGCGGGTCTCATCGGCATTAATGGTACAGGGAAATCTACGTTGCTGTCCATTTTAGCTGGTCAAATCGAAGCGGATGCAATTGCCATTGATCGTCCGAATAAATATCGTATAGCGTATTTACCCCAAGAACCAACATTTAATAGTGGTGAAACGGTACTACAAGCCGTGTTTGCAGGCGATTCGCCCGTTTTACAACTGAACCGACAATATGAAGAAACTGTGGCAGCGCTTGCGATGAACCCAACGTCAGAAAGCTTACAAAAAACATTGTTTAGCTTACAGCAACGCATGGACGAGGAGCAAGCTTGGGATGTCAATGCCCTTGCGAAAACCGCGCTGACAAAGCTTGGCATTGAAATGTTTGATAAAGAAGTGTTAACCCTTTCAGGTGGTCAACAAAAACGTGTCGCTTTAGCAAAAGTGTTAATTGAGCCGGCAGATCTTTATTTATTGGACGAGCCGACCAACCATTTAGATGTACAGTCCACAGAATGGTTGCAGGAAATGGTATTGCGCTTAAAAGGTGCTGTTATTTTCATTACCCATGATCGTTATTTTTTAGATGAATTATCAACCCATATATATGAAATTGCCGACCAAACGCTATATCGACATACAGGCAATTACGGGGATTTTTTAGAGGCTCGTGCGATTCGTGAGGAAATGGCCGCGGCTTCAGCCCAAAAAGATCGCAATCGTTATCGTTCGGAGTTAAAATGGATTCGTCGCGGTGCAAAGGCGCGCTCCACAAAGCAAAAAGCTCGTATTCAGCGTTTCGAACAATTGGAAGACAACTTAGAACGCAAGTCAGATGATGTGTCACTGGAATTGGGCTTAGCGACAACACGCCTTGGACGCAAAGTATTAGAGGCTGAAAATATATCAAAGGCTTTTGGTGCACAAAAAATCGTTGAGCATTTTACGTTTTTACTGCAACAAGGCGATCGTATTGGTATTATCGGTGCCAATGGCGTTGGTAAATCCACTTTACTTAATATGCTAGCTGGCGAACTTTCACCAGATAAGGGAGAAATACATGTCGGTTCTACCGTCAAACTTGCCCATTTTAAACAAACGTTACCGAAAATGAATGAAAATGAGCGCATGATTGAATATATTCGTGAAGCGTCAAATGACATTACCGATGCAGAAGGTGTACGCTATTCCGCTGCCCAAATGTTGGAGCGTTTTTTATTCCCACTACATGCACACGGTACACCAATCGGTAAATTATCCGGTGGAGAACGGAAGCGCCTGCACTTATTAAGACTTTTAATGGAACAACCAAATGTCCTGTTATTGGATGAGCCGACAAATGATTTAGATATTGAAACGCTAGGAGTATTAGAAGACTTTATCGAACATTTCCCAGGCGTTGTCATCACCATTTCCCACGATCGCTTCTTCCTTGATCGTATAGCTAAAAAGCTATGGATATTAGACGGGCAAGGACATGTCGATGAGTCGCTTGATATTTATAGCGATTATTTACAAAAGCGTGAGCAGGAAACAGCTGTCAAGGTAGAGGCACCAAAAGTGGAGAAACAAAAGGTTGATAAACCAAAATCTGACAAGAAAAAACTGTCGTTTAAAGAACAAAAAGAATGGGAAACCATTGCAGATGAGATCGAAAAAACAGAGACAGCGATTATGGAAACCGAGGCAGGGATTGCAAACGCTGGCGCTGATTTTACTAAATTGCAGGAGTTAACGGCAAAATTAGATGAGCTAAATGCACATTATGAGCATCTCATTGAAAGATGGTCGTACTTAGATGAAATCGTAAACGGATAAGGAGTGTATTACATGAAAATACTTACAATTGAACCGACACCAAGTCCTAATTCAATGAAGATTATCGTCGATACGGAGTTACCGTTTGGCAAAAGCTTTAACTTTACAAAGGACAACAAAGACGAAGCTACAGGAGAAGCGGCAGCTATTTTAGCCATAGAAGGGGTTAAAGGCGTCTATCATGTAGCGGACTTCTTTGCGGTCGAACGTAATGCAAAGTACGGCTGGGAAAGTATTTTATCGAGCATTCGACAAGTATTGGGGGAAGATGTAGCGGAAGCTAGCAACATCCAAATTGCCAATGAATTTTACGGTGAAGTTTATGTCCATGTCCAGTTCTACAAGCAAGTGCCGTTGCAAGTAAAAGTATTTGACAATCAGCGAGAATATCGTGTGAGCTGTGGTGATCGTTTTGTCGATGCATTTAATAACATTATTGCTACAGATGTCGATGAAAACTACATCTTCCAACGTAAATGGATTGACTATGGCGTTCGTTATGGTGAGCTTGAGGAAATTGCGGAAGCGGTCAAACAGGAAATCGATGTGACCTATTCTGCACAACGTTTAGCTGATATTGTTGCAACGGCGAATGATACTGAAAAGACCAATCAAAAACCGGCTAAGCTAAAAATAACGGTGGAACAGTTCCAACAGCCTGAATGGGAAAAACGTTTCCAATTACTTGATCAAATGGCAGATCCCGAGCTGGATGATTTACCACTTTTAGATTTAGCGTTGCAAGATGAGCAAATGTCCATCCGTCGTTTAGCAACGGTCTACTTAGGCATGATTGAAGATGTTGCAGTTGTACCATACTTGGAAAAAGCATTGCGTGATAAAAGTGCTGCAGTGCGCCGTACAGCAGGAGACTGTATGAGTGACCTAGGCTTTGTGGAGTTTGAAGCGGCAATGCAACAAGCATTACAAGATAAAAATAAACTTGTCCGCTGGCGTGCAGCAATGTACCTATATGAAGTAGGAACAGAGCAATCTTTACAAGCGTTAAAGGCAGTCGAAGATGATAAAGAATTTGAAGTCAAACTTCAGGTGAAGATGGCGATTGCACGTATTGAGCAAGGGGAAGAAGCAAAAGGCTCAGTGTGGAAGCAAATGACCGAATCACGTCAACAATAATTGCATAAAAGTTATTACAAGAGCATCTAATTTTGATGCTCTTGTTGTATTTTTCGCTGCTAGAATCAAGAGAATCGCCACTAAATTCTCCAGTATCGCTATCAGGCATGGAAAAGTAATTTAAGTAGTAGGTGAAGCCGCTTTTTCAAATGCTTTCTTAAAGGCATACATATAATTTGCAATTGCTCGTTGACTAATTTCTACTTGTGGGACCATGTGTTCAAAGCCATGAAAGCATCCAGGATATAGATGAAATTCGGTCGGTACGCCCGCTTTTGTAAGCCTCGCAACATATTCAATGGTTTCATCACGGAATGGATCCAAATCGCCGATAAATGTATACGTAGGAGGAAGATTAGCATAATCGTCTGCATGCAGAGGAGCTGCATAAATAGGCGCTTCACTAGCGTAATGTGGCCCTAAATACATTTCCCATGCACGCTGATTTTGCGGGCCATTCCATACTCTAGCATCAGTAATTTCATCATTTGACGGTAAAATACAACGATTATCAATCATCGGATAAAGTGGCATTTGAAAAGCAATTTTCGGCCCTTTTCGATCCCGTGCCAACAAGGAAACCGCGGCAGTTAATCCACCTCCAGCACTTGCACCATGGACAGCAAGCCGTGTTAAATCAATCCCTAGTTCAGAAGCATTTGCCGCTAGCCATTCAAGGGCTGTATAGCAATCTTCTACACCAGCAGGGTAAGGATGTTCAGGTGCTAAGCGATAGCCAACTGAAACGACCACACAATCTAATTGAGCAACAAGCATCTGACAACTTGCATCAAACATCTCGATTGAGCCAATGATAAAACCCCCTCCATGAATATATAAAATAGCAGGTACAGCGCCATATGTTTCAACTGGTTCATAAATGCGAATACGAACGTCTGGGGCCCCGTTAGGACTAGCAATAAAGCGCTCTGAAATCTTAACATTTTCCATTTTTACTTCGTCACCGCTAAGCATTTCATTCATCGCACCACGCAACTGTACAATATTCTCTTTTGTTAAATGTAAATCTTCCATAGCTGAAAAGAACGTTTTTAATTCAGGGTGTACTCGGTTTTCCACTTGCATGCCCTCCTTATAGTGAAACGCTATTTTAATTGTGATTAAAATATCACAATTAAAATATAGTACAATGAGTAAGAGAAGTCAAATGAAAAAATAGAGTATTTTGAAAATTGGGGGAATGACAATGCAGTTACTTATCCAATCGGGTGATCTTGGGCCAAAATGGTTCCATGTCGCATTGCGAGCAATTGTCCTAATGGCGGAATCGAAGGAACTACTAAAAAGTAATGTGATTGCAGAGACACTAGGGGAAGATGCTACATTCATTAGAAAGATGCTCGCAAAACTCGCAGAACAAGATTATGTACAGGCGCATAGTGGTCGCTATGGGGGCTACTGTCTCAATAAGACACCAGCGCAAATTACGATGCAAGATATTTATAAAGTGTTAGGAAATGACAATGAAACACCCTATTGGTCGGTGCCATCTACCGGTTCAGAACGTTTTATCTCCATGGTTATTGCAAAAGCCGAAAAAACGTTTCAATCGGTACTGGCAGACTATACAATTCAAGATATTTTGGAGAATAGAAGTCAATAGGCGGTAGGGAGTAAAATGCTTAGATTTTGTACTTATTTTAAAAGTGGAGGTGCATCTATCTGTGCATAGAGAAATCGACTATCAATGGCGTATTACTAAGTATAATCCTGTTTATCGAAATGCTGAAGGACATTATTTGAGAGATGAGTGGACAAGTTCTTCAGATATCGGGAAATCTTTTCTTGTAGAAATATTAACGTTAGACGACTATTTACAGATCGAGAAAGCATATGTGGATACGGTGATGAAATTTCTTGCGGTCTATCAAATAAAGAGTGTCCGACTAATCCATCTTGAGACATATGGTCTGTCTGACGTGGATAAAAGTTCTCCTTTATATGATGCTGCGTTTGATACGATTCCGTTGGCAGAAGATATGCTAGTAACCATTGCTCAAATTCCTATCGTCTGTAAAATGGTGTTGCGAGAGTTTATTCATTGCCAATTGATTACCGAGGATTTCTTTGTCCAGTTCGGTTATGACTACTATATGTTTATTGGAGCTAACAGCATACAGCAGGAAGCACTTCAATTTGCGAGCGAGCAATGTCTTTTTGTAGAGCAAATGATGTCTCCCTATTATCTTTCTGAAAAGAATGTTATACGAGAAGTGTCATGGAGTTTTCCAGGAGAGGCAATAATCGAAGATAGTGAATTATTGACCGATATTATTTTAGAGGAGTTGCGAACTATCTTTCAACTATCTTCTATTCATCCAGTTACAGGCTCTTACAAAATTACAGAGGACAATGCGAAGTTTTTCCAAAAGAAAATTAAGCATAAAATGGACTTTAATAAGTATGAATACTATTTATTAGCTGGAAGTTAAGTAAATAGAGATGTTCGAAGCTGTTATTAATATATGAACACAAACACGCGCCTGAAACGTTGCTTTTAAAGCGTTTTGGGCGAGTGTAAGTTATTAGAAACCACTGTTTATTTGAGAAGGAGCTAATATACTAACATTTATAGTTATTTGAAACATAGTAGTTTGTGTTTCCCCGATATTCGAAATATTGAAGAGATAATAATGAGAGGTGATAAAATGCAGTTACATGACTTTATGCACGAAAATTACGCCGATTTACAACTTCGACCACCTTTATTTTATAATTGGCATATAGGGATTCGTTTTGAACTTGGGGTTAATTGGAAAAGCGAATATGATTATCCAAATAACCCTTATGTGTTAGGGTGTTATAACAGAGCAATTACTTTGTTTGAAGCCATACATACTCTAAATGATGAGATTTTTGTAGTGATGGATATTCATGATGTTAAAAATAATAGAAACTTAAAACGTAAATTAAAAAATTTTCCACGTTATGTGAACAAATCTTTATTGTTGAAATTAAAGCATGAAGCGTTACCGTATATATTCCCTGAAGATAATGAAGATGGGAAATTAATAACGCATCGTTTTACTTTACAATGTAAAACGTTCGATTTTAACTATATTCCACTGTTAAAAGCCATTTGCAATCAAGACTTGGGATTGAAACCGCAGATTTACTATGATGTTTACTTCATAAATATTAATAAGAAAACCATTTTTCACGTCTATGATGACAGAGGTTGTGATTTGTTGGCAACTTCTCCCGCTGCAATAAAAGATATTTACAAGAAGCATAATGACTGGATTTTAGACTATGACAGAGCGGAAATTGATAAGGTTTTTAACAGAACATAGTTAATGTCTGCCTTTATGAAAAAAAATGTGCCTTCTGTAAGCGAAAGAAATCGACTATTGGAGCTAATAGCATCCACCTTAATTACCGAAGATATTGCGCACTAGTATCAAAAGCTCACGATGGATTTTATTAAGTATGCGTAAAAGCTGAAGATTAAAATACATAAGCACTCGCTCAAAACGTAACTTTTATGGCGTTTTGGGCGAGTGCTTTCTATTGGGAAAAAGCGGTAAAAAAAGTTCGTGTGATTCTATGAATGATTATCATTTTGTCCAATATATTAGTAAATATACAATATGAAAATATAAATTGTAAATATTTTCTAATATAAAGGAGGCTTCATATATGCTTGAACCAACGATCAAGACAACGGCAACGTATCAACGAGATCGGGAAACGGTTATTGCCTTAACACAAAAGCTCGTGCGGATTGAAAGTGTCTATCGCGAAAATGACCCGCATGGCAATGAACAGGAAGTAGCCAATTACGTGGCGCAATACTTGCGGGCTAGCGGTATTGAAACGTTTGTGGAAGAAGTTGTGCCTGGTAGACCGAATGTTATTGGCATTATTGATTCGGGGAAGCCAGGGAAAACGCTACTTTTTGAAGGACATACAGATGTTGTAACTGAAGGCAATCGTGAAGCATGGACATATGAGCCATTCGGTGCGGAAATTATTGATGGACGTATGTATGGACGCGGGACGAATGATACAAAAGGCAATCTCGCTTGTATGATAACAGCTTGTCAGTCGTTGCTACTAGATGGCGAGGAATTTACGGGCAAAATTATTTTATGTATCCCCTGTGATGAAGAAGGGCTCATGTTAGGCATAAAACATTTTATTCGCAATGGCTGGGCGGATGGCGTAGATGGTGCCATTATTTGTGAGCCACAAGAAAATAATGTTTGCATTGCACAACGCGGTGCTATTCGCTTACAGGTCGATATTTTCGGCAAAATGGCACATGGCGCGATTTCTTGGAGTGGCATTAATCCGAATTGGCGGATGGCACGCTTGATTGTGGAGCTTGAAAAGTTAGAAAAAGAAGAGCAAGCGCGTTTAGGTCGTGATCCAATGCTTAACTGGCCATCCATTACACCAACGATTTTACGTGCACCAGTAAAAGGGGATGCGCAAATTAATGTAATCCCTGATCATTGTATGACGACGCTAGATATTCGCACCGTTCCAGCCCAGGATCATGATGAATTATTAGGCAAAATCGATGCCATTATTCAACGACTCCAAGCAGATGACCCAGACTTTAAAGTAGAGCTTACGGTGCTGGATAATCGCCCAGCAACCGCTACTGCAAAAGAACAGCCAGTTGTCCAAGCTATTTACGAAGCGGTCGCAGAGGTGACGCAAAAAGAGCCGATTTATAACGGAGTGCCAGGTGCTACGGATGGAACCTTCCTCCATGTACATGGTATACCTATCGTCACTATTGGGGCGGGTGACCGTGAACTACCGCATCAAATTGATGAATATGTCGATATTGAAGAGCTTGCTGAAACGACGGCTATTTATCGTTTAGCAGCATTAAAGTTTTTAGCAGGTGATGCATAATGGTCAAAATCGCAGTTATTCCTGGAGACGGTATTGGTAAGGAAGTGATGGCAGAAGCATTAAAAGTGCTTGCACAACTGCGGCAAGATGAACCATCTTTAGACATTGAAACGACTATTTTTCCGTGGAGCTCGGATTATTATGTACAGCATGGTTGTATGATGCCAAAAGATGCGCTCACTACATTAAGAAACTATGATGCGATATTATTCGGTGCGATTGGTGATGCGCGTGTACCAGATGATGTTACGATATGGGAATTTATCATGCCGATTCGTAAACAATTCCAGCAATATGTCAATTTTAGACCAGTCAAATCACTACAGGGCATTGCTTCACCTTTAGCGAATAGCAAAGATATCGATATGGTTATTTTCCGTGAAAATACAGAAGGGGAATATTCGAATAGTGGTGGACATATTTATCACAACCAGCCACAGGAAATGGCGATTCAAAATACGATAATGACACGGCTCGGTGTTGAAAAAATTGTACAAGCCGCGTGTGATTATGCTAATCAAAATGGCAAGTCGAAAATTACCAGTGCAACGAAGTCAAATGCCATTCTCTATTCTATGAAATTTTGGGATGAGATGACGAAAGATGTTGTGGCACAAGCTTCGCCACCTTTAACGTTGGAATCTCTCTATATCGATGCATTAGTCGCTTATTTTGTAGAGCGGCCGCAAGATTTTGAAGTAGTAGTGGCATCGAATTTATTCGGCGATATATTATCGGATTTAGGGTCGGCACTTGTTGGGGGGCTAGGATTATCTCCTTCGGCAAATTTAAATCCTGAAAAAGCGTTTCCATCAATGTTTGAACCAGTGCACGGTTCTGCACCCAATATTGCAGGGAAAGGGATTGCCAATCCGATTGCGCAAATTTGGTCACTTGCGTTATTGCTTGGGCATATTGGAAGACCTGATTTAGAAAAGCGAATCGTTGCGGCAATTGAAGCAGTGTTAATCGAGGGAGCCGTGCGAACAGCAGATATTGGCGGACAGGCAACAACTACACAGATGGGGGATGCTATTTGTCAGGCGCTTGAAAACATTAAACAAACAGCAAGGGGTGTGTAAGATGGCAGTTACACAGCAAGTAATCATTGTAACAGGTGCTGGGGGAGGAATGGGGAAGGCGATCATAGAAGACCAACTTGACCGAGGACATATTGTCATAGGTCTTGATTTATCGGTTACTTCACTCGCTCATCTAGCGCAACAATCTTTGCAAACATATGAAGTCAATGTTTTGCAAGAAGATAGCATACAAGCCATTGTCCATGAAGTTTACGTCAAGTATGGACGAATTGATGGCTTGGTCAATGCATTAGGCATTGCACAGGCTGCGACACCGATTGAGCAAGTTACAATGGATGACTGGAATCGACTAATGGACGTAAATGTGAAAAGTCTGTTTATTACAACAAAGGCCATTGTGCCGTATATGAAGAAGCGGAAAAAAGGTTCGATTGTGACCATTGCATCGATTTCTGCGGTGCGTCCTCGTCCCGGTTTGCAGGCGTATATTGCTTCTAAAGGAGCGGCGGAAAGCTTTTCACGTGGGCTGGCAATTGAGCTTGCATCCCATCAAATCCGGGTTAATACCATTCATCCAGGACCAGCAGACACGCAAATGCTAGCACAGTTTACTGCACATGGTGCCGATGCGGAACATGCAAAGCACAATGTTTTTATACAATCAGTGCCACTTGGACGTTTAGTCGCTCCATCTGATATTGCAGGTGCCGTAAGTTACCTACTATCAGATGCAGCAGGCATGGTAACAGGGACAACGTTACATGTAGACGGAGGCCGTGGCTTATAGGAGGAGTACGATGCAAATTATACCGATGCTAATAAATGGAAAGTGGGTACAAGGAGACGGTCAGGCGTTTATAGATGTGGTCAATCCTTCTACTGGTGAAGTACTTGCGCAACTAACAAATGCTAGTAAGGCACAGGTAAACGAGGCGGTACAAGCAGCGCGTATTGCTTTTGAAAGTGAAGAGTGGCGCCAAGTGAAAGCTTTTGAGCGTGGTCAATTATTAATCGAACTAGCACAGTATATTCGCATGCATGCTGAAGAATGGAGTTTGCTAGAATGTCGGGATGTTGGAAAGCCCTTAACACAAGCACGTGCCGATGTTGAAGCAGCAGCACGTTACTTTGAGTTTTACGGTGGGGCTGCCGATAAACTGATGGGAGACACGATCCCTATCGAAGACGGTATATTAAATGCTGTCGTGCTAGAGCCTGTAGGGATTACCGTCCATATTGTACCGTGGAATTATCCTTTACAAATTACGGCAAGAAGCGTTGCCGCAGCAATTGCAACAGGAAATGCAGTCATTGTCAAAAGTGCGGAAGATACCCCATTGACAACGCATGCAATGACACAATGGTTTGCCCGAAAATTCCCAAAAGGGATTTTCCAACATATTACGGGATTAGGTCGTGAGGTAGGCCCACTGTTAACGAGGCATCCTGATATTAATCATATTACATTTACTGGTTCTGTTGCTACGGGTATAGAAGTGATGAAAGCAGCAGCCCAAAACATCGTACCTGTCACATTAGAACTCGGTGGAAAGTCCCCGAATATTGTGTTTGCGGATGCACCAATGGAACAGGCATTAGAAGGCGTAGTCCGTGCCATTATTCAAAATGCGGGGCAAACATGCTCTGCTGGTGCGCGCTTACTAATTGAAGAAGATGCAAAAGCGTTGTTTATCAAGCGGTTAGTTGACAGGTTTCAAACTTTAAAGATTGGCCCGGGGGAAGCGGATGTCGATATGGGCCCATTATTAAATGAACGGCAATATGTAAAGATTTCCTCACTGTTGCAACAAGCAAAAGAGGATGGTTATGTGATCACAGGTGGTGACACGCTAACAATTAAAGGCTATGAAAAAGGTTACTATATCCAACCAACGATTCTCGATGGCGTAGATGCCGACGCTGAACTGGCGCAGGAGGAAATTTTCGGACCGGTGTTAACTATATTGACATTTTCAACAGTGGAGGAAGCAATTGCCTTAGCCAATGGTACGGATTATGGATTAGTAGCTGGTGTTTGGTCTAAAGATTTAGATACTGCTCATTATGTCGCTAGCCGAGTGAAGGCAGGACAAGTATTTGTCAATAATTACGGTGCAGCAGGTGGGATTCAAATGCCGTTTGGTGGTTATAAAAAGAGCGGAATTGGTCGTGAAAAAGGCTTTGTGGCACTAAGAAATTATACCCAAATGAAAAATATTGCGATACGCTATGCAACACCTGAGCGTACGTGAACAGGGGGGAGCAAGTGGAACAAGCACAAGACAAGCAAGTGTTATTGGAAGTAAAGCAATTACACGTGCAATTTCATTTAAAAAATGGGAAAAAGGCAAAAGTAGTCGATGATGTAAGCTTTGTTATTTATAAAGGTGAGACGGTAGCACTTGTAGGAGAATCAGGCAGTGGCAAGAGTATGACATCGCTGTCAATCATGCGCTTGCTTCCGATGCCTCCTGGAGAAATATCCGCCGGTTCCATTACATTAAACAATAAAAATCTACTCGCTATGAATAATAAAGAAATGAGTAAGATTCGAGGCAATGAAGTGAGCATGATTTTTCAAGAACCGATGACATCACTTGACCCCGTTTTTACCATTGGCAATCAAATGATGGAAGCGATTCGTAGGCATCAAAAAATATCTGCAAAACAAGCGAAAGAAAAGTCACTACAACTATTAAAAGAAGTTGGTATCGGCAATGCAGAAAAGGTTCTCACTGAATACCCGCATCAGTTATCCGGTGGCATGCGACAACGTGTGATGATTGCTATTGCAATGTCCAATAACCCCCAACTATTAATTGCAGATGAGCCGACAACGGCATTGGATGTTACGGTGCAAGCGCAAATTTTAACGTTAATGATGAAGCTGAAAAAAGAACAGCAATCAGCCATTTTGTTTATTACACATGATATGAGTGTTGTTGCTGAAACCGCAGATCGCGTCATGGTAATGTATGCTGGGCAAATTGTGGAGGAAGCGCCTGTTCGTGCGTTATTTCTCGAACCTAAACATCCCTATACAATTGCCTTATTAAAAACGATGCCTACCTTAGAAACCGATATAAAAAGATTACCATCTATCTCAGGCACTGTACCACCCGCCTATGCATTACCAGAAGGCTGTCGTTTTGCACCACGTTGTCCATTTGTGATGGAGCATTGCCGTCATGTTTTACCAGAAGTTACGTTGTTGCAGCACCAACATCATGTAAGGTGTCATTTATACACGGAGGAAGGGGCGTTGGTAAATGACGGACAAAGAAGTATTACTTGAAATTCATCATTTAAAAGCTTATTTTCCTGTGAAACGTAAGTCTATGAAAGAAGCAAAAAAAGTCGTTAAGGCTGTTGATGATATTTCAATTGACATCTTCCGTGGGGAGACACTTGGTATTGTTGGGGAATCAGGGTCTGGAAAGTCAACATTTGGGCGCGCGATTTTAAAGCTTGTTGAACCGACAGCTGGAGAAATTTTGTATAAAGGCCAAGCCATTCATCATTTGAAGGGGCGCGAATTGCAAAAATATCGCAACCAAATGCAAATGATTTTTCAAGATCCCTTTGCATCATTAAATCCACGCATGCGTATAGGCGCCATTATTGAGGAACCAATGGCTTTACAATTGCCATTAACGAAAGAGCAGCGTAAAAAACGGGTCAGAGAACTATTACAAAAGGTTGGTTTACCGGAAGATGCTATGCACAAATTTCCCCATGAATTTTCAGGTGGGCAAAGACAACGAATAGGCATTGCCCGAGCACTTGCCATCAATCCGGAGTTTATCATAGCAGATGAGCCAGTTTCTGCTTTAGATGTTTCCATACAATCCCAAGTATTAAACTTGATGATGGATTTACAGGATGAATTTCAATTAACATATTTATTTATTTCCCATGATTTAAGTGTTGTCAAACATATTAGCGATCGTGTTGCAGTGCTGTATTTAGGAAGGATTGTGGAAGTAGGCACAAAAAAAGAATTGTATGCACATCCACTTCATCCATATACACAAGCGTTACTTTCTGCGATTCCTGTTGTGAATTTTGATGAACCGAAGCAATTAGTCCCATTACAGGGGGAGCTACCAAGCCCGATGAATCCACCGATTGGTTGCGTGTTCCATACACGCTGTCCGTTTGTCATGGAGCAATGTCGGCTAGCGCGGCCTCCATTGCAACAAAAAAATGAGCATCAGCAAGTAGCGTGCTTTTTATATGAAAAATAATCAGAATATTCAATTTTTAAAAAGGAGGTGGGTTAATGTTTGGCAATATTACCGATGTACCAGGCGTAAAAGTAGGGCATGCGGAAAATAGAGAAGGCATCACGGGATGCTCCGTTATTTTAGTGGAAGACGGTGCTGTTTGTGGTGTCGATGTGCGAGGCTCTGCACCGGGCACGCGTGAAACAGATGCATTGGATCCTATTAATGAAATTCAACAAGTGCATGGCATTTGTTTAGCGGGCGGCAGTGCATTTGGTTTGGATGTTGCAACAGGTGTTATGCATTACTTAGAGGAACAAGGTGTAGGGGTAGATGCGGGTGTTACCAAAATACCAATTGTACCTAGTGCAGTATTATTTGATTTATTTATTGGTGACGCACATATAAGACCATCAGCTCAGATGGGTTATGAAGCAGCGAAAAATGCCAAGATTGGTGCTTTTGTAAATGGCAATATAGGCGCAGGCTATGGTGCAACAGTTGGGAAATTAGCAGGTCCACAATTTTGTATGAAAGGGGGTTTAGGCAGTAGTTCGCTTGTAGGGAAGGAAGGGCTTATCGTAGGCGCTATGGTAGCGGTCAATGCAGTAGGCGATGTAAAGGATCCTACTACTCGAACAACGATTGCTGGGGCGCGTAACCGAGCAACAGGGCAATGGCTGGATAGTTGTTCCTATTTAGAAGAGCATGGTCAATCTCAGGCACTCGCTGGTACCAATACGACCATTGGCGTTGTTGCGATGAATGCAAAGTTAACAAAGGCAGAGGCGAAAAAAATCGCCCAACTAGCACAAAATGCCTTAGCACGTACGATTTATCCTGTCCATACAATGCTAGACGGCGATACGATTTTTGTTTTAGGCACAGGACAGCAAACCTATCCAGTGGACTATATTGGACATTTAGCAACAAAGGTCGTGGAGGAAGCGATTATTGCTGGTGTTAAAGGTGCTACTCAATTAGAGGATGTAGCAAGTTATACAAGTATACAACAACAGAATAAAGGGGGAGAAATACTTTGAAGCAGAGTAGAAATTGGGTTTTCCTAATGTTGTTACTGCTTTTAGGGGTGATGATTAGCGCATGTTCAAATGATAATGTCAAAAAAGATACAAATAAAGTACCTACAAATGCGCCAGTAACAACAGATACACCGCAAGAAATTGTAGTCCGCATTAATGACGACCCGGATTTTTTAGATCCTCATAAAGCAACAGCATCAATTTCCTATCAGATGATTCTTAATATTTTTGAAGGATTGATGGCACCCGAAACAGATGGCTCCTTAAAAGAAGGGCTTGCGGAAAGCTATGAAATTTCACAGGATGGTTTAACTTATACGTTTAAAATTCGTTCAGATGTGAAATTTCATAATGGCGAGGATTTAACAATAGAAGATATTCAATATTCGTTTGATCGCTTAATGGGCAAAAATGGTGGCGAAAAAATGTCGAATAACTTTGATAATGTAGCATCTACCGAAGCCCCAGATACGACGACTTTTGTCATTAAGTTAAAAGAACCGAATTCTAATTTCCTCTATTCCCTGACTGCTCGCCAAGCAGCCATTATACCGAAAAGTAATGATGGCAAGCACAATGAAAACCCAATTGGGACTGGTCCTTTTGCATATGTGAAATATGCCCCAGGCTCAAATTTAGTGTTGAAAAAGAATGAAAGCTATTGGAAAGAAGGCTTGCCTTACTTAGATAAAGTAACTTTTGCGTTCCAATCCGATGATCAAGCAGCCATTATGAGCTTAATGGCAAATGAAGTAGATTTAACAAGTGTCCCTTGGCAACGCGTAAATGAGGTGGAAAATAGCCATCATTTATCGCATCAAAACAATAACTCTTCTTTAATTGTCACGTTTAATGAAACGAAAGCACCGTTTGATAATATCAAAGTGCGTCAGGCCATGAACTATGCCATCAGTAAAGCGGATATTATTGATTCTGTATTTGCGGGTTATGCTGTACCACTTGGCTCGAACATGAGTCCAGCAATGGGAGACTATCAAAAAAAAGGGTTAGAAGATAAGTACAAGCTTGATGTGGCAAAGGCCAAGGCATTATTAGCTGAAGCAGGTTACCCAGACGGCTTTAAAACCAAAATTACTGTATCTTCTCATAACGATATTTATTCCAATATAGCGCAAATTGTTGCCGCTAACCTTAAAGAAATTGGTGTAGATGTAGAGATTGAAGTGGTGGAATGGGGGATTTGGCTTGATCGTGTGTACTTTGGTCGCGACTATACTATGACGACGATTGATTTAACAGGTCGTGCCTCTGCCTATGAAATTCTAAATGACTATATTTCTACCAATGAGAGTGAAAACTTCTTCTTATTTAAGAATGAGGAATACGACAACATCATGGCTGACGTTTTAAAGGAAACAGACACGGCAAAGCAAATTGCTTATTACCAACGTGCACAAGAAATTTTAGCGGAGCAGGCAGTGTCTGTTTATGTAGCGGATTACCAAATCGTCTGGGGTTCTGACAAGCAAGTGACAGGGCTGAAGAGTTATCCATTCTGGTTCCATGATATGTCCGAGGTAAAATTCTCAAACTAGAAAGAGATGATTGCAAATGATGTATATGATACGTCGATTCATCCTGTTAATGACAACGATTCTTCTAGTGTCGATGATTACATTTGGTGTTTTTCAAATTTTGCCTGGGGATCCTGTTCGAACAATGTTAGGAACAGAAGCAGATCCTACACAAATTGAAAACTTGCGGTCTGAGCTTGGTTTGAACCGCCCCCTTTATGAACAATACACTGATTGGATAAAGGGGTTATTGACTGGCGAATTAGACCATTCCATTCGTTTCTCCATGCCTGTAAAAGACTTATTATTGGATAGATTGCCTGTTACGATGTCGTTAGCTGTCCTGACATTAACCATTGTATTAATGGTTTCCTTGCCACTTGGGATGTTTGCAGCGAGACGCCAAAATAAGCTGAGCGATGTATCCTTATCGACATTGACACAAATTGGGATGGCAGTGCCTTCATTTTGGCTCGGGATGATGCTAATTTTATATGTGGGCATGCAGTTTAGTTTTTTTAAAATTAGTGGCTATATTCCGTGGTCACAAAGTGTTGCCGGGGCGTTAAGTACGCTTATTCTGCCGGCGTTAACTATCGCTATACCTCAAATTGCCGTCAACTTCCGTTACGTGCGAACGGCCATTTTAGAACAAATGCAACTTGATTATGTACGGACAATTCGCAGTAAGGGGATGTCGGAACGGAATGTGATGTATAAGCATGTGTTAAAAAATGCCATGATTCCGATTTTGACAGTTTTTGGTTTGGTAATGGCAGAAGTTGTGGCAGGAACGATTATTGTAGAGCAGGTATTTTCCTTGCCAGGTGTTGGACAGCTATTGATTACAGCGATTAGTAATCGCGATTTCCCACTAGTGCAAGGCATCGTGATGTATATTACGGTAGCCGTTGTTGTTATTAATTTTATCGTCGATATTTTATATTCTGTGTTAGATCCAAGAATCCGATTACGATGAGAGGTGGATGCAATGAACATTGTGAAACGATATATGAAAAATATAAATTTACTCATTGGTCTACTCGTCATCGTCGGGTTTTTACTTGTTATGGTTATTAGCTTCTTTTATACGCCGTATGATGTGAATACGATGAATATTCCCGAAAAATTACACAGCCCAAGTAGTAAGTTTCTATTTGGTACAGATGAATTTGGACGTGATATTTTTAGTCGGATGATGAAGGGGACACAAACAGCCTTTGCGGTAGGTTTATTAACGGTCATTATCGGTACATCATTTGGTATTTTAATCGGTGGACTAGCAGGTTTTCTAGGTGGCTGGGTCGATGAACTGTTTATGCGCTTAATGGATGCGCTAATGGCGTTTCCAGGCATAATTTTAGCGTTAATGCTAGTAGCTGTTTTCGGGCCAGGCGTAGTCAATACCGCAATTGCCCTTGGTGTGATTGCCATACCTGCCATTGCTCGAATTGCACGCAGTGGCTTTGTCCAACATCGGGATGCCGAATACGTACTCGCTGCTAAATTAATTGGTGTCAAACCTTATAACATTATGTTTCGTCATATTTTACCTAATATATCATCCCAAATTATTGTAGCAGCAACGGTTACTTTTGCGACGGCCATGCTTGCGGAAGCAGCACTTAGTTATTTAGGGCTTGGCGTTCAACCACCAAATCCTAGTTGGGGACGTATGTTAAAAGATTCGCAAGCGTATTTAGTAAAAGCTTCGTGGTATACATTTGCGCCAGGCGGAGCGATTACTTTATTAGTGCTAGGGTTGTATATGTTGAGCAATGCATTGAGGGATTATATGGACCCCCGCTCAAAATCATAGTTTTAGTGATTGGCAATGGTATATAAAACGTTCTATACTATAGTAATTATATGCTCATAACTGAGGAGGACTATATTAATGAACGCAACCATTATTACAACAGACAGCGATTTGCAAACGGCTTTAGCTATTCGCAAAGCTGTATTTATAGAGGAGCAACAAATTCCAGCATCCGAAGAATATGATGAATTTGATACACTTGCTGCGTCTTGTGAACATATTCTTGTGTATATCAATGAACAACCCGTTGGTACAGCTCGATTACGTGTAGTAGACGGCTATGGCAAACTGGAACGAATTTGTATTTTACAGCCATTTCGTAAATGCGGGCTCGGAAAAGTGATCATTGAAAAGCTTGAGTCGTTAGCGCAGGAGAAAGGCTTAACGAAATCAAAACTTAGTGCACAAGTATATGCAGAGGGCTTTTATGAAAAGTTTGGCTATCGTCGCACAGGAGAGGAATATTTGGACGCAGGCATCCCACATGTTTTAATGAAAAAGCAATTTAACAAAGCTTAACTTGTAGTAGATTAAATATCCGCGAATTGAATGCATTTACCCGCGAAATGAGAGCATTTACCCGCGAAAAACATAGGAATACCCGCGAATCGAGATCCATTACCCGCGATGTACTAGAATGAAAAGGTCTTCTCAAATGAATTTTTATGAGAAGACTTTTCTAATTGTTAAAAATCAGTGGTTGGATGCCATACACCTTGTTCATTTTTAATCATTTTCATTTTGAAAGGTACATTTGTAAACGGGATAAAGAATTGAATGGTTCCTTGCGATTCACTAAGTTGTTCAAATTCTGCTTCCTCAATACCATTATAATTATAAGCGCTTATAAGCATTTGAATTTCCCTTGTGAAATAATATTCTTTTATATTTTGTTTGTCTAAATACTTTTCAATTTCGGAACGTGTATGTTTCGCTAATAATGAATAATGTGTTAAATAATCGCCTTGTGCTTCTGAAAATGCATACATTTTCGCAACAGTTAGTGGTTTAACACCTTTAAGGATATTTAAATCATAATTTTCTTTAAACGCATTATAAAGTGATTGTTCTTCGGTGGTTAACGTAAAGGTTGGCTCAAGTTTTTTTACTCCGACAATTTTACCGATGAATGTATCATTCTTTACTACTCCAACTGTCCCACCTTTTTTATTCATATAAACGGCATACTCATTTTCGTGCAATGGTACAAGGTTTACATCAATCGTTTGCATTTTAGCATCGCCCATATGGAAGCGACTGTTATAATAATATTTATAAATTTCCTGCTGTTCAGGTTGAGGAAATTGCACAGGAGCCACTGCCCCCGGCAAAGCAAGGAACTTGCCATTTAACGATACTTGTCCATTCGATGATTGTACGTGATCGCCTTCAATACCAAATACCGGAGAAACTACGATATCGTAACGATCATAGTATGCAATATAATCACCTACTTCAATTTCTCCTTGTGGATCAATCACCATGGGTAGATTTGATAATGCCCACTGTTTCCCCATAACATAAGAGATAGTTGGGTTAATGACTTTTAAGTTTTTCGATTCGATAATCGGTAGTATAGTTTCATTTTTTTGCAGTAGTGAAACAAGGTCATCAGGGTCTGTAGGTAATGTCGAAACGGTTTTAGACGCAGTTGCCTCATGCGGTGTAAATTGTAACTTCAAAACGAAGCCTACAATCAAAACAAATGTCAGCGCTATTAAGGGTACTTGCCAATGCTGGTTTGGAGTGCGTATTTTTACAGGTCGCTTAGGTGTAAGCATACGTTGTTTCATGTCCTCCGTAAATGGAACGTCTGCACGAAGTTCTCGCTTTAGTTGCTCCTTTAAATTATTCATGGATAAACACCTCCGGCTGTGCTGATAATTTTGATTTTAGTAATTCTTTTCCTCTACGTAATCTTGTGCGCACAGTATTTTGAGAAATATTTAGCAAGTCTGCAATTTCTGATGCCTTAAATTCTTCATAATAAAACAAAATAATAGCTTCTCGATAGTGAATTGGTAAACTCATTACTTCTTCCTTTAAAGATAGAAATTGTTGTTGTTGTATGACCTCCTGTTCAGCAGATTTTTCGTTCGACCAAAAAGGAGTTAAAAATTGCAGCACGTTTCTGCGCTTTATTTTACGCAGTTCATCGTGACATCGATTAATTAAAATTCTGGTTAAATAGGTTTTCAGTGTTGCGTCCTTGCGAAAAGCGTCACCCTTTGTGACAAAGGTCAAAAAAACATCTTGCGTAATTTCTTCTGCGAGTTGCTGATCCTTTACATATAAATAGCTCAGATGGAAAAGGTATTCACCATATTCCTCCACTAGCTGTTCCATTAAACTACCACCTTACATGTCTTTTAACTCTTAGACGTAAAAATTCAAGAAAATTGTTCAAAATAATGAAAAAGTTACAAGTCTTCTATATGATTATTACAAAAATAGGGAGGGGGCTATGGATAATGTATTACCTATAAAACAAACTCCATTTTGAGTATGTCAAAATGGAGTCTTTAATTTAAAACGAAATAGGGACTTCCTGTAATGTTGGGTAAGATGTGATGGCGCCATGTTTTGTTGTGGATATAGCAGCATAACGATTGGCAAAGGTAAGAAGGGGCGTAGCAAATGTTTCGCAAAAGGCTACGAGCGACTCTACTGTAATGTTTTTCTGCAACAACATACTTAAAATGGCACCGATAAAGGCATCACCTGCACCTGTTGTATCAAGCGCTTGTACAACTTCAGCAGCAACTTTTACATGCTGTTGCTTCGTGTAAAGACTAGCTCCTTGTGCACCATGCGTGACGAAAATGACTTGAACCTTGTCTTGAAATAATGACTGCACGGCTTGCTGCTCATCGTCTATATGCGTTAAAAACGATAATTCCTCATCAGAGAGCTTTACGATATGCGCACGCGGAATAAAGTTTAAAATCGTTTGCCGGCATGCTTCAGCGTCATGCCAAAGGGGGAGGCGTACGTTCGGGTCAAAAGAGACAAGACTCCCCATCGCATGAGCTTGCTCAATAATCGCCTGATGTGTTTGCTTCATTGGACTATCTACTAAGTTCACCGAACAAAAGTGGAGAAGATCATGAGCTGTTAGTAAGTTAGTCGGCAATTGTTGTGAGCTGTATAACAAATCAGCCGCATTTTTTCGATAAAATAAAAAGTCACGTTCACCATCCGCTGTCAAGGATACAAAGGCAAGGCTTGTTTCACCATCCGCTGTTTGTGCGATATACTGCGTATCTACGCCAGCTTGTTTCACGGTAGCAATTAAAAAGTCCCCAAATGCATCTTGCCCAACTTGTGTTAGTAGGGCAGCAGATTGGCCTAATTTTGCGCAGACTGCTGCTACATTCGCCGGTGCACCACCCGCATTTTTCGTAAACTGTTCGACCGATAAAAGCGAGCCACTTTGTCCAGCGGGCGTAAAGTCAATTAAGAGTTCACCAATTGCATACAATTTTCGCATACAATACCTCCTTGTCCAATCAAATCTTCATTCCTGCAAAGGAGCTTTTTGCTTTGGAATATAAATAGTATAAAAAATCCCAGAAAAAATGAGTAAGATACCAAGCGTTTGAATAGCGCTAGGCATGAAATCAAGCAGTAACATATCTAATAAGATAGCGACAACGGGATCTACAAATACTAAAACAGACACTAGTATAGTAGATAGGCTACGAATACTATCAAAAAATAAATAATAAACAAATCCAGTATGAATAAAGCCTGTTCCTAAAATATAAAGCCAATTCGTTGTTGTCAATCCTTCAAATAATGAAAAATCTACAAACGGTACTAGCATCACAATACCAACAGCCGTTTGTATAAACGTTAAGGCATAGGCGCTTAAATTTTTTATCGTTCTGCTCGTTAACATCGTAAATGCATAAAATAAAGCGGAGAGCAATGCCCACACAAAACCGGACTGCATAAATTCAGATAATGAAATAAAATTTTGTAATCCAATAATAAAAATACTGCCGATAAAACAAGTTACCGTTGCGACAAGGGCTTGTATAGTCATTTTTTCTTTAAGCAATAACGCCCCTAAAATAAGCACAAAAATAGGTGCTAAATTATAAATTGAAATGGCGATTGAAATCGACATCTCCTCAAAAGCTTTAAATAAAAACACCCAGTTTAAGACGATAAAGACTCCACAAAGAAGGGTGCGCAATAGTTCCTTTTTGTTCCAGACCTCTGTTTTATGCCCGCCCGTAATTAGCCATAAGGCGCCAAGAAAGAGTGTTGCACAAACACAACGGATAAAGACTAGCTCTGTAGCGGGTACGCCAGTATGGATCGTGAAAAAGCCGATGGAGCCAAAAATGGCCATAGACACTGTAAGTTTTATGATTGCTGAGACATTCATAACAAACCTGCTTTCTAGTAGTAATGAAATGGCTACTATTTTTTAGCTATCACTATAATGGAGAAACCGACAGCGTTGTCTACTGTCGGCTCTTGTATCATTAGAAAACGATTACTCACGGATTTGCCCATTTCCATGGATGAAATACTTTGTAGATGTTAATGCTGGTAAGCCCATTGGTCCACGGGCATGTAATTTTTGTGTACTAATCCCGATTTCAGCGCCATAGCCAAATTCAAAGCCATCTGTAAAGCGAGTAGAAGCGTTATGATAAACCGCCGCCGCGTCTACACTATTTAAAAATGTATCTGCCACAAGCTGATCTTCAGTAACAATGGCCTCCGAGTGGTTTGTACCATATTGATTAATGTGCTCGATAGCCTCATAAACGTTTTCGACAATTTTGACGCTAATCTTTAAATCTAGGTACTCTGTTGCAAAGTCTTCCTCTGTAGCGGGCTGCGCAAAATCCACCGCTTGGCAAACTGTCGCATCACCTACAATTGTCACGCCTGCTTCATGCAGTGCGTTTAGCAACTGTGTACCGTGTTCACTAAACCACTCCGGATGAATTAGTAAGCTTTCTGCTGCATTACAAACAGAAGGACGTTGTGTTTTTGCATTTCGACAAATGTTTTCTGCTTTTATGTAATCGGCTGTTTGGTCCACATAAATATGGCAATTGCCTGCTCCTGTTTCAAGCACAGGCACAGAAGCTTCACGAACAACTAAATCAATCAGAGCTTTACCACCGCGTGGAATTAGTACATCAAGATATTCTTTTAAATGGAATAATTCCTTTGCTGTGTCACGACTTGTATCTTCGATTAATTGCACTGCATCGACTGGGATAGACGTTTTTTCAAGTGCTCGGTGGATACTTGAAACAAGGGCAATATTTGAAAATTTGGCTGAGGAACTACCTCGTAATAGTACAGCATTACCCGTTTTCAATGATAATGTAGCTGCATCGACCGTAACATTTGGTCTAGCCTCATAGATCATGCCAATCACCCCAATTGGCACCATCCGCTTCTCAATAAGTAAGCCGTTATCCTTTTCAATATGCTCAAGCGTAGTTCCAACTGGATCATTTAATTTCACCAGTAAATGAATGGCATCAGCCATTGCTGTAATACGTTCCTTGTTTAACATAATGCGATCAAGTGTTGAAGTAGGCATGCCTTTGTCTTTACCATTTGCTAAATCCTTTAAATTTTCAGAAATTATCATATCTTGATCGATTAGTAATTGTTCCGCAATTTTCGTTAAGGCATCATTTTTTTCGCATGTTGTTTTAATATTTAAAACATAGCTTGCTGCCTTTGCTCGTTTTCCTTTTTGGTATACTTCACTTGTCATTTGATTTCCTCCTATTTCGTTTGTATTTTTAACCATTTATCCCGATGAATAACCTCTATCGGGTAATTGGTTAATTCATCAGTTCGTTTTCCCATTGCGTGTGCTAGCTCGAGTGATGAATATAAAACTTCGCCGCGCCCAATCAGCTTATTATGGCTGTATACTTCAACAACGTCACCTTGTTCGAAGTCTCCTTCAACACGATAGACACCTGCTGGAAGTAAGCTTTTGCCATTTTCTAATAATGCGTGCTCTGCACCGTTATCTATAAAAATTTTACCAGAAATTTCCGTTAGCGCAATCCACTGTTTATTATTTGTTAAGACAGCGAGTGCTTCATGTTCTACATATGTGCCATCGCCATGACCATCTAAAATATGGATTAGCTTTTGAGCCCCGTAGCCCGTTCCGATAAATACTTTAACGCCTGCATTTAAAGCTGCACGGGCTGCTAATAGTTTGGACTCCATACCACCTGTTCCAACTTTAGAGCCAGCACCGTCAGCGAAGCCTAGCATTTCGTCTGTTACTTCTGTTAACCGATCAATGCGTTTTGCTTGCGGATTTTTATTGGGATTGGCATCGTATAAACCATTAATGTCTGTCAGAATAATGAGCTGGTCTGCATGAACAAGCCCACTGACAAGTGCGGATAGCATATCATTATCCCCAAATGTTAATTCGCTAACAGATACCGTATCGTTTTCATTAATAATTGGGAGCATCGAGCGCTCAAGTAATTCCTCAAATGTTGCATAGGCATTTTTATAGCGTTCTTTTTTCGAAAAATCAGTCCGTGTAAGTAAAATTTGAGCAGGCATTATATCATAAATACTAAATAGTGCATGATAGGTTTGGATAAGCAAACTTTGACCGACTGCTGCTGCTGCTTGTTTCCCTTTTACTGTCACAGGGCGAGAAGGGTAGCCGAGTTGTTTAAAGCCTGCTGCTACAGCACCTGACGAAACTAGTAAAACTTCATGTCCACATTTTTTTAATTCCGCAATAGCTTGCACGTGATCCATTAAGCGTACTTTATCAATTTCGCCTTTTGCATTAGTTAAGGAGCTACTGCCGATTTTTACAACAATTCTTTTTCTTTCCATCCTAATTCCTCCAGTTCACCATTTGGGGCATTCCCATCGCCTAAGCCACAAATTGCTGAATAAAGATAAAAAAACCTTTTCGTCCTAAAAATTAGGACGAAAAGGTTGCTTTCCGTGGTACCACCTACATTGAATATCTTGAGATATTCCACTTTCCTCATAACGCTTGAGACTGCGCCTAGTTTGGCTAGGACGTTTCACGAAGTAGGTTCTGTAGTCTTTTTTGTACAATGTCTTACAGCCGATGGACATCGCTCTCTTACCAATTAGTTTCTACGTACTAATCTTCGTTCGTTTTATTGGTATCATGTATTTTGCAGAGATTGTGGATATAACATAACCACAAGTACTCATTCATACTACTAATTGAATAAAGAATGCACTACTTCTTTGTGTCTGTCAAGCTGAATAGAAAAATTGTGTATAAATTAGGACAAATCGCAGAGGTTTACAACTATCAATAAACATTTGAATACTGAGAAGTTACTATTATTTTAACCACCAAATGGCAACGAATAGAGGCAGCATCGCCAATATCATCACAAAGAAACTCCACAAAATTTGTTTCCCTGTTGTCATGTTTTTAGGTTTAATACTCATTTTTTCATAGAGTGCGTTAATCGCACGTTGCTCTTTTGCATAGAGCATTGATTGAAATTCATCATAATCTTGAATATAACTAGATGGGGGCCTTGGACTAAAACGAAGATTTCGAATATCTTCCGTAATGTCTTTTTCGCCAATCCAGTAGGTAATAACGGGTGCTAAGCTAGCAGAATGCATTGCTTGAACCTCGATATCGTGTGTTTTCATTTTATATAAAACATTTCCTTGCTCGTCCTCAAATTCTTGAACAATATCGCTTACTGCCATCGACGAATCACCTCTTTCTTAATACAATAAGGATTGAATTCATAGTGTTGAATTCTATTATAATGCATAAACGAAGAGAAATGTTGCGTGAGCGAGCATTAATGAGGATAATAATTTTTTTATAAAAAATTATATATAGTCATAAAGTTACAAGTGGCGTGTAGTATAATGTAAATACAACCATTGTAATTATGGTTTTTTCTAACAAATAGCGGGGGGAAGGGTAAAATTGGAACTTTCGTCGTTACTAGCATTTTTAGGTGCAGCTATTATTTTAACTATAATGCCGGGGCCGGACAATTTATTTGTCCTTGCGCAAAGCATTACACAAGATAAAAAGGCTGGAATTGCGACTTCACTAGGTTTATGTACGGGCTTACTTGTACATATCGGAGCTGCAGTTTTAGGTATCTCAGCCATTGTCTATCAATCGACCGTTATGTTTTCGATTGTCAAATTTGCTGGGGCTGCCTATTTATTATACTTAGCATGGCAATCATTTCGAGCGAAGAATGATGCATTTACATTGGAGCACCAAAATATTCATACGTTCGTTTTGCTATATCGAAAAGGAATTTTAATGAATATCTTAAATCCAAAAGTTTCTTTATTTTTCTTAGCACTATTGCCACAGTTTGTAAATCCGTTACTTGGACATGTGGCGTTACAAATGCTCATTTTGGGTATGGTATTTTTAGTGCAGGCACTGATTCTATTTTCATTAGTTAGTGTTTTTGCTGGGAAAGTAAGGGAAATAATTATAGGTAAACCTACTATTGCAAAACGCCTGAATATCGTACAAGGTGTACTATTTACATTTATCGGTATAAAAATCGCACTTAGTAAACAATAAAAGGAGGAGATTGTATGGCTATTTTACATATTACCTTTAGCTTGTCTACACAAGGGTCCATTAAACACGCGATTCGACAAAACCATTTACAGCGGGAAGAGTCAGTGATTTGTATTAATGATAATTTCTCTATTGGCCCACTTACAAGTATGGAAGAGCGAAAAAATTGGTTGGATACCCATATTTTTAAGGATGTAGAAGAACAAGAATTATATGAAGACATCCACAACAAGTGGACAAAAGCGATAGCTGGCATCCCATGTGATCTGGATGTTTGGATTTGGTATAGTCAAAATGCGCATGAAGAAATTGCTTTACGTTATGTGATGAGTGAGTTTGTCAATAAATGCAGCATGGTATTTGGTATAGATGCCACGGCTGGTTTACAGCGCATTCAACAAGACATGTCCATTCGTTATACCGGTGAGTTATCAGCGGATATGTTAATGAAGTTACGTCCAGAAGCGAAGCGTTTTACAATTGAGGAGTGTCAGCGTCTAGCTAAAGAATGGGACGAGCTCAAGCGAAATCAAAGTATATTGCGAGTTTGGCAAAATGGCATTGTTCATGTAAACGAGAATATGTTTGATGAAAAAATTATGAACAGTGCAAAATATTTACAAGCTAGCAACAATGAGCAATGGCTTTCACCAGTGCATGTTATTGGGCAAATGGTAAATACGACGGATGACTATATTAGCGAAACATTTATTGAAAATCGATTACTCTACTTGGCTCAACAAGGACTATTTGAAATAAGCGGTGACACAACGGATATAAATGCATATAAAATAAACTATATTGGACAATAAGTTAAACGCTCATGAGAAAAAGTGTTAGATTGATTTGAAGTCAATCTAACACTTTTTTGTTATGTTGTTGTTCGCGTCTTACTTTTTGAGCAGAATTCACCCATCTTTTTGTTCCTTCATTTTGAGTGCCAGCCTCTTTAGTCGCGTTCTCTCGAAGGGCCCATCTTCTCATAATAATCAAGAACAAATTGCTGGAATTGCCGTGCGGACGGTGGAAGGTAACGATTTTCAATCCAAGCCATTCCAATTATGCGTTCACATACCATATCTTCAACATGTATTTTTACGACCTTATTTGGATTAAGGTCTTCATCATCAGGTAGGAGGGATACCCCAAGACCAGCTCCTACAAAACCTGCAACGGTAGAGACCTCATCACCTTCATACGTAATTTTAGGCTTAATGCCCGCAGCATTTAACAGTCGATCAGCAGTACGGCGTAATGCATAGCCTTTTTTCATAAGGACAAAGTTTTCATGTTCTAGTTCCTTCATCGTTATACTTTTACGATTGGCTAGATGATGATCGATGGGTACCATGATATAAAGCTCATCTCTCCATAGTTCTTTCCAACAAACAGGTGGTTCGGTATCAATCGCTGCAAGCAAACAAAGATCCAGCTCACCTGCCAGCAATTGTTTAAGCTGTGAGTGCGAATAGTTTTGTGTGAAATGAAAGCGGATATGCGGATGTTGCTGACGAAAGGCGCGGATCAAATCAGGAACAATACTTGTGCCAAGTGTATGTAAGAAGCCTAGTGACACATCTCCAAGCTCAGGATTATTGAGTTCCTGTAATTCTAAAACAGCTTTTTCATATTCTTTACGCATACGTTGCACGCGGTATAAAAACAATTCTCCGTAGCGATTTAGCATGATCGAACGTCCTTGGCGGTCAAATAAAGGAACACCTAATTCCTCCTCAAGCTTTGAAATCGAACGACTTAGTGCAGGCTGTGAAATCGCTAAAACATCTGCTGCACGTGTCATATGTTCAAGCTTCGCTACTGTTGCAAAATATTCCAATTGTTGCCATTCCAATTTCACTCACCTCTAATAATAGTATGGATATTAGTTACCTGCATTATAACGGTAAAAGGATAGGAAGTATAGGCAACTTGGGAAAATTTTAAATGGCAGCTCATCGGAAATTAAACAAATGAATTTTTTTAATTTAGAAGCACCTCCAAAGGGTGATTATAGAAGGAATTAACCTTACACCATTCATGCATAAAACGTATCGAAACGATAAAAACTATAAATTGTACATTATGAATAAAGGGTGTTAAGATAGACACATAAAATACACAAATACAAATTTCCGTGAAGGGGATATTATAAAATGAAGTTATCAAAGCCGCAACCTCTAACAATTGAGGGAGGCAAAAAAGCCGTACTATTACTGCATGGATTTACAGGTAGCACAAAAGATGTGAAAAAGCTAGGGGAATTTTTATCCAAACGTGGTTATACCGTTCATGCACCTATCTATAGTGGGCACGGGGTAGAACCGGAAGCCCTACTAGAAACAAAACCTGAAGACTGGTGGAACGATGTAGTAGAAGGCTACAACTTCCTAAAAGAAAAAGGATATGAAGAAATCGCAGTAGTAGGCATTTCACTTGGCGGAGTTTTTTCATTAAAAGTAGCAGAGCAATTTCCTGTTAAAGGAGTTGTTGCCATGTGTGCGCCGATAACACGCGATAGCTCAAAAGGATTATTTACACGTTTATACAATTATGCAAGACTTTATAAACACTTTGAAAACAAGTCCAAAGATCAAATTATTTCTGAACTACATGAATTACGCATTTCACCAAAAGATTCTTTAGATGGCGTAACACGCTTAACAGAAGAAACACGTGAAGATTTACCTGCAATTAAAGCACCAACTTTAGTATTGCAAGGATTATTAGACGATGAGCTATATCAACAAAGCGCTCCGTTTATTTTAGATACAGTTAAAACAGATGATAAAGAAATTATTTGGTATGAAAATTCTGGTCATATTATTACGTTAGATAAAGAACGTGATAAAGTGTATGAAGACGTGTACAATTTTTTAAACCATATAGAGTGGTCTGTTGCAAACTAAGAGCTGTCTTCTGACAGCTCTTTTTATTTGTTAATTTTTACTTAATAAGCTAGGAACTGTACTATTAGCATTTATCTTAGAAAAAACTATTGTTTTTATAATAAATGCCTGTTACCATAATGAAATTGTAGTGAAAATTCATTCGATTTAACTTATTTCAGCAAAACACCTTTATTTCTATTAGTGAACAACGAATGCGATAAAATTACTGAAGAGTAGTGGTTCGAACTCTAGCTGAAGTAAGAAAAGCTTCATTGGATATTTTACATTCTAAATGAAGCATTTCGAGCAAGCTCGAAAAAAATCAGGACGCAATTACGCTAAGGCGTAATTATTCTTGCTTCAATAGGGTGAAGCAAGAAAGCCTCCGGCGGATGTCACAGATTTTGAAGAGGAGCATTTCGAGCAAGCTCGAAAAAAATCAGGACGCAATTACGCTAAAGCGTAATTGATATTTGCTATAGTCAAACACATCTAAGGAGTACATCAATTATGCAAAAGAAAATACCTTTTTCTACATATGCAGTCATTGGAACGATGTTATTTGGACTGTATTTTGGAGCAGGAAATCTTATTTTTCCAATTCAACTTGGACAACTAGCAGGGACTAACTTTTGGTTTGCTCTTGTCGGTTTTTTAGTAACGGCAATCGGGTTACCGTTTTTAGGTATTTTAGCGATTGGTTTATCGGGCAGTAATGGACTGCGTGATTTAGCGAGTCGTATTCATCCTTTATTCGGCGTTATTTTTTCATTAGCGTTATACTTAACAATTGGTCCTTTCTTTGCTATTCCACGAACGGCAACAGTGCCATTTGTCGTTGGCTTTGAACCGTATATTAATGCGGAACATACAACCATGTTACTGGCTTTGTTTAGCTTTATATTTTTTGCCATTGTCTACTATTTCTCGTTAAATCCAGCGAAGATTATGGATTATATCGGGAAGGTATTAACACCAGCCTTTTTAGTTGTCTTATTTATTTTAATTATTATTAGTATTGTAAAGCCGATGGGGCACTTCCAACAGCCAATGGGTGATTATATTCAATCTTCCTTTATGACTGGCTTTAAAGAAGGCTATAATACAATGGATGCACTAGCATCGCTAGCATTTGGTATCGTTGTCATCAATGCTATTAAAAATGCAGGGATTACAGATCGTAAAGAAATTGCTAAGGCAACATGGAAATCAGGCATCTTTGCGATGGCACTAATGACGTTAATATACGGACTTATTACGTATATGGGCGCATCTAGTATTGAATCTATTGGAACATTTGACAACGGTGGTTTAATTTTTGCAGCGGTTGCAGATCATTATTTTGGCTCATTTGGTGCCATATTATTGGCAGTCATTATTGTGCTTGCTTGTTTAAAAACGAGTATTGGCTTAATTACTTCTTGTAGTGAATTTTTCCATGAAGTATTTCCAAAGGTTAGCTATAAAATGTTTGTTCTATTATTGTGTGTTGTGTCCTTCTCAATTGCGAACTTTGGTTTAAATAATATTATACAATTTGCTATTCCAGTGCTTATGTTCTTATATCCACTTGCCATTGTTCTGATTTTACTTGCCTTAAGCTCTTCGTTATTTAACAATAAGCAGGCTGTATACGCATCGGCTATGTTTTTGACGTTTTTCGTTAGTCTAATCGATGGCTACAAAGCGCTTGTTATTAGTATTCCTGGAGCACAATTAAGCTTGTTAGACACAGTAGAGCAACTATTTTCCGATGTTTTACCACTATATGATATCGGTTTAGGATGGATATTACCTGCTGTCATTGGGGTAGTGATTGGCTTGATTTTGCCTTCAAAACAAACTAAAACCATTCAATAGTTTTGTTATTTAAGTGATTGTACCTATAAAAGAGTGTTAGATTGAATAAATGTCAATCTAACACTTTTTCTTATTTTTATATACGAAAATAATATATGCAGAAAATTTATTCAATTTAATTTATAATGTTACTTATGATTGTGATAAGGAGAAGGTGAGCAAATGCACGAACTTTGGATGTTTACAGCAGTGGCGCTAATGATTGTTATGGTGCCTGGAGTAGATTCACTGCTAGTTTTAAAAAATACAATCGTACATGGCAAAAAAGCAGGCTTTTTTACAATGGTAGGGATTGTCCTAGCACTAATCGTGTGGACAACTTTAGCAGTACTTGGTCTTGCAACGATTATATCAAAATCAATGGTCGTATTTTTAGTGATCAAGTATGCTGGTGCAGCTTATTTAATTTATTTAGGTATTCAGTCATGGCGTGCAAGGGCACAAAATATGATGTTGCAAGAAGAGGTTACTATCAAAGAAAATGGAGAAAAAAATATGCCGCTTAGTTGCATGACCCAAGGCATTACAACGGACTTATTAAACCCAAAAACATTGCTATTATATGTAACATTAATGCCTCAATTTATTCAACCAAATTTTAATATTAACGCGCAATTAATAGTGTTAGCAGGTATTTTAATTGCCTTATCCATTGTTTGGCTTGGCATTGTCATTCTTGTGATGAATGTAATTCGCAAATGGTTTATGAAGCAGACTGTACAAGCAATGTTTAATAAAATAACAGGTGTAATGTTAGTAGGCATTGGTGTTCGCATTGCCACTGAAAAAGTATAGGAAAATTGAAAAAAAGCACGCAATGGTCAATTTCCATTGCGTGCATTTTATTACCCTTAGTAGGCAGTCCAACCACCATCTACGGCAATAACCTGACCATTTACAAAGCTCGCTTCATCTGAACCTAAGAATATAGCAAGTTGGGCAATTTCTTCTGGTTGTCCAGCCCGAGGATTGATGGACAAGCCAAGTGCCTGACGAGCCGCCCCGACTTCACTCATATTGGTCATTGTTGAGCCAATGTTAGTCATAACAGCACCTGGTGCAATCCCGTTGCAACGAATATTTTGATTGGCATACATAAAAGCTGTATTTTTTGTTAAGCCTACGACGGCATGTTTAGAGGCAGTGTAGGCAGCGCCTGCGCGAGCACCATAAAGTCCGCCAGCAGAAATATTATTAACAAAGACCCCATGCCCTTGCTCAAGGAAAATTTCTGTTGCCATACGCATAGAGCGCATAACAGCTGTTGTATTGACAGCAAATACTTTATCCCAACGCTCATCGGAAATTTCACCGACAGGCTCCATACCATCCATAATACCCGCGTTGTTAACTAAAATATCTAGTTTACCAAAATTGTTTTTGGTCTCATCAAATAAGCGTAGCAAGTCTTCTGCTAGAGCAACGTTTGTTTGTATAGCAATAGCTGTGCCACCAGACGCCTGAATACCATCCACAACAACTTGCGCACCATCTAAATTTAAATCTGAAACAACGATTTTCGCACCTTCTTTAGCATAACCTTCTGCGATTGCTTTCCCCATACCTGATGCTGCACCTGTAACAATTGCTACTTTATTTTCTAATCTCATGTCAAAAGACCTCCTATTCTAACGATTAATTATTGAACATGTGTTCATTAAAATATTATAATATCCATGTAAGCGATTTCAATATGCAGAATTCATAGAACTGTTCAGTAAGCAACACATTTTAAAAAATTGTATAGTAAGGGGTAGAAAAAATTGACCGTGAACGATTTACGAGTAGTCAAAACAAAGCAGGCGTTACATAATGCATTGCTCACGTTGCTAAGTGACAAACCGCTAGAAAATATATCGATTGCTGAAATATGTCGTGTGGCAAAAGTGAATAGGGGGACATTTTATTTACATTACGAACAAAAGGAAAAGTTGTTTGAAGAATATTTTCAGGAAATTGTTGAGGATTTATATCATGCTTATGAGGAACCTTACCGTGCAGCATCGACTATTATTAAAAACGAGCTAGATCCAAATACGATCCAGATTTTTCATCATATAGAGCGTTTTAAACTATTTTATCGCATTGTTTTTTCTAAAAATGTTCCGCTAACCTACTATTATATGTTGTTTGATGAAATACAATCGTTACTAAAAAGAGATTTAGCGCAAAATAAAATTGGGGAAATAAAGACTGATTTTTATAGTGCTTATCAAGCAAATGCCATAATTGGCATAATAATTGAGTGGTATCGGCATGATTTTGGGGAAAGTGCCAGTGAACTAAACAAGCAACTCGCTGCCATTTTACGGTTTGAAGAAAATAGTGGAAATCGCCACTAAAACTTAAGGAATCGCCACAAACAATAAAAACCGCCACCTTGAAATACTCGTAAACTAGCAAAAAAATGTTAGATTGAAAGCCATCAATCTAACATTTTCCTCTTTTGTTCAATTATTGAGCTGTAGGGCTTTAGGTTTTTTTAGTGCAACTGCTACGATTGCGATTGCTAGTGTAACAACGATAATCATACCTAATGAACTGCTATTACTTATCAAGCTTTCAGTGTTACCGCCAAAAATAATTGTATAGTAACCGTCAGCACCGTATGTCGCTGGCAAAAGAGAAGCGAGGCGGTGGTAAAATTCTGAAAGCAACGCATTCGGTACGAGGACACCAGATGTAACAAGCTGTAATGACAGTGCACAAATATTAAAGACCATGCCAAGATTACCAAATAAGATAACAAAAACTTGTGCTAAACATAGGAAAGCCCAATACATAAAACCTTGGAATAAATAAATAGTAATTAAACTTTCATCACTCGAAATCGCAAATAGCTGCATTAAACCAATTGTTAGTAAGGGCAAAATAAATGCAACAGCAAAATTGAGCAATTGTCTTGCAAAAAATAAAGACCATTTCGAAACGCTATCTTGAAGCATTTGCGCTGCTTGTTGGTGTTGCATAATCATCACCATCGCACCAACGAATGAAGAAATAATCACCATTAACGGGACAAAATTCGCAGCAAACTCTTTCACATCATTTGTTTTCATAATAGTCGATTCAACGATACGATCTTTTACACCCATAATGGTTGTCGTGACAGTATCCTGAACAAGCAAGGCGGTGTTTTGTTCTATTGGAAGTTGCGAGAATTGTTGTGAAAACGCTTTGACAATTTCTCCTTGCTGTACAGGATATAGCTGATGATTGATTTCATTTGTAGTCTGTTTTGCAACGCCCTCCATCATTGTTTTGGCAAGGCTTGCGTTCGCCTGATTAATAGAATAAATAATGTTTGCGTCTTTACCTGCTTTGAGCTGAGCAGTGAAGTCAGCAGGTATGTGAATTATCATATGAATATAACGGTTTTCCAAATCCTTTTCCGCTATATCAATGGAAGAATAGTCTTTGGACGCAAAGGGCAAAGACTCTTTAAGCCCATCTATCACTTCTTGCCCAAAGGCAGTATCCTCGCTAATATAGCCAATTGTTAAATTATCTGTTCGATCATTTATGCCATCATATGCTGTCATCCAAATAGAAAAAAATATTAATTGAAATGCAACTGTAGCGACAATGCCAATATAGGTTTCACGAATTTTAAATAATGCTTGTAATCCTTTTGTCATATCCTCTTATTGCCTCCTAATAAGTAAGTACTTGCTTGCATAGTAGGGAAAAATTTTTTCTAGGAAGTTAAACCCCTAGAAAAAATTGCAACACTTGTTTTTAACAGTTCTTCTGTTGGAAGGGTAGAAACGATTGTACCTAATCGAGCGCGTGAAATAAAGTGACCAAAATTAAGGGCTATAAGAGATAGTGCAGCCGCTTCAAAGTTGACCTCGCGAATTTTTCCTTTATGATGCATTTCCTTAAAGTAATGTATTAGTTCATTTTTAAAGAGTAAAGGAACATTTGCTATTTCAGCATTTATTTCAGGAAATTGCATCGATTCCTTAAAGCCAATCATCACAAAGTCCTTGATAGACATCATATACTCGAAATATTGCATTGAAAAGCGGGTTAAATCCGTTTCTAAATCCCATGTCACCTCTTCACGCATTGTTTTTTGCAAAATTGGGTTGTAAGAAAATTTGTCTACAATCGTTTTTAAGAGCCCCTCCTTATTGCCAAAATGGCGGAAAATAGTGACTTCATTGACTTGTGCTAAGTCAGCGATTGCCTTCGTTGTGGCTGCGGTATAACCTTTTTCGCTAATTAATTGTAAGGCTGCATCAATTATGCGTTGTGCTGTTTCTTTTGTTGCCAATAAACTAAGTCCTCCTATGCAAGTAGTTACTTACATGCTACCATGCGCTATTTAGATTGGCAATAAAAATAAAGCGCTAAATTATTAAAAAATGTAGGAAGTCAAACTCCAACGTTTGGTTCGTGGGTAAACAAGTATGGTATTTGAATGTTTATGCCATACTATTCTATTATCGTTGTTGACAACTATATCGGACGTTGATATATTTTAATTATATCGTCAGCCGATATATTGTTAGACGATATATTGAAGGAGGTTTTAGTATGACACAGGAATATCCTCCGTTAACTGAGGGTGTTTATTATATTTTGTTGGCATTATTTGAAGCGCGTCATGGCTATGGCATTATGCAATTAGTGGAAGAAATGAGTAAAGGTCGTGTTCGTCTTGGCGCAGGTACAATATACGGCGCTATCAAAACATTGTTGGAGCGACAATGGATTGAGGCATTGGACGATGATGGACGCAAGAAGGAATATATAATTACAGAAAATGGGAAGAAAGTGGTTGAATACGAAATTTTGAGATTAAGGGAACTTTTTGACAATGGTATCCGTATAACGAATGGAAAAGCTTAAAAACGCATTTGCATGTAGGAGGTGTTGACATGAAAAAAATTAAATTTCGCTTTTTTTTAGATTATGAAAAAGAAGAGGCATGGGTAAATGAATTGGCTGCACAAGGATGGCATTTACAAAAAAACATAATAAGTTTCTTTGTATTTGAACAAGGCGAGCCAGGAAAGTATATTTACCGCAATGAATTAGTTGAAGGTAAAAAGAAAGATTATTATGAATTTTTGGAAACGATGAATATTGAATGCGTTTCTAAATTCGGTGTTTGGGCATATTATCGAAAAGAAGCGATTGATGGGGACTTTGAATTATTCTCAGACGCACCTTCTAAAATACAATATTTAAAATCAATCACTAGATTGTTTATCCCAATTGCGTTGCTCAATATTATCATTGGCATTTTCAATATCATTACGGGATTTACGGCGTCGCCAGTAGCGTTCATGTCTATTAATCTTGGCATCTTGAATATGGTGATGGCGCTGTTCATGTATGTACCGATTCGAAAAATTCAAAGACGTAAAAAGCATTTGGAACATGATTTACATATATTTGAGGGGTAGGGAGGATGAAAGATGACATTACAATTACAGCATGTCACAAAAAAATATAAAGATTTCACAGCGGTGGATAATTTAAATTTCACTATTGAGAAAGGTGAGATTTTTGGGCTTATTGGTCAAAATGGTGCGGGCAAAACAACGACTTTTCGTATGATCTTAGATTTACAGGAAACAACTGCTGGTACGATATCTTGGAATGGGAAGCCAGTCAATTCGATTAACCGAGATGTACTTGGTTATTTACCAGAGGAGCGTGGGATTTTTCCTACGATGAAAGTAGAGGACCAATTATACTTCTTTGGAGAACTGCGAGGCATGAAAAAAACAGAGCTTAAAAAAGATATTGATTTTTGGATTAGCCGTTTTGACTTAGAAGAAAAGCGCAAAGATAAAGCAGAAACCCTATCAAAAGGCAATCAGCAAAAAGTACAGTTGATTGCAAGCTTTATTCATAAACCCCAATTTTTAATTTTAGATGAGCCTTTTAGTGGTCTTGACCCCGTAAATAAAGATTTACTAAAAGATGCCATTTTACTGTTAAAAGAACAAGGTACAACCATTTTATTTTCAAGTCACCAAATGGATAATGTGGAAGAACTTTGTGATCATTTATGTTTACTAAAGCGGGGTGTCTCCTTATTTTCCGGTAGTTTATTAGATTTAAAGAAACAATATGGGAAAACAAAGCTGTCTGTGCGTAGCAATTGGTCTACTACGGAATTACTTCAGCTCGAAGGTGTGAAAGATGTGCGTGTAGAAAAAGAGCAAACAGTGTTATTGCTTGAAGATGAACGTTTTGCAGAAAGTATTTTCCAACAGTTGTCAGCGGGCAAGTATATTGAAAAATTTAGTTTAGATTATTTAACATTGGACGAAATCTTTAAAGATAAGGTAGGTGGTACCGTTGTCTAAGTTTAGTTTGTTAATGAAGCAATTATACAAATCAAAATTAAAATCGAAATCATTTATATCAATGACCCTTCTATATGTAATTGCGATGTCCGTTGCTATTTTTTGGTCGGATATTAAGGAGCTTTTTACAGGCAATGATGAGGCGCAGCAAATTGCCATTGTTAATAATACGAGCGCAGATTTAAGCGGAATTTTTGTGTCCAATAGTGATATGACATTTATTCAAGATGAGTCAAATATTAAAAAGTTGGAACAACAAGTCAAGGACGGGAAGCTCGCTGCACTTGTTGAAGTAAGTGATCAGAACGGTCAATTGCATGCGGACATTTCAACATTTCAACCGTTAAAGCTAAATGATCAATCGACGATATCATCTTTATTACAATATGCAGGTCAGCATTATGCTGTGCAAAAGCTATCTCTAACTTCAGACCAAGCCGCACAAATTATGGCAGCAAAAACGGTTATTTCAAATAAAAATTTAAATGAAGCATCTACTGGCGGAAAAAGTGAGGAAGAAAAGCAATCAGGGCTTTGGGTATCCTATGCTGTCGGTATTTTAATTTACTTCTTTATTTCTACGTTCCTATCAATGATTACAACTGAAATTGCTTCTGAAAAAGGCTCACGTGCGATGGAAATGCTATTAGTAAGTGTGAAACCAGCAACGCATTTTAAAGCAAAAATTGCAGGTGTCTTGCTGCTAGCTATGACGCAAATGGGCATTATTGCATTAGTCTTCCTTATCTATGCAAAATTCGCGAAAAACGGTGTGATTTGGGAAATGGCGACAAGCATTGTGAAGGAGCTATCGGTTGGCTATGTGTTATATGCGATACTATTTTTAGTATTAACAATTATTTTATATTTAATAGTCGGTGCATTATTCGGCTCATTAGTATCGAAAGTAGAGGAAGCAGGTCAAGTATTGATGCCTGCAATGATGATTACCTTAATCGGTTTTTATGTGATGCTGTCAGGTATTGGCAATCCAGACACAATTATTATTAAAGTCTTCTCTTATATTCCGTTCACTTCTGGAATGGTGATGCCTATGCGTATTGGGGCAACAGATATTGGCATGATCGAGCCATTACTGTCCCTTGGTATTTTATTGGTGACTATTATTGTCGCTTATTTATTTAGCTTGTCATTCTATAAACGCAGTGTCTTAACGTATAGCACAGGCGGCGTAATTCAAAAGTTTAAAACCGTATTAAAAGTAACAACATAATGATGGAAAGCAGCTATTTACATGTAGCTGCTTTTTTTAATAATATAAAAAACGTTGATTTCCGTTCCAAGCGCTCCCTTTTTTGCAAGCACGGCTCCAACGGCGGACACCACAAAAATGGATTTTCTGCTCGTGCTGTTCCTGCTGGAGTGTCGCGCTTTCCACTGCAATCAATTGCTCCTGCCCATAAAGAAATCGAGGTAACTTTCATAAAAATACATCATATTTATTATAGTCAGCAGTCTGATAGCTACTAGAATGTGACTGTTTTCGACATCAATATACTAATTTTTAGAAAAGATGTAAGGTGAATTGAAGAATCAGTCGAATTTTTAGTTCAAACAAGCTATAATTTGAGGAGTAGTCATTTTGTTGAAGAAGCGATAAGTGTCGCAATCTAACTTAACTTTCACGTAAACGCTTGAGATAGATGAAACTTTTTCATCTTGTAATCGTATGTAATAAAAGAGATAAATCGCAGGGGGTATTACTTATGTCTGAAATGAACAACGACTTGTTAAAATCAAAAGATCCATTCGCAACCGAAAATCCACTGTTACAACCTAACCCGTTGTTGCAGGCTGAATCAGTACAAACACCAACACTTATTTCTGAACAAGAGTTATCACAAATTGCACAAAATCAACTGGCATTAAAGAAAGATCCTGAAGTGCATGCACTTGCGCAAAAAATTGATGTGAAAGACCAAATCGCCATGTTAGAGCTAGGCAAAGAAACAGCGAATGGTATTTCTACATTTTCAGATAAAATGTTGGCAACAATGAGAGCGAGCAAACTTGAAGAATCCAGTGTTTTATTAAATAATTTAAATAAAGTAATGGATAAATTTGACCCGCAAGATTTTGCGGAAGAGAAAAAAGGCGGCTTCCTGACAAAGCTGTTTAGTAAAGGGAAAGAACAATTAGAAAGATTTTTATCGAAATATGACAGCATGAATAAAGAAGTCGATGTCATTTACCGTGAAATTCAAAAATATGAAGTTGAAATGAAACGAAATACAATCGACCTAGAAAATTTATATGACCAAAATTTAAACTATTTCCAAACGTTAAGTAAATTTATTGCAGCTATTGAAGTCAAGGCAGAAGAAGTACGTTCAGCCTTACCTATGTTAGAGCAAAAAGCACAAACAGGTGACCAACTAGCAGCTATGGAATTTGAAACGATGCAACGTGCTGTAGAATTATTGGAACAACGACGTTATGACTTAGAAATGGCGCAGCAAGTATCATTCCAATCGGCACCGCAAATTCGCTTAATGCAACAAGGTAATAACCATTTAATCGGTAAAATCAACTCAGCCTTTGTTACAACAATTCCAATTTTTAAACAAGGTCTAATTCACGCTGTAACATTAAAGCGTCAAAAGCTAATTTCAGATTCAATGAGTGAACTGGATCGTCGTACAAATGAAATGCTTGTACGCAATGCTGAAAACATTAGTAAAAACAGCGTGAATATTGCCCGTGCCGCAGGTAGCCCAAGCATTAAAATTGAAACGATTGAAACAACATGGCAAACAATTATGGCAGGCATTCAAGAGACAAAACAAATTCAAGCAGAAACAGCAAGAAATCGCGAAGAAGGCCGTAAACGTATTGAAAAACTACAACTTGAATACGAAAAACTAAAAAAAATGTAATAATAAAACAGAAGACTGTAGACAAACTTGTACAAAATGCAAGTTTGCCTACAGTTTTTTTATTTTCACTAATATTTAAACTACATTGAGTGGAAATCCCCTTAAAAAATCCCTTTCCGATGAAATTTTTCATTTATTTCACAGTTATTTTCAACTTATTTCATATTTTTACCGTATCATGGTGAATTGAAAGGAGATTGGAAACAATGAAAAAACTAGTCGTTTTAGGAATGATTTTGTTAAGTATTCTCGCTATCAATTTTATAGACAATAAGCACGACCTGAATGCGGAGGCAGCTAAGTCTAGTTTAGAAAAGGATGTACCTAATAATACAAATTGTGCATTTTGTAATATGGTTGTGTACCAAAAAAAAGACAAAATGGGTGTTTTTTCAGGACAGGCTATAAAGAAGAAAGGGAAGGTAGTTTATTACGACGACATTGGGTGCCTTTTATATGATGAAGTAAAAAATAAAGCAACTTATAAAAAGTATGTTCGTGATTTCAATACACTAAAGTGGGTGCAAGCTGAAAAAGCGACTTATGTTAGAACTACGCTAGCATCACCAATGGACGATGGGTTTATCTGTTTTGCAAAAGCATCTGATGCCAAGGCCTATGTTGCCAAACATTCAGATACAGAAATTGTTTCGTTTAAAACCGTACAAAAAGAGAGCATTGAAAAATATCAATAGGTATATAGAAAAGAGCTTAATTGTGAAAGGAACATATTAAAAATGAAAAATATTTTACGCGTTGGATTGCTTATATGTGTAATGGTAATAGCGTTTTTAACTGGTAATCAACATTCGACTGCCCTTGCAGCGATGACAGATGTGCAAGTGATGAAAGATGGAGAAGTCGTTTATTATAAAGATGTATTTTCAGCGTTATATGATGAATTAAATGAGGGGGTAACACGCACAAAAAATGTAAAGGATTTTAGTACAAAAAGATGGGTTCCGTTAGATTCGGTTACAATCGTTAAATTAAATGCATTAAAAAATATTTATTTCGCAAAAGAAGTAGCGGCAGATAATTATATTAAGACGTATCAAGAGAAAAATAATAGTACTTTGAAGAAAGTTAAATTCAGTACAATTCAAGCGAGTGCTGAGGAAAAATATAATAAAGAAGCACCTAGCCTTGAATTGAATGTAAGTAAAACAACACCGACGACGACAGATGTGACAGTGAATGTAGCTGTTACAGATAATGAGAAAGTAATCTTGAAACAATGGGCAAAGGGTGCAAAGCCAGCAAATCAATTTTCAGAAACCGACACAATATTCACAGAGAACGCATTTACAGTAAGTGAAAATGGAACGTATACGGTTTTTGCTATAGACAATAACGGGAACAAAAGAACGAAATCCATAACAATCACAAATATTGATAAAGCGGCACCAACCATTACATTGTCAATCCCTGAAAGCGATGTAACAGCGGTTAGTAAAAAAATACAAGTTCTTACCTCAGATGATAATGAACTCCAAAATCAGAAATGGGCTTATGGAGATAAAGACGTCGAATACTTTATAGATAAAGGTTCAAAAATTGCCTCTTTGCAAAATGAGAAACAAAAAGATAAAATTATTGCGCTGAAAAATGGCGTTTATACAGTATACGCAGAAGATAAATTAGGCAATAAAGCAGTAAAAACAATTACGATTGATGGCATTTCTGAATTTACAGAAGTAACACAAACGGGGGTTCATTGTGAAGTTTGCCGTATGGATCTACATAATACTGACCCAAATAAAGTGTACGCTGCCAAAGCAATTGACCAAGAAGGATATACGCATTATTTTTGTAGAATTGGATGTATGTACCATCAAGAACATTCAAATGGTTTAGCATTTACGAATAAATATGTTCGCGATTATGGCACAACAGCACCACGCATAAATAACTGGATTGATGTTGAAAAGGCGATAACGGTAAAATTTAATAGTAGCGAAACAGCTAAAGGCATTATGGGATGGAAACTATTCCACTTCTCTGATTTATCAAGTGCAGCAAACTACTTAGGTATGAGCAAAGAACATGTAGTGGCTGAAAAATTAGAAAATATTATGGAATATACAAAAACGAATAATAAGGGCATGAATTATCAATATGAGGTTGATAAAATAGCGCCGTAATATACGTTTGTCATTGAGACTAAATACCAAAAGCGAAAACTCCAGTATCGTATTTGTTGTTGAGACAAATCACGATAGGGGTTTTCGCTTTGTGTGATTATATGTAGCCATATACTTATTTACATTGGAGGTATTACTTTTGTGGTTAAAAATATGATTTCCATCATGATGATTATCACTTTAATAACGATTGTTGCTATTAATGTGAAAAAGCCAATCGATGAAAAAGAAACAATGAAAACAGAAGAAACAGCGCAAACTGAAACCAGTGCTCCGAATGCAACAGAGGATACGCAAAATCAAGTAGAGTATAGAGCACCCGATTTTGAGTTGCAAACGTTAAAAGGTAAAACAGTCCACTTATCCGATTATGTAGGTAAAAAGGTATTTTTAAATTTTTGGGCAACGTGGTGTCCGCCGTGTCAAGAAGAAGTGCCACATATGCAAAAGATTTACGAAGAATATCAAAATCAAGGGGTAGAAATTTTAGCAGTTAACGTAACAAATAAAGATAAGGGAAAAGAGGTAGTTGCGCAATTTGTGAAGGAACATGGTATGACTTTTGACATTATGTTAGATGAAGAAGGGTTTGTAGGAAGTAAATATCAAGTGATTACACTGCCAACGACTTATATAATTGATACAAAAGGAAACATGGTAAATATCATTGAAGGGCCAATGAATGAGGCATTAATGAAAGAATTGATTAACACGACTAAATAATAAAAATGGACGATGTTATACTCCTATTTTTCTTTATTGGAAGATAAATCGAATGGTTTAGTAAGCGCTACTTATATTTAAGTAGCCTATTTTTTTTGAAGGATGCTGAAACGGCTATGCAGATAAACTGCGACAAACTGAAGTTCATCTAATAGTTTCAATATATACATGTCATAGACTAACTATTTTTTAATGTTCCTGTTCTAACTATTAACATTTGTCAGTATTAGGTTGTTTTTTTCTTTAGTATTTTTAATTTGAATGTATTTATATGAGAGAAAATTAGTATCTCGCAATGGAAGGATGTCAACCCAACTTGCATTGTAAATTATATACGTACATTTTTATTTTTTTGCAATTGAGGAGTGATAAATCATAACTACATAATAGGCTAATAGATATGGTTGAAATAAAAATGTTAATTATAGGTATATTATATTATTTTATGTAAACATTCTAAAAATTTAACCAATTTAATCTATTTTGCAGTAATGTAATGTTTGAAGTTAAAAATTTTAAAGGATGGTGTTATGGATGGAACCATATGTCGGAGAAATTCGAATGTTTGCAGGTAACTATGCTCCACAAGGATGGAGCTTGTGCAATGGCCAGCTCTTACCTATTACAGAAAATGAATTGCTCTTTTCTTTAATTGGTACGACTTATGGAGGAGATGGACAATCGAATTTTGCTTTGCCAAATTTTCAAAGTAGAGTCGTTGTTCACCAAGGGCAAAACCCAATAACTGGGACTAATTATACTATAGGGCAAATAGGGGGGGCGGAATCTGTCACTTTAAGTACATCACAACTTCCAGCTCATACGCACCTAGTAAAAGCTTCTTCCCTTACTGGTACGACACCTAGTCCTGAAAATGCTGTTTGGGCGAAAAATATGCAATATTCGACACAACCACCAAATAGCACAATGAAGGCAACAAGCATTTCAAGTGTTGGCGGAAATGCGCCTCATGACAATGTAATGCCCTTTTTAACCATTAGTTATATAATCGCTCTTTATGGAATGTACCCATCATTTAATTAGGAGGAAAAAAGATGATTGAAGCATTTGTAGGTGAAATCAAATTATTTAGCTTTGCAGGCGTTCCAAATGGATGGGCATTATGTAATGGACAATTATTACAAATTAATACAAATCAAGCCTTGTACTCCTTATTGGGCACAACTTATGGAGGTGATGGCATTCGAACATTTGCCTTACCTGATTTAAGAGGTAGGGTTCCAGTTCATGTAGGTAACGGTGTGACAATAGGACAAAAAGCTGGACAAGAAACGCATATGTTAACCTTGAATGAAATGCCGAAGCATAACCATACTGTCACAGCTAGTTCGGATAATGCTTCATTGAAAGTGCCTACTGGTAATGTATGGGGCACATCCACTGATACTGTCTATTCAGTTAATGAGCCAAATACAAATATGAATGCACAAGCTTTATCAACATCTGGCAATTCACAGCCGCATCAAAATATGCAGCCATACAGTGTGGCGAATTATTGCATAGCTTTAGTTGGCATTTATCCACCAAGAAATTAAAGAAAAAGGAAGTGAAGAAATCATGTCAGAAGCCTACACGGGAGAAATTCGAATATTTGGTGGTAATTTCGCGCCACAAAATTGGGCATTTTGTAATGGTCAGTTACTAAGCATAGCTTCGAATAGTGCGTTATTTGCCATCTTAGGTACCGTTTATGGAGGAGATGGAAAGACAACCTTTGCTTTACCCAATTTAAATGGGAGGGCAGCGATTCATCAAGGAACAGGTGCAGGATTAACTACAAGAAATATTGGCGCAACTGGAGGTTCTGCTACTGTTACATTACTAACAACAGAAATGCCTAGTCATCATCATTTGGCTGCTTGTAACAATGTACCAACAGCAAGTAATGAGCCAACGGGAGCGATTTGGACCGAACAGCAAGGGAGGGGCTCACTCCCTGCTTATTCAGTTTCAGGAAATACAACCATGAATCTGATGACGATCGATCAAGCAGGTGGAAGTCAACCACATAATAATATGCAACCGTATTTGGGTTTGAATTTCATTATTTGTTTATTTGGAGAGTTCCCTCCTAGAAACTAGGAATTATTTTGTTAAAGGGTGTGAATTAACTAAAAAGGAGAACCAAAATGGGAAAAAAGATTTTTATAATCATGCTATGTTTGCTGTTGATTACTTTTAGCCAATTAACTGGGATCAGTTTTTTGTCACCTGTTCAAGTAGAGGCGGCTAGTTGTGATACACCGAATTTTCCTAAGTGTACACAAGATTTAACACAACCTACATGGCTAGCTGATACGAATAATGGCTTTGTAGTAAGTCGTACTAGTGATGATGGTTTTGATTTATTAAAGTATAGTGATGGGACACAGTATCCTGCTGGATATTATATTGATGCAAATGAATATTCGCCACCAAAATCAATTCGAATTTCCGCTGGCGAAAACTTTGCGGGCGGTGTCTTTAATTTACAATCATTAAAGATTAATACGATTAATAAACATAACGCAAACGATGCGCTAAGTTTAACGATTCAAGGATATGATCAAGACGGAAATCTAAAAGGAAGTCCCGTAACCTTTAAGACCGTTGCCTTTCATGAGCCAATTTATGATATTCCAGTAAATTTAGAGGGCATTCACTCATTTGTCATTACTGTCAGTGTACAGTATATAGCTACTGTACAGGCGGGGATATGGGATGTAACATTTACACATTTTACAATCGATATTCCTAATAATCCGCCAACCGTTACCAATAGCGCAATTACTGCGTCAAATATCAATGCATCTGAAGTACAGTTGGACTGGGTGAAAGCATCTGACGATTTAACAGCTCAAGGAGATTTAGAATACCGGGTCTATCAATCTAGTAGTAATAATATTGATACGGTTAGTGCCATTGAATCCAATGGAACAGCTTTAGGAAGCGGTTATGCTAAAGATATTACGTCCTATAATGTTACAGGACTTACTGCTAATACAAGCTATTATTTCAATGTTATTGTTAAAGATGCTGATGGCTCCAAGAGTGCTTATACGATGCAACAGGTCACAACACTTACATTAAATAAACCACCGACATCCAGTAATGGAACGGTAAATGTCAATGAAGGTCAAGTGTATACATTTAATACGACTTCCTTTGCTTTTTCTGATGAAGATGCTGGTGACACATTAAAACAGATTCAAATCTCTGCCATTCCAACTAGTGGACAACTTTTCCTTGATAGCAATCTGAATGAACAGTTCGATGCTGCCGAGGCCATTACAAATGGTATGACAGTTAGTAAAGTTGACTTAGATGCAGGGAAGTTAAAATATATTACCGACAATGGTGTTGCTTCCTCTTTTGCATTTAAGGTAAGCGATGGCATGAATAATAGCGGTGTCTATACGATGAATCTTATTGTCAAAGCACGTCCTAACGTGACAATTTCATCAAATAAGACTAGCCCAACTAATAGCAATCCGATTCTTATAACGACGGTATTCAGTGAGTCAGTAACAGGTTTTACGGTCAATGATATAGCTGTAACAAATGGAATTGCTACCTCTCTAACAGGAAGTGGTACCACATATACAGCACAAATATCACCGATTGCAGACGGAACTGTGAAAATCAAAATTCCTGAAAAAGTTGTTACTAATAGTAGTGGTGCATTCAATAAAGCTTCCAATGAATTACAAATAATCTATGATGCTACACCACCTACCAATATTGCGCTTAGTAATACGACGGTACAAGAAAAGGCGCCCATTGGTACAACAGTTGGGACACTGTCAGCAACAGATTCAGGAAGTTCAGCAACATTCACATATGCATTACAGTCAGGGGATACAAGCTTCTTTACGATTGATGGAAATGTATTAAAGACAAATGCGCTGTTTGTCTACGATACGAAAAATAGTTATAAGATTACGATAAGCGTAACAGATGAGGCTGGCAATACGTTTGATAAGGAGTTTATAATCCAAATTACTAAAAATCACGCTCCTACAGGCACAATGACCATTAATAATGGACTAGCATCTACAAGTACTCCTAACGTTAGCTTAACAATGACGGCAATGGATATAGAAGGAGAAGCGATAGAAATGCGCTTTTCGAATGATGGGATTACTTGGTCCGGTTGGGAGCCAAACATATCTACGAAAAGTTGGACATTATCAAATGGGGATGGTAGTAAAACGGTTTATATGCAACTAAAGGATACGGCTGGTAATCTATCGAATGTATTTTCAGATACGATTGTGCTCGATACAACGCCTCCAGTTATAACGGGTGTTGCAAATAGTGGAGTTTACAACACTGACGTAACAATAAGTTTTAATGAAGGAACAGCTACCTTGAATGGAGCTCCCTTTACAAGTGGCACTATTGTAAAGTCAACCGGAAATTATACTTTGGTTGTAACAGATAGCGTAGGTAACACGACTACCGTTGCTTTTGCGATTGATAAAGTGCTGCCACAAGCAGTAGAAGTGACCATTAAATCGACTAATCTAGATTCGACAAAGGCAAAGGTAGGCGATACTATCACATTAGCAATGAAAACAGATAAAACGATTCAAACACCATCTGTTACCATTGCTGGAAAACCAGCTACTGTAAGTGGCGCTTCGACGAACTGGCAGGCGACTTATGTGGTAGCGCATGGTGATTTAGAGGGCATAGCACCTTTTACCATCAATTTCAAAGATGTGCTAGGTAATGCAGCTATAGAGGTAACGGACGTAACGGATAGCAGCTTTGTTACAGTTGATGGTGTAAAACCAACTGTAAAGAAGGGTACTATGGTGTCAACTAATACTAATCCAACAGTTGCAAAGGTCAATGATAGTATCACAATCGATTTTGAGACAAGTGAGGCAATTCAATCGCCAAATGTTACGATTCTAGGACAAACAGCAAATGTAAGCGATAAAGGTGATGGGGATGCTAAAACATGGCAAGCAAGCTATACGCTAAAGTCAGGTGATGCAGAGGGACCGATTCCTTTTACAATAGATTATCAAGATTTAGCGGGGAATGATGGCTTACAAGTGACAGACGTTTCATCAGGAACAGTTGTCGTGTTTGATAAAAAGGCTCCTGAAATAACAACCTATTTCCCTTCGCATCAGGCAACGAATGTACAGCCTACAGATAATCTTGTGTTAACATTTAATGAAAAGGTCTTGCCAGTTACGAATAAAAATATTGTTATTCGCAATGCTACTACAAATCAACTTGTTGAAACGATTGATGTTACACATGCCAATGTTTCAATCGCGAATCACAGCGTGACCATAAATCCTACAAAGGATTTTAATAATAACACGGCTTATAGCATTCAAATTGATGCAGGAGCATTTAGCGATTTGGCTGGTAATGTGTATGACGGCATTACCAATAATACGACTTGGTATTTTACAACAAGCGCATTACCAACATATACCGTTATGTATGACAGCAACGGAGCGGATGGGGGGAACGTACCTATCGATTCGAAGCGTTATAAAACACAGGAAACAATAACTGTGTTAAATAATGGGAATTTAACTAAAGCTGGATTTTCATTTGTAGGCTGGAATACGAAAGCTGATGGAAAAGGCGTTACTTATAAAGCAGGGCAAACGCTTCAAATGGGGAAAGGGAACCTTGTATTGTATGCGCTATGGTCTGCAAACTCTGTACCAGGAGATGGAGGATCATCAACATCAACATCAAGTCCTGACCCCGTTGTACCAAGTAATCAATTTATGGTGAATGTAGTAGATCCGCGTTTGCCTAACGAGGTGCTCTTGCAAACCGTGTTAACACGCGTATTTCTTAACGGTAGTTTCCAAGATAGCGTGCATTTTACGGTGGCAAATGCAAACGAGTTTCTTCGAAAATTAGCGAATCAAGAAGATAAAAAATCTCGACTTGTCATTCCCGAGATGGCGCAACCAGCAAGTGAGACAAAGGTGATACTTGCTAGAGAGGCAGCTAAACGATTACTAGAGGGCAAATCCTATTTTGGTATTGATATGACGATGGTCAAAATAGATGTTCCCTATACTTCTATGGCTGACTTCAATGAAGATATTTACTTCCGAATCGTTCCGATTAAGGATGCCCTACGGCAAAAAGCAATCGAAGACAGAGCTAAACAAGCGGAAATAGTGTTACAACAGAGTCATGGCGCTAATGTAAAGCTTGTTGGTCAGTCAATCTCGATTGACACAAATCTACAAAATCGTCCGGTAACAGTGCTACTACCATTACCAGCGAATTTAACTTCAGCTCAACGAGAACAATTAATGGTTTACGTAGAGCATAGTAATGGTTCAGTCGAAATCATCCGTGGACGAATTGTAGAATTTGCGAAAGGGCAAACAGCGATTGCTTTTGATGTGCAGCATTTTTCTACTTTTACGTTACTAAATGTAGAACAAGCGCATGAAGAACAACCCGAAAAGGAACCTACAGAAGTGAACAAGTCATTTGCTTCTTATATTCAAGGCTACGCAGATGGTACATTCCGTCCGAATGCCTATGTCACACGTGCGCAAATGGCAGCAATGCTAGCAAGAAACCTAAGTAATCATAATGTACCAGAAGCATCTAATGTTTTTTATGCAGATACAGCTGCTTCGTGGGCAAAAAATGATATAGAGTATGTTCGTACCGAAGGAATTATGCAAGGTCGTCAAAATGGTTCATTTGGTCCGAACGATATGATAACGAGAGCCCAAATGGCGGTCATTGCTGTAAGGTGGATTGATAAGCAATGTGCAGAAGGAACTACAGATACGCCGTATTGTGCAATAACAGCAAATGGCGAAACATACAGTGACGTGGCATCTACGCATTGGGCTGCACAGGAAATCCAACGCATAAGCTCGATGGGTATTATGGTTGGCTCAGGGAATGGTCAATTTAGACCTGAAGAGAAACTAACGCGTGCACAGGCGGTAAAAGTCCTTAATCGACTTTTCAATCGTCCAGTATTGACAGATAGCACAGTACCAATCTTTAAGGATATTCCAAGCAATCACTGGGCTTTCTATGAAATTCAAGCCGCAGCAATAAATGAAACAGAATAAGGACATTACATTATCTTCTATTACGATGCTATTAGCTGGCGGTTTTTAATAATCGCCAGCTATTTTAATGTTCACCCGATTACCCCTCACTACTCTCCTAATTTTCTGTAAATAACTAAACTATCTAATATAAAATTCCTATCTTTATAGGATTAATTGAATGTGAATTTTATAATTCATTTATCCTTTTTAAGTTCTAATTTTTAATAAATTACTAGGTATATAGATATAATTCAACTGATTGAAAATGCTACTTTCTATCAATATTTCAAAATATTCAAATATTACGATATTCGAATTAGTTTATTTGTGATAAATTGGAAATATCACACTAAACTGAAAAGTGTGACAATTAAAGGAGGAAGGGGAAATGAGATTTGAAAAAGTTTAAGTTAACGACATTTTTAAGTAGTATTTTAGCTTTCATTATGGTGCTTTCTCTCTTGGCTCCAATATCGAGTGCTAGTGCTGAAGAATCGAAACCATTCAAGCAGGATGGTCAAAGCGAAAGTATCATTCAATTAAAGGCTGCTATCGCTGAACAGCTAAGCTTGTCTAAAGATGGTCCAACGCTCCATGAAAGCTTACAAAATGTATCAGGCAATCAAGAGGTGGCAGTTATTGTTCATTTATCTGAAATGCCTGTGGCACTAGAGCAAGGAATAAGCCAACTTAAAGGCCAAAGATTTTCTAAAGCTCAGGCAAATGAAGCTCGCTCTAATGTAAAAGCACAACAAGTACAAGTACAAAAAGAGTTAGCTGTTAAAAATGTTCAGATGACGCAAGGCTACACATTCGATACAGTTTTAAATGGCTTCGCAGCAACTGTAAAAGCAAATGATCTTCCCAAATTGCTTACAATCGAAGGCATTACATTAATCGAACCAGATGCCATTGTTTACGCATCAGAAGATGATACGATGAAATCATCGGAACTGGTTAAGGAAGATCAGCTAGAAGCGCAAATGAATACAAGTAATTCTTTCCTTGGCATTGAACAGCTTTGGAACGAAGGATTGGAAGGTCAAGGCATTAAGGTAGCCGTATTAGATACGGGTATTGACGCCGATCACCCTGAATTTGCTGGAATTTATAAAGGTGGAAAAAACTTTATTCCATATTCATCAACTTACACAAAGCCTCGTGCAGATAACGATGCATCAGAAACATTACCTTCGGAGCGTCCAGTTGGAACACCGGAGTTTAATGAAAAAGGAAGCGCATTCTATACTTCTCACGGTACACATGTTGCGGGAACAATTGCAGCAATCGGAGCTAATCAATACGGTATTAAAGGAATTGCACCAAAAGTAGACCTTTATGCTTACCGTGTTCTTGGGGCTTACGGAAGTGGTGCTACATCCGGTATTGTAAAAGCAATTGAAACGGCTGTATTAGAAAAAATGGACATTATCAATCTTTCGCTTGGCGGGGGAGCAAACTCTGAAACAGACGCTGGTTCATTTGCGATTAATAATGCAATGATAGCTGGAACAATCGGCGTTATTGCAACAGGGAACTCTGGTCCAAATCGCGGTACAATGGGTACGCCTGCAACAGCTCGTTTAGGAATTGCTGTAGGGAACACAACGAATCCTGAAACAATGTATAACGGGGAAGTCAAAGTTACCGTTGGCAATTACAACTTAACAAAACAACTTCCGTTAATGGGCACGACTTTTGGGAAAAATGTAGCAACACAGCTGCAAGGGGAATTTGATTTAGTAGCTGTCCCTGGAAACGGAGAAGTAAAAGACTATGAAGGAATCGATGTAACGGGGAAAGTGGCATTGATTTCTCGTGGTGGTATTGCATTCGTTGATAAAATTGCCAATGCAAAGGCAAATGGAGCAGTTGCAACAATTATTCATAACTTTGCTGGTGGAACGAATGCACCAAACATTTCAGGCACATTCCTTGGTGATTCATTTGAGTTTTTACCAACATTTGATATGTCCCAAACGGATGGTGCAGCCATTCGCGCTGCTTTAGCAGGAGGCACAGGAAAAGTAAGCTTTAGTAAATTTGCTTCAACAAATACTACGGGCGATGAGGTAAACTCTTCAAGTTCACGTGGCCCGTCTACACCAAACTTTGATATTAAACCAGATGTAAGTGCACCTGGGACAAATATTATGTCCACGATTCCAATGTATAAAAAAGATTTCCCTAATGCCAATTATGCTGAAGCATATGCTCGTAAAACAGGAACTTCTATGGCAACACCGCATATTGCAGGTATTGCGGCGTTAGTTAAACAAGCAAATCCTGATTGGAATGCGTTCGATGTAAAAGTAGCGCTTTCGAATACAGCAAAAGTTTTAGATAAGACAAAATACGATGTATTTTCTCAAGGGGCAGGGCGTGTCAATGCATATGCAGCAGCTCATCCAGAAATTCTTGCTTATGCACTTGATAGCGCAATTTTAGATGGAACGGGTGCAGTGGCAGAAAACTTGAAAGGTACTGTTACTTTCGGTCCACAATCACTTAAAGATAGAGATATTTCTGTCACGAAACAAGTTTTAGTAAAAGATATCAAAGGGAACGGTGGCAACTATAATGTTTCAATTGATGTGACAAAAACATTTGGTGATGCAACTGTTACAGTAGACCAGCCAACATTTAATCTAGTAGGTGAGCAAGTTTTAAATATTACGTTAACAGCTTCGCAAGCTTCCGCACCAAACGGCTCTGAATTACTAGGTTATATTTACATCGGCAATGGCGCTACAGAAATTTCATTGCCATTTGCAGCCGATTTTGGCGCAGAGGCAACAACTGAAGTCAAAGACTTGACTATTACAGAAACGGATCTTTCCTTTAACGGAGATGGAGTGAAAGACTCGGCTGTACTATCATTCACATTAACTGGAGATGTAACAACGAACTATATTGAACTTTGGGATATTATGAATCCAGAAGGCGGAGAATATGGAGATGGCTACATTGGCTATTTACATGCAGGTACTGCACTAGGAAAAGGTTCTTATACCCTAAAAGTAGGTGGGCAATACAAACCATGGGGATCAGCACCTGCCACAACGATTCCAGATGGTCTGTATACAATTGACTTTACTGGTCTTGCAGCATCAGGCGTAGTGTCAGACTATGTTGGACCAATTTTCGTCAAATCGACTAAACCAGAAATTACTGGTTCAGTAGCGCAAGGCGTTGCAACAGGTCAGGTAACAGATAAGTATATTGACTACAATGTAGCGTTAAGTGCATACGGTTTAAATTACAATTTAAATGATAAATTAAAAGCTTCCTATATTGCGACGGTAAATGGGGAAGTACAAGCGCCAGTTGCGTTTGAACTAAATCAAGACGGAAGCTTTACATTCCCAGTAACAGCAGAAACAAATGCTGTAACAGTAAAAATTAATGACGCTGCGGGCAATGTTGGGGAAGCTGTAATCTATGAAAAAGAAGTAGTAGAGCCAGTAGTGACACTTTCTGTAAATCCAACTGAGCTAAACCTAACAACTGGAGAAACAGCACAGCTGACGGTAACAGAAACGTCAACGCCTGCAGAAGGTGAAGCAACAGTGCAAGACGTAACGTCTAAAGCTACGTATGTTGTTGGAGATGAAAATGTTGCAACTGTAGTCAATGGTGTAGTAACGGCAGTAGGTGAAGGTACAACGACAATTACTATGTCATATGGTACGAATGAAGTGACATTAAATGTGACAGTGAAAGCACCTAATGTAGAAACACCAATTGTCACATTAGAAATTGACCAAGCGCAGGTAGAAACAAGAATAGGTAAAGAAGTTGCGGTTAAAATTACGGAAGTAACTACTTTTGAAGGTAAAACAACAGAAAAAGATGTGACAAATCTGGCAACATACGAAGTAGCAAATGATAAAATTGCTACTGTAAAAGCAGGTGCCGTAAAAGGAAAAGGTCAAGGCAATACGACGATTACGGTAACGTATGGTGAGCATACACTAACATTTGATGTGTTGGTTGTAAAGCCAGGTAACGGCAATGGTAACGGCAATGGAAATGGAAATGGTAACGGCAACGGAAATGGCAAGGGCAATAACAATAACAATGAAGTGACCGAGGGTGACTTATAATTACGATTAGTTTAAACAAAAAGAGAAATTGCACTGCGCAATTTCTCTTTTTATTATGGACTGTAAAGCAACACTAAGATGTATGTCTCTAGTAAACTAACTGGCTGTGCTGGATTGCTGTGTTCCTTAAATTTAAGAAGCCTGCATTTTTTATTTTGACAAAAAAGACTTTTGTCATTATGATAAGGTAAATGAGAATGATTATCATAACAAAGGAAGCTGAAAGATGTTGAACAAGGTAATCCCATTACACGAACAATTTAGTAATGGAGTGAGATATAAGTGATGAGCAAAATGGATCAATCAGCATTAACATGGGAAAAAATGCAAGATGGTACACTGGCTGTTAAAACAACGGAAACGCTCATGGTGTTAACACAAAGTCGCTATAAGGAATTACTTCATTTTGAAGAGTTATTAAAGGACATGCATCTGGATATAGATGAGAAGCAACTTATTTTGGAGCAAGAGCGGAAAAGTCTAAAAAAACAAAATACAAAGCTTGAAGCAGACATACAAAAACTAACACAGCAAAATGCGGTGCTACAAAAAAAGCTTACCGAATATAATTGTGTCGTCGATGAGCTGAGGGAGCTTCGTCGACAGAATACCGACTTGTTGATCGAGCTTAGTAAATACACGGCTCTTTCAAAGGAATCGCTATCAGGTCCATTAAAATCAATGATTCGAGATATGCGAGAGCAAGGTGTAGGCATTAAAGAAATTCATATTCGTATAAAACGTCAAATTAATCCTGATATCAGTTATAGTATGGTGCGAAAATATATTTCTGAGCTTGAAAGTGAGAATAAAGCGTAACAACACGTGTTTCAGCGATAAACAACACGTCCATAGTAAATTTGTGCATTTACAGTTGCCACTCAAAGTCCTATAATTAGTCTATTCTTTATATTATGAATGCCATCATATGGAAATACGAGAAATCGTAAGTGATTTAAGAAGAGTAGGAGAATTCAAGACAATGTCAAACGAGAAAAAAGGCGTCTGGGCAGCATTTTTGGCCTATGCTATTTGGGGAGCATTCCCACTTTATTGGAAACTGCTTGAGCATGTGCCGAGTATGGAAATATTATTAGGGCGTGTCATATGGTCTTTCGTCTTTACAGTACTAGTAGTGATTATATTCGGTATGCGAAAAGATTTAATAGCTGATTTAAAATATTTATGGACGCACCAAAAGAGTTTTTGGCAACTCGCTTGTGCTTCCTTTGTTATTTCAATGAATTGGTACTTATATATTTGGGCAGTAACACATGAACATTTGATAGAGACAAGCCTTGGCTATTATATTAATCCACTATTGTCGGTTATTTTTGGTGTGGTCTTCTTTAAAGAGAGTTTGAGTCGTGCACAATGGGCTGCAACAGCAATTGCTTTTATTGCGGTCATCCTATTAACGGTAAACTATGGAACAGTACCTTGGGTGGCAATTCTTATTGCGTTATCATTTGCTATTTATGGAGTATTGAAGAAGAAAATTACCCTTGATGCAACAAGGGGACTTGCCATTGAAACGCTATTTATCCTGCCGTTTGCACTAGGGTATTATATCTATTTATTTACAACGAGCCAAGCGTCTTTCTTACACATCAATATCCAAACAGATGTACTAATGATTGTCAGTGGTATTGTGACAGCAGTGCCGCTAATTTTATTTGCAAAAGGTGCTCAAAATATTCCACTTTATTTATTGGGCTTTATACAATATGTGGCACCAACTATTGTCTTAATTTTAGGTGTCGTTTTGTATAAAGAACCGTTTAGTCCAGTAGAGCTGCTGGCATTCAGTATTATTTGGGTAGCCTTATTATTGTTTTCTGGTTCGAAAATTTTAGAAATAAGAAAAGCACATCATAAATCTGCGTAACATAAGGTAAAAGTGTTAGAGTGACAGCGGTCATTCTAACACTTTTTTCAATGTCCCGTTCTTCGTTTATTACCTCGAATTGATTTGTGCTTTAATCGTCAAATAGGTTTCCTCAATTTTTCGCTTATAGGGAAGGTCAATTAAATCAATCGAGTCAATATAAGCTTTTTTGGCAATTTCATAGGCAGTCGTCAAATCACCATGTTTTACATAACAAAGTGCTTTATAAGAAAAACATTCATTCATACTAAACAAATCATAAGGGTGCGAGATGAAAATAGGAATTTCTGTAAAGTGGTTAAAGGCCTCAAGTGATTCCGCATAACGACCAAGTAAATACAATGATTTTCCCTTCTCAGCGTAATAAAAGTTTTGATCCAATTTTGTGGAGCCGGTAAGTGCATGAAAATGTTCGATTTCAACTAATGCTTGCTTATAATCATGTGTATAATTGTTATAATAATGGGCTTTTAAGACGTAGATAAAGGCGTCGACATCAGCTTGTTCAACAAACATGCGATATTGCTCCAACTTCATAATCATTTTATCCGCCTGTTTGAAGTCACCATCTATCATCGCACAATAGGCGCCAATACGGTATAAATCATCAATATGATAAAACAATTGATTTTGATGTGCATGTTCTATCGTTTCTTTGATTAATTGTTTACCAGCTTCATGTTCTCCAATGGCTAGTTGAAAAATGCAAATATAATAAGCCAATTTTGCAGTATCTCGGGAATCTAACTGATAGTTTTCTTGTGCCACTTCTTCTTTTACTTGTACTATACAGCTATAAGCCTCATTGTATCGACGATTTTCTGACAAAATGGCAAGTTGTAGAATATAGGTTTTTAACCAATGGCTCAATAAATTAATCTCTTTAAATATTTGCCGGGCTTGCTGTAGCGGTGCCTCCCATGTCAATAAACCTGCCTCATATTGGGCATCAGCATAAATATACAGTAAACGCCCAGCTTCATAGCTAAGAGGGAGATCTTCTATATAAGGTTGAATGATATCTACAATTTGCTGATGGTTATTTGCATCTCCTCGTTTTACTTCAGCAAACATAATTTCTACTTGCTCCAGCAACTGACGTATATCTGAGGATGCTACTTGTTCAAGTAATTCACTTGCTTTCACCCCAAGCCGTTCCGCAATATAGTCTAAGCTTTCCATTGATGGCTTCGCTTTATCGTTTTCTATTTGGCTGAGCATACCTTTTGTTAGACGATCGGCAGCAAGCGCCTCTAATGTTAATTTTCGTTCTTTTCGTAATTTGCGAATTCGGGTGCCTAAAGAGTCCACTGCCTCGCCTCCTTTCTTCATTATTAACAATAATAACTAATCTTTGTAAAGTCTATACCTTTTGCCAAAACCAAAAGAGAATCTAGATGCTAACTGATTGTTTAATTATATTAAACTTTTTATTGCGTGAAAAGCGGGAATTGTGTTATATTTTGTTTAATAAAATTAAACTTTTAAATTTAATTAAATACGGAGGGGTTTTTTCGATGGGTGAAGCGGCAAAATATAAAAAGGCGACCTATCATTTGTGGACTTTTACAGCCAGTAAAATGATTGCAATGCTAGGGTCGCATGTATTGTCTTTTGGTATTAGTTTGTATATTTTAGCGATGACGGGTTCTGCCACCAGCTTTGCCACAAATATGATTTGTTCCATATTACCTAGAGCACTTGTTGCGCCATTAGCAGGGTATGTCGCAGATAATTATTCAAAGAAACGAACAATATTATTGGCGCAAGCTGGGACGATTTTAACAATGGCAAGTTTATTGTTATATACAGAAACAGTTGGAATGTCAGTGAATGCAATTTATGTGACCACTGTATTCTATACGCTTTGTTCAGCATTTTCGAGCGTAACCTTTACTTCAGCAATTGCAACACTTGTTAATCCAGAACGTTTACAGCGTGCAATGTCATTTAATCAAATGTCGGTGTCTGTAGCGGCTGTTGGGGGACCTGTTATCGGTGGGATGATGTATGGCTTTTTCTCTATGGAAGTATTTTTAATTGTTCATATGGTAGCGTATGCGATAGCCTTTTGCTTAGAGGCCACGATGAATTTTAATTTGTATAGTACGCGAGGAGACACTGCTAAAACGGAAAAGATATGGCAAGGACTTGTTGGAGGCTTTAGCTATATTAAACAACATAAGGTCATTAAAGTTGTGATGTGGCTATCGTTGTGGATTAATTTATTTTTCTCTGCCATTGTCGTTGGTGGAACGTATATTATCATTGAATTACTAAAGGTTGAATCTACCCATTTTGGTTTTATCGAAGCAGCGGGGGCAGGTGGCATGTTAGTGGCTTCCATCTATTTTGCATCACGTGCCGAAATAAAAGTGCCACTTCGTTTTTCTAAAATAAGTTTATTGTTGCTTTCAAGTAGCTTAAGTTTTGCGATTATCCCATTAGTGACTGATCTTTCATATGCAATGATTGTTATCTTTTATATAGGGTTGTATTTTATATTTGCTATTTTTGAAATGGGTGTAAATATGCCTCTAGGTGTGTTTATGCAAAAGCTTATTTCCGAGGAATACCGTGGACGTGTATTTGGATTAATGGAAACAATGGCGATGTCCATGATGCCAATCGGTATGCTTGTCTATGGAGTACTATACGATTCTCTTCCAGCAACCGGTATATTGCTGGTGACAAGTGCAATTATAGTGGTATTGACCCTTGTATTACTGCGCACGTCAGTCTTAAAGGAAGCGCATCCAACTTTTTACGATGACAAAGCGCTAGCAAAGAATAACAAACTAATACCAAATAGGTAGTATTCTATTAGTGGTGATTGCATTAGTTTTAGTGGCGAGTACCACAATCGTATCGATTCAATATAAAGCAAAGCAGGCATGCAGCGCATCTAGCATGCCTGTTTCGATCATTATTGATCTTCGATAACAATATAAGTTGCTTTAATCGGACCGTGGACACCAACGACAGGAATCATTTCAATATCTGCGGAATTACTTGGACCCGTAATAAAGTTAATGCAAGAAGCGATATGTTCCCCATTTTGAACTTTTTGGCTCATCCATCGAGCCGCTTGGGTGATGCGTGGAACGATTGTACTTTTTGGCATCAAAATTATCGACTTTTCTGGTAAAAAGCTTACCGTTCGCCCTCTATATTTATCGCTAAATAGGACGGCTGTTCCGGATTCCGCTAAAGTCATCTCACTAATTGTAATCCCGATATTTGCTTTTTCTGCTTGTCGGATATTTTCCGCTGGCTGCGTTTCATCCCATATATACAGTTGGATTTCAGCTTGTGGCCATTGTGTCTGCATTAATGGTAATAAGCCATAGCTTTCAAAGCGTTCGTCTTGCCATGTAATGACAGAGCGTCCACCGTAATGATCTACGACTTTTTGTAAATCCGTTGCAAGATTTTCTGTAGTAGTAACTATTAGATTAGTATTAATATTTTTACATTGCTTCGCTAAGACAGCAACGAGTTCATCTTTCGTAGCATCTTTTAACACACGGTCTTGAGGTTGGTATTGCCAAACTGGTTTTGTTAGTTGTGTTTTTGGTGCACGTCCAAGTTGCTTGGCAATATTCGATAAAAATGAATCTCTATTAACAATGCTTCCTGCCATTATTCAGAACCTCCTTTTGTACGGCTGTTAAACCAGCTTCGGAAATTTTCTTTATTCGGAGCTGGGAAATCTCTTGCTTCTGTCCACGCTTTTAATGGCCCTGGACCGTTTGAAATTTTATTATCCTTTGTAAATGGAGACATGGCTGGTGATGCCATTTTCGTTGCCATTTTGTATAAAGTAGGGGAGGAAGCACCTAAACCAAACGCCTTCATAAGAAGCTTTTCAGACACCGGGGCTCTCCCTTCATTTTCAACGATGACCTGACGATGGCGATGAATCAGTTGATGCAATGGGATTTTGACAGGACATGCATCTGTGCAAGCACCGCATAAAGTAGAGGCATATGGTAATTCCTTGAAATCATCATAACCACCTAACAATGGTGACAACACAACACCGACAGGACCTGAGTAAATCGAACCGTACGTATGTCCACCAACATGACGGTATACAGGGCAGGCGTTAACACAAGCTGCACAGCGAATGCATTGCAAAATTGGTTGGAATTCCCCTCCTAAAATAGCTGAACGGCCATTATCGACAATAACTAAGTGGAATTCATCTGGCCCATCCGTATCGCCTTCATCTTTTACACCAGTTAACGTCGTAATATAGCTTGTTAGCTTTTGTCCAACAGCACTTCTCGTTAATAAACTGACGAGGACCTCCATTTCTTCGAACGTGGGCACAATTCGTTCCATGCCCATCACAGTAATTTGTGTTTTAGGTAAGGCGGTTACTAAATCAGCATTTCCTTCATTTGTAACGAGTGTGATGGAGCCACTTTCTGCGATAGCAAAGTTACAGCCAGTAATGCCAATATCTGCTGTTAAGTACTCATTTCGTAGTTTTTCACGAACATAAAGGGCTAGTTCTTCCGGTTTTTCTGTTTGGTCATAGCCTTGTTTTTCTTTAAATATATCGCGAATTTGCTCTTTATTTTTATGCAATGCTGGTACGACGATATGCGACGGAGGTTCATGATCCCCAACTTGTAAAATATATTCGCCAAGGTCTGTTTCAATCACTTCACAGCCCAGTTGTTCGAGCGCAGGATTTAAATTGATTTCTTCTGTTACCATGGATTTAGATTTGACGATTTTTTTTGCCTGTTTTTTTTCGGCGATTTGTTGAATATAGCTAGTTGCTTCTTCGGCAGTTTTAGCAAAAAATACATGTCCACCACGATTTGCTACATTTTCACTTAGTTGATATAAGTAATAATCTAAATTGGCGAGAACATGCTGGCGAATTTCCTCACCATGTGAACGCCATTCTTCCCAGTGCCCAAGCTCATCTGCTTGTTGTAATCGGCGCGTTTGAAAACGTTCTTGCGCACTGGATACTGCACCTCGCATAAAGGTATTTTCTAACTCTTTCGAAACTCGCTTGTTAAACCTATCATCGCTTGTTTTCATTGCCATTCGATTATCCTCCTCTAAAAGCCATTTATCGGCAGTTTAGTACTTCCGCAATATGCATCACTTTAATGGGTTTACCTTGTCGCTCAATACGCCCCCCGATATTGATTAAACAGCCCGCATCCGCACCGATTAAAATATCTGCTTCCGTTTCTTCCACGTTTTGTACTTTTTCATTGACCATTTCTCCAGAAATATTCCCCATTTTTACTGAAAATGTGCCGCCAAAACCACAACAGCGGTCTTTTCCTGGGAGTTCTACGTATTGTAAACCTTTAACATTTCCTAATAATTTCATTGGTGCTTCTTTCACACCGAGCAATCTAGTCATATGGCAAGAAGTGTGGAATGTCGCTTTACCTTCTAAATGTGCACCTACATCTTCAATCTGTAGAATGTCTACAATAAATTCCGTGAATTCATATGTTTTAGCAGCTAATGCCTGAGCTTTCGGTTCCCAAATAGGATCACCTTTAAATACTTCAGGATATTCTTTAAACATATAAGCACAAGAGCCAGAAGGGGAGACGACGTACTGTGCATGTTCAAAAGCAGTTATCATTTTTTTCATCGCATTTTTCGAATCCTGTACATAACCACTATTATAAGCTGGCTGTCCACAGCAAATTTGATTTTTTGGGAAGTCGATGTCACAGCCTAGTCTTTCTAAAACTTCGACGACTGCTTTTCCTACCTCACCTTGAAACATATCGACTAAACAAGTCGCAAACAGTGTTACTTTCATGCTTATCGCTCCTTTTGTATGGATTTGCAATTTCAATTGATTAATCAACTGGTCATCAGATGACTTGGCGGACAGTTAGATTGTTTTTATCATACTACAACCTGTAAGATGGGTGGAAGTGCTATTTGCAAATTTTCAAAAAATAGGGGAGGGACAAAAGAAAAAGTGCTAGATTGTGTTTAATCAATCTAACACTTTTTGCGATAACATCAGCTCTGGCAATTTATGAATTTCATTCCTTTGTAGATTCGGTTGTGTCGAAATAGTGCATTAAAACTTCCTCTACATTGCTTAAATGAGAAGACATTGCATGCTTTGCTAGCTCTTCGTTTTGTTGTTTAATGGCAAGGAAAATTTGCATATGTTCATCATATAATTTTTCGCTTGTCGTTTTTTTAGAATACAACCAAATACGACGCGTTTCTTTCATTGTTTCTATCATTAAACCGGATACTTGGTCTAAAATTGTTGCCAGTAGGGGGTTTTGAGAGGCAGCTGAGATTGCCGCGTGAAATTGAAAGTCCGCTTTTTCGCCAAGCTCTCCATCACCCTGTGCTAGTTTCATGTCATCTAAAATACGCAACATTGTTTGTATATCTTCATCTGTGCGATGAATGGCAGCACTAGCAGCGGCGCCCACTTCAATAATTTTTCGTACTTTTAATAGATGTGAGACATCTTTTTTATTTGTTAATGTAAGTGTTGACAGTGGGAAGTCAAGTTGTTTGGATGGAGTGCTCTTAACAAAAGTGCCGGAACCTTGTTTAATTTCGATTAAGCCCATTGCTTTTAGCGCGGATAAGGCTTCTCTTATGGCAGACCTACTTACTTGTAATTGTTCAGCAAGTTGTTCGACAGAGTCAAGACGATCTCCTGGTTTCAGGTCGCCAGCTCGAATTTTTTCATAGAGCATTTCTGATACTTCCTCATATATTTTTTTCGGTTTAATTTTCTTTAATTCCAAGGAGCTACACCTCATTCATCTCAATCAATTGCTCTATATAAGTATATTATACATGAAGAATGCTATTTTACTCACTGTTTATCATGAATACTTTGATTAGGTGTCTAGTGTTGAAATATCGTACAGTTTTGCTAGTAATTGCTGCTTAAAGAAGCTAAAACAGAAATTTAATATTAAAAAAATATTGAATTTTTGAAATTTAGTTCATATAATTTTAACATGTAGTCATCAGATGACCTAATCTATTTAAGTTTGGAGGGTGTAATAAAAATAAGTGATGTAAAAGTAGTAAGTGTTTAGTTACAAGATAACTTCATTTGTAGTTTCTACGAAAGTTTGACAAAGCGAAGAGCGTAGCATTTGAGGAGCGAGAAGTTCGTGATTGTAGTGTCACACTTCTAGTAGGCTGCAACCGTTGATGTCGTATTGTCATGATTGGGGAGAAATTTTTATTTGGGGGTATGCAATTTGACATTTACACAAAATTTCACGGCTGTGGGGGATAGTTTGACGTGGTCGGCAATCGTCGCTGTTATACCCATACTTTATTTTTTCTGGGCATTAGCCATTAAAAAAATGAAAGGCTATGTGGCAGGTTTAACAACTTTGCTTGTCTCTTTACTTTTAGCTGCCATTGCTTTTAAAGTGCCGCTAGGGACAGCAGTAATGTCCGCCACACAGGGGGCTGTTTATGGTCTACTACCAATAGGTTGGATTATTATTACATCGGTTTTTTTATACAATATCACGGTTAAAACAGGGAATTTTAATATTATTCGTTATTCCGTCTTATCGATAACGGAAGATCGTCGTATTCAAGCGTTACTTGTCGCGTTTTCATTTGGGGCATTTTTAGAAGGAGCCGCTGGTTTTGGCGCACCGGTTGCTATTTCAGCAGCATTATTAGTAGGTCTTGGTTTTAATCCGTTATATGCTGCGGGTCTTTGTTTAATTGCAAATACAGCCCCAGTTGCATTTGGTGCTATCGGTGTACCAATTACAGCGATGGAAGGACCAACGGGTATCGCCGCATTTGAAATTTCAAAAATGGTTGGACGTCAATTACCGTTTTTAGCAGTCTTTATTCCATTCTTCTTAATTTTTATTATGACTGGCTTTAAAAAAGCATGGGAAGTGATGCCAGCCATTTTAGTATCTGGTATTTCATTTGCTGTCACACAATTTTTAAGTTCAAATTTTCTCGGTCCTGAATTACCGGATGTTTTATCTGCTCTAGTATCACTTTTTGCACTAGCCGTTTTCATGAAGTTTTGGCAGCCGAAAACGATTTATCGTTTTGCTTCAGAACAAGAGATTACTGCTGATACAATTTCCAAAAAAGAGTCGTACAGCGGGGGAACAATAGTTAAGTCTTGGTCACCATTTATTATTTTGACGGCTTTTATTTCTTGCTGGGGGATTCCTGTTGTCAAAAGTGCTTTAACGGGAAATTATGACGGTACAAATATAATGTTAAAAGGGATAAATTTAGTAGGGCAAGCGATGACGTTTACGGCAGAAGTACCGCTTTTACATAATCAAGTAGTGAGTGGCGCAACGGGGGAAGCAATTGCTGCTTTCTATAAGGTAGAACTTCTAGGTGCGGCAGGTACAGCTATTTTATTATCTGCCATCGTTTCTAAATTTATTTTTAACGTTTCATGGCACGACTGGGGAACAACCTTTTTTGAAACATTAAATGAAATTAAATATCCGCTTATTACAATTTGTAGTGTCGTTGCCTATGCTTATGTCACAAATACGGCAGGTATGATGACAACGCTTGCCTTAGTTTTAGCGAAGACGGGTGTATTATTCCCATTCTTCTCACCTGTGCTAGGTTGGCTTGGTGTATTTATTACAGGATCGGATACATCTTCCAATGTCTTGTTTGCCAAGTTACAGCAAGTGACGGCTGATTCTGTTGGAATGGAACCGGTGCTTGCACTTGCAGCGAATGCATCTGGGGGCGTAACGGGTAAAATGATTTCACCACAATCTATTGCAGTCGCCGCCGCCGCAGTTGGACTTGTAGGGAGAGAGTCAGAATTGCTGCGCTTCGCGTTAAAGTATAGTGTGATGTTGCTACTATTTATTTGTATATTAACCTTTTTACAAAGTAATGTTTTATCTTGGATGATTCCATAGCACCGTGAATTTTTTAGTGAAAGGTATTGAGAGTCGCTTTCTCAGTACCTTTTTTCTAATTAGCAAACATAAAGGGGTTTTATTTTAAATTCTTGTATTATTGCAAATTTCGTTGACAGAAAAACGTAGCGGGCGCATAATTCAGAAGTGCCTTTTGCAAAGCAAAAAGATTTCGCAGTTTCTACAACTTTTCGTCAAGAAACGTTCACAAGCATTAAGGGCGCAATTTCCATTGTTTTTTGGTACGATGGAGGCAGTAACTGTAAGGAGAGAATGAAAAATATGGAAACTGATATTAACGTTTTTCTAGCGTTTGGAGCAGGTTTTTTAAGCTTCATTTCACCGTGTACTCTACCACTGTATCCAGCATTTTTATCATACATAACAGGGATGACTTTGGATGAGCTAAAATCTGAACGTGGCATGATGCAAAGGCGTGCTATTTTGCATACGCTATTCTTTTTATTAGGATTTTCAATTATTTTTATTATGATTGGTCTAGGCGCATCATTAGCAAGGGAATTCTTCCTAAACTATCAAACATTATTGCGTCAAGTTGGCGCCATTTTAATCGTTATCTTTGGGTTAATGATTGTAGGGTTACTGCAAATTGATTTTTTAATGAAAGATCGAAAATTCCAATTCAAAAATCGACCATCCGGTTATATTGGCTCCATATTAATCGGTATCGCATTTGCGGCAGGCTGGACACCATGTACAGGTCCAATTCTAATGTCCATTATTACGTTAGCTGGAGCAAATCCTTCTTCAGGGTTTAGCTATATGTTTGCTTATTATTTAGGTTTTGCTATTCCATTCTTCGTGTTATCATTCTTCATTTCACGTATGAATTGGATTCGCAAACATAGTCAAAAAATCGTAAAAGTTGGCGGCTATATTATGATTGCGGTAGGGATATTGTTATTCTTCGATGGTTTAACATATATCACGCGATTATTACAGCCTATTTTCGGTGGATTTATTGGCTTCTAATCTGCTAAACTAAAGGGCATACCATACTTTAACGTGGAGGGAGATGAATACGTGCCTACAGTTTTAGTAGTGGATGATACGCTATTTATGCGTGTTACAATCAGTAATATGTTTACTGAATGGGGTTATGAGGTAGTTGGCAATGCAGTGAATGGTAAAGAAGCTGTAGAGCTGTATCGAGAGTTACAACCAGATCTTGTAACAATGGATGTAACGATGCCCGTTATGACAGGTATTGCGGCTGTAAAAAGGATCATCCCAGAATTTCCAGATGCAAAGATTGTTATGATTACAGCATTAGGACAACAAAAATTAATTGTAGAAGCAATTGAAAGTGGCGCGAAAGATTTTATTACAAAGCCTTTCGAGCCTGAAAAATTAAGAGCTGTAGCAGACCAGTTAATTGGTCAAAGTTGCTAATTTAACATCAGAGGAGGATTCTTTATGTTAAGCAATATCCCTTCTCAATATTATGTTATAGGTTCGACTATAATGGCCATTATAATGGGTAGCTTTGTGATGGTATTACGTATGCGAGCTTCCAAAAAACCTACAAATGAGAAGAAAATTATCATTCCACCTATTGCCATGTCATCAGGTGCGTTAATGTTTTTATTTGCACAATTTCGAGTGCCACCTATGCAGATTTTAGAAGCTGCTGCGGTAGGTGTGGTGTTCTCGACCATTTTAATTGCTACTTCGAAGTTTGAAGTAAAAGGTCACGATATTTATTTAAAACGTTCAAAAGCGTTTGTATTTATTTTAGTTGGGCTGTTAATCTTCCGTATTGTGGCAAAAATGATTTTAAGTAGCTCGATAGATGTCGGGGAGTTAGCAGGTATGTTTTGGATTTTAGCATTTGCGATGCTATTGCCTTGGCGAATTGCAATGCTGATTCAATTTATAAAAATCAAGAAAACGATTCCTTTAAAAAATATGTAAAGAAAAGAAACTACACTAGCATATTTGCTGTTGTAGTTTTTTTAACGTACACAATGATTATTTGTATTCAGGGGATATGTTACAATAAGCGCTTTCTAATCGACATCGTGGTATACTAGGAAGCATGTTGAAAAATGAGGAGTTACTTAGATGAAATATTTTAAACCACAGATGCAGTTGCTCGTAAAAGAAAACCGTGAATTGCATGACCGATTAAAATCGCTAATGGCGGATATGGATTTGCAAAAAAACTATGCATTAAAAGCACTGTATCATGCAGAAGTGGCAGACGGTGGGCGCTATCAACAAGATTACCAAGCGCTTGATCATTTATTTAAATAAAGCATAAAACGCTAAACTAATTAAAGTTCTATATCAAAAAAAGCCGCACGTATTGCAGTGCGGCTTTTTTGCATCCTATTAGTCAAAAAGATGCTCATATGGGGAAACGTCAATTTGCATTTGATCTAATTTTTTACGTAAAAATTTGTGGTCACGTTTAGGCGTAGCTTGAATATAGCCGCGTATAATTAAATCATTGTCTATAGCTGTCGCCTTTTCTTCTAAAGCCAGTTCGCCAATCTTACCTGCAATTTTTTCTTTCGCCACTTGTCTAAATAGCTCAGGTACTGGGCTCACCAACTCATATAGAAATTCCTTCTCAGGTTGTCCCCATAGATGAATTGTTTTATCTAAGTAAAATTCCTGCCAATCTAAATCTGATTTCCCATCCTGCTTTGGTAAAGCCTTTAAAAATTTGCGGAACATGAAAAATCCGCCAATAGCCATTAGCGAAATAAGGACGACTACCCAAAATAAAATAAACCATAAAAACCAACCATCTAACAAATCGTTCACCTCTTTGTCTTCTCTCACTCTATTATAAAAGCTTAAACAAAAAAATTCATCCTTATTGTGCCTCTTTTTACAATTAGTCAGTGTATTGAACAAAAATCAACAATAAAGCGAATGAATGAATGAATATTTAGATAAATAAAAGCATCGAAAAACCAAAAAAATTTTAGAGTAAAAAGAAGATAGGTATGATGGAAAAGACATTTTTAAAATCTAACAGTTGAAGTACCTACTAGTATTTTGCGCCATTAATAGCATATCTGAACCTTATTTCTATGAAAAAAACACCTCACGTTGAGCTGTTAAGGTGCAATACCCTTTTTCAACGAAAGGTGTTTTTATTTGTCATACTTTTTAGGTCAGTGTGGAAAAAATATTTACACTTTTAAATTTTGAAAGGAACTTACTGTTTCAGCTTTTGTAATTTCAGGTAATTGATCTGTATAAGTTTTAATTTGTGCGAAACCGCTCCCTAAAAATATTGCCACCATTACAATAGCTAAAATCATTTTTATTTTTTTCATAGAATCACCTCTAAATTATTTTTCCTATATAAATCACAAGCTTTTTTATATTTTTTTATTTTGTAATAACATTCAGCCAAAATATAACTATATTTATTGAATTCCTCATCTTCTCCATTTTCCTTTAAATAATTTAATAGAAGTTCACCAGTTTTTTCCCACTTTTTATCCCCAGAATAAAATTGAAAATATAAATGGAAGATATAATAATACTTATTTTCTGATTTAAAATTGCTGTCATCAATTAGATTTATTCCTTTACATGTCCAATTTATCACTTCACTTTTCATTTTAAGACGTATAAAAAGTTCTATTAAGTCTACCATCGAAAACGTAATATCAAATAGCTCGCTTTTTGATACAATACTTTCCTTATAGCAATTAATGGATTGCTCATACTTTTCTTGTTTTCTGTACAGGGATGCTAAATTATGATAAATAATTCCTGTTTTTTCTACGTAATTATTTTGCAAGCAATAATCTAATGCAATTTGATAAGTGTCAGCAGCTTTTTGATAGCTACTATTATTTTTGTAAATAACACCTAATAAAATATAACAATCAATTAAGTTTTTAATATATAAATTGTGAGAGAAGAAATTAATGGTCTTTTTAATAGATTGTAATGATAATACATATTGTTTATTTTTTGCATAAACAATTGCTTGGATATAATAATAATCTGCAATTTCCCATTCTTCTACGTCCTTAAATAGGGTCATATCTCTCGACATTTTTTCGACTATTTCTATCGCTTTATAAATCTCTGAATGGTGGTAATAAAAAATCACTTCTACTAAATTTAATAAGAAACTACTGTAATCATCCATTTTCTCTTTATCTTTTTGCAATAAATTTAATTGTGTGTATAAATTATGATTTACAGAGTTATGTTGCATGATCGCTAATCTTAAGCAAATTAAAGAATATAAATAATAATTAGTCTGGATATAATGTGCTTCATTTTCTTTCAAATTATTAATTATGGCTTGTGTTGTTTCTCTATTTTTGCTTAAAATCGCATCTTTATAATAATTTTTAAGAATCTCCGTATTTTCTATAGTGCTATCTTCATTGGTTATTAAAAGTAAATCCTCTCTACCTAACTTCTTTAGAAGTAAAAGCAAGATTTCTTCGCTAGGAATAACAGTTTCATTTTCAATTTTTGACAGATACGATGGTGTACAAATATCTTTGCATAAATAGATCTGTTTCATACCTATTTTTTTTCTCTCATTATAAATGGCTTTACCAATTCCCATAAAATACCTTTGTCTATCGCATAGATGCATTTAGCCACATGTTAATTTCTAGTGTGTTTTGTTACTCTTTTTTTCGACCATCACCTCCATACTTACATAAATACTAGATTAACCCTTAATTGAGAAATGCACATGCGACATACACCTTTCTTAATTGTAATGTATAACTGGAAGCTTTATAAACGTAAAAAAATTGAGAAACTTACTTCTCTATTAATTATATATTTTATATTTTTTTCTATAAAATGTCTCAATTTAAATAAATTGAGAGTAATTTTTTTTAGTGTTATCGTTGAATTAAGGGAGGTGGCTACTATGACAAAAACTAAAAAAGTATATGTAAAACCTACTGTAAAATCAGCTACAGGTCCGTCTATGCAATGTAACTAATTTAGGTGAAGGAATGGGGAAACCCATTCCTTTATTCTTCTTAAAAAACAAAAGGAGGTTTGATTCATAAGTGACTAATCAAGTTCTTAATTTCGAGTCAATAATCAATAAAATTAAAAGCCTCAAGTTTCGTGAAGATGCAGGAATTCTTTTTGACAATATTACAGGGACAATTTACCGAATCGATAATGAGATTGGTCTATTAATTGTAAAGTTATTGAGAGACAATCGAACTTTACATCAAGTAGTAGAATATATCGTTGAGGAATATTTAATAGATAAGCAATCATTTGAAGAGGATCTTGAAGAATTTCTATTTAATATAGATAAAGTAAATGAAAATATTTGGGAATGGGATATCGAAAAGAAACATGAAGGTCTACTTGAATTTCCTTTACGTTTAGAAATTGAAGTTACTTCGCTATGTAATTGGAATTGTGGATTTTGTTACAATGTTTGGAAAATAGACCCTGATTTAAGTGACCAAGAAGTAAAACAAAAGATAAAAGCGTTCCCACAAAAGAACTTATCAAAAGAAAGTATCTTTAAGATTTTAGAAGAATGTAGTGAAAACGGTTGCTTCACAGTTCGTTATAGTGGTGGAGAAACTTTATTACATCCGGATATTGAAGAAATATTAGAATATGGCGGCAGATTGGGTTTATATCAAGTAGTATTTACGAACGGGCATTTCCTTAATGCTGAATATGTCCAAAGATTAAAATCTTATAACGTACAAACGGTTTTAATTTCTTTACATGGAGATGAAACAGTTCATAATTTTTTAGCTGGTCATAAAATGGCATATACAAAAGCAATTCAAGCAATTAAACTGCTCAGTGAATCTGAAATAGAAGTTGTGACTGAACTTACTTTAGTTAAAGATAACTTAAGTAAAACGCTAAGTGTAATTAAAGATGCATATAATAATGGCTCTAAAAAATTTAGTGTGATGAGATATGTACCTACAGGGAAAAATGATGAAAAGTATGGGGTACCTATATCTAATATGCTGCCTCTTATGGAGAAGATTGAAGAATTAATGCAAGAACTACCCGATTTGGTTGTAGGGTGGCCCTGCGGTCAAAGAATGTGTACTTCTTTAAATGACAAGCCGATTGATTCCAATGACATTACGATGAAACTCCGTAAAAAACAACTTACTGGACACTGTGAAGCAGGTTTAACTTGGGGAAGTATTTCGTTTACAGGTGAATTAAGACATTGTCCTCACAGTAATGTTTATTTTGGTAATATTACTAATTCAACAATTAAAGAGAATTGGAAAATAATGACTAATAAAGTCGCGGAAGTTCTTACACCTCGCTCTACATGTAATGGCTGTTCATTATTAGATAGTTGTCGTGGAGGTTGTCACTTACCACACTTCTTTAATTCAAATTTATCTAATGCATCATGTAACTAATTTTCTATACTTAATGGAGGGATGCTAAATGTTATATTTAATTATTGGTGATAAGCAATTTTCATCTTGGTCAATGAGAGCATCAATTATTTTAAAAGAAAAAAAGGTTCCATACAAGGAATTAATAGCTGGATTGGATTGGCCTATTAAATTCTCGGAAAATGGTATTATTCCGATAAACGAAAAAGATGAATACGATTTACCTAAAGAACCTGCCTCGGGTTGCGGTTGTCAATTAACTCAGCTAATTAAGATGGATCCCACTAATTTAATAAAGGGAAGCATAGTAGAACATCTTCCAAGAGTACCGATTTTAATTGATACTGATACGAACGTAGTCATTTGTGATGTACTGGCTATATCAGAATATCTTGAAGAAAAATACCCAAGTTATCCAAGTCTTTTGAGTTCTGATATTAAGAAACGAAGTGATATCCGAGTGTTTAGTAGCCATATTCATGCGGATTTATTACCGCTAATGAGTGGTATCTCATATTCGCATTCATTTAGAAATCCTGGTGGACATGCTATTGATGAAGAAACTAAAAATCAAATAGAAGAAACCATTACGTTGTTAGAAAAGTCTATCCAAAGAAAGATGACTAATAATTGGGAAGGGGATTTCTTATTTGGCGCTTTTTCCTTAGCTGATGCTATGTTTGCTCCAATTGCTCAACAATTTAAAGGTTGGGAAATTGAAATAGAAGATACTGAAACACAAAGATATTTAGAAAATCTATTAAATAGATACTCTATTTACACTTATTTACAAGATGCTAAAAAGCCGTATGAGCTTTTACATAGCTCTCCAAAAAATTCATATACTTGGGTTTCTCGTCATTACCGTTATTGGCCAGAAATTGGAATGATTCACAATATTTCTACAAGTGTTTATCATATTTTAGATGACACTTCTAAATATATGTTTGAATTAGCTTATGAAGGAAAATCAAACGAAGAGATTATTGATTACTTAGTTGAAGCTTATGATGTTGATTATGATATAGCAAAACAAGATGTTTTAGATTTATTCCGACAAATCCATCCAAGTAATATAGTTGCTAATAATTTTTCTGAAATTACTTTATGAAAAATATCATATTACTTATCGCTGAATCATTTCGCATCATAGCTTTCGAAATATTCTCTATTTTAATCCCTTTAATTGGATTGAAGATACTTGATTTGGATAATTTTTCCATTGGTATATCATTATTTTTATTTTCAATAGGCTATCTAATTTTTAGTTATACAGCAGGAAGAATAGTAGACGCTTATAATAAAAAGAAATTAATTATTTGGATATATATTACGCAATCCATTTTATTATGTGTATTTTATATGTACATTGACTATAACTCGTTATTCATTTGGATATATTACCTACTCATTCTAATGTTGGGACTGTCTGTTGTTTTTATTGAAACAGCTGTTACAGCTTGGATGCCAGATATATACGCAACCAACAGAATATCCAATGGAGCAGGAATTTTACAAACTGGTAAATCGATTTCTAACCTCATTGCCCCTACTATCGGAGGGGCATTAATTTCATTATACGGATACAACCATACGGTCGTCTTGCTTATTATGCTGTTGCTATTAAATATCCCTCTTACCATTTTATTAAAAAGCGAACATAAGCCCAATAGTCAGAAGAATTATATAAAACCTAACAAGCGTTTTAAAAGGACGTTTAAGTATATATTAACTACTCCATCTCTGAAAGCTATTATGCTAACGACTGCTACTATTAATTTAGCATTTTCGATTTATGGTTCATTAATAGTGATATATTTATCAGCGGATTTTCAATTAAGCGAATATATTATTGGAATTATCTTTTCCATTTCTGGAATAGGGGCACTAATCGGCTCCGTGCTCTCACCTTATTTAATTAAAAAATTTGGCTCTACTAATGTGATGATTTTTGGACCGCTAATACCAAGTTTTGGCTTGCTATTACTTGCTATACCCAATAATCAATACACTGTTTTATTGTTCTCTCTAGGAATATTCTTTAGCCTGCTATCTAGAAGTTTGGGAAGTGTTGCACGACTTACTGTTCAATCACTAATTATCCCTTCTGAAGAACGTGCAGAAGTCAATGGTACACTCATGATGTTTACTTGGGGAACAATTCCTATAGGAACTCTCATTGGAAGCTATTTAAGTGTTTATTTAGGTATACAAAAAGTTATGCTTATAGCAGGTCTTATCTTAGTAATATCTAATATTTATATGATTAAATTACGGGCTTCAAAATATAAAATAACTCAGAGGAATGCGATATGAAGAAGATTTTTTGGAATGCTTTTGAAATGAACTGTGTTGGTCATATTAATCATGGTCTTTGGAAAATACCCGGTAATAAAAGGATTAATTATAAAAACTTAAACTATTGGACGGAGTTAGCTAAAACTTTAGAAAAAGGGAAATTTGATTCTCTTTTTTTAGCTGATGTTGTTGGTGTATATGATGTTTATAGAGGAGGATTTGATACCTCAGTAAAAGAAGCAGTACAAATTCCAGCGAATGATCCTCTTATTCCCATATCCGCGATGGCCCATGTCACGACCAATTTATGTTTCGCGGTAACGTTTTCTACGAGCTATGAGCCACCTTATAGCTTTGCAAGAAGAATGAGTACGTTAGATCATCTGACAGAAGGTAGAATGGCTTGGAATATAGTAACTTCCCATCTAGATAGTGCTGATAAAAACTTTGAAATAAAACATTTGTTAACTCATGATGAAAAATATGATTTAGCAGATGAATATTTAGATGTATGTTATAAGCTATGGGAAGAGAGTTGGGAGGATGACGCAGTATCTATAGAAAAGAATATGTATTATGCTGATCCTACAAAAGTTCATAAAATTAACCACAAAGGTAAGTATTTTGATGTAATTGGACCACATTTATGTGAACCATCTCCTCAAAGAACTCCTGTAATTTATCAGGCTGGCATGTCTGAAAGAGGTCGGGATTTTGCAGCTAAAAATGCAGAGTGTATTTTTTTAGGAGGGAAAACGATTGATGATATCACCTATATTATTAATGATATTAGTGAGCGGGCGCTTACTTTCGGCAGATCTTTAAAAAATATAAAAATGTTTATGGGTTTATGTATTGTTACAGGATTAACAGACGAAGAGATAAACAGTAAAGTGGATTTATATAAATCATTTTGGAGCTTAGAAGGCAATATGGCTCATTATTGCGGTGGACAAGGTATTGACTTATCTAAATACAGTCAAGATGATAATATAAATGGATTTGCAGTAGGTGAAATAGTAAATACATTAAATCGTATCGATGGTAAATGGTTTAAGGTGATTATTGGAAAACCTAAAGAAGTTGCTGATCAAATTCAGCATATTATAGAACAAACGAATATTGATGGCTTTAATTTAGTACAATATCATTCACCAGATACATTCGAAGATTTTATAAAATATATTGTACCCGAGCTACAAAATAGAGGACTATATCAAAAAGATTATTCACCAGGAACATATAGAGAAAAACTTTTTAATTTAAAACATAAATATCGTTACAATAAGCCACAAGGGGTTAATAGTATTCGATTTTAAGTATAACGAACTGGCATTATTGATGAATAAGTTGAAGCATTAGATTCTAAGTCTATTTTAACAAAAGTTCAAGAATGTACCAACGATGCATGTTATGCTACAACTTCAATGTATGAGCCAGCCATAAAAGGGAATGGATTTACGCCAGCAGTACAGACAAATAAAAAGCATCTTCAGTTGAATTGGGGTTTTGATACCTCAACTTCAATTTGGGGGTGTTTTTTCTATGGGTACAAAAGATTTAAATCATCGTCTTTTTCGTTATTTCTAATAAAAGAAGATACGCAATGCCCATTTTGATAATTAAATCGAAGGGTCAAAGTAAAGCCAAAATGGGCTATCTTTATATGCCTATAAATGGAAATATAAATTTACCTTCATTGACAAAAGTAACAACTTGTTGTTAAAATCAAGTTGTTACTTTGACCTCGACAAATTTTTATATAGAAGGTCAAAGGTCTAGAGACAAGGAAAGTCTCTTCTAATTAGGGGGATGTAAAATGGTCAAGTTAAAAACAGTAGGACTAACTTTTGGAATAGCTGTTTCGTTACTATTAGCAGGATGTGGTGATAGCAATCAAAATGATGGAGATGCAACAGGCAAGAACGTAAGCATAGGTGAGCAGGTGGATTATAAAATTATAGGGATTGAACCAGGAGCAGGATTGACGGAGCTTTCGGAAAATACGATAGCGGAATATCAAAATTTGCAAGGTTGGGAACTGGAGGAAAGTTCAACACCTGGGATGTTAGGTTCATTAGAGCAGGCTATTCGAAATGAAGAGCCTATTATTATTACAGGATGGACACCGCATTGGATGTTTTCATCCTACGATTTAAAATTTTTAGAGGACCCCAAAGGGACATTAGGTGGAACGGAAAATATTAATACACTTGTGCGCAAAGACTTGGCTAAAGACTTACCCGATGCCTATACATTGCTAGATCAATTCTATTGGGAGCCAGAAGATATGGAAGCTGTAATGTATGAAGCCCAAGCAACTTCTTTTGAAGAGGCGGCAGAAAAATGGATTGCACAAAACGAAGAGAAGGTAAATGAATGGACAAAAGGGATGACAAAAGTGAAGGGCAAAGAAATCGAATTAGCATCCACTCCATGGGATTCAGAAAGAGCTTCAAGCAGTGTACTACAGGCAGTATTTGAAGAACTTGGATACACTGTCACAATTACACCTGTTGATCCTGCCATCATGTTTCAAGCAATCGCATCAGGAGTAGTCGATGCAACTGTCGCTGCTTGGTTACCAACAACACATAGCTCCTTTTATGCAAAATACAAAGAGGACTTTGTTGATTTAGGAGAGAATTTAACAGGGACCAAAAATGGATTTGTTGTTCCTGCATATATGGACATCGATTCCATTGAGGATTTACAACCAAAACAATAGGTTAAGAGATAACAAGGGGAATTTCCTAATAGTTAGGAAATTCTTTTTTTTGTTAAAGTGGAAGTAAAAAGGGATTCATTACAAGCGTGTCGAAATAGGATGAATTGAATTCTATGTAACTTACTATAATGTAGAAGACTAAATAAGCCAGTTTTGAGCAAATAGAAGGAGTCAAAGAGATGACGTTATATTCCGTTCTAGTAGCAGATAGCAAATTACAAACCGTTGATTGTACAGGAATTACTGAAATTACTGTAAGAGAATTAAAAAAATTACATCCGATAACAGGGGATACGCCAGAACAGCCTTGGCACTCGATGGATGATGATGCACAGATTGTCTATGCGCCAAATGAATCAGCTTTCGGTCAATTGCATATTTTCGAATGGAATAATCCACCGTATGATTTAGCGCTTTATAATGAAAAAAATTATGTATATGGCATTGAGGGCAATTGGGGTCCGCAATTTTTAGATGATTTTTTAAGCTATTTAAAGGAACATATAAAACCGGAGCAAAATGTTGATTTAATTAGGTTTTGGGCAGGAGAATATGACCGAAAATTAAAAAGTCGTCGTATCAATATTGCCGAAATCGAATGCCATCACCTTGAAAGCTTACAGAATGAACAGTACATACGTGTCGCTTTTGTTTAAATAATAGAATGCATAATCCCTTCTTTCAAAATAAAGTTAGGATTTTGGTATTTAGATTTCCCCGTTATTTATTCCTCACTAAAGTAGCAGGTGTTAAAACGCTGTCTATTGTTTTTTTAGTAATTGGCATAAAGAAATTAAGTGTTAGTCTTACGCTGGACAAATCTACCAAAAGTGCATCGAAAGGGAATGTTCCTATTCGATAGGATAGTGAAAGCAATACTAAGGGTTAATAGTAAGATTCCTAATACACAAGCTAATTTTTACTTTTTTCGACCTTTCTACGTTAATTTTTGTTGCATTTGCAATAAAATTAAGATACATTCAATATATAAATCTTTTGTTGTATTTGCAACAAAAAATGGAGGCGTTATTTTATGGAGGAAATTCTGCGTGAAATTGGCATGATTGCAAGAGCGTTAGATTCCATTAGTAATATTGAATTTAAAGAATACGACCTTACAAAAGGGCAATATTTATATCTTGTACGCATTTGCGAATATCCTGGAATTATCCAAGAAAAATTAGCGGAGATGATAAAAGTAGATCGAACAACAGCAGCTCGTGCTATAAAAAAGCTTGAGATAAATGGTTTTATTGAAAAGCAAGAAGATAACCAGAACAAAAAAATAAAAAAACTCTTCCCAACAGAAAAAGGGAAAATGATTTTTCCGATTATAAAAAGAGAAAATAATTATTCAAATAGTGTTGCATTAGCAGGATTTTCAGAAAGAGAAGCGGACACTATTTATCAACTTCTGAAAAGGGTTCGAAAAAATATAGAAGTAGACTGGGAATTCGTGAAAAAAGGAAATAAGAGAGAATATTGAATTTAAATAAAGGAGCTGTATATCAAATGACTATACAAATCAAAAAGTGCAAGCTTGAAGATTTACATGTACTCCGAGACATAAGTATTGAAACGTTCCATGATACATTTAGCAAACAAAATTCACCTGAAAATATGCAAGCCTATTTGGATAGAGCATTTACTCCTGAACAATTGGAGAGGGAACTAGTTAATCGTTCTTCCCAATTTTATTTTATTTGTTTTGATGAAGAAGCTGTAGGCTATTTAAAAGTTAATGCAAATGATGCTCAATCAGAAAAAATGGGGGAAGAGTACCTCGAGATTGAACGAATTTATATAAGAAATAAGTTTCAAAAAAAGGGGCTTGGAAAAACGCTTCTAAACAAAGCAATGGAAATCGCACAAGAACAAAATAAACAATATATTTGGCTAGGTGTTTGGGAAAAGAATGAGAATGCGATTCGTTTTTATAAGAAAATAGGCTTTGTTCAAACAGGAACTCATTCATTTTATATGGGTGATGAAGAACAGCTGGATATAATGATGACAAAAACACTTAACTAAATTGGAAAGGCGGACGATTATGTATATACCTAAATACTATAAAGTGACAGATGTTCATGAAATTGAAGAATTTATTCAAATGAACGCTTTTGCTACACTTGTCACAACAAAACAAGGCACACCCATTGCCACTCACTTACCGTTAATGTTACATAAAAAAGGCGATGATACGTATCTTACTGGCCATATGGCATATGGAAACCATCAGTGGAGAACATTTGCATCTTGTGGGGATGTGCTCGTGATGTTCCAAGGGCCCCATGCGTATATTTCTTCTTCTTGGTATTCGCACGAAAATGTGCCAACGTGGAATTATCAGGCGGTCCATATTTATGGCAAAGCAACACTTTTAGATAAAGATGAAGTAAGCGAAGATTTAACGTGGCTGTTAGAAAAATATGAGAAGCATAGAGAGCAACCTGTTTTATGGGAAAACCTTTCACCAGAGCTATTAGAAAAAGAAATGAAAGGTATTGTTGGATTTAAAATAAAGATTAGCGATATACAGGCTGCCTATAAATTAAGTCAAAACCGTAATGATGCAGACTATGGAAATATTATTGCACAATTGAATAGTGAAGCAACACCAAATTCAAAACAAATAGCAGAGCAAATGGCAAAGCGATGTAAAAAATAACGAGAGGCATCTTTTTAATTGCGCTAGATGGACATGCAAAGCATGATTGTTTAACCATATTTTAATAAATGTTATGATGAACTAATAACTGTGAAAAAGGGGATTGTTTTAATGGAAAATTTACACTCAATAGAGCAATTTGAAAACTTAAAAAAAGGTGACCGTACAATATTTGTTTTTTCAGCAGACTGGTGTGGAGATTGTCGATTTATTGATCCGATTATGCCGACAATTGAAAAAAACTACAGCAATTATCATTTTGTGAAAATTGACCGCGATGATTTCATCGATTTATGTGTTGCATTAGATGTATTTGGTATTCCAAGTTTTCTAGCTTATGATAAAGGCAATGAAGTTGGCCGCTTTGTTAGTAAGGACCGTAAAACACAACAAGAGATTGAAGCTTTTTTAGATGGATTAACTTTATCGTAAGACTTGCCTAAGCTATAGGGGACGCTATCTCCTATAGCTTTTTATTTGCCTGCTTTCAAGCTGTTACATAAGCAATACAACGCTCCACATACGCTAGTACCTCTTTTGAAATTGGGTATAATCCTGTTTTCTCTGTAGGGAGTTTTCTAACCTCCCAAAATTGATCCATTAAATCCTTGTCGCCTTGAAACGTATCATTTGATAATTCGATTATTTTGGAACCAATTTGAAAGCCTTTGTCCGATTCAGCTTGAATATTATGTTTGATACACCATTCAATTTGTCGTAGTAATCCAATATATTGCTGTGTCATTATGTCATTGCTACTAAGGTTTGGGATGGTTTGTTGTAAAAACGTTTGTTCATCCTCTTGGAAATAGTCCATCCATTTTTTAGAGGTGCTTTGAGAACGTTGAACGAGTTCCGTCACATGTTCCCACGATAATGATTCTTCTAAATCAACCATATTAATCAATGACGTCGTATGAGAGATACTCATTTGCAGTTCAGCAAGTCGTTCTTGTAAGTAATTGTGATGTGAAATTAAAATTTGTTTATAGGAAAGTTTATCTAATAAATCACGAATTTTATCGAGTGGAAGTGACAGCGTTTTTAGAATGATGATTTTCTCTAATTTAAACAAGTCTTTTTCCGAATAGTATCGTCGTCCATAATCATCTTTAAAACTTGGTGTCAGCAGATTAATTTGATCGTAATACCGAAGTGTGCGAATGGAAATATTGCGCTGTTTCGCTACCTCTCCAGTCGTCCATTGTTTCATTTTCATTCCTCCTGAAAAAAAGTTTGCAGGTGACGTTACGTCATCTCATACACTTAGATTACACCATATAAAGGAAGAAGGATAGAGAATGGAAATAAAAGAAATGAACTGGAAAAGTCAAGATTATTGGGGATGGAAAGAATTTATTTTATTACTGCTAGTAGAGTTTATTGTTGTGATTGGCATTATTAAATGGGTAGTGAAACCAGTGTACGCTCAGTTGTTCCGTAATGAGCTATATGCTGGAACATTAACAGGGTTCACGATTGCGATTACGCTTGTTTTTAGTGTTTATTTTATAGCGCTACGTCCTAAAAAGCTTTCTTGGCGAGAGGTAGGGATAACATCAATTTCCATGAAGCAATGGAAAATGATACTATGCTATTCGCTTCTGTTAATGATTGGCGCCTTACTAATCGTTGTGCTAACAAGTTATATCGGGATTTCGGTGGAAAATAGTAAAACACAGGCCATACAGCAAAACATAACATTTTTTACGGTACTAATAGCCTTTCTCTCTGCGGCTGTTATTTCACCAATATACGAAGAGATTTTTTATCGAGGGTTTTTATATCGCTGGTTACGTACACGCTTAGGATTGGTTGGTGGCATACTCCTTAGCTCATTTATTTTTACGATTGCTCATATCCCAACCTATAATGTCATGCCCGTCAACTTCTTTAGTGGCATTATTTTTGCTTTAGCATATGAGCGCACGAATTCTATTTGGCCTTCTATTATCATTCACGGTTTAACGAATGGCATAATGGTTGTGCTAACAAGTTTAGGATGAATAGATGATGAACATCGACAAAAAAACAGGTCTCATTAAACATGAGAACCTGGATTGGTCGATTAAATCATTATTTTGCTTGACGGTACCAGATAATCACAGGGATTAATAATAAAGATAATAGTCCACCCGTTAATGATAAAGTGGCATAACTAGAATTAGCTACTATCATCCCTGAAAGAGCTCCACCTGAAGCACCTGCCAATGCGATAAAAACATCAATTGTGCCTTGGATTTTAGCGCGTGTTGAAGGTTCTGTGGCATCAACAATTTGAGCAGTTCCGCTTATTAGGCCGAAATTCCATCCTATACCTAATAAAGAAAGAGCAACGATCAGCATAAACATGGAATCACTTGGTGCATAGGCCGCTAGTAAACCGGCAAACAGTAAAATAACCCCAGCAGCAATACTCATGGCTGTTCTACCAATCTTGTCAACAAGTAAACCTGTTACAAGAGAAGGAAGGTACATGGCACCAACATGGAAACCAATAACGATTCCTACAGCACTTAAACTATGTCCATGATGTTGCATATGGATGGGCGTCATTGTCATAATGGCTACCATAACGATTTGCGTAAGAATCATTACAACTGCACCAACCATGATGCCTTTTTTATTCATTGAAGGAGACGCCTGGTGAAGAGCTTTCCCAGAGACGATTTGATGTTGATGAGCTTCTATAGATGTTGCTAACAATAACGGGTCGGGACGAAGCATGATGAACAGAACTAAACCTGCTAGTATAAATGCAATAGCAGATAATAGAAATGGACCAGCTAATGAAGGAATACCGATAGAAAGAGCAAATTTCCCCATGACATCCACTAAATTAGGTCCTGCTACGGCCCCAAATGTGGTCATAACCATCGTAGTACTAATGGCCGTTGCACGTTGTTTGTTGTTTGCTAAATCTGTACCTGCATATCGAGCTTGTAAATTTGTTGCTGTTCCTGCACCGTAAACAAGTAAGGCAGCAAATAATAAAAAAACACTATTAATTAATGCGGCTATAACAACGCCAATGGCGCCAAGTCCACCAGTGATAAAACCTGTAGTGAGCCCTATACGGCGACCATAGCGTTGCGAAAGTCTTCCCACAATAAAAGCGGCCCCTGCTGAACCTAATGTAAATAGGGCAGAAGGTAATCCGGCAAGTGAGTCCGTGCCAAGCATTTGTTGGGCTAACAGAGCGCCTACCGTAATGCCAGCAGCAAGACCTGCTCCGCCGAAAATTTGCGATAAACTAACTACGATTAAAACTCTTTTATACATTTTTTTCAGCTTTTCGGGAGAATTTACATACTGCCCGATTGAATGATTTACACTAGCCAATTAGATGTAACACCATCTTTCTAACGATTTGATGAACAAAAATTTTTAGCTCATTTACCAAGCTTACCATACTCCTGCAATTGTAGATATATGCCAATTTGCGGTGGAAAATTTGGTATAGTAAATAGAACTTGTGATTTTAAAACACCTCCTAACGAATAAGGCTTCGTTAGGAGGTGCGAATGATTTTACCTTTATTGATTATGATCGTACCAAGGATTTAGGTGAATTAGAACTTCTTCTACATTCGGATGTTTCTCCATAATCGTTTTCTTTATTTTACGGATAATATCATGTCCTTCTTGGATTGTTAAATCAGCAGGTACACCCACACGCAAATCGACCAATACATAATGCCCGTGTTCTCTCGCCCGTAGACGATCTATTCGTTTTACTTCAGGAATAGTGAGGATTAATGTTTTGAAACTAGCCAGCGTGTCAGGACTTACACTTTTTTCCATAAGTGTGTCAATAGCTTCTAATAACATACCATAGGCAAGTTTGAAAACTAAAATGGTCACAATGATACCTGCAATGGGATCTCCATATGTAAGGATATGAATATGATAATTTTCCCCAATAAGTGCAAGCCCGATTCCTAATACGGCTGCTAATGATGCATATACATCAGCAAGATGATCATAAGCAGTGGCTATTAAGCCTTTACTATTTGTTCTTTTGCCAATTTTTATCGTATATACGTATAAAATAAGCTTCCAAACAAGTGATATAATGGCCGTGATAAAGGCAATTAAACTTGCTTTTTCAGGCTCCTGAAAGAATGCGGTAATGGATTCATAAGCAATATAAAGAGCTGCTATCATTAAAATAATTCCTACAATAGCGGAACTAATCACTTCTGCTTTTCCGTGTCCGTACGGATGATCTTCATCGGCAGGACGTTTAGAAATACGCATGGATGTTAAAGCGGCACCGCTTGCTATCACATCACCTGCATTATGATAGCCATCAGCTAAAAGAACAGGGCTGTGGAAGATAGTACCAACTACTATTTTTAAAATAGTTAATACGATGTTGCTTATTAAACTAATCCATCCAGCAACTATTGTAGTATTTGTGCTTTGAGTCATAAATGTATACCTCCAATAAAATTCTTTCCTAAAAGCAACAAAAACCTTTGACTCGTTTTAAGTCAAAGGTTTTGATTAAAAAAATATAGGTTTTGTAAACTTGAAATTTGTATCATCTTTCTCACTCCAATATAGGCGTTCATTGAGTGTAACATATTCTATTCATTGGTTCAATCATGGTTTATCCCACTTTTTTCTTAAAAAACAATGGGGATATCTATTGTTCGGTAGTATCATTTAGTAAAATAGGTAATAAAAGTTAAAAAATGTTGTATAACTTATTAAACAAGAAAGGACGTAGACTTATGAAACAAATTATAGCACTTGGGGGCGGTGGCTTTTCTATGGAGCCAGAAAATCCTTTGCTGGATCAATATATTCTTCAGCAATCTATGAAAAAAAATCCGAAAATTTGCTTTCTTGCAACAGCAAGTGGAGATTCAGAAAATTACATTTCTCGATTTTATCATTTCTTTGAAAAACAGGATTGTCAGCCTTCGCACTTATCCTTATTTAACCCATCTACAAGAAATATAGAAAGTTTCTTACTGGACAAAGATATTATTTATGTTGGTGGAGGAAATACAAAGAATTTATTAGTACTATGGAAGGAATGGGGATTGGATACCATTTTGAAAAAAGCGTGGGAGCAAGGAATAATACTAGCTGGAATTAGTGCGGGTTCCATTTGTTGGTTCGAGGAAGGAGTGACGGATTCTTATGGGGATGGGTTGGAACCATTAACGTGTTTAGGGTTCTTAGAAGGAAGTAATTGTCCCCATTATGATGGAGAATCGGATAGAAGACCTTTGTATCAACAGCTTATCACTAATAAAAAAATTAAACCTGGTTTTGCAACGGATGACGGTGTTGCCATTCATTTCATTGATCAGGAAATCCATACTATTGTAAGTTCAAGACATAACGCGAAAGCGTATAAAGTATATGATGATAATGATAAAGTTATAGAGAAAGAGCTTGCAACAAATTTTTTAGGTCTTCTTTAGCAATGATAAACGGGAAATTTCCTTTCAATAACATAAAACCCCGAATAGTTCCGCTTTTCTTGAAAGCGTGCTTTGCTCGGGGTTAGTGTTATAAGCGGGCTCCTAACTTAATGGTCCGAAGCTTACTTTCGCTGACACAACATGCCTTTACTTAGTTGGCATGTGCGATGGCGCTGATTTCAATTAGTTGTTCTGGTGATGCCAAGTAAGTCACCCCGATAAGGCTACCGGCTGGTCGATGTTGCCCAACGTATTCCTTGAATAGTCGAAGGACTGGTTCAGTATGTTCTTCCGCATTTGTTAAATAGATTTCCATATAAGCAAGGTTAGATCTTGTTGCACCGAATTTTTCCAAAACGCCATCTAGATTTTTAAGCGTTTGCTGTGCTTGTGCTTCGATATCGCCATCGCCAACGAATGTACCCTCCGTATCATGGGAAAACTGCCCCGAAATGTAGATAGTGCCGTTGACACTGTAGCCCTGTGAAATACCGTGATCCCAAAGGTCATGATTGTAAATTGTAATATTCTTCATTTTTTTCTCTCCTTTACTTTAAAGTAATGTCAGTATAAAATGAACGCGAACAAAAAAATAGTACGCACTTTTTTGAAAGGTACTATCAGAAAGGATAGTGTAAATATGGGTTTGGCTGATTACAAAGACACGGGGACTATTCAAGAAACCCCGTTTGGCTATACATTATCAGTAATTGGCGGTAAATGGAAAATGCTGATTATTTATATTTTGGCGGAACATCAAACGGTTCGGTTTAATGATTTGAAACGCAAAATAGGGGCTATCACCTTTAAAACATTAAGTGCACAACTGAAAGAATTAGAAGCAGATGGAATTGTCAGTCGAAAAGAGTATCCACAGATTCCACCTAAAGTGGAGTACAGTCTTACAGCTAAAGCGGAGACGTTATTACCTGTTTTGGAACAGTTATGTGAGTGGGGAGAAAAAAACAATACGCATTAATGTCTTGCTGTAAAGCGTACCTCACAAATTAAATGAATGAGCGATGAATGGATGCAGGAGCTACAGTTAATTTGCCATTTCTATAGCGGAGATTGAAAGCTTTAATCATCTCTTTTTTTCTGTTTCTTATTATCAATAATGTGGAATAGAAACAACAATAGACTACAAGAAAAAACAATAGACAGTACGCCTTTAACCGCCCGCATGACAAAGTGATCAGTAGGGAAATCGAATAAAATATACCCCAAACAATAGATCCATGATACAACTATTAACAATTGAAATACTATTTTCTTCATGACATATTCTCCCTTAAAAGTACTGCTTTTTTTACTAGCTAAAAAATTTTATCTACAAGAATCGTAACATAGTAAGATGTAGGTGGATACAAATGTAGGATTAGATGAATTTTATTGCACAGGATTAAGGTTTATGTCAGTTTCTAACTTGAAGGTTTCTACAATTATGACTGTCATGGGCATTATATTTATTATGCTAATCGCATTTAATTTCAATCAAAAAGCACAAGATGTAGTATAAAAAGTGTTTCTATAATGGGCTACTAACCATAAAATATAGAACCAGCCACTCATATAAAAGTGAGTGGCTGGGTATTTTTGTCTAAAGTCTATAAAATGACAGCTCTAAATATTATTCAAAAAACATACTTTAATGGACGAGCAAAACTGCTAGATAAAGGAGCGTATAGCAAAGCCATTGCGCGGCATAATGATAGCAAGGAACAGTGAGGGTCTTCAACTGCTCTATTGGTTCAGCTAATATATAAAAAGTAAAGAATGGATGATGAATTTGTCACATTTTAATAATCATGGGCAACAGGATGGAAGTAAAAATAAAATCGCCTTGAAATGGACTTTCTTTCTTATAGCGGGCTTTATGATTGTCGAAGTGATAGGTGGCATCATGACAAACAGTTTAGCGCTATTATCAGATGCAGGCCATATGTTAAGTGACGCAGCAGCGTTAGGGTTAAGCTATATTGCTGTATCCATTGGTCAAAAAGCCGTAACAAATCGAAAAACGTATGGCTATCGTCGGTTTGAAATATTTGCCGCTTTTATAAATGGTCTTACGTTGATTGCCATTTCGCTCTATATTTTTTATGAAGCTTTTCGTCGATTTTCAGAACCACCTGCAGTGGCAAGTACGGGTATGTTAATCGTGGCAACACTCGGTTTACTGGTCAACATTGGCGCAGCCTTTATCCTTAAACGGGGGGATAATGATAATCTCAATGTAAAAAGTGCTTTTTTGCATGTTTTAGGTGATATTCTCGGTTCGGTGGGAGCGATTACGGCTGCATTGCTTATTTTATTTTTTGAATGGAATTTAGCCGATCCTATTGCAAGTATGATTGTAGCGCTTCTTATCATTATTAGCGGCTATCGTGTTACGCGTGACTCCTTCAATATTTTGATGGAAAGTGCTCCAGAAAATTTGCCAACGGATGATGTCAAAGCGAAGTTAATGACTGTTGAGGAAGTCGAAGAGATTACCGATTTACATATTTGGCTAATTACAATGGATTTCCCTTCTTTAACTTGTCAAGTGGTGGTGCATCAAGAAGCGGATGAACAAATTGTTTTACGGAAAATACAAAATCTGTTACACGACGAATTTGCATTGCATCATATGACGATACAGATTGAAAAAAAGAGCAATTAGAACGGGAAAATTATTATGTGATGGGTAATCTACCTAATGCATATTGCCGTGTAGATTATTCAATAGCGTAAAACGAATCAGCATGCTTACGACAAATGCGCTGGCACACTTCAGACGTTAACTTCCTCGTACTATCCTCCTTATTGTAAACCTTACTTGCTCTTCTATGCGTCTATGCAAAATATTAGCTGCTGTTTGTATGTATAAATTGTTGTAGTAAGCCGAGTGTTTTCAAGCGATGCAGCATAATCAACTTCACTAGTGCATTGTGTTTGAACTGCCTGAAAAGTTACATCAACAACTAAATTAGGGGTTTTCCTTTATAACAACTATTGTTTAGGGGAAAACCCCTATATTTTTTGACTATAGATTTCACTATGATGAGAGTGTAAGTTTCAAACACAAAATGCAGAAAGAAGGAAGAAGCATGAAAAATTCTTTCAAAATTGTCATTGTTGGTGGGGGAACAGCTGGTATTTCTGTTGCTGCCCGCTTATTAAGGAAATCGCCAAGCCTCAATCATGAAGTGGCGATAATAGATCCAGCCTCAAAACATTATTATCAACCGTTATGGACGTTAGTTGGTGGAGGCGCTGCTAAAAAGGAAGATTCTGAACGTTCTATGGAATCTCTTATTCCAGAAGGCGCAGTATGGATCCAACAACCCGTACTTGAATTTAAACCTGAACAAAACGAAGTCATTCTAGGAGACCAAACATCTATTTCATATGATTACTTAGTTGTAGCAGCAGGAATTGAAATTAACTGGGGTGCCATTAAAGGCTTAAAAGAAGCGCTTGGTACAAAATCTGTTTGCAGTAACTATTCATTTGAGCATGTTGATTATACTTGGGAAACGATACGCAATTTAAAATCAGGTACAGCCTTATTTACACACCCAAATTCACCTGTAAAATGCGGTGGTGCGCCACAAAAAATTATGCATTTAGCGGAAGATTACTTCCGAAAAACGGGTGTTCGTCAAAATATGAAAGTTGTATTTGGTTCTGCTAATCCAGCCATTTTTGATGTACTGAAATACCGTGAAGCGTTAGAGAAAGTGGTGGAACGCAAACAAATTGATGCACGATTCAGACGTAACTTAATTGAAATTAAAGCGGATGAAAAAATCGCCATTTTCGAAAATTTAGATACTGGTGCAAAAGAGCAATTGAAATATGACATGATTCACGTCACACCTTATATGAATGCACCGAAATTTATTGCGAACAGCCCTTTAGCGGATGACAACGGTTGGGTGGATGTGGATATGTATACATTGCAACATAAGAAATATGCAAACGTCTTTGGCATTGGCGACTGTGCAAACTTGCCAACATCTAAAACGGGAGCAGCCATCCGAAAACAAGCACCTGTGGTAGCTGAAAATGTTGTGGCATGTATGCGCAATCAAACAATGGACAACACATATAACGGTTATTCATCTTGCCCAATCGTCACAGGTTACAACAAGTTAATTTTAGCAGAGTTTGACTATAAAAAAGAGCCTGCTGAATCAATGCCATTTAACCAAGCAGTGGAACGTGCAAGCATGTATATGATGAAAAAAGATTTATTACCAATTATGTATTGGGACGGCATGTTAAAAGGAACGATGTAGAAAGGAGGCATGTGTGATGGAAACGAATCCGTTACTAGAGCAACTAAAGCAGCCGGATATTCAAGCAGCGCTCGTAGCATTGCTAAGCCAATTGCCGACATATGAAAAAAACTTACAAGCCATCGGGAATGTCGTCAGTTTTGGACAAGCGGTATTGCAAGATCAGCAATCCATTCAAAAATATGATGAACTTGTACGAAGCTATAACGTAAATCTTGAAACGATGGAAGCATTAGTGGGCCTACTAGAAAAATTGCCGAAGCTTTTACAAATGATCAATCAGTTAGAGGATATAGTCGATTTTGTAACAGCTGTGTTAGCAGATCAGCAAACAATTGAGTATGCGACAGCTAGTATTAAATCTTACACAGAACCGATTGTAGAAAAAGGAAAACAAGGGTACTCGCTAGTTAAAGATATACAACAACAAGCAGAAGCAACAACAGAACCAATTAAACTCTTTACGATTATGAAGTGGTTAAAAGACCCGAGTGTTCAAAAGTCACTGAAATATGTACAAGCAACAATCCAAATTTTAAATAAACAAACCAATTAAAAGGAGAGAATTTTATGTTATTACGTTATTTCTATGATGAAAAATTAGCACATGCTTCTTACATGGTAGGTTGTCAACGAAAAGGCGAGGCAGTGATTGTGGATCCAATGCGCAATATTGAGCCATACATCCAAGTAGCTGAAAAGGAAAATATGAAAATCGTTGGAGCATTAGAAACGCATATCCATGCTGACTTTGTAGCAGGTTCTCGTGAATTAGCTGATCGTTTTGGTGCTACGATGTACATTTCCGATGAAGGCGATGAAAACTGGAAATATCAAAACTTAGATGGCATTCAACACGTACTATTAAAAGATGGTGACAAATTTGAACTTGGTAAACTTACTTTCGAAGTGATGCATACGCCAGGTCATACGCCAGAATCTATTTCATTCCTATTAACAGATGGTGCAGCGGCAGATAAACCAATTGGACTATTTACAGGTGACTTTGTATTTGCGGGGGATATTGGCCGACCAGACTTATTAGAAAAAGCAGCTGGTATTAAAGGGACTGCTGATGCAGGTGCAAAAGTAATGTATACATCTGTAGAGCGCTTTAAACAATTACCAGACTACTTACAAGTATGGCCAGCACACGGTGCAGGTAGCGCATGTGGGAAAGCACTTGGTGCAGTACCATCGACAACAGTAGGCTATGAAAAACAATTCAACTGGGCAATGCAATTCGACAATGAGCCGGACTTTGTGAAAGCTTTATTAGATGGTCAACCAGAACCACCTTATTACTTTGCAGTGATGAAATCCGTTAATAAAATTGGCATTGAGTTAATTAAAAATTTACCAGAGGTAAAAGTCATCACTTCTATTGAAGAAATTGAAGGCTTGATTGCAGCTGGTCAGCAAGTTGTGGATACACGAGATGCTCAAGCCTTCTCACAAGGACATATTAAGGGAACGATGAACGTGCCATTTAATAACTCCTTCACAAACTGGATGGGCTGGATTGTGAACTACAAAGAACCTTTATATTTACTTGCTAATGCTGCTCAAATGCAAGACATGCTCATTGCACTTCGCTCAATCGGTATTGACCAAGTACTAGGTTATGCAGATGTAGAAGCAATGATTGAGCAAGCGAATGAACTAGATTCATATGAAAATATTACACCTTCTGAGGCAAAAGCGATGATGGACACAGAAGATGTAGCTGTATTAGATGTGCGTAATCTGACAGAATATAATGAAGAGCATATTGAAGGTGCACAGCACATTATGGTTGGTACATTAAAAAATCGTTTAGATGAAGTACCAAACAAAAAACTCATTGTTCAATGTCAAGCAGGTGGTCGTTCTGCCATTGCCGCAAGTGTATTAAAAGCAAATGGCTTCCACAATTTAGTTAATATGACAGGCGGCTACGGTCAATGGGTGAAAGAAGTAAAATAAAGTAATTAGTGCAAAGAGTGCCTTCCGTGTGAGGCACTCTTTTTGGAGGTTTCTATGATCATTTTACTAATTGTTGTCCTAGCCATTGTTTTAGTGCGGGCTTACTATATTCGTTTTGTCCCTGTCAAACAGGTGAAAGATATACCGTACCGTCAAGTAGCTGAAGGATATCAACTACTTGATGTACGGGATTACAATACAACAGGCTGTTTAGTTTATAATAGTAAGCATATTCCATACGGCTATTTACCACGTTTCTATAAACAAATGGATAATCGCCCTATCCATCTGATAGTAGAAAGTCAAATGGATTTAAATCTGGCTAGCCGCTTTTTACGAAAAAAAGGGTATAGTGTAAATAGCTACACGATGATGAAAAGACCGTGTAAAGTAAAAGGAATGATGTATAAGGAGGTGTAAAGTATGCAATCCCAGCTACAAAATGAGTATTTACAGCAAATTTATGAGCATATTCAAGATGGGATTATTATAATGAAGGAAAGCAGGGAAATCATTATGATGAACCCTGCTGCACAGCGCTTAACCGGTTGGCAAAAAGGTGATTTTGTGCCGTATTGTTCCTATTGTATGACTCGTAAAAGGGAACAGGGTGAACCGACGTGTTATTTAATTGCCAACAATGAAGTGCCTTCATTTTTATCAGAAATGCCTATTTATCATGGTCGAAAGATTGATGTCGAAATGAGTACAGCCGCTATTTATGCTAATGAGAATACAGGGGAAACAGAATATTTACTTGTCTTACGTGATCAGGAAACATTAAAAAAAGCGCAAGAGGCTGCCATTAATAAAAAAATGATTCGAGCATTAATCGAAGCAAAGGAATCAGAACATAAACGCTTAGCACAAGAACTACATGATGGAGTTGGTCAATCATTATTTTCGGTATCTATTGCACTGCAAGCGATTGAATCTTTTGTGCAAGATAATGTGCAGTTGAATGAGTACATTTCTGAAGTACGTGCGGAACTGCAAAAAGTCATGAATGACATTAACGCATACTCTCACCAGTTACGACCGCACAGTTTAGATCAATTAGGTTTAGAGCCGACCATTCAGGCGACAATTGATACGATAAAAAAACAAATAACGGGGTTGGATATTCAATTAACGACACGTGGTCTTGATCGATGTGACCCAGCAGTTGAGATTAATTTATATCGGATTACGCAAGAAGCATTGCATAACATTATTAAATATGCAAAAGCAACCCAAGTGCATATTCATATTAAAAAGGACAACACCCATATCTATATGACCATTCAAGATAATGGCATTGGCTTTGAACGGGACAAGATTCAAAATGCAGGGCTAGGGTTAAAGCATATGGAGGAACGGGTCGATCAGTTGGGTGGTACTTGTTCAATTCTGTCAAAAGTAGGACAAGGGACATGTATTGATATCGTCATTCCAAGATGGAGGCCGCAACATGATTAAAATATTGCTTGTCGATGACCATGTGTTAATAAGAAAGGGCATTGCGCTCCTGTTAGGGAATTATTCGGATATAACAGTTGTAGGAGAGGCAAGTGATGGGGAAGAGGCGATTCAGCTTGCCTACCAAACTGAGCCGAATGTGATTTTAATGGATATTTCGATTCCAAATGGGTTGGATGGATTTACTGCGACAAAGGAAATTAAAAAAAATTTACCTGACACGAAAATAATTATGCTGACAATGCATAATGAGATAGCCTATATTCAACAGGCGATGGAAGTAGGAGCAGATGGCTATATTTTAAAAAATAGTCAAGGTGGCGAAATGTATGAAGCGATTCAAAGTGTCTATACAGGTCGCCGCTACTACGAAGTGGGTTTACCAAAAGGTCAACTAGAAAAATTATTTAAGAAAAAAGGAAAAAACAATGCGGATATCTTATCTACACGTGAGCAGGAAATTGTTCGTTTAACCATTTTAGGATTTACGAATATGCAAATTTCAGAAAAGCTATTTATTAGTGCTAAAACGGTAGAAAACCATAAAGCCAACATTATGCAAAAACTAAATTTAAAAAGTAAGGCAGAGCTCATTCAATACGGTATTACAAATAAGTATATAACATAGCTTACGTAGGCTGCCCAATAAAATCTTCTTTCTAAAGTCTATGCTTTTATTAGTGAAGAACCATCTATTAACTGTGCATAAGCGATAAAGCAATCTGCTTTATCGCTTTTTATATGTGAAGGTGTTGACCCAATTGTTTTCCTGCTCTGATTAATTTACGACCGTACAACAAAATCGCATTTTCTTCTGAAGTATAGGGGCTTCCCCCTATATTTTTAAAGCAGGACACACTCTATACTTAAAGAAAATAAGGTAGAAAGAAGGTGTGACGATGGAGTTGTCATTCATCGTTGTCATATTTTTAATTGGTTTTGTCGGATCATTCGTATCAGGAATGGTAGGCGTTGGGGGATCCATTATTAAATACCCTATGCTTTTATATATTCCACCATTATTTGGGTTAGCAGCTTTCAGTGCACATGAAGTATCCGGTATTAGTGCCATTCAAGTGTTTTTTGCATCGATTGCAGGTGTATGGGCATATCGCAAAAGCGGCTATTTAAACAAATCGCTTATTCTTAATATGGGTACAGCAATTTTAATAGGTAGCTTCATTGGTAGTTTTGGATCCAGCATGTTACCAGAAGCAGCAGTAAATATTGTATATGGTGTTTTAGCCTTAATTGCTGCTGTCATGATGTTTATTCCGAAAAAGCAAATTGACGATAAGCAGTTAGATCAGATTACATTTAGTAAACCATTAGCAGCGGGTTTAGCGTTTGTCGTTGGGATTGGTTCAGGAATTGTTGGAGCAGCAGGTGGATTTTTATTAGTACCAATCTTACTTGTTGTCTTGAAAATCCCAACACGTATGACGATTGCCACAAGCTTAGCGATAACATTTATTTCATCAATTGGTGGAACAGTTGGGAAAATTATGACAGGTCAAATCGACTATGGACCAGCAGCAATCATGATTGTGGCAAGTTTACTTGCAGCTCCACTTGGCGCAAAAATAGGCGGCAAGCTCAATACAAAAGCACTACAAGCGATTTTAGCAGTTTTAATTTTAGGCACAGCCATTAAAACATGGTTAGATATTTTGTAAGTAGTCTCACATTACAACGATATTTAGTAGTGATGATGACAGGCTTTAATAAATAAGCATCCAGATACTCATTAAATGAGTATCTGGGCTTTTTTATTTAGGAAATATGGCAGTAGAAAAAGCGTTTTTTTAGTAAGAGTGAACTGTTCTATGCTATCACAGTCGCTGATGTTTTCCATGTGAAAATTTCGACGAAACATGTCCCCCTTTTTACATATAGCTGTATATATTGTGTAGAAAGGAGGTGTTACCGATGGCAAAAACCAATTTTTTAGATGCATCACTTCGCTTAAAGTATTTGGTGGGACATACGGAAACAAACAAGCCAAAATTTGCAATTAAAACCTACCGTAATTTAAACGACACGCATACACCCACAGCGTTAGTAACGGTAGCGAAAGCGATTGCGAGTCTCTCATCAAAGCCACTAGACAGCATTAGCAAGCAAGAAATAACAGAATTGTCGTCATTACAATAAAAAGGAGGTAGGACTGATGGCAAAAGTTTTAGAGTTACAATTTGATACAGCATTAGGAAAAACGGCTACGATTGCCATTGATGCACCGAAGCCAAATGTCACATCTGCTGAAATTCAACAAGTGATGCAAACGATCATAATGAGCAATGTATTTGGTGGACAAGCTGGTGCTTTGATTGGCATAAAAGGTGCACGCATGATTGATCGTCAAGTTTCAGAGTTTGCCATGAACTAATGGATGAAATGGTCTTTGCGGTCGTTGCAAAGACCATCTTTAAGACGAGTACAGCATGTCAAAAGGAGGGGGCCGTATGGAACAATGGCTGACAATGTTATCTGATATTGGTTTTCCTATCCTCATGTCGTTTTACTTATTACATCGAGTAGAAGTTAAGCTAGATGCGATTCATGATGTCATTGTTTCACTTAAGTGAAGTTGACTTCACAAAGATGTACGAAAGCTGTCACGACAGGTAGTTGTCAACGCTTACATCATTCGATAAGATGAGGGTAGTGTAAGTAGGGAGTGTGTAAAGATGAAAAATAAAGTAATAGGGTTTGTATGTCTATTGGCTTTAGTGACTGTACTTAGTGCATGCGGGAACGCAAAGTTTAAAGCAGATTATAGTTTGGAGATGCAAGATTTTGAACATATTAATCAACGAGGAGAAACTGTTTCGCTTGACAGTTTAAAAGGGAAACCTTGGTTGGGTATGTATATATTTACGAATTGTAATTCAGTTTGTCCACCAATGACGTTTAACATGACACAAGTACAAGAGAAGCTGAAGAAAAAAGGGATAGAGGATTATAATATTGTCGCTTTTTCAGTAGACCCTGAGGTGGATACACCGGAAGTACTAGCTGATTATTTAGCGAGATACACTGTACCTGATGAATCTAAATGGAATCTCCTTACAGGATATTCACAGTCATATATTGAGCAATATGCAGTGAAATCAACAAAATTACTTGTCAAAGACGATCCGAATTCAGATCAAGTAATCCATGGTATTCAATTTTTCTTAGTGGATAAAGACGGTATTCTTGTAAAGCAATATGACGGTTATGCAAAAGATACAAACGATGTTCCAATTGATACAATTGTTTCGGATTTAGAAACGTATATAGATGAAAACTTATAACATGATAAGCTAGTGCTACATTGACATAGCACTAGCTTTTTTGTAGCATGATGACAATACTTCGCGGGTATTTAAGGTTAAATCGCGGGTATTTCATGATTTTTCGCGGGTATTCAGTGGTAAATCGCGGGTAATACCATGCTTTCCGCGGGTATTAATTTGTATCCATAGAGAAATGGTTTGAGAATTGAGAATTGTTTTGGTGACTGGCACAAGGGGGAGGTAGTTAGAAATGAGCATAGGTGAAACCTATTTAAAAGCTGTACGAGAAAGATTTAAAACGATTAAAGCGGACGGTGATAAAGCCATTGCACAATTAGATATTGAGCAATTGCACTGGGCTTTCAACGAAGAGTCCAATAGTATTGCAGTCATTGTCAAACATGTAAGTGGCAACATGATTTCAAGATGGACAGACTTTTTAACGACAGATGGGGAAAAAACAACAAGAAATCGTGATGAAGAATTTATTGATAGTATTGATACTAAAGAAGAGCTACTAACTATTTGGGAAAAGGGTTGGCAAGTGTTTTTGGATTCACTATTGAGCTTAAACGAAGTGGATTTAATGACACCTGTCTTCATAAGAGGGCAACAACATACAGTGATTGATGCGATAGAAAGACAGATGGCACATTATGCTGCACATATTGGACAAATTGTCTATGTCGGGAAGCAAATAAAAGGAGCCGAATGGAAAACATTGAGTATTCCAAGAGGACAATCGCAGATATTTACAGAAGCGATGAAAAAAAGGAGCTAATTTTCAAAATTGTTTGGGTGTCAGGCACCGAAATAAAAAAAGCGCCATTCCTTCAAGTAATCCTTGAGGGAATGGCGTTTTTTTATGATTGTTGATCTTCCCAACAGTCTGTATTTTTCAAACCTGGGATGGATTTTGCGTAAAATACAGGATTTTTTCCTGCTTTTCGTTGTAGTGTGAAATCATCTAATACACGGAAAGCTATTTTACCAAGTATCATAATTACCGTAATATTGATGAGCGCCATAAGTCCCATAAATAAATCCGCTAAGTTCCAAACAAGTTGAACTTGCGCTACTGAGCCGAACATTACCATGGCAAGCACGAGTAGACGATAAACAGTCATCCAGCTTTTATGAGCATTGATAAACTCAATATTGGATTCACCGTAATAATAGTTTCCAATAACAGAACTGAATGCGAAGAAAATAATACTAATGGCGATAAAATAAGGAGCCCAGTCGCCAACATGCACTGCTAGAGAATTTTGTGTAAGAACGATTCCGTTACTTTCACCAGTTTTATATAAGCCAGCTAAAATAATGATAAATGCAGTGGCAGAACAAATCATAATTGTATCAAAAAATACGCCTAAACTTTGCACAAGCCCTTGTTTAGCAGGATGTGATGTATTGGCAGTTGCCGCTGCATTCGGCACACTCCCCATCCCAGCTTCATTGGAAAATAAGCCTCGACGAACACCTTGCATAATAGCTACGCCAATGGCTCCGCCCGCAGCTTCTTGAAGGCCAAACGCTTGAGAGAAAATAAGTTTAAACACAGTTGGGATTTCCCCTAAATTTGTTACAACGACATAAAGTGCAACGAGTAAATAAAATACGGCCATTACAGGTACAATGACTTGAGTGAATTTAACAATTCTATGTACACCACCGAAAATAATCATAGCCGTTAACAATACTAATACAATGCCGATAATAAATGGTCTAATATTAAATGCTTCACCTACTGAAGTCGCAATCGTATTGGACTGTACTGCGTTAAAAATAAAGCCAAAGCTTAATGTTAAAAGGATACTAAAAACAATCCCTAACTTTCTATGACCTAATGCCTTTTCTATATAATAGGCAGGGCCACCACGAAAAGTATCGCCGTCTTTTACTTTATACACTTGAGCAAGTGTACTTTCAATAAAAGCGGTTGCCATACCAAGAATGGCAATAATCCACATCCAAAATACGGCACCAGGTCCACCAACACCTATAGCAAGTGCAACACCTGTGATATTACCTGTACCTACACGAGACGCTGCGCTAATCGTGAAAGCTTGGAACGGAGAAACCCCCGACTCACCATCTCTTTTTTCTGTTATTAAACGAAACATTTCTGGGAAAAGACGTATTTGTACAAATTTTGAGCCAAATGAAAAATATAATCCAGCAGCTAATAATAATATGATTAAAAGATACGTCCATAGAATATTATTTGTATTATCTACTATATTTGATATCCACTCCATTTATATTCCTCCTTTTTTTAATAAGTTTTAGTCTACACTCTTTTTTTATAAAATATCAAATTTTTAAATATTCTTAATAATAAAAAGATATTTTTCTCGAAATGATTTGCTGTGTGGTGGTAATATATAGAAAAGGTAACATGGATACGGTTCACCATGATGGGAACACAATACTTTTCCATATTAGTATTCAACTTGCTTTTTCTTTTATACCTTTAATTTGAATACATGATAATGTATCGTGGACAGTTTATTAAAAAATGACAATCAATGGAATAGGAGTGGAAGATGTGAAAACGATTGGCTTAATTGGTGGTATGAGCTGGGAATCTTCAGCTATGTATTACCGCCTTCTAAATGAGCAAGTAAAGCAACAATTGGGTGGTTTACATTCGGCAAAATGCATTTTATATAGTGTTGATTTTCAAGAAATTGAATACTATCAAGCAAATGAACAATGGCAAAATGCAGGAGAAATACTAGGAGAGGCTGCCTGGTCTTTAGAAAAAGCAGGTGCCGATTTCATTGTGATCTGTACGAATACAATGCATAAGGTCATAGAATTTATGGAAGCGCGTTTGACTATTCCAATTTTACATATTGCCGATGCAACAGCCGTTCAAATTCAACAGGCTGGTCTGCAAACGATTGCGTTGCTTGGCACAAAATATACGATGGAGCAAGATTTTTATAAACATAGAATTGAACAGTTTGGCATAAACGTAATGGTGCCAAAAGATGAAGAACGAACAATGGTCAATCAAATTATTTATGAGGAATTATGTTTAGGGAAGATTGAACCGACTTCAAAAGAAACCTATTTACAAATTATTGAGCGCCTTGTGAAATCAGGTGCGCAAGGAATTATTTTAGGTTGTACGGAGATTGGTTTACTAATACAACAAGAGGATGTCCAAGTCCCTGTTTTTGACACGACCATTATTCATGCGCTTGCTGCTGTAGATAATGCATTAAAAGAGTAAAAAGCATTGAGAAGGGGTGAAAAAATGACACAAAAAGTGCGGGAGTTGGGTATTGTAATTGGCACATTACCAGTCGGTAAAAAAAATTGCATTACGGATGTACAAGGTGTTCAAGTTGGGCATGTCACACTTGATGAAAAGTTAGATGATCTGGGGGCATATGCATGTACTGGGGTGACGGCGATTTTACCGCATGGTGGCAATTTGTTTCAACAAAAAGTTACGGGTGCCAGTTATGTGCTAAATGGTTTCGGCAAAACGACAGGTCTCGTGCAAGTCAATGAGCTAGGTGTTATTGAATCTCCCATTATGCTGACAAATACGTTTGGGGTGCCAGCTGTCACCCAAGGAACATTGCAATATATGTTACATACTAATCAGGATATTGGACTTTCTACAGGGACAATTAATCTAGTTGTTGGGGAATGTAATGACAGTTATTTAAATTCGATTCGAGCTTGTCCCGTCACACCAGAGCATGCACTGCAAGCAATTCGTAATGCATCCGAAAATACCGCTGAAGAAGGTGCAGTGGGGGCGGGGAAAGGCATGGTTTGTTTCGGTTATAAGGGCGGAATAGGTTCTTCATCGCGGATAGTGACTCTAGAACAAGATAAAATAAGCTATATGGTGGGCTGTCTAGTACTAAGTAATTTTGGTCATAGCACAGAGTTTGTAACTGAACGTTACAATATGCCAAATCCTAATAGCAATGCTGCTGCGTTCTCACCAACAGATGGTTCTATTATTATTGTGTTGGCAACGGATGCACCGCTTAGTAGTCGCCAATTAACACGTGTTATGAAACGTTGTGGTATAGGGCTCGGACGAACAGGTAGTCATTTTTCTCATGGAAGTGGTGATATTGTCATCGGTTTTACAACGGCACACCAAATTGCGCATCATTCGTCCCAACATTTGGAGACACGTTTACAGCTACGGGAAGATCATCCTATTATGAATCATTTATTTACCGCTGCTGCGGAAGCAACAGAAGAAGCTATTTTAAATTCCCTGTCACAAGCGCAAACAACAACAGGTCGAGACGGACACGTAGTAGAAGCCTATCCATTTAAAAAATGAAAGACGTGGCTGGGACATAACTAG